>Ga0116228_10000007_pt1 | contig 112412 bp, 104 predicted proteins | sample S1TSphfallax_2_FD_89694 | JGI IMG/M metagenome (GOLD analysis project Ga0116228, IMG submission 89694) | Host-associated microbial communities from peat moss isolated from Minnesota, USA - S1T2_Fc - Sphagnum fallax MG | ecosystem: Host-associated > Plants > Peat moss > Unclassified | place...
CATTGTAATAGTGCTAGTATCTCAAACATGGGCTGTATGCGGTTTTTGAGTTTTTGTTTTGGAAGACTATTACTCTACTACATCAGCCCTCTCTTTATACTCTTTTTTTGGCGAAGGTATTGAATATTGGGGAGAATATCTGAGACGGTTTGGACGAGAAGCTGAAGCGTTAGGAAATCGGAAGCAAATACACGTTTTACGATCAAATATCCAGAGCAATGGATAGCAAAAGCTACACAACCAGGTGAGGAAGAGAAGGTGAAAATTTCTCCCGAAAATAGTAGTGATAAAGACAATTGTTCTTTGGAAATAACTGTTAATATTGATGATTTAGGTGAAGTACTATCTCTGGATGAATACTCAAATAAGGTGGTTAAAAAAATTGCCCAAGATCCCAATAACTCTCATATTTTAAATCCATCTATTGAACAACCAAAATTAAATAATTTTGAAGCTTATCAAATTACTTATAGCCGTCAAGAAGATCAGTGTAACTTGAAGATATTGGAGCAGGGAACGCTCTTTCATAAACAAGCCTACTATATTATATACAAATCTCCAGATAAAGAATATAATCAGTACTGGCCTGTGGCGAAAAAAATGATTGACTCTTTTAAAATTGAGCAAAAATTAAAGTTATAAAATTAAACAATACATCAATAAGTAGGACAGCAAAATCAGGCTCATAACTTAAAGCGAGATAGTTATGGTAAGTAAGAAATTGCCTGGAAGTGTTAAATAAAACTCTCCAGTGGTAAATATATTAAATAACCTCAAGCAACCATTTTTGACAAATGGGAATAACGTTTTAAGTAGAAAAAGTAACTAACTCAGATACTGTTTTAGATGTTGCTTGCGGCTCTGGAATCGTAGCTTGTGCATTTGCGACTGTCGCTAATCATGTAACAGGTATCGATATTACCTCTGCGATGCTAGAGCTTGCTCAATCGACGGCGCAAAAGCGCGGCTTAAGTAATCTTACTTGGCAACAAGGAGATATTGAAACACTACCGTTGAGTTCTCTTCATTAATTGCTAATGCTCATCTTCAAGATGTTAAATTCGCATGTTATCGGGTAGAATTAGAGCTAGAACAACAGTTAGCTGCTTCTTTCCCAAATCCTGGTGACAAAATTCACTACGCAGTGCCAATTACTGTCATCTTTATTGGACAATAACGAGGATATTCATGGAGATATTGTGGGATAATCAGTTTAAGCGAGCATTCAAAAAAATAACCAAAAAGAATCCAGGTTTACAGCGGGACAGTTATGGTAAGCAAGAAATTGGATAGAAGTCTTAAATATATCGAAGAAACTCAAGCGATCAATTTTTGATAAATGGGAATCTGGATGTGAAATTCTGTTCCAACTCCTGGTTCTGAAAAAAAATTCAACTTTCCATGATGTGTTTCTACAACAATTTTATAGCTAATGGATAATCCTAATCCTGTTCCCTGTCCAACTGGCTTGGTTGTGAAAAACGGGTCAAATATCCTCGGTTTAGCATCTTCATTAATACCTAATCCATTATCTGCAATGCTGATAACTACGTAATTATGCGATGTAATTTCAGTCCGGATGGTAAGAGTAGGTTTAAAGTCCTTTCCCCGATAGCTAACAGCTTCTTCTAAAGCATCTATAGCGTTACTCAATATATTGAGAAATACCTGATTCATTTGTCCTGCGGAACACTCTACCTTTGGTAAATCACCATATTCCTTCACCACATTAATATTAGTTTTATGAAACTTGTTTTGTAAACGATGTTGCAAAATAAGTAATGTATTTTCAATACCTTCATGTAAATTAACTGATTTAATTTCGGCTTCATCCAACCGAGAGAAATTGCGCAGAGAGCGCACAATATCTCGAATTCTTTCGCTACCAACTCGCATCGAGTTTAATAATTGTGGTAGGTCTATACTAATAAATTCTAGCTCTAACTCCTTGATCGCTCTCTGAACTGCTTCTACAGAATATAGATGGTGTTGCTGAAATATTTCAACTAGGCTTAATAAACTATGAACATGGTCCTCCAAATAACTCAGGTTACCATAAATGAAATTTACAGGATTATTGATTTCGTGGGCGATTCCTGCGACTAGTTGACCTAAACTAGACATCTTTTCGCTGTGAATTAATTGTATTTGAGTCTCCTTTAATTCCCTTAATGTCTCTTCTAGATATCGAGTCTGGAGTTTCAGTTGTAATTCTGATTGACGCAATTCTTCTTCCGCTTGTTTGCGTTGTGTAATATCACTATGGGAACCTGCTATACGGTATGGTTTGTTCCAGACATCGCATAATAGCGTCCCGCGACATAATACCCAGAGATAGTGTCCATTGATGTGCTGTAGGCGATATTCTAAGGCGCAAGTAGGAATTTCTCCCGCAAAGTATTGTCGGAAGGTTGCTAAAACGCGATCGCGATCATCAGGATGTATTTGCTGTTTCCATGCTAGAAAATTATTCGGAAATGCGTTTTCTGTATATCCTAACATTTCTTTCCATCTTGGAGAAAAGAAGACTTCATTGGTTTCTAGGTTCCAATCCCATAATCCATCGTTAGACCCTTTAACAGCTAACTCAAAGCTGGAAGCTGCTTTACCAAAGTCTTGATAAGGATGAACTTGTAAAACCTGAAAGCACTCATGGACTGGTTGATAATTCAGGGGAATTGTCCAGCCTGCTGATTGGGAGGCGATCGCTGCGGGATGATCTTTTGATAGTTTCAGCAGAGCGATCGCCACTTGTTCTGCTAATTCACTCTTGACTTTTTGCGTAACTGCGAAAGTCCATTCAGGATACAAACGGGTACTCAAAGCGAAAGGAAACTTTTCTCCATATTGTGTCTGCTGATTGATAATTCTCAAAGCATTCACATCCAGTTTTCCTTCCGATACCATTTGTTCCAATATGTTAGTCGAAATAGTTCCAACATCTGCTTTGTCTTGTAAGATAGCTTCTACAACAGCATCATGACTATTAGCGAAGTGTAAGCTCTGGAAATCTCGGTAAGGATTAATACCTGCTTCGACAATTTCTCTCCACGCTGCTCGCCAACCCCCAAAAGAATGTTCTGCAGCTGCAACCAAGCGTTTACCACGTAAATCGTTGAGAGTCAGAATAGAACTAAGATCAGTTTTACAGAAAATTAACCCACCAAACACAGTGTAGGCTTTTCCCATACATAGGCGCTTTAACGTAGCTAGATTATTTACTCCATAGAGGGCTTCAAATTCCACATATATCCCTGGACTAGAAATCAGAAACTCCACTGTATTCCGTTCTAGAGCCGTAGCAATCTGAGTAAAATCCAAAGGAACAATAACAAAATGATACTGCTGTATTTCTGAAGCTAGGTAATCTGCCGTTTTTTGCCAGGTTTTAAGTGTATATTTTGTGTCTCGATGAACTAAAACACCAATCTGAATTAGGGGCTTCATACCTGCTAATAAATAATTTGGCTAGTTAACCTATAAGGGGTCAAGCTAACATCAGTTTGTCGATAGGATTACAGTACTTAACAGAGTATTCCATAGTCTTAATCAAAAAACAAGTCCCGAGTCGCTAAATATTTTTATGCTAAAATCGAAATTAGCCACAAATTTCAGATAAATCATGCAGAATCCGCTAATTATAGCAGTAAATCACTGGTTCAAGCGAGAGACAATCGTGAGTAAGCTGGAAATTTTTCAAGATTTTATCGTTATCTCTCTCTGTCTCAGTTTATTTTGTGTGATGCTACTCCGATTAGGAGATCTGTTTAAGTCTTTTTTGCATCCGTTAGATTTAAGACAAGTCACATCGGATATTTTGTTTATTTTGATCTTATTGGAGTTATTTCGGTTATTAATTAATTATCTACAAGAAAGAAGTATCTCAGTGGGCGCAGCAGTAGAAATTACCATCGTTTCTGCGTTGCGAGAGATAATATTGCGTGGAGTTCTAGAAATTCCCCGTGATGAGGTTTTCAGCCTTTCTCTGTTTCTCCTAGTTTTATCTAGTATTTTTATGCTTTTACCTTGGGCTGCTCATTATTGGGAACATTCCAAAACTGTTAATCCTAAAATAAAATAAGCAATGACTAAATAAGCCAGAATTCTGCGAGAATTCTCGGCTTTTTGACTTTACAGTTGGTAAATTTCCCCATATACAGTCAAATTCGCCCGCAAAAAATCAATGAATTGTCTGGCTGTACGACCTGAACGTCCATTGTGGCGAGTCGCCCATTGTAAGGCTTGATATTCTAGATCTGCTGCGTCTATTGTTAGATTAGCTTGTGCTGCTAGATGCTGTACTATTTTCAGATAAGTTATTTGGTCTGCTGGTGCAAAAGTCAAAGTTAGTCCAAAGCGATCGCTAAAGGAAAGTTTCTCTTGGAAAGTATCTCCAGCGTGGACTTCCGCTTGCTCTCTAGGGGTGGGTCTATCCGCAAAAAATTCTCGCACCAAATGACGACGGTTAGAGGTAGCGTAAATAACTACATTGCTGGGTCTAGCGATTAAATCTCCCTCTAATACAACTTTCAGAGCTTTAAATGCATCATCATCTGATTCAAAAGACAAATCATCAACAAAGATGATAAACTTGCGGGGCGATCGCCGCAATTGCTGGAAAATTTCGGGTAAATCTGGTAACTCTGATTTCGCTACTGCGATTAAACAAAGGTTTTCCTCAGCGTATTCATCTAAGAGAGCTTTAACTAAAGAGGATTTACCAGAACCGCGACTACCGTAAAGTAATACATGTAAAGCTGGCTCTCCCGACAATAAAAATTTGGTATTTTTTAATAAAGCTGCTTTTTGCCAATCATAACCGACAAGGGTATTTAATTTAACTACATCTGGATAGGGTATACCGAATAATTGACCAGATTGCCAACGGAAAGCACGGTACTCAGCTAATAAACCTATACCAAATTTCCGGTAATAAGCTGCTAATTCCCCTAAGACATCAGCCCAATTATCTGATGCTTGAAAAGATTTAATTAACTCGGCTTTTGCACCTAGTACTTCAGATTCTTTATACCAAACTACAGGTGAAACCAGTGAACGAGTCACAATCTGTACCCACTTACTGAGAACAGTACTATTGCATTCATAGAGAGTCTGTAATATTTGTAAATCATTTTTAGCCGCCATGACTAAAGCTAAAGGGATGTCAGCTAATTTCTCTTGTTGAGCCAGCTTAGTCAAGGGATTTTCTGCGATCAGGATTTGATTAACTAAGAATTCTTCCCAAGTTTGATTAATTGTAGCCAAAGCGGAGAAATAACTACCATAGGCTTGCAGACATTGCTGTCCGTCGCCGTCTGAATAGCGTATAGCTTGCAATAAGTCAAGAAATTTTACTCCAACTTCCTGGGCAAAAATCCCTTGGTAGAGTAAGAGCGATGATACTTGTCTTTGCAAAAATTGAACTTTCATATAAGAGAAGTTATGCATCTTATGTATGAATTAGATTAACTTGTGATCGGTCGAGGAACCGTAGGTTGGGTTGAGTAACAGCTGTCTACGTTCCTCAACCCAACCTACCATGTAAGTGAAAAATAGCGCTATACTCCTAAAACTTCCGGGTTTTTCCTCGTAACTATGGTTAATAAAAATATAAGAGTTATCAGTCATACATGCAACCAGTGGTGAATATTCTGATTCATTACCTATACGTTCATGTTTTAATTCTGATAATTACTCTACATATGTAAAAGAGAAAACTGTCTATTAAAAGCTTCTACAGAAATTAATTAAAAAATTTAATGTATAATGCCATATTGGCAGTTTTTACTATCAGAAATAAGCTATTAATAGATAGTACAGACAAATTTTGACCTCTCACTTAGTAAAATCAAATTAGTATTGATATAAGTGATAGACCCAGAAATTTAAGAAACTAGGAAATAATACATGTTATTATTACAGTCTTCTCAAAATTTGACTCAGTATCTGCAAAAAAATGGTCTATGTGGTGCGTTTACCACTGTGGTAAATTCATTCAATATGCTAGCAAGTAGCCAAAATAATCAAAATTTAAGGGTTATATTGGCAGATGAACGGCATTTACTGATTAAACAAAAAACTCAGCCAGATTTTGCCTCTAATCATCAGGATTTCTTCAATGAATGGTTATTTGAGCAATTGCTACAAAAATCTCCTTTGGGCAATATTTCAGCGATCGCACCGCTATTACTCCACTATGATGCGGAAAATTCTCTACTGATACGGAACTATTTAAGTGAATATGTGGATCTAGAAAAATTCTACTGTAGTAGTAGTATTTTTCCCCAAGAGATTGCTATTGCCATTGGTAGAGGATTAGCTGAGTTACATTCTGCTACTTTCCAATCTCAGGAGTATCGCGATTTTATTACCACTGCTCCTCCAGGAGAATTTCGCTATCATTTTTACAATCCGGCTCAAGGAATTAACTCCATTAGTCCAGAAATTTTCGGACAAGTTCCCACAAGTGCTCTCAAGTTTCATGCTCTGTATCAAAATCGGGAAAACATAGAATCGGCGATCGCTGACTTAGCCTATGAATGGCTACCTTGTTGTTTAACTCACAATGATTTACGGTTAAGCAATATATTGTTACATTATCGTTGGGAACAGCTAGATAATTACTTGGTACGATTCATTGATTGGGAAACTTGTACTTGGGGAGATCCAGCCTATGATTTAGGTACGCTAATAGCCAGCTATTTAAAAATTTGGTTAGCAAGTCTTGTTGTAGACCACACCATAGAGTTAGAAGAATCTTGGCATTTAGCTATGATTCCGCTAGAGCATCTCCAACCATCAATACTAGCTTTAATTCAAACCTATCTCTCTAATTTTACCCAGATAATAGAGTATCGTCCTGATTTGATTATCCGTGTGATTCAGTTTGCTGGATTGGCGTTAATTCATCAAATTCAAGAGATCATCGAACATGATAAATATTTTGATAACAGCAACCTTTGTATGCTGCAAATAGCAGAAAAGCTACTTACTATGCCTGAGGCAGCTGCATTGACAATTTTTGGCGTTTCTACTGCAAAAATCTTAGAATCTATCACACAATTACCCAAAATACCACAATCAAAACGAGGGAAACAATTGTCACCCATTTATTATGAAAAAACTCGCTTACGTGGTTGTTAGTATGGCAAAACTTTACAGGTAAAAATTAATCAATGCTAAATACTTCTACCGATCAAATCATTAGCTCTTTAGTTGATATTGCAAGTAATATACAGATAGAACCTAATTTTCGGATTCATCATCCCAATTATCTACCATTTGCTCTGCCTGATAACGTAGCACATAGATTTCAACGCAATTCGCTAGATTTGCAGCACAAATGTCTTGCTCTCTTATTGCGTAACTTTTTGTATGGTGTCTATTACAATGGATCACTACAAAAGATTTTAGCAGTTAGTAACAAAGCTCAAGTCTGTGAGTCATCAAAAAAATTAGATGAAAATTGCAGTGTGGGAATTGATTGGAATTTCTACCAGCAACTACACGAAAATAATTTCGGTACAGGTTACTACGATCCTAATTGGCGCGTTCTACGCTTAGAACCTGATGGTAGTATAGCAGTTACTAAAGATGGGTTGACGTTGTACGTTGAGCCAGAATGCTATCTTCCATCAACGCGATCGCCTATAGTTGAAGACTTAATCGCCATTTGGATGCCCAAAAATCGACTACATAATGGTTGCTATGTAGCAGTAAGTAATGTCAGATGGGAGGAAACACAGGAACAAAAAGCAGTAAATTCCCATTTGGGTAGAGGGCGTATTTATCTCAACTTGAAACCATCTGGAGCGATCGCGCTGATGGCGAGTCTGACAAAACAACTAAATAGTATAGCTATTCCGTTTAGTTTTGAAGTGCTATATAATCCCACATTTTATGGTCGATACGATGCTGCTATGCTCAATTTTGAAATTTCTACATATGGAGTAATCCATCAAGTTTTGCAAACTGTTTATCAAGAACATCAAGCTTATTTTCAACCAGACATTCCTTTATTTACCAAGTTCCTAGCTCCAGGAGTAGGTTTAGCGGAAGAACCAGACCAGAAATCTGCTGCTCAGGAAAGTTTTGGTTTAAACCGCTGTCAAATTGTCGCTAATGCTTTACTCGAAGCGTGGCGAAACGGTAAAATGGGAATTGAAGAACGTCTGCGTGTGATAGAACAGCATTTTGCCCAACACTTCATTGATATTCACCACCCATACCTCAATCCCAATTCGGAAGATATCTATAGCCCAATATAAATTTGGTGATTTCAAATCTGCTCTCATTAGGCTAATATGATGTTGACAGGTTTGATATCACTACTGTTTATTCGATGAAAGGAAGCGTTAAAAAATGAGTTTTACATATGAGCGCACAGTAAGACTTGCAGATACTGATGCTGCTGGAGTTGCCTATTTTACTAACATTTTAGCAATTTGCCATGAAGCCTATGAAGCATCATTGGAAACCTCAGATATTAATCTGAGAACTTTTTTTACAAATCCCGCTTTAGCTATTCCTATTGTTCACGCCAGTGTAGATTTCCTGCGTCCAATGTATTGTGGTGATCATCTCGCGATTAGTTTAACACCACAAAAACTTAATTCAGAAAAATTTGAAGTAATATATCAAGTTACAGTGGATGAAGTAGTTTGCGCTAAAGCGATTACCAGACATATTTGTATTAATAACTCCACCAGAGCCAAGCAGGAATTACCTGAGATATTAGAGAACTGGTTAGAAAACTACCGCCGCTCTACAGAATGGGTAGAAAGGTGGAAATCTCGTCAGGAAATTATGTAATCAAAGCGTCCTTAATTGGGGTTTAGCAAAAATTTCCTCGCAATTTCCTGTAGTTCTAGATGGTTAATTTTACCGCGATCGTTACGGGGTAACTCTTTTACTGGTATCCAATATTTAGGAATCTTATATTTACTTAATTGCTGTTTTAATCGAGCTTGGATTTCAGATATAGAAACATGAGGATTTTTGGGTACATATATGGCGGTTATAACTTGTCCCCATTGTGGATCTGGTACGCCAATTATACAAATATCTGTTACAAGATGAGTTTTGTTAATAGCTGATTCTATTTCTACTGGATAAACATTCTCACCACCTGTAATAATCTTGTCGCTATTACGTCCTATAACATGTAAATAGCCTTCTGCGTCTATTAATCCAATATCATCCACAACTAAATAACCTTGATGCTCCCAAAAGTTAGGGTAATATCCCAAAGCCAAGGATTTAGCTTGAATAACCAGATTTCCTGAAACATGTTCTGGGATATTTTCACCTGCTTGATCACAAATCTTAACTTGGGCGTGAGGAAGAATTTGACCACTACCCGATCTACCCATGAGGAAATCATCTGGTTTGAGCGTCGCAATTTGGGAAGCGGTTTCAGTCATTCCGTAAGTTGGCGCTAATCTGATTTGATAAAATCTCGCTTTTTCTAACAATTCTTCCCACGCTGGCGCTCCTCCTAAAAAGACTGTCATAAATTGGGTTAGCCATTTTACTAATTGGCGTTTTTCCAATAAGCGTTGTAATTGAGTGGGAACTAAGGAGATAAAATATTCACTAGGATCTACTTCCGGTAGGTGATCGGGTGCTAATTGTTTAAAATCTAGAAGTAATAATTTACCACCTGTAGTTAAAGAACGCATAAACTGCATTAAACCACTTACATGATATAGCGGTAAGACACAAAATGAGTTAATTGTCTCAATCTGGAAATATTCAGTCAACCCCTGTACTGAAGCTAAGAGTGTTTCCCAAGTATGGATGGTGAATTTAATCTTTCCTGAAGAACCTCCTGTAGGAATCATGATTGTCTGAGAAACAGTTTCCTGTAAATTATAGGTCGAATTTGTGTTTGGACTCGACCAAGTGATATTTCTTTCTGGCGCAATTCCCCAGACTATATCTGGTTGGACTAAGTTAAAGACTTCTTGTAATTCCTGTTCTCCCCAATCAGGATTACACAGAAAAATCGGACAATCAGCTGCTACAGCAGCTAAGAAGCTGGCTAAAAACCTGACTGGTATCCGTTCAGCTAAGATAATTTTGGGCGATGTTTGCTTTTTTGATGACTGTTTTAATTCTAATAATTCTGAATATAACTTTGATGCTATTTCCTCAAGTAGCTGACTACTATAGCCAATCAGCCAATCATCTTTTTGCTGATGTTTTAGCAAGTAGTCTAGAGGTTTTGCCATTTTTTCCATAAAGTACGATACAAGAAGCTTAACACAGACTCATCAAAATTCGATGTTGCTATGACTGTAGGTATACCTGATGAAATACGGAAAGTATAACCAGCAACTTTGTTTATACTAATTTTACAATGGAGTCTAATTATTAAAACATTACAAAGATTCAGGTACTTACTTTAAATTTACGGTATGAAGATATAGGCAACTAAATTACTGAAGTAAGCTTTATTTCAGTTAAAGGAGAAGGGTACGTATGATCCACATGAAACAAGCATTAATTGGGATGGTTCTAAGTTTTCCACTGTTAATATTAGGAAGCGAGAGCGCTAGAGCACTTTCCACGACGTTGACAGTAACTGAAGGCACGTATGATGTCAACTTTGAAAGTATTCCGTTAACCACAAGCAATCTTCAGTCATCAGACACTTATGGAAATAGTACCCTAGCCCTAGACCTGGCAAATGCATACTATTCACAGAATTCCACGTACCTGCCGAATTCATTCAGTAATTACACAGTTGGACCCATATTTGTCTACGGTGTATCTAATAATTTAGTCAATTTATACGCTGATGAAGTCTATCAAGGTTATGATTATGGAGTGTCATTTAGCAGTCCAGCAATATATGGCCAAACATATACGGTAGCAATTGCGACGCAGGATGTGACCTCAGTCCCATTCGACCCAAATGGCGGCGACATCCAAGTAGTGATAGGAACAGTCATCGCCATGGGAATATTGAGCAAAGCTAGAAAATTGGGGTAGTACACAAGTAAGGTAAACAAATACCAGATTCAGGAATAAAAGGAGTTAGGGGGGATCTAAAAGTGTCTGAAATCACAGTGACATACTTTTAAAACAATATCTTAATTCTCTGCCTAAAATCTGGTTATGACGGGAAGTGAAAAATTCAGTTCATTTCAATTTCACAAAACTGGAATTAGTTCAACAGAAAAGTATGAATTACCGACTTATCCTGTACTGATTAACATTCTTCCCAATAGTAAAGAGCAAGTAATTCCCACAAGATTTAGCTCAAATCTAGGAGGATTAATAGCCATTCAAGATTATCGGGTAATTAATTTGTGGGAAGTGGATGTAAATGTGGCTTTTGAGCAAGAATTGTTAACCTTATTACCATTTGTCCCCATACTCAAAAGAGTAGAAGACGAGTCTACAATTCGAGAAGTATTGAATATAATAAGAAAACAGGAAGATCTCAACGAATTGGAAACAGTCCTAGCTTTTTTTGCGACATTTGTGTTAAAAAGTGCAGTAGTCAGAGAAATCATGAGGTGGGATATGGCTGTATTACATAAATCGCCTTGGTATCAGGAAATATTCTCTGAAGGCGAAGCACGGGGCGAAGCACGGGGTAAAGCAGAAGGTAAAGCAGAGGGAAGATTAAGCAGTATAGAAACAGTCTTAACAGCTAAATTTGGTGATCAGGGGTTAATATTGATACCAGAAATTTCTCCGATATTTAACTTGTAGCAGCTCGATACGCTTTTGCGCCATATTGCTGTCAGCAACTCTCTTGAAGAAATTCGCCAATTTGTTCTGGAATCAAGAGAACAAGAATAAATCATTCCCAAGGTTGGTTGGGAGGAGAGTTTTATGCGGGGTTAAAAAAAGGTTGATTCCAAAGCCAACTGCTCTTTGTCGAGATTGGTGTTTGGATATGGCGTTGGCTTTGATCGCTAATTCCAGAGCAGCTTTTCTACCTATAGCAGTTTCAAAGACGGAAGAAAATACTGTGTCAATTTCGTGGCTTTGACAAAACTCTTTTAAGCGATATGGTGAACCAAATATTCCTGGTTTGATCACAAATACTCCTCGCCAACCTTTTTGAAAACAATCCTCTAAATCTTTCAGCGTCGCAACGGATTCATCTAAAGCTATGGTTGTAGAATAAGACCGACTTAATTCCATCATTTGCTTTAGTTCCCATTTCCCCAGAGGTTGTTCCAGAAATTCTATTTTATCTGATATCTCCTCACAGGTTTTCAGCCAGGTTTCTGCTTGTTCCCGTGTTAATCCACCATTCGCATCTAAGCGGAGTTTGACTGAATCTGGTAATTCATTGATCAAAGAGTGGAAAATTTCTAACTCTCTGGCGATCGCATCTACACCAATCTTCCATTTAAACGTCCGATATCCCTGATTCCATAAATTTTTCCATTGGTGGAGAGCCTGAACCCCTGCTGATAGTAGACCACTATAACTGAGACTTGTATAATCCAATTCCGTGTTCTGCTCTAGATCTGTGAGAGCTGATTCAAAACCAAATTGACAAGCAGGTAATTTATCTGGAACCGTCAAAATTTGTTTAGTTGTAATTTCCCCAGGAAACTGTTGACAAAAATCTAAAGCCTGTTCTAAGGTTTCTGACCCAAACCAACTGATAGGCGAGATTTCCCCCCAACCAATTCTTCCCAGACCATCAACTAAGCGGAGGATAATACTTTCGCGGATTTCCCAGATTCCATAACGAGTAACTACGGGATGAATAAATTTCTGTTCTATGGGATGGAAAGATAATTGATAATTCATGATTAACCCAGCATGAATCCTGTACCCAACAACAAACAACTCCAAAAGTGGACGTTAACAGCAATAAATTTACAGTTACTCACTTTGTCCGGTTGGTCGTGATTCGCTTGGACATGACTACACAATTGCCAAGCAAAGGGTAAACTCAACCAGCTTAACATTGTCCATAATGGGAAAATTCCTATAATAACTAATATCAAATTTAAGGGATAAATACTAGCAGTAAACCATGTTAGTACTTGGGAACCTCTTTTTGTACCTAACCGGACAATGGGCGATCGCTTTCCTGCTGCTATATCATCTTCAACTTGATGAAAGTGAGAACAGAATAAAATTAAACTGGTCACAATTCCCACGATCACCGAAGCTGCTAAATTCTCCCAAGACCAAGTCTTTGTTTGGCTATAATACGCTGCGGTCATTCCTAACGGACCAAAGGCGAAAAAGCAGATAATTTCGCCTAAACCCTGGTATCCTAAACGGAAGGGAGGACCTTGATAAATATAGCCGAGAGCGCAGCAGAGCAGAATTAGGGCGATTACTGTGGGGTCTTTTTGCCAAAAAGCGATCGCGACTATTCCCAGCAAGCCAAGCGCCAAACAAAAGTTTCCCAACCAAAAGATTAATTGCTTATTACCAGTTAAGTTGACTAATGAATGATGCTTATTTTGATCGATTCCTGTTTCTGAATCAAAAACATCATTACTCAGATTTTCCCACACCAGAATTAAAATAGCTGCGAATAAAAAAGTAGAAAATATTGCGGGATTAAACATCTGAGTTTGTGCGAAAGCTACAGCCGTCCCTACCCATATAGGCATAATAGCCACGCTATACATTGGAGGTTTAATCGCTGCTAGCCATAATTTAGATTGGGGTGGAGAAATCCGAGTTTGCGCCATGAGTCAAGATGAGTAATTTGCTTGTCAGTAAGATTTTATAATTTTACGTGACACATAAATAAAGAAAAACATGAACATCAGCTGGTACTTGACTTTAGCCCAGCAAAAAAAGCCAAATTCTCTCCCCCCAGACCCGCACGGGCCCGGAGGGAGAGAATTTGCATCCAATAACCTACCTCCTCTTAGCTGTATAGCAAGTTGAGAAGAAAAAGATTATTGGAAGATGCTCTAATAGTAATTCCAGCCTTGAGTAGTTTTCCTCCGTCTGGAGATAGAGATCGTGATGAGAAATTTGTCAAAAAGGAATAGATACTCATCTAAACACTAACTTTCGCTTTTGACCAAACTCCCTGCTCATCTTCATCAAATTGCTGATGAATAGCGTCCCAAGCAGTGTGTTCAGATGCTAATTCATCCTCTCCCTCTTTTAAGGCACTATTATAGCGCTCGATAAATACCTGTTGCGCTTTCTTTGATAAATGAGATCTAATTTCGGGTGATAAATCCTCTGGGCTATTACATGGTCCAGCCAAAGGACGAGCTAAAGTTTGCTCTAAAACGTGAGTATCTTTAGCTCCAGCACTTTCTAGCAATAAAAGGTATTCACCCACACGATCTTGGGGAACTTCCACTAACAATAGGAATTCACCAGCTTGTAGTTGCGTTTGATAGAGGGCTGCTTTATCTTCTGGCATCCCCAAAGCAGTAAAAACGGAGACTAGACCAACACCTGCAGTTCCGGCGATCGCTCCACTAGCTGCTCCCAGCAAAATAGCACTAATCGGACCTGCTGCGACAATCGAACCGAGGAAAGGGACAAATAACACACCTACACCAGTGAGTAGGCTAAGAAAGGAGCCAAACAAAGAGCCAAAGATCGCCCCTGTTCTCAAACCACCTAAAATTACATCTTTTTTAGTGATAAAGCCAGCAATTCTGGTTTCTGACTGAAAATTTCTGCCCATGACAGAAATATGGTCGCTGGGTATTTCCCGATCTATTAATCGGCGAATTACAGCATCAACTTGTGTTTGTTCGACAAATAATGATGAAATAGTCCTTTCTGCTTTGTATATTTCTGCCACAGGTTTACTCCTGGCTAATGTAATTTTTAGATGTGTAGAGTACTGCTTTATTTGCTTAATTACCCGTTGCTTTTTGCAGCAAGCTTTCTACTTCGTCTTTAAACGATCTAGAAGATTGCGAATTTTCTGGGTTTTGCATTTTATCAATATCAGCATCTCCCTGAACTTCATTTAATCCCCTACCTCTATTAGCATCTGTGACTTCCTGGCGGTTCAAAGGTGCTGATCTACTTACTTCATCTGTACGCCGCTGAGTTTCTAATAATTGGGTAGTGCCTTCTGTTGGGTCACTTTGGTAACTCGTAATTGCTAGGGCTGGAAGAGTGACTTGGCAATACATAAAAGCGCAGGTAAAAACCACAAGGATGAGGTGTAGTAAACGTAATTTTGCTAAAGTAAATCTAATTAATTTCATTGGAATCACTCAGTTAATCGATATTACTCATCTACTCTTGTACATCGATTCAGCTAAAATCTAATCATCCCTTAGACTGAACTTAATTTAAATTTCGGCAAGGGAATTGTGGAAATTTTCCCAAGTTTAAATTTTACGATTTAAAGATGAAAAAAGAATTTTATCAATCTCTGACCCAAGATAGATTACAGGATGGGGGAAATTAGGTCAAAATGGAATTGACACTCTTAGATAATGGGAATCTGAGCAAAATTTTTATGACAAGGCGCACTTCCATTATTTAAATGTGTCTACTATCAGAATAGGGCAAAATTCCTGATTGTGTATCTCTCTTTCGACAGAACTCACGTAAATACTAATGTACTAGAGGTTATTAGATGCTCCCTTTTGAACTAATTGAAGAATCATCTGCTAGATTACAAGGATTGGAGCAGGTCTATACAAGTAAATATGGAATTCTTTATCAAGCAGACTGTCTGAAGTTAATGTCAATTTTGCCTAGTGAATCAATCGATCTAGTATTTGCAGATCCACCGTTTAATTTAGGTAAAAAATATGGTGCGGCTGTAAATGACCAAATGGCAGAGGCTCAGTACATGTCTTGGTCGCAAGAATGGCTCAAAGAGAGTATCCGTATACTAAAACCTGGCGGAAGTTTATTCGTGTTTAATTTACCAAGATGGTGTATCGAGTATGGTGCGTATCTCAACCAGCAAGGAATGTCTTTTCGCCATTGGATTGCTTGTAGAATGCCAAAAGCTTATCCTAGAGGTAAAAAGATGTCACCTGCTCATTATGGTCTACTTTATTATACCAAGGGAGAACCTACAGTTTTCAATAAGGTTTACACGCCAATTCAGGTTTGTCGCCATTGTGGCGGCGAAATCCGTGATTATGGGGGACACCGTCATAAATTAAATGAAAAAGGTATTAACCTGATGGACGTTTGGGATGCTCCAGAGGATGTTTGGGATCAGGTAGCTATAGCTGATAATAATGAAATTTTATGGACATTATCTGAGGAAATGTGGGTGGATATTCCACCTGTACGCCATCATCAGCACAAAAAGCGGACTAATAATGAGCTTGCTCCAATTATGCTAGAGCGGGTGATTGCAATGGCATCTAATCCAGAACAAATTGTCTTTGATCCATTTGGAGGTTCTGGAACTACTTTTTATGCTGCTGAAAAATTACATCGCTATTGGATTGGTTCAGAGATTGGAGATATAGAACCTGCGGTAGATCGTTTGACTAACTTGGCTCATGGATTTGTAGAGCAATGGGAATCAGCCAGGGGAAGTAAGAAAGTCAAACGTCGAGAAAAAACCGCATTAGTCTCTATGGGCTAGTCAAACACGTAAGATTTGCTTCTTAGAAGCTCAGTGGCTTAAGCCCTGAGTTATTGACAACTACAATCTACTCCCTTGTGATGAAACCACAAGGGAGATATAGCATGTAGTCTAGTGAACTACCAGATTTTTCCCGTGATGATTACATATTTAAATCACTCATCACAGGAGTACCAGTTTGTGCATTCTGCCAAAGTTGCTGGAGAAACACCTCAGTTACCTCGCACAAAGTGGTGACAAATACGCCTACCGTAGCAACAGAGCCATCTGATATCCAAGAACCCCGCAAGATAACTTCTAGATATTCAGCATCGCAGATCGACAAGGAAAGGACATCATCGTTTCGCTTGACTTCGGCTTTGAGCATTTCAATTCCTGGTAAGTCTATGGGTAACAAAAAGGAGGCTGTGCTTGGTTCAAAACACAAACATTCGCCAACCCGGAGTGCAAAAATCACCCGTTGGGCTACCCATTCTTCTAAGGGCAGATGGAGATATTCTAAGGAGAAGCTCCTTTCTGTATAAGTTAACTTAAGCATAACCTTTGCTCTCCTGTTATTCCAGGTTGGCTTGCACATCACTCCAAAATTGTTCTGCAAAGGAAACTGTGGGGTGCATTGGTGCTTTGGGGACTTTACGTAGAGGCATTCCAGCTTCCGCTGGCGTGCGATCGCCTTTACGAGAGTTACATCTTTCGCAAGCTATGACTACGTTATTCCAAGTATGCTGTCCTCCTCTGGATCGGGGAATCACATGGTCTAATGTCAAACGTTTGTTACTTCCACAATATTGACAAGTGTGATGGTCTCGTCGTAAGACTTCCCTGCGATTGACAGGAGGGACTTTCCACATTCGTTCAGTAGCTCCTATTTTTAACCGGATATGCTTGGGGACGGAAAGTACTAAACTAGGTGAGCGAATCAACCAACCGCCTTCCGCAGAAAATTCCATCGGTTCCGCCTTGTTTGTTACTAGCAACACAATAGCCCGTTTAATATTTACCCGACACAGTGGCAGGTAATTCTGAGAGAATACCACTACAGATTGCTCTAGCACTTGCATTACGCTTGTCACAGCCTAACTCCTTACTAAAAAACCCCTGCTCCGGACTTGGGTGTAGCGGGGGTTTGGCATTGGTTTAAGGGTGTTTTCATCAGATGACGGTACGCCATTTCTTCAATTGCACCTCCCGCTTATTCTATTTAGTTGTGGTTGTTCTTTTAGCATACCAATGCTGAGATATCTAAAATCATCATCCACTTTTATGCTGTATTCTCGGTCTAGATGACGATGGTTAGGCCCGCCTTCGACATCGCCCATAAATAAATACTCCAATCCCACAGTAGCAGATTCCCAACTGATACAGAAATTATTGGTACACATAGCTTTAATGGTAAAGGAAATAAATTTCACGGCAATATCTCAACCTATTTGAACATTTCTGTAAACATACTACACTTGTATTACTATCTTGTCTATACTCACCAAGGAGAAAAATTCATGCATACAATTACTCGCACCCCAACTACTGATATGGAAGTTACCAGTATTCGCTTAGAACGGGAACTGAAAGATAAACTTAAAGGAATCGCCGGTAATCAGGGGTATCAAGCCCTAATTCGAGATATTCTCTGGCATTACGTCCAGCAAAAATCAGGTGAGTGGAAGCCGCGATTTTCCCAAACTGAGATTAGAGCTACCATAGAAGCAACATCTCAACAAGAAGAACAGTGCGTATTAACAGGTAGATTAATCCCGCCTCAGCAGCCTATGTTATTAGGTTTAACCAGGAATGGTGAAATAGTTCCTTTAAGTGTTGATAGTTTGAGTTATTCAGGCGATAGATAGTCTTCATCCGTAGCCCAATTACCCAAGAGAGTAATTGGGCGATTAATCGCAATTATCACCAAAGAGAGGCAGGAGGCAGGAGGCAGGAGGCAGGAGGTAGAAAGTATATTTTTTTGCCCTCTGCTATAGGGTCTGAAGCCCCTAAATTTATTTATGCAAAACAAAAAAACATGTATTTCGAGACACGTAGTGCGAGAAATACTGCGTCCGTATTAAATCCCCTAAATTTATTTATGGTGATACCTCCTGCCTCCTACCTTCGTCCTCCTGCCTTCTTAAAAAATTCTTGAATGTACTGGTATCTTCAGGAACAATGATTGATGAATCTATAGCTCGTTTCCTGTTAAAATCTTGGCAAATCAACTAAGACTAGTATTAATGCGGATATTTGTGAATCTTATTTATGACATTTTTGGTTAAATTCTAGAGAATTTACGGTTTAAATCCAGAAACAAATCGTTATATATTTGACAAAATATTAGGTGATTGTTTTATGACATTAGTTTTTTACAATGTGATATTCACCTGTTTGCCAAATTTACTGTCATTTCTCAGGGACTTAATAAATGAACAATACATTTGCCTAGATAGAAAAGCTAAAGTACATTTAGGAGTAAAGCTAAAATAAAGGATATTTATTGAGGAAATATATTGAATATGCAAGAAAGCTTATTATCATTCTCAAGGCAAGTTTATCATGTAGAAAGACTGCAATCATACCACATCAAATTAATGGAGCATTATGAAGAAAACGCCTATACTCTCATCAAGAAAATTAGTCAAATAATCGCTACTGGTCAAGTATCGAGTAACGTATTACTGACTGAAATTGCCCTACAATTAGGAAGTAAATTCAAGTCGGATTATTGCTGCTTGGTTGCCATAAATGATGAGTCAAAAAATCAATTAATTTCTACTAATTGGTTTCGTGAATCAAATCTCAGTTTGTTAACATCAGAGGAAATAAGGTTAGTCGAAAAATTCCTGGCTAATTTAACTTTAGCTCAGACAGTGGACAATCCTTTAACTGAAAATATTGCACAAAATTGTCACGGTTTTATGCATGAACATTTGCCTTTGCAATTAAAAAGTCTTTTAGCTATTTCCACAAATTTCCAAGGGTTAATCAATGGTGCTGTCGGACTGATGAAATTTCAAGCTTATGAATGGGACGAATCAGAAAAACAGTTACTTAAAGCAGTAGAGCCATCCTGTGCGATCGCTTTTGATCGAGTAGTCCAAATGCAAATGCCTACTCTCAGACAATATGGACGGAAAGACGACCAGTATCAAAGTTTAATCCAGCAATTAACTTTATTAAATAGCAGTAATTTGGAGCTGAATCAAATGCTCCAATTAGTGATGAATGCAACTGCTGAGTCCCTGGAAGTAGATAGAGGCTTACTTATTTTATTTAAATATACAAAGCCATTATTTAATAATCCCAAAAATAATCCCAAAAATCAGATTCCTCAAGCTAAAGCTACAGTAGTAGCGGAATGGCATCGAGAAGGACATTTTTCTAGCTTAGAGAAATCAGAAAACTCAAATTTATTCGGAAATTCATTAGATCGATCTTTTATTTTATCCGATTGCAGTCTATGTAGGCGGATATTCACCGACTCAGACAAGCTGATTATACTTGATCAAACTTCCCCAAATAATCAACAGGAGTATCCGGCTCCCCTATTGGCTACCAAGGAATTTTCATCAACATTGTTGATGTCATTAGAGAATCAAGGTACTATTTTAGGAATTGTTGTACTGCAGCAAAAGCTGGGGCGAAATTGGCAACCATCTGAGTTGAATATGATTGAATTGGTTTGCGCTCAATTGAGTAATTTTATCATTCAGTCACAGACATTAAAACAAGTACAAACTTTAGTAGATGAGCGCACAGAACAACTCAGACGCAGTTTAGAAGTTCAAGCAAGGTTATACGAAAGAACTAAATTGTATGTAGAGCAATTACAAGAACTAAATGAGTTGAAAGATGAGTTTGTCAGCAATATTAGCGATCGCTTACGCTATCCTTTAACGAATATGCGCATGTCTATACGTAACCTAAGACTACCAGGAGTCTCCGAAGAGCGCCAAGGGAGATATCTAGATATTCTGGAATCAGAATGTACCAAGGAAATCAACTTGATCAATGATTTACTCACTCTCCAGAAATTAGAATCCGATCAAGAAAGCGCCGAATATAAGACTGTGGATTTAACTGCAAGAATTCGGCAGATTGTCACTGATCTACACAAAAATATGCTAAATAGTGGATTAACTATTTCCCTAGACTTGCCAGAGGAACCATTACAGATCCAAACTGAACTCGCCAGCCTAGACCGGATTTTGCAGGAGTTATTAACCAATGCCTGTAAATACTCTGAGTATGGCACTAATATCGATTTTCAAGTTATTCACCGAGTTACAGAACTACCCGCTCAGGTTATGATAAAAGTGACTAACATTGGTCAAGGCATTTCTCCCACGGAAACGGCTTATGTCTTTGACAAATTTCGCCGAGGTAAGGGTCGATGGACTCCGGGTACCGGATTAGGGCTGGCCTTGGTTAAGTCTTTAGTACAACATTTGCATGGGGCGATCGCTGTGGAAAGCAATCCAATTGTCAATTCCTCACTCAGTGAAATTTGCTTTACTTTAACTTTGCCACAAGTTTTTGTGAGAGAGTAGCGAAAACCCTGAAATAAAACATCAGGTTTTCCCCACCATCGGACAAGCCCCTATGTTATTTGGTAAATGTGATGACAAAAGAAGACGAAACAATAGAACCATTATTTGACACAGACAGTGATGAGACTCTAACTCCAGAGAATTTGCACAACCAGCAAATTCAGATCCAATTGGAGAAAATCGCCCAGAGACAAAGACAAATCACTGCTGTCATCCAAATTCCTCAACCAGTAGAAAAAGTTTGGCAAGTATTAACAGATTATGAAGCGCTACCTGAATTTATCCCCAATTTGGCTAAAAGCAAACTACTTGACCATCCTAATGGGGGTATCCGTTTAGAACAAGTAGGCTCTCAAAGTCTGTTAAACTTCAAATTCTGTGCCCGTGTAATCCTCGATTTGGAAGAATTATTTCCTCAATCAATCAGTTTTCGTATGATAGAAGGGGACTTTAAAGATTTCTCCGGTAGTTGGTGTCTAGAACCCTGTTTAGTTAATGGTAAACCAGAAACCAGATTAAGCTACACAATTAAAGTCTGGCCTAAGCTGATTATGCCAGTATCTATCATCGAAAGCCGGTTGAGCAAAGATTTGCAGACCAACCTACAAGCTATATACCAGAGAAGCATAAACTTGGCTGGAGGAACGACTTAATTTAACCTTTGGGCTAAAAAAAGGAATATATATCTGAAAACGTAGTCAACTCCTAAATACCCCCAGGGGAATTCGAATCCCCGTTACCTCCGTGAAAGGGAGGTGTCCTAGGCCTCTAGACGATGGGGGCTTAACCACCGAACTTTTACTAGATTAACGGATTTTTTCTAGGATGTCAACAGTCTAGATATTTTTTTCCAGTTCACCGGGCAAGTTTAAGCAAGATACATCGGGTTTATGCTTGCCCCCGGTCTTTAAAATAATTCATTTTCGGATTAGGTAAATAATTGTAAAAAGCATGGTACTATTTAACGGTTAGAGTGTTATTTGACAGCTCAAAAAGCTTAACTACAGTTGGGCTAGTTAAATACATCTAAGTTAACTACATGCCTGGGAGGAATATTCATATATATCTGCTATTTTTACAGAAGATTTGCCACAAGTTGCTCAAAATCTAAAACATGGAAGCATCTTTTAATATCACCTTACAGATGGCGATCGCTGTGTTTGCGGGCATTGGCGCTCAAGTCATAGCTGCATACCTGAAGCTACCCAGTATTGTCTTATTACTCCTGGTAGGGATTGTCTTAGGACCTGATGGTATAGGGGTATTGCATCCACAACTTTTAGGGACAGGTCTGGAAGTTATTGTTGCTTTAGCAACGGCAATCATTTTGTTTGAAGGGGGACTGAGGCTAGATTTACGAGAGTTGGGTACAGTTTCCGTTAGTTTACAATTGCTCGTCACACTAGGGACTTTAATCACGCTGTTAGGCGGAAGTATGGCAGCCCACTGGTTAGGCGAATTTCCTTGGAACATAGCTTTTCTTTACGCTTCAATAGTAGTAGTAACTGGTCCAACGGTGATTGGTCCGCTCCTCCAGCAAATCAATGTAGATCGGCAAGTAGCAGCTTTATTGGAAGGAGAAGGAGTATTAATTGACCCCGTGGGGGCGATTCTAGCTTTTGTTGTTTTAGATACTATTCTTAATGGCGATGCTGATCCCATAGATGCCTTGCTTGGTTTGGTGATGCGTCTGGGTGTGGGGATAGCTATCGGCGGTTTCGGTGGTTTTTGCATGAGTTGGATGTTTAAGCGGGCGCATTTTCTCTCTTTTGAACTGAAAAACTTGGTGGTTTTGGCAGTCCTGTGGAGTCTATTTACCTTAGCGCAGATGATTAGGAGTGAATCAGGGGTGATGACTACAGTAGTAGCAGGAATTGTATTTGCTAATTCCTCCGTTCCAGAAGAGAGACTACTCCGCAGTTTTAAAAACCAACTCACAATTCTGAGCGTTTCTGTACTATTTGTTTTGTTAGCAGCAGACTTGTCTATGGCAAGTATGTTCGCTTTGGGTTGGGGTAGCTTATTTACTGTTTTAATGTTGATGCTAGTTATCCGCCCGATTAATATTTTGTTATGTACTTGGAAAAGCAATCTCAACTGGCGACAGAAGCTATTCTTGAGTTGGGTTGCGCCTAGAGGAATTGTTTCCGCCTCGGTTGCTTCTTTATTCGCTATTTCCCTGACACAGCGAGGAATTAATGGTGGTGATTCGATCAAGGCTTTAGTTTTCCTGACAATTATTATGACGGTCGTATGTCAAGGGTTAACAGCAGGTTGGATAGCTGATTGTCTACAAATTACTTCTAAAGACCTGACTGGAGCTATGATTGTTGGGTGTAATCCCCTGAGCTTATTGGTAGCCAGGTTTTTCCAGGAAAGGGGAGAAGATATTGTAATTATTGATACTGATCAAAGGTATTTCCCCCAAGCCCAAGCCCAGAATCTGCGAGTAATTGCTAGTAGTGCCTTAGATGCAGAGGTGTTATCAGATGCAGGTATTGCTTCTATAGGTACTTTTTTAGCCATGACCAATAACGGCGAAGTCAATTTTGTTCTGGCACAACGGGCTTTTGAGGAATTTAATCCACCAAGAGTCTTAGCCGTTTTCCCGCGAGATCCTCAAGTGACTAATTCTATAACTGTCAAGGTGAACCAAGCCTTTGCCTCGGATTTGGCTGTGAAAACATGGAATGAGTATTTGAATGCTGGACGAGTCAAATTGGGAACCACTACGTTGAATGAGAGCGAATTTACCTATCAGCAGGAACATATACAGGAAAAAGTTCGCTCTGGTATCTTAGTACCTTTATTAATTGAACGTCATGGTAGCTTGCAAATTTTTGCTGTTAACCAAGATTGGGAAGTAGGCGATCGCATAATTTATTTATTGTACGATTCCCGTCCTAATCTATTAAAACGCCTATCTGGTGCTAGCCAATCTACCCCTCTAGTATTAGAAACCTTACCAGAGGTAGAAAATCTCCCTGCCAAATTATCTCAACTTTCTACCAGCGATTCCCCCAGCAGCTAATTAAGACTGAGCCGAATAATAGGTCTAAACCGTCTAAACCGTCTAAACCTCAAAAAATATGAGCAATTTCCCCGGACATGAACTATAATTCTGGGCATTAGTGAGACTAATTGGCAAACAGGTCAAGTACCTTCTTGGCAAGTCATATTGAGCAAATTATCATTAAGTTGTTAGAGAGATGCATCTTTTAGTAGGCGGCAATTTTTAGTTTGAAAGCATAAAATTGCCGAGTGATTGCGATTTAGACCTTGTAAACAATACACAGTTATGTCTTACTTTTCAGTACTGAAAAATGTATCAGGAATTTTCGGACAACCAACTGGCATAGCAGCTATAGCCTCTCTTGGTCTTCATGGCGCTATTGCAATGATTGTGCCGTTAATACCTGTCGATCCTCATCCATCTAGCGAAGTAGAGCCAACAAGAACGGTTGGGGTGATGGAATTGAGCCCATCTGACATGGGCAAGTTTCCCCAAACTGATGACACATCTCAACAGGTCGCCTTGCAACCGGAAGCAGCGTTGCCACAATCTCAGATTGGTTTAGCACAACCTCAATTACCATTACAGCAGCAAGTTCCCTCTGGTAGTTCTAGCTATCAGTCAACTGAATTACCGCCAATACAAGCACCACCATCTAGTCAGCAATCTACTTTGCCAACTATTAATCAAGTACCTGGTGATGTGACTATTTCTGCTTTACCGAAAGGACAGAAGCTCCACGATTTTGGACGAGAAAATTTCCATACAGATATCACAGCGATGCAAGCAAGGGAAAGATTTTCTCCAGAGATTAATCCTGTAGCACCTGTAGCAAATCCTCCCTTAATTGGGATGAGAGAAGCTCCACCTTTCAATATCAACAGATTGCCTGAAAATGATTCGGCTCATCAGCAACCGTCTAGAGAGCCATTAACTAATCCCACTTCTGGACGTACTGATACTGGAATTTCAGGAGTAGCAGAAACTACTAAAGAAAATATCCCAGCAAAACTACCATCAGGAGATAAAGTAACTGAAAGTCCTCAATCTAAAACCGCAACTACAGGAATTAGTGGGGATAAGCTGGCTATGAATAGTCAGTTAGGTGGGACAAAACCTGGGAGCAATCTTATCCAGCCACCACAGAAGTTACCAGATACTTTAAATCCATCTGATAGTCAAGCTAAAACTACAGAAAGTTCACAGTCAGACTTAAACTCCTTCATCTCGCTAAGAGAAACAACTCATCAGGAATATCCCAATATTCAGGAACAGGGAGTTATTAGAGAAACTATTCCCACTGATGAAGGATCTCTAGCAGGTAATGTCTTGGGCATATTGGTTGTCGATACTGATGGTAAAGTTGTAGACCTGAAGTTTCAGGACAAGTCAATTTCTCCAGAACTAAAGGCAAAAGTTAGAGAATTTTTCAACACCAACCCGCCTAAAGGTACTAAACAAATCAGTTCTTATCCATTTAACTTGCGGTTTAGCAAAAATTTATCTAAATCCGCTACAGGCGAAAAGCCATCGAACAATTCACCCTCTAGTATCGTATCGCCACCTCCATCTGCGGTAAATCCGTCAGTCACACCAGCGAGCATCCCAGGGAACACTCCAGGGAATAACCAAGGGAATAACCAAGGGAATAACCAAGGGAACATCCCAGCGAACACCCCAAAGAATAGCCAAGAGAACATCAAGACAGAAAAATCTCCAGGGACAAAAGTTAGCAGCAATACAATAGTTTTATCTACTCAGTCTGCCCAAAAACTAATTCAGCAGTTGCGCGACATCAAACAACAAAGAGAAAATTCTTCTGTCGAGGCTTGATTTTTGATCAAGCTAATGGATGGTTAACTATATTTTGGGCTGACCATCCATTTATTCTCCATATATTCCAATGAGCACAATCCGATTAACAGAAATTTATAAGCAATCCTTACACCAACCCTTCAAAGCTTGTTGGAAAACATAAGTAGCCACTTCAAAAATTTGCTCGCCGCTCAATTTATCTTTAAAAGCAGGCATAGCATTTTTACCATTTTTTACTTGGTTAATAATAGCTCCAATAGGGTCTACGTTAAAATTACTTAGGTACTCTGTTAGTCCGGTTTTTGTCAAAGTTTTCTGTTCAACCAGTATATTCCCCCCACCTATATGGCAGGAAGCACAGTTTTCTTGAAAAAGTTGACGACCATTAATATCGGATAACGCTTGTGCTGGATGAATAATGATTAATTGCAGTAAAGCTATGATTAACAGTAAGACTAAGCGAAATATTCTCAAGATATTCTCCTCTAACAAAACATCCAATAACGGCAAACCATCTTTCAGTCTGTTAGAAGACTGATTGCTTGAGTAGCATCATAATATATTTTTATACAACAACTCAATTCATTCATAGCAAGATTAAAAAAATTAGATTACGGGGTTTGGTAAGTAAGCTTGGGAAAAATACCGAATAGAGGATATACGTATTACTTTGAGCCGAATCAGCCACTAGCCCTATGATTAAAGCGGTGTATGAGGTTAGGCATTTGGGGAACGCTCTGACAGCCAAGTGCTTTTATCTATTTCTTTAGTCCAAATTCCAGTGATTATCTATTGTAGAAATGTTAGAATTCAAACTATACTAGTTTAGTAATGATTTTTTGTGTTTCTATGGCTAGAGCAAGTACAGCAATTGGCGTAAGTCCCACAATCAAGGAAATTGTGCAAAAGCAAGCACATGCAACTAGATTGACTCTAAAAGAGGTTATTCTGATGGGCATGTTATCAGTAGACAAGCTTGACGATCAGAATCGTCAAGAATTAGCGGATCAAGTTCATCAAATGCAGGTGAAGGGCGAAATATAAATTACCGATAAATATCCACGGAATTTGTAATTTGCTACCCTGTGACCATCTGATGCTTGTAAGTTATAACACTTACAAGCTCAACACCTATGATCCAAAGGGGCGGGCGTTATGCCAACGCCCCAAACAATCACTCTTTCAGTATTAAGAATAGGGAAAATCAGCAGGTCGCCAACTACGTGTAGCATCACCTAAGTATGGGAGTAAAATAAGCCGCTTAGTTCGTAGTTGCGCTGGACTCGCAATCAAATCTTTAACGCCAGTAGGGACGCAATGCCTTGCGCCCCTAATAGTTTCACCGATTTTACATAACTTCACATAGTTAGGATTATTTCAGTCTTCCTACTTAGCAGCACAAATTGTTGGTTCTTCAGGTCGAGTAGTGGGAGTAGATATCGCTAAAGGTATGCTAGAGCAAGCACAGAAGAAAATTAAGACCCTTGGACTCACAGATGTTGAACTCATAGAAGCAGACGCTGATTATCTCAATTTTAATGACAGCAGCTTTGATATCATTTTTTGCTCTAGTGCGCTCGTGTATTTAACGGATATCCCAAATTCTCTACAGCAGTGGTATCGCTTTCTTAAACCAGGTGGTTTAATTGCTTTTTCTTGCTTTGCTGAAACTGCTCATACAGTCGCTATCATGTTTAGACAAAAAGCTCAGACTTATGGAATTTTCATTCCCAATCCGAATGAGCCATTAGGAACTCCTCAAAAATGTCAAGATTTGCTGAAACAGGTAGGATTCCAAAATATCAAAATAGTAACCGAACAGTTTGGTTCTTATCTAACTAATGTTGAAAAAGCGTGGAACGGAAATGCTAGAAGTGCTTTTGGCGCTCAAGTAAAAGAACTCCCTCCAGAGAGATTAGACCAACTCAAAGCTGAATACATTACCCAAGTCGAAGCAACTACAACAGACAAAGGTATTTGGAACGATGTAACAACTTTCTTTGTATTGGGGAGTAAGTAAAGTTGTTAGTGCTGAGTTAAGTCGAGGGTATTATCTATTGCTCGACCTAAATTGCTGTATCTGGTTCAATTCCTAGCGATCGCAATTGCTCGGCTAACCTTTTAGCTATTTGGTTTGCTTGTTCAGCCCGTTGACGTTCTTGTTCAGCCCGTTGACGTTCTTGTTCAGCCCGTTGACGTTCTTGTTCATTTTGCAATTCTAAACGTTCAGCCCGTTGATATTGGATGTTTAATTGAGCGTCAGTTTCCACTTGAGGGACGAATTTTTGGCCATCTGGTCGATAAATGGCTAATTTACCACGAAAATTTAGCTGGAACTTAATTCCTAGACATGGACTTACCCACTCTCTAACCACTTTGATTTTTTTTAGTTCATTTCCTTCCCGTATCCTGACTGTGAACTTATATTTTAACGGATCATAAATATAGTATTCTTGTACTCCATGACGCTCATAAAATTCTAACTTTTTCTCCATCTCCTTGGCTTTATTGCTGGGAGACAAGATTTCAAACACCACTTGGGGGGAAATGTTCCCTTCTAGCCATTGTTTATATGAGGATCTAAATCCTTTCGGTCTACCAAACACTACCATTACATCTGGTGCTGCTGATATGTCTGATGTAGAGCTATCTGGATACCAGAGTAAATCTCCCGCAATAAATACATCTGGATTTTTCCCATAGATAATTTCTAAATTCTCTTTAATTAAAACAATCCACTTAAATTGCTCTGTATTCTCGGCCATGGGTTTACCGTCGCTGGAAGGAAAAATCAATTCCTCATCTATCTCTTGGATTGTTACCATATCAACACTTCCTCTCTTCTGAATGATTTATTTGACTCATTTATCTGAGTTACGGTAAGTTCAGGATATAGAGAATTACTTCCCACATATTCTCATATTATATAGATATAACTGGGTAGCCCACACCAACAAGTTCGGTGACATTGTTAATCAGCCTAACTAATTTCCAGAAACTTGCGGATTTCTTGCTGATAAAATTTTGGATCTTCCAACATGGGGAAGTGGGACGTTTGGGGAATCACGACAAATTTAACTTGGCTACTTAACTCTGCTGCGCGTTTTCCTAAATCGGCGGGAATAATTTTGTCATATTCCCCAGCGACCAATAGAGTGGGTACTGTTAATTTAGCGAATTCATTGGGCATTATTTCCGCTTGTGTTTTGCTGACAGAAGTAAAAATTGTTCCTAAAGCTGTATCATAGTCAGCATCAATAAAATCTTGTAAAAAAGCTTGGCGCTCGGATTTGGGAATAGGACGATGTAAAAATCGCGCCATAAACATTTGGTCAGCAAATGGTATCTTTACCAGCCATTTAGGTCTGAATTTGACTACGTAGCCACCAAATTGATGAAATGCTGCAAAGGCTTTTTCATCATATTCAAATACCCCACTACAAGTTAAAATCCCTTTTTTGACTTTCTGGGGATAACGATTAAAAAATAATGTCGCAATGGAAGCGCCCATTGAATGAGCATTAATATAAACGCTGTCTAGGTGTAACTCATCTAACAATATGGCTAAATCTTCAGCGTATTCCTCTAATTCATAACTTAACTCAGGAACTATTTTGACTTGCTCGCCTATTGATCTCGCAGCAGCCAATTCACTTTTAGATCCTAAAGAGGATTTTCCTGACGATCGCCCAAATCCCCGTAAATCATACAGCAAACAATTAAATTGCTCTAATAAAGCTGTAGTAGTACTTTGCCAATATCTGGCTGATCCAGCCCAACCGTGCATAAACACCATAGTTGGTTTGGAGGTTAGATCATCAGATGTTTCACTTACCCACTCGTAATAATGTTCTACTCCGCGAATGTTGATATAAGACATGATGCAAAATTCCTATAACAGTTGACAGTTGACGGTTAACTGTCAACCGTCAATATTTTAAGCTGATTCTGGTTTTGGTAGTGAGGATGGATGTACTAGCAATTCGGCTGTCGATCGCTTTTCCACCATTTCTCTAGTCACCGTACAGCGAGTTACGTCTTTGCGCGAGGGTAACTCGTACATTACGTCTAACATTAATTCTTCCACAATTCCCCGTAGCGCTCGCGCTCCAGTTTTACGCCGATAGGCTTCTTGTGCGATCGCCCGTAACGCATCTCCCTTAAAGTCCAATTGTACATTATCCATTTTTAAGAGTTTTTGGTACTGTTTCACTAGAGCACTGCGTGGTTGAGTCAAGATTGCCATTAATGCTTCTTCATCCAACGGATCTACTACTGCTACCATAGGAACCCGCCCAATAAATTCTGGGATCATGCCAAATTTGACTAAATCGTCTGGTTCGAGATGGCGTAGTGTATCTGCTGCGCGTTTTTCTTTTGATTGACCTTCTCCTGGTTGGACAAAACCAATGGATTTTTTACCAACTCTTTGGTCAACCACCTTCTCTAAACCAACGAAAGCTCCACCACAGATAAATAATATGTTACTAGTATCGATCTGTATACAGTCTTGATATGGATGTTTACGTCCACCTTGGGGAGGAACATTGGCGATCGTTCCTTCCAACATTTTGAGTAAAGCTTGTTGTACCCCTTCCCCAGAAACATCTCTAGTAATTGAGGGATTTTCGCTTTTGCGGGCAATTTTATCAATTTCGTCGATGTAAATAATCCCGCGTTGTGCTTCCTCGACATCTAAGTCAGCGACTTGCAGGAGTCGCAGCAATATATTTTCCACGTCCTCTCCCACATATCCCGCTTCTGTCAAAGTTGTAGCGTCTGCAACAGCAAAGGGGACATCCAGGATTTTAGCCAAGGTTTGAGCCAGGAGGGTTTTACCGCAGCCAGTTGGTCCAATTAGTAAGATATTGGACTTTTGTAGTTCTACTGCGTCCTCTCCTCCACCCTTACCATTACCCTTAGCTTGGAGAATGGCTAATCGTTTATAATGGTTATAAACAGCTACAGCCAAAACCTTTTTTGCCTCATCTTGTCCAATCACATGTTCATCCAAATACTTTTTCACCTCTCGCGGTTTGGGAATTTGGTTCAAAGTTAAATTGGACGAACGGGTACGGCGTTTTTGAGGCGGTTCTGATCGTGGTGGTGGCTGAGATGCCGCACCGTTGGTATCAAGTAACTCCTCGTCTAGAATTTCATTACACAAGTCAACGCACTCATCGCAGATGTAGACTCCCGGTCCCGCGATTAATTTACGCACCTGCTCTTGAGACTTGCCACAAAACGAACATTTTAAATGGGAGTCGTATTTAGACATACCAGCCTCTTATTTCAGAATGGTGAATCCAGCGCTGTAGGCTACTGGTGAACCCGGAGGGTGACGCTTTCCCCTGCTGTGGGGATATTTTGTCTAGTAATTACCTGATCGATTAAACCGTAATTTTTGGCTTCTGCTGCTGACATGAAAAAGTCGCGGTCTGTATCTGTTTCAACTCTTTCTAAAGGTTGACCAGTATGCTTAGATAGCAATTGATTCAACTTAGACTTAATGTAAAGAATTTCCCGCGCTTGAATTTCAATGTCGATCGCTTGTCCTTGAGCACCACCAAGAGGTTGGTGGATCATAATTCGCGAATCTGGTAGAGACATACGTTTTCCAGGCGTACCAGATGTTAATAAAAATGCTCCCATGCTCGCAGCCAATCCAAAACAGATTGTCACTACGTCAGGGCGGATCTGTTGCATTGTATCATAAATGGCCAACCCTGCATATACTGAACCACCGGGAGAATTGATATACAGTTGAATATCCTTTTCTGAATCTTCAGCATCTAGGAAGAGTAATTGAGCAACAATTGAGTTAGCTACCGCGTCATCAATGGGAGTGCCCAAAAACACGATACGTTCCCGGAGTAAGCGAGAGTAGATGTCAAAAGCCCTTTCACCTACACCAGATTGCTCAATCACCATAGGGACAATATTATGGGTCATGTTTAAATTCAAGCTAGTACTTCTTAAATTTAAACTGGCGATCGGAGTCTTTACTGATTGAGATATAAGCATACACCAATATTTACGAATAAGTTCAGTTGAAGCAACATCAGTTTTTACCTGAGGTATGTGTTAACCATTATGCCCCATACAAATTTTTCAGGATGGCTGTGAATTAAAAATCCCAGATTCCATGAGAAAATTAGTAGTACTAGGGCATTACAGTATCTCTTGACTGCTATTTTAGCTTGATGGGAGATCTTTCTCCAGAACAGAGGTGGAGCAATTCCACCTCCGATGGTTTAACCGTTGTCACTAATGATTAACCAAGCAGGTGCAATACTACTCTTCACTGGTAGCAGTTGTAGAGATGGGAACTTCTGTAACTGAATCGTTGACTGATTCTCTCAAAGATGCTGGCGCTAATTCTTGGTTGGTTGCAGATTCAGCAGAAGTAAGTTCTACAGAGGATCTCTCCAGCAACCAATCCAGAACTTTCTGAGTAAACACTTCATTATATACTAGCGAGCTTATTTGCTCGACATTTATATTCTTGCGCTCTCCCTCTGAATAAGTCGCCAAAATTTGTTTAACTTTAAGTTCTATTTCTTGCTCTGGCACATTAATAGATTCGCGTTCGCCGATTAATTGTATAATTAGCCCTCGCTTCAACCGTTCAATAGCTGCAGGACGTACCTCTTCCCGCATAATAGCAACAACTTCTTTAGTGAACAGCTTATTGACATCCTGCCCCTCTTGTGCTAGTTTCACTGCTGTTTGTTGGAGAATAATATCAATATCATTCTGAATTAACGTTTCTGGCAATTCAATAGTGGCATTTTTGAGTATTTCTTGCACTAATGCTTCTTGTTGATTAGTTTTAGTGCGTTCTTGAGCTTGTTGACGGCTGACTTTTTCCAAATGTGCTAGTAATTCTGACAATGAATTAAGATCACCCACTTCCTGGGCAAATTCATCGTTTAATTCTGCTAGTTCTTTTTCCTTAATTTCTTTGAGAGTAACTGTAAATATGGCATCTTTCCCAGCTAGCACCGGGTTAGTATAATCAGCCGGAAACTTCGCTGGAACTTCTTTAGTTTCTCCCATATTCATCCCAACTATACCAGAGACGAAGCCAGGAATAAATTCCCCTTCTTGTAAATCTACCTGAAAATTAGTTTCCTCACCTCCAGGAATCGGTGATGGTTCTCCTGATGCATTTTCGCTTTCAGATTGTGTCAGCAGACCTTTAAAATCCACTACAACAACATCACCTAATTCAGCCGCTCGTCCTTCTACAGGGATCAAAGTAGCTCGGCGCTGACGTTCTTGGTCTAAGATCTGCTCTACTTGCTTAGGATCATACTTTACTTCCTCAGCTTTGACATTTAGATTAGTGTATTGTGGTATTTCAACTTGTGGATATACATCAACTAATACTGAAATGGTTAAAGGCTTACCAGGTTCGTATTGCTTAATCAAATCATCAATGGAGGAGCGGAGTGTTGATTCGCCGATCACCTGGATATGTTCTTGCTCAATTGCTTCTTTAAGCCCATCGGAGATCATTTTATCTAACACGTTTCTTTTAATCCGATTCGACCCGAAGTGCTGCAACAAGATTGGACGCGGTATTTTACCCCGACGAAACCCAGGAATATTAGCTGTACTGGCTAAATTTTTAATGACCTCTTCATAGTTCTGTTTAGTAGTTTCTGGCGTAAGCTCTATTTCTAGCACTACTTGGCTAGCGGGGAGTTTTTCCTGGGTGACTTTCATGGGTTGTTTCTAGTTTATCTGATGTGTTGGTGACGCTATATTAGCAAGGGTGAAGCTCGCTACTGCTAATCAACGAAATAACTTAAAATCAGTTGTATTGCTGTTTTAATTTGAGTCCATTTGGGATTATAGTATATTTTTGCCCTTGACGACTACTTGCGACAGCTTAAAAGTAACCGTCATAATTTCTATTACCTCTATCTGGAGGCGTTTGCATTTGTCGAAATCTTATCGCGTAGCTATTTTAGGCGCAACTGGTGCTGTAGGTACAGAGTTGCTGGAATTACTAGACAGCAGGAACTTCCCCGTCGCTGACTTAAAACTTTTGGCTTCAGTTCGGAGTGCTGGTGAAAAAATTAAGTTTCAAAACGCAGAATTTTTGGTCGAGTCAGTCAGCGATCGCTCTTTTGATAACGTCGATCTAGTGTTAGCTAGTGCTGGAGGTTCTACATCTAAGACTTGGGCGGGAGTAGCCGTGAGTCAGGGTGCAGTTGTCATCGACAACTCCAGTGCATTTCGGATGCATCCAACAGTTCCTCTAGTCATTCCAGAAGTCAATCCTCAAGCTCTAGCTAATCACCAAGGAATCATCGCTAATCCTAACTGCACAACAATTTTGATGGCGGTAGCTGTATGGCCATTACATCGAATTATCCCGGTTAAACGTATTGTGGCGGCGACCTATCAATCTGCTAGCGGAGCTGGTGCTAGAGCTATGGAAGAAGTCAAAGTCCAGAGTAGCGCTATACTAAAAGGAGAACTTCCTATTGCAGAAGTTTTACCCTATCCCCTGGCATTCAATTTGTTCCCGCACAATTCCCCTTTAACCGAGGCAGGATATTGCGAGGAAGAAATGAAAATGGTGCATGAAACTCGTAAAATCTTTGGCGATCCACAAATCAGGATTACTGCTACTTGTGTGCGGGTTCCCGTACTCCGAGCTCATTCTGAAGCAATTAACCTAGAATTTGAGACACATTTTAGCCCAGAGGTTGCTAGAGCGATTTTAAGTAAATCTCCCGGTGTTAAATTAGTCGAAGACTGGAAAACCAATTATTTCCCTATGCCCATAGAAGCTAGTGGTAAAGATGAAGTTCTCGTAGGTAGAATTCGCCAGGATATCTCTCATCCTTGTGGTTTGGAGCTATGGTTGTGTGGTGACCAGATTCGTAAAGGAGCAGCCTTAAATGCTGTGCAGATTGCCGAATTACTGGTAGAAAAAAATCTCCTCAACACCGCAATCAGATAACCTTGAGCATGATAATTTTAACTGAGAAATTACGCTTGCAAGTAATTGCTAAATAGGTTATTAAGAAAAAACCACCAAAGGGTTAGGGTAAAAAACAAGCGGGATAATTAGGAGAGAAACAGGGGTGGTAGATTTTGGTAGGGTTTTAACCGCTATGGTTACGCCGTTTCAAGCGGATGAAAGTATTAATTATGATGTTGTAGTTAAATTGGCAGTACATTTAGTTGAAAATGGTACAGATACATTAGTGGTTTGTGGAACGACTGGGGAATCTCCCACACTGACTTGGGAAGAAGAATACCAGTTATTTGTGCGAATTCTGCAAGCCGTTAATGGCAAAGCTAAAGTAATCGCTGGATGTGGTTCTAATTCCACTAGTGAGGCGATCGCTGCTAGCTGTGCAGCAGCTGAAATAGGAGTACATGGACTTCTACATGTAGTCCCCTATTACAATAAACCAACCCAGTCAGGACTCTACCACCATTTTCACGCAATAGCACAAGCCTGTTCAGATCTACCAATATTGTTGTACAATGTTCCTAGTCGCACTGGTCAAAATATTAGTCCAGAAACTGTTGCTAAGTTAGCTACAATTGATAATATCGTTGGGATCAAAGAAGCCAGTGGGAGCTTAGATCAAGCTAGTGAAATTCGCCGCTTGACACCAAAAGAGTTTCAGATTTACGCTGGAGATGATTCTTTGACTCTACCTTTGCTAGCAATTGGAGCTAAAGGAGTCGTGAGTGTAGCTTCTCATCTGGTAGGAAATCATCTGCAACAAATGATCCAAGCTTTTGAAACTGGCAAAAATGCAAATGCTTCTGAGATTCATTCGCGGCTGTTCCCTTTGTTCAAAGCTTTATTTTGCACAACAAATCCCTTGCCGATTAAACACGCCTTGAAACTTCAAGGTTGGGAAGTTGGCTCCGCTCGTCTACCTTTATATGAAGAAGATTCCGCAAAAATTTATGAAAAACTAGAGGTTGTACTAAAGGAACTTAGTTTAGTCTAAGAATTAATTGATTAAGATAGGATAGTAAATAAATTCGGTTTAATAATTGCTAAGTATCAGTTAAGGCAAGTAAGTTAAATGGTTATTTTAGATTCTTTTGGTATACAGCCCCGGCGAGCCAAAAAGTAGTGCTTTATTTAATGCCTAGACACTAGCGATCGCAAAATTCACAATTAAGTGATAATTTCAAGGAGAAAATGGTTAAAAACGAAACTAGTAACGCGCTGAAAATCATCCCTTTAGGTGGTTTACATGAAATTGGGAAAAACACCTGTGTTTTTGAATATGACGATGAAATTATCTTATTAGATGCTGGATTAGCTTTTCCCACGGAGGCGATGCATGGAGTGAATATCGTCCTACCGGATACGACTTATCTCAGGGAAAACCGTCATAAGATTAAGGGGATGATCGTCACTCATGGTCATGAAGACCATATAGGTGGTATTGCATTCCATCTGAAGCAATTTGAAATCCCAGTCATTTATGGACCCAGGCTAGCAATGGCAATGCTAGAGGGAAAGTTAGAAGAAGCAGGTGTCCGCGATCGCACAGAAATCAGGTCAGTTTTACCCCGTGATCTAGTCCGCATTGGCAAACATTTCGTTGTGGAGTACATTCGGAATACCCATTCTATTGCTGATAGTTTCACCGTAGCCTTACATACACCAGTAGGCGTAGTAATTCATACGGGTGACTTCAAATTTGATCATACCCCAGTGGATGGAGAAAGATTCGACATCCATCGTCTAGCTGAACATGGGGAAAAAGGCGTTTTGTGCTTATTAAGCGACTCGACAAACGCAGAAACACCTGGGTTTACGCCTTCCGAAAATTTTGTTTATGGAAATCTAGACCGAGTATTCAGTCAAGCAACTGGTAGATTGTTTGTCACCACCTTTGCTTCTAGCGTGCATCGGATCAGCATAATTTTGCAATTAGCCCAAATTCACAAACGGGTAGTTACAGTAGTTGGGCGATCGATGCTGAATTTGATCGCCCATGCGCGAAATTTAGGATATATCAAGTGTGAAGACCAACTCCTGCAACCGTTAAACAATATTCGCAACCTCCCAGAAGATAACATCCTGATTTTGACAACTGGCTCTCAAGGTGAACCAATGTCAGCGATGACTCGCATCGCTAACAAAGAACATCCCCATGTAAAAATCCGCCCAGGAGACACTGTAGTGTTTTCCGCCAACCCAATTCCCGGAAATACAATTGCGGTAGTTAATACTATCGATAAATTGATGATGCAAGGAGCGAAAGTCGTTTATGGACGAGAAAAAGGAGTTCACGTTTCTGGTCATGGCTGTCAAGAAGACCAAAAACTGATGTTGGCTTTAACTCGACCTAAGTTTTTCGTTCCTGTACATGGCGAGCATAGAATGTTGGTAAAACATTCGGAAACTGCTCAACAAATGGGAGTTCCGCCAGAAAATATGGTGATTATTCAGAATGGTGATGTTATTCAACTGACAGAAGCATCCATTAGCGTTGTGGGTAAAGTATCATCAGGTGTGGAATTGGTGGATACAACTAGCTCTGGAATGGTTAGTGGTAAAGTATTACAGGAAAGACAGCGTATAGCTTCTGAAGGTATGATTACCGTTGCTGCGGCGCTCGATTGGAGTGGTAAGCTTTTGGCTAGACCTGAAATCCATTTACATGGTGTAGTGACTAGTATTGACCGATCGCTTTTGCAAAAGTGGGTTCAAAAACGAATTGAAGATATTCTTAACGTGCGTTGGACGGAATTTGGGACGGGTAACGAAACAGCAGATGTTGACTGGGCTGGTTTACGCGAAACTTTAGAGAAGGAAATAGCGCGTTCCATGCGTCGAGAATTACAATGTCAGCCAAGCATAACTTTATTGATGCAAACTCCTGAAGAACCGCCAATGAAAGTTTCTGACGGTAGAAGAAGACGGACTCGCACAGCAGCGCAAGTTGCTTCTTAGCAATTTTGTAGAGGCGCGACCTTCGCGCCTTCTATGATCGAACTCTGGAAACTAATTAATCGGAGTTAAAAACAGTTTAGCTTCAGCTAATCTTCTTTGCTTAAGACCTTCTTCTACAGAACTTCCAGGATTTCTATATTTGACAAAAGTTGCTGTAATTTGATCCCACTGCTTATTTTGTAAAACCCTGGTTATACTAGTAAAGTTAGGATGTCCATAGAAGTTAGCGCCTAAGTTGTACCCAAAACTCAGCAAAGCTCCTTGTTGATTAGCATTCAAATCATCCCATACAGGAATTTTGGCGAGAGTTGGTAGATCATCAACATCTAATTGTAGAATCAACAGGTCGTCTGCTTGCTTTTGAGTAATTGTATCACCTAATGACCAGGGACTACCATCTGCTTTGTGAGTAGATCCCCAACCAATATTGTATTGGTTATTGGTACAAGGGTCGGGATAAGCTGTTAAGGAACATCCTTCAAATTCCTTGATTAAAGCAACTCCTGGAAGTGGTAATTTTCCAGATAGACCTCCATAAAGACTATTTACAGGAACTACAGATCCGGTTGGTTGTGGTTGTAAGGAAGCGTTTAAAGCGTCTTGAGTCAAGCTACCTACAATCCCGTCACTTTGTAGATTATGCTGCTGTTGAAACAGTTTGACTGCTGTTAAAGTCTGTATACCGAAAATACCATCTATTGGTCCTGGGTCAAGTCCAAGCGATCGCAATATTTCTTGTAGCTGCGCGACCTGTATACCTTGCGAGCCTAGACGGAGGAATTCATCGAGATTGAGAGCCAATAGGATTTTTTCGGTCATGATTTAACAGTATATCTTGGAGACTATTGTTTAAATCGGAAATATTGGGGACGACAAGGATTTCCCCAACAAACTTGTGCTGCTGGCATATTGGAAAAAACGCTACTCCGTACACCAATGACTGCATTAGCTCCGATTTCTACCCCTGGACAAATGAAGCAATCTGCTGCTATCCAACAACCATTATTTATAGTGATGACTGCTGTTTTTAAGCCAAAAGCTGAGTCTATAATATCATGACTACCAGTACAAAGATAAGTTTTTTGAGAAATTACGCAGTGTTCCCCTACATAGATATGATCAAGACTGTAAAAAACCACATCATCGCCAATCCAACTATAGTCGCCAATCTTGACTTTCCAAGGATAGGTAAAACGGGCTGTAGGTCGAATGAGTACACCTTTACCAATATTAGCACCAAACAATCTGAGTAAAGCACAACGCAGAAAACTTAATGGTTGGGGTGTCAGAGGAAAAGCGATCGCCTGTACCAACCACCAGAGCAAAACAAACCAACCAGGTTTTCCGCGGTCAAACCATGATTGATCGTATTGGCGTAAATCCACAAAGGGAGCATCATTCACCATGAGTAACTTGAGTTACGGTTTCTGGATCAGCAGGTTTAGTATAAGCAGGTGTAGCAGACATTTGATTTAAATATCCGCCACAAGAACGTAATTCATAAAGTTTGACACCTATTTGATATTCATACTGACTGAGCAAGCGCCCATAGATATATCCTGCTTTACCATCTAAAAACCCTAGCTGGATAATATAAAATAGGATAAATCTGAAAAACGGTTTAAATGGTAAGTACACCCAGATCTTCTTGAGAAACCGCTTACGCTGAACTGCGTCACCCCATAAATTTGCTCCGATAGTACCTTTTTCATCTTGACCGGAGAGTAGATTCCAATATACACGAGCTTCCCAATTAGAATAGCGATTATGTCTTTCTAACCAATGATAAATATCGCGGAAGTCCTCATGGAGCATATCATTTTGAAGATATCCTACTTTACCTTGCAAAATTACATGCTCATGCACTTCATTATCACCTGTGTTGGGAATCTCTTCTGTGCTGAGATTTTCGTAGCGCCCCAAAGCATGTTTAAACAGTCGCAGGTTCCAATCAGGATATTTTCCCCCATGACGAATCCATGTACCCAAGAAAAAGACTTTGCGGTTGAGATAGTAACCAGCACATTCATTTTTTTGGATAACTTGTGCAATTTCTGCCCATAACTCCCTCGGAATCCGTTCGTCGCAATCAACAATTAGCACCCATTCATTACGGAAATTCAGATGATCCAATGACCAATTCTTCTTCTTTGGCCAATAGCCATTAAACTTGAATTGCACAACTTTAGCACCATAGCTTTCAGCAATTTCTACAGTTTTGTCACCACTTAGGGAATCTACTAGAAATATTTCATCTGCTGGCTGAAGGCTAGTCAGACAAGCGGGTAAGTTGCGCTCTTCGTTTTTTGCTGGAATGATTACAGAGACGGGTATTTTTGATAGCATATTATAATGGATTACTTCCTATTTTTTGTAAATAGTATTCCTTTGATAGCGGCATTTAAATAGCCGATCTGCCCATAGGCATAGACTAACTTATCAAAACGCTCTGCTGGATCGGAAATATGTTTTAATGCCTTATATAACCCCCGAAAAAACTTTTCACCTCCTGTTAGTAGTTGAGACACACCTGCTTTACCAGCTAGTTGTTCTCGATAACATTCACTAATACCTTGCCACCAGCCTCGGTTTAAAAACCATGATGGATGCAAGCGCTCTGGAGCTACATTGTGAGCTACTAGAGCTTTTGGCAAATAGTATACCTCCCAACCACGTTGTAAGGCAAATTCTGTCATCTGTAATTCTTCATTGGATAATAAGTTTTTCCCTATTCGTCCTAGATGAGGATCAAAACCCCCAATTTCAGTTAAAAACTGGCGACGGATGGAGTAGTTCAATCCTCTGGGAGTTAATCCAGGTGTTTGAATCGCAATGGCTGTATCTCCTAAATCATATGCTCCTAAATTCGCCGCTAAACCACTAGACAACCACTTTGGCGGTTTTACTCCAGCAGCCCACAGGAGAGTTACCTTACCTCCAGCGATCGCAATGCGAGAGTTATGTTGATAAGCTGAATATAGTGAATCCAGCCATTGAGGACTAGCTACAGCATCGTCATCCAAGTAAGCGAGGATATCGGCACTGGCGACTCTAGCACCAGTATTACGCGCCACAGATAAGCCAATGGTAGGCTCATAAATATATTTCAAGCGAGAATCAGCCATTCTTTGCTTAACAACTTCCGATGTGCGATCGCTAGAGCTATTATCCACAACAATAACTTCAAAGTCATCGGAGAACTCTTGGGATAATACGCTGTCAATTGCAGCGCCCAAATAACTATCGCGATTATGAGTACAGATTATAGCAGAGATTTGCATATCTCTCATAGGTATAAATGAGCTAAACTACCCCTCACACTCTATCCAGAAAGATTGAGGATGAAGGCTAATCAATTTTTATATTTTTCTTCTACTTAAGCTTAAACCATAAATTATCGTAAAATTAAGAGTGTTTACCTGCTTTCATTAATTGCAAATTTATAATTAATGCCTAACAATCAATTTATTACCTCACCAGAATGGCTGCATCAAAATCTCAATCACCCTGACATTGTGGTTGTAGATTGTCGATTTTCCTTGACTGAACCGCAATTAGGAAGACAGCATTACGAAGCAAGTCATATTCCGGGAGCTTATTATTTAGACTTAAATCAAGATTTATCTAGTCCACCAGCAAAGCATGGGGGAAGACATCCTTTACCAAATCTAAATCAACTGGCTAATAAGTTGTCCGCTATGGGAGTAGAGCGCCAAGAAAGTATCGTGGTTACTTATGATGATTCACGCTGCGCTTTTGCATCTCGTTTGTGGTGGTTACTGCGTTATTTAGGACATGAACAAGTAACTATATTAGATGGAGGGTTTTCTGCATGGCAAAAAGCTGGTTATCCTGTAACTGATGTGATACCTGTTTCTAGAGTGGCTAAATTTCAGCCGCAAATCCAAGCAGAAATGTTAGTGGATATAACTGAAATCAAAAATTCTCAAGGGAATCCCAGTAAGGTTTTGGTGGATTCGCGGGAAGGCGATCGCTATCGAGGAGAACGAGAACCGATTGACAAAGTTGCTGGTCATATTCCTGGTGCACTCAACTATCCTTGGACAGAAGTTACTGACACTTCCGGCTATTTGCTACCACAAACAGCACAAATTGATCGCTGGCAAAAAATCAGTGATGCTGAGGAAATATTAGTTTATTGTGGTTCTGGTGTAACTGCTTGTGTAAATCTGTTGTCTTTGGAACTGGCTGGTATTTCTAAGGGTAAGTTGTATGTTGGTAGTTGGAGTGATTGGATTAGTTATATGTAAGTAGTTACGGGAACTCACTTGTGGTTCAGATTTGATTGCGCTGAAGCGCAGCTACGAACTAAGAGCTTTATTTTGTTATCCTAAGTAGTTAGTTAGAAAGACAAGAGTAGTTAAGTTTTATGAGTTTTGATTACGATCTGTTTGTGATTGGAGCCGGTTCTGGTGGTTTAGCTGCTTCTAAGCGAGCGGCTAGCTATGGCGCGAAAGTGGCGATCGCCGAAAATGATTTAGTTGGTGGTACTTGTGTAATTCGGGGTTGCGTTCCCAAGAAACTCATGGTTTATGGTTCTCACTTTCCAGCAATATTTGCAGAAAGTGCAGGATATGGTTGGAAAGTAGGAGATGTAGAACTTGATTGGACGCACTTCATTACAGCCGTAGATAAGGAAGTACACCGACTTTCCCAAATACACATTAACCTCTTGGAAAAAAATCGAGTAGAACTAATTTTAGGTAAAGCTAGTTTATTAGATCCCCACACTATAGAAATAAATGGGAATCAAATTACAACAGACAAAATTCTGATTGCTGTAGGTGGTCGTCCAATCAAGCCAGATATTCCAGGATTGGAAGAATACGGGATCACATCCAATGAAATGTTTCATCTACAAGCAAAACCTCAACACATTGCTATCATCGGTTCTGGTTATATTGGTTCTGAATTTGCTTGTATTATGCGTGGGCTTGGTTCTGAAGTTACGCAGATTACTCGTGGAGAATTAATTTTGCGTGGGTTTGACCAAGATATCCGTACATGTATTCAAGATGGTATGAGCCATCAGGGAATTCGCATCATTAAAAATACTGTAGCTACCTCTTTAGAGAAAGTCCCAGAGGGATTGAAGTTGAATTTATCTGGGGAATCTGGAGAATCAATCATAGCTGATCAAGTTTTAGTCGCTACTGGTAGAAGACCAAACATTGATGGGTTGGGTTTGGAAAATGCAGGAGTTGAGTTAGTTGCTACTTCCTTAGAAGGACCAGGATACAGTACCGCAAGTGCGATCGCTGTGAATGAATTCAGCCAAACAACTCAACCGAATATCTTTGCTGTTGGTGATGTCACCGACCGGATGAATTTAACTCCTGTAGCGATTGGGGAAGGACGTGCTTTCGCAGATACTGAATTTGGGCATAATTCTCGTGTGCTAAGTCACCAGAATATCCCAACTGCTGTATTTACCCAGCCCGAAGCAGCAACTGTCGGTTTGACAGAAGACCAAGCTAGAAAACAGTTAGGTGATGCAGTTACCATTTACCGGACTAAATTTCGCCCCATGTACTATACCTTGGCTGGTAAGCAAGCCACAACTATGATGAAATTAGTTGTAGATGCGAACACTGACAAAGTGCTGGGAGCTCATATGGTAGGAGATCATGCTGCTGAAATTATTCAAGGTGTGGCGATCGCTGTCAAAATGGGTGCTACCAAAAAAGATTTTGACGCGACTGTCGGGATTCATCCTTCATCAGCAGAAGAATTCGTGACTATGAGATAACAATTCAGTAAAACAGGGAGGATAATCTACATTTATTCCCCTGCTCCCTTATTCCTCTACTCAAAAACACCATGCTGTCATTTATCCGTTCAGATCTGCTGCAATTCAATGCTTATAAAGCCCATCCGAGTAGTGTTACAGGAGAACCAGTAGCAAATCATTTCGACCGATTAGATACTAACGAAAGCCCGGAAGACTTACCTCTAGACCTGAAAGAAAAATTAGCTTGGGCTTATCAGCAGCAAATTGAGACTAATCGATATCCTGATGGTGGACATGAAATTCTCAAAGGGGCGATCGCTGACTATGTAAATCAATCAGCTGGCTTATCGACTGATTTATTTACCCCAGATCATATTTCAGTGGGAAATGGGTCAGATGAACTGATCCGTTCCCTACTAATTGCTACATGTTTGGGTGAAGATAGTAGTATCTTAGTCGCACATCCTACTTTTTCTATGTATGGGATTTTAGCCAAAACGCTACGGATTCCTGTGGTAACTGTAAATCGCGATGAAAGCAATTTTGCGATTGATTTAACTGCTGCACAATCAGCCATTGAAAATCCGCAAAACTCACCAATTAAAGTGGTTTTCGTGGTTCATCCTAATTCTCCTACAGCCAATTGTTTAACTGAGTTGGAATTGGCATGGTTAAGAAGTTTACCAGAGAATATATTAGTTGTGATCGATGAGGCTTATTTTGAGTTCAGTCAAAATACTTTAGTTGGTGAATTGAAACTACATCCTAATTGGGTAATCCTACGCACCTTTTCTAAAGCTTTCCGTTTAGCTGCTGTGCGTGTTGGTTATTGTGTGGGACATCCCCAGGCGATCGCGATTCTGGAAAAAATCCGATTACCCTATAATCTATCTAGTTTTTCGATAACTGCTGCTTTAATCGCATTACAAAACAGTGCTATTTTGCTCAGTTCCATCCCCCAAACTCTCAATCAAAGAGATAATTTGATCGCAGCTTTATCTACAAATACTTTATTAGACGTGGGAGCAAGTGCTGCTAATTTTATTTACTTACGTGTAAAACCAAATTACGCTAATCTGCAAGATACGATTTTAAATAAAATTAATCAATCATTGAAAAGTCATGGAACTCTTATACGCTTACTTCCTAGTGGTCTCAGGATTACTGTAGGAACTTCCGAAGAGAATAGTCGCACAATTGTTCGGATAAAATCTGCCCTAGTTGCATTTATAAATGAGTTATTACTCGTCTAATTCTTCTATCCCGTGACTACGACGCACCATTGCTACGGTTTGTGGTAGTAAACCAACTAACATAGCTAATGCTTCATCTGGTAGTGGAGCAACTAATGCTTCGGTAAAATATTCCTCAAATTGCTCGATAATCTTTTGGGCTCGTCTTATAGGTGATTTAATCTGTGTAATTTTCTCCATAATAAAAACCACCCATTGTCGTCTGATTTTTAGTGCATCTATAATTTCCTCATGGGAATTAGGTGTTAATAAAGATAAATTACCTATAGGTATGAATCCTTGACAATCACAATCATAATCTCCACCAACAATAGCTCCAGGTCCAGCAAATTCAGCATGATAGGACTTAAAAATGATGATTCCATTGCGCTTATTTCTATTGACAATGAAGTATTTCCCTTTTGCCAACAAATCCATGATATTGTGAGTTTGTTGCCCAGTTTCAGACGAAATAACAGCGTGTTCGAGGGAACTTGCTTGAGGGAAATAGGTCGATACGATGGATGCTTGGTAGCGTCTTTGTTCTGCGCTCTCCATTTTTCTTATGAGTAGTCAAGTGTTATTTCATCACTCATGATCACATTTTATGAGATTTAGAGGGATTTTTTGTCAAGATTAGGAACTGATTGTTTGAAGTTTCTATGAAGATGCAGCTTTCAATACAAATTGAACATGAAACAACGCATCTGCATTTTAACACGACTAGGTATGGGAATCAGAACCCAGATGTTTGTGTAAAAATATTTGTCGTGAAGGTTGGACAGAGAATCTCCTCCAAGGAGATGCTACTTGATGTACCTGATAGCCAAGTTTTAAATAGAGTTGTCTAGCTTGATGGTTGTTTGCCAAGACATGAAGATATAAATCTTGAAATCCCCATTCTTGAGATATTTGTTCGCAAATAAGTAGTAGATTAGAAGCTACACCATGACGACGGTACTTTGGATGGACAGCCAGATTAGAAAGGTAAGGGAATCGCTGATTCATACAAGCCCAAGAATTTCCTAAACGCATACCTAACTCCACAGTTCCTATGATATCTTTAGTTTTACTATTAGTATCAAATGCAACTAAGCAAGTATGGTTATACAGCGTAGGTATGGACAAACGATGCCTTAAGTCTTCGTAAATTCCCAGCCGGAATAGTGGAAAAGTCCATTTCCATAATCCTTTTTGTGAGTGAAAGCTCTCAGCCATAATTTGTGAAACACTAATTAAATCACTAACTGTAGCTGTACGAATCTGAAACTTTGAATCAGGCTGGATACCTTTGTCCATAGCTACCTGCTGACAGCGTGGGTTATCAGCACAACCGGACAAAGTTAGTTGAGGATGAATTGGCTCAAAAGAAAGTTTTTTCAAGTATCCTGTTTAGGAAAGGCTCAGTTTAATAGGTGGTTTTCCCCCTGTATTTACATACTAGTGCAAAAATCTATCAATGGTCAAATCAGTAGTTCAAGTTGGCAAGAATTATTTGTTTAATAGTATACTTGAATTTCAGGCAAATATTTCGTAATACTTAAAACAGTAATGCTGACCTATCTTGACTAGGTTATCCTTTATCTAACTGTCGTTGTAGCAGGAAAGCGGTGCATGACTCCACAAGCAAACAGTAAGCCGAAAATATTGGTTGTTGACGATGAACCAGACAACCTTGACTTGCTTTACCGCACCTTCTATCGCGATTATAAGGTGCTGAAGGCCAGTTCTGGTCCCGCAGCGCTGAAACTATTGGCGCAAGAAGGAGAAGTGTCAGTAATTATCTCTGATCAACGAATGCCAATGATGAGCGGTACAGAATTTTTAAGCCTGACAGCAACCCAATACCCAGATATTATTAGAATCATATTGACTGGTTATACTGATGTAGAGGACTTGGTAGAGGCAATTAATGCTGGTAAGGTTTTTAAGTATGTGACTAAACCTTGGGAAGCTGAGGATCTGAGAGCTGTAGTCCGCCAAGCTTTAGATACGCATAATGTCCTGAAAACTCGTACTAGAGAGTTGACTCGTACTCTGCGTCAAGAATCGTTGCTAAATACTGTCACTAATACAATTCGTAGTGCTTTAAACTACCGGCAAATTCTCCAAACGATTGTTGATACTGTCGGGCATATGTTAGAAGTTGATATCTGTCTGCTACGTCCCTTTCAAGATGAACAATTAGCAGATGAAGCCTTTATTTATGAGAAAACACATAATCCTCGCCTAAGTACGAAAAAAGGAGAAAATTCGCAGATTAATTCTTCGCGTCTGCCATTTGATTTATTGATTCAGACAGTATGGGAAACTAAAGAGGTACAAGTCATCTATGAAGTAGCATCTGATGATCGCATACTTGAACAACGTGGGTCAGCCTTCTCAGCTACCAATATTTACTCCAGTTTGATTGTACCACTGATTTGCCAACAAGAATTGATTGCGGTTCTGGCATTGCATCAGCGATTCCAAGCACACAACTGGGGGGATGAGGAAGTCCAATTAGTTTTAATGGTAGCTGATCAAGCTGCTCTGGCCTTGTCACAAGCTTATGCTTATGAACAAGTACGTGCTTTAGCTAAACGGGAATCTTTAATCAATACTATTACTAGTGCAATACGTTCTAGTCTAGATCCGCAAAGTATATTCGCAGCTATTACTCAACAGTTAGGGCAAGCTTTACAAGTTGCTGGTTGTGTCTTGTCTTTATGGATAGAAGATGGCGAATATGTTGAACGTGTAGGATTGTATGATAGCTCTCGAGAACCACAAGCAAATAAAGAAGGTGGATCTGGGCAAGATCGGAATTATTTAATTCACCAACTACCTACTTCACAAACGCCTATTCATGATAATCCGATATTACAAGAATTATTAAGAACACAAGAACCTGTGGTTATTCCTCAAGTGACTGACGCACTTCAGGAAATTCAGGCTATAGATTTGCCCTTAGAAATGATAGTGGGAGCTTTGATGGTAGTTCCTTTGTTAGCTGACGGCAAATGTATAGGTAGTATTACTTTAGGTGATACTAGTCAAAAGCGCCTCTGGTTGTCTTCCGAAATTGAACTAGCTAAAGCAGTAGCCTCCCAAGCAGCGATCGCAGTGCAGCAATCACGTTTATACCAAAAAACCCGCGAGCAAGCGGAACGATTGCTAGAACTAGATAGACAGAAAACCGAATTTTTTCAAAATATTTCTCACGAATTCCGCACCCCAATCACGTTAATTCAAGGGCCTTTAGAGTCAGCTGTGGGGATGGGTGAAGGACTATCCCTAGCTCAAAGTGTGATCGCTCTGCGTAACTCCCGCCGACTACTAAGATTAGTCAACCAATTGCTAGATTTACAACGTCTTGATGCTGGAAGGATGCAGCCGAGGTTCTCTCCTTACGATTTGGCAGAATTTGTCAGTCAAATTGTCGAATCTTTCCGTCCTTACTGCGAAAAAAAAGGACTGCAAGTAGTGACTCAATTACTTCCCTGTCCTACAGTCTACTTGGACTTGGAAAAATTTGACAAAGTGCTGTATAACCTGCTGTCAAATGCCATGAAATTTACACCGGATGGCGGGGTGATCGTCGTCCGACTGCACGCGGAAAACGATAAATGTATACTACAAATAGAAGATACGGGTATTGGTATTCTGCAAGAACAAATTCCCCACTTATTTGAGCGGTTCCGTCAAGCAGAAGGCTCAGAAAATCGTAGTTATGAAGGTAGTGGGTTGGGTTTAGCCTTAGTCAAGGAATTAGTCGAGTTACACGGCGGTCAAGTTTCTGTAGCATCAAGCTATGGTCAAGGTACAACCTTCACGATATTGCTGTTAGCTGGATCTGACCACTTACCCCAAGAGCAAGTATTAGAAACTGCTGGTGAATTAAATATTAGCCGTGCAAGTGTAGAACTAGCTGATTTAGAACAGGTAGAATCAATCGCTGAGATAGGGATAACTAGCAAGACTATATTAAGTAATTCCGAAATTCCAGATGCTCGTTACCAGAATCAAGATGGTCAGAATAATGGGTATTTGATCTTAGTTGTGGATGATAACCCAGACTTAAGAGCTTATGTATCTGATATACTCCATCATCATGGCTATCAAGTAGTCACTGCCCGTAATGGTTATGAAGGCTACAATACAGCACAGGGATCTACTCCTAGCCTGATTATTACAGACTTGATGATGCCTTTAGTCACAGGGCTAGAAATGATTCGGATGCTGCGGAGCGACCAAAATTTAAAAGGTACACCAATCATTTTACTGACAGCTAAGGCTGATGAAGAAACTCGCATCGAAGGAACAGAACATGGTGCAGATGCTTATTTAGCAAAACCGTTTAATGACCGAGAACTGATAGCACATGTGAAAAATCTGTTAGCTTTAAAGGAAAATGAAAAACGCATTTCAGAATTAAACAACTATCTCACAGAATCGGTTCTCAAACGTTTCTTACCATCTGCATTAGTCCAAAAAGCTGCTGCGGGAGATTTGTCCTTGGATTTAAGACCGGAACCACGGTTAGTCACAGTTCTTTTCAGTGATATTGTTGGCTTTACACAATTAGCTAATACTCTCAGGTCGCGAAAAGTAGCAGAGATCCTGAATGAATACTTAGAAGTAATGACCAAAGTTGTGTTTGAGAATGGTGGTACGGTCGATAAATTTATGGGAGATGCTATTTTAGCTTTATATGGAGCTCCAGAAGAATTAACTCCCAATGAACAGGTGCGTCGAGCTATCAACACTGCTAGAGGGATGCAACGCGAGTTGGTGGGACTGAATCAGCATTGGCGCAACAAAGGTATATTTGAAACTGATGGACGTGGGGTGCAATTCCGATGCGGTATTCACCAGGGTACAGCAGTTGTTGGTATGTTTGGTAGCGCTGAAAGAGCCGACTACACTGCTATTGGACCCAGTGTGAATATTGCTTCTCGTCTACAATCTGCTGCTATTCCTGGGACAATTTTGGTTTCCGCCGCTGTTGCAGATTATTTACAAGAAGAAGAAATTACTAAAGGAAGTCCCCTAGAACTGAAAGGTATAGATGAAACGGTCTTGACTTTTGTTGTCACATCGGAATTATACAACGGCAAATCTTTTGTCCGGTGAATAAAATTATTCACTCATCAATCTAGTTCTACAAAAATGTAGACCCCCAATTATACTTGAATTAAGAGTGTTCATTACCAAGGACAAAATATGGGAGCAGCCATTAAAGTTGAAGTAATTAATGCTAGTACTGTCTTGACAGACACACAAGTAAAATCAGCATTATCAGCTTTACAAACACAAGTAAATCGCGATTTTGCTCCTGTTTGGGGCACTGATGCTGAACTGAACTTTGTGGCTAACGGCGCTAGTCCCAATCCACATTCATGGCATCTAGTTATACTTAACGACTCAGACGAAGCTGGTACTCTTGGTTATCATGATACCACGGCACAAGGGTTGCCTATAGGTAAAGTATTTGCTGGTACTGATTTAAAGAATGGTAGCGAATGGACTGTTACTGCTAGCCATGAACTGCTAGAAATGTTAGCTGATCCTGATGTTAATTTGTCAGTATTAGTGCAAAAGGCAGCAAATCAAACTCTACTTTATGCCTACGAAGTTTGCGACCCTTGCGAACCAGATAACTTTGGCTATGAAATCAATGGCATTCGGGTGTCAGATTTTCTCTATCCCACTTGGTTTGAGACATTCCATCGTAGTGGTACTGTTCAGTTCGATCACTGTAAACACATTAACCAGCCGTTCCAAATACTGGAGGGAGGGTATATAAATATATACAATGTTACCTCCGGTGGTGGCTGGCAAGAGGCGATCAAAGACGCAGAGCGGTTGCAGTGGAATAAAAGAGCACCAGTTGGGAGTCGTCGAGAACGGAGAAAAACCCACCGTACTCACTGGTTAGCTAGTACAAATGCTACTCCTACTCAAAAAGCTACTCCCAATAGCCCTATTCCAGAACCAGGAAAACGCCCAGTTTTACAGAAAGGATCTAGCGGAGAATGGGTCATCTGTCTGCAAAATGCTCTGAATGGCTCTGGTGTTGGTCCTTTAGTCCTGGATGGAGATTTTGGTAACGGCACAGATGCTGCACTGCAAAAATTCCAGCAGAGTACCAATTTAACTGTTAATGGTATAGCTGATGCTACAACTTGGTCAGCTTTAGATAGTCATCCCAAGCAGCCTGATTGGTTGTACAAATGGCCATCTTCGCTGAATTTAACTGGTGCGCCTGGTGCTGATACCATGGGTAATGTCACTGCTACTAATATTCGTGAAGCCAGTAGATTACTCGGAGCCACACCACGTTTCTGGGGACGTTATTTTGTGGGTAGCGATGCAGAGTACAGAGGACATCTAGAGAATAAAATATTACATGATAATGGGATTAGAGTCGCTCCTGTGTGTAGGGAAACCAACTTGATTCATGGTAACTCTGATAAAGGCAGGGATATTGGTAGCAGGGTTACAAGCGATATCTTATTGACTTTTGGAGAAGATTATTTAGCTGCACAGGGAGGAGTCTTTTATGTCTTCCTTGATACGGAACCTGCTCCGCAGCCTGCCCTATCCACCGATTATTATTTAGGTTGGTCAAAAGCTGTGGTTTCAGCCAGCAAGAAAGTCAAATTTCTACCTGCTGTTTATATTAATCATGGCGATGATAGAACTGCTAATGCTCTGAAAGTAGCGATGCAGAAGGGAGCGCAATGTTATGGTTTATGGGTAGCTAATTATGGCAGAAATAGCAGTTTAGTCTCTCCTTGGAGAAAGATTCAAGCTACACCAGCCATAGATTTAGATTGTCCTGTACTGGTTCATCAGTATATTGGTGATGTTAACAGTGGTATTTATGACTTTAATGAAATCAATCCCTATCTGGATGCTCCCGATTCTCTGGTGCTCAACCGGTTAATCCTACCACCTGGGTAAGAAGCAGGGGAGCAGGGGACTGATAAAGGTAGGTTTTTAATATTTGTCAAATCGATCCCCCTAGCCCTCCTGCACGCAGGATGTGTACATACAAGTAGGGGCGCAAGGACTTGCGCCCCTAACCACTATACATTCGCTAATGTTGCAAGTCTTAATGTTTAATTTCTAGGTTTCTTGCCAATATCTTGGTAAAATGCGATCTGTACAAATTTATAATTATCTTTAATTGTGCTACTTGAGAGTATCAGCTTTAGCTCTCTAGTGGACTCAGGATAATAAAAACAAAAATGGCAATCAGAATATGGTAGATTCCCTCAAAAAGCCAGGCTTGGAAGAAATGCGTCCTGGGATTAAAATCCCAGCCAAGGAAACCATTTTAACGCCTCGATTCTATACAACTGACTTTGACGCGATGGCTCAAATGGACATCTCTGTGAATGAAGATGAACTGAGAGCTATCTTAGAAGAATTTCGTACAGACTACAATCGCCACCACTTTGTCAGGGATGCTGAGTTTGAACAATCTTGGAATCATATAGATGGTGATACTCGTCGATTGTTCGTGGAATTTCTGGAACGTTCTTGTACAGCTGAGTTTTCTGGTTTTCTGCTTTATAAGGAACTCGGTCGTCGTTTAAAGGGTAAAAGTCCTGTTTTGGCTGAGTGCTTTAATTTGATGTCACGGGATGAAGCTCGTCATGCTGGCTTTTTAAATAAAGCTATGGCGGACTTTAATCTTTGCCTAGATTTAGGGTTTTTGACTAAGAGCCGCGATTATACATTCTTTCAACCGAAGTTCATCTTTTACGCTACTTATCTTTCTGAAAAGATTGGTTATTGGCGCTATATCACAATTTATCGTCATCTAGAACAACATCCAGAAAATCGCATTTATCCAATTTTCCGCTTCTTTGAAAATTGGTGTCAGGACGAAAATCGTCATGGAGATTTCTTTGATGCGATTATGCAGGCTCAACCCAAAATTTTACAGGGTTGGGAAGGAAAACTCTGGAGTCGCTTTTTCCTCCTATCGGTTTTTGCTACAATGTATCTCAATGATATTCAGCGCAAAGACTTTTATGCGGCGATCGGACTGGATGCTAGAGACTATGACATTCATGTGATCCAAAAGACTAATGAAACAGCAGGTAAGGTTTTCCCATTGATTTTAGATGTGGAAAATCCTCAGTTTTATGCCCGGTTAGATATTTGCGTACGGAATAATGCTAAGTTAAGTGCGATCGCCAACTCCAGCACCCCCAAATTCCTGCAATTCTTCCAAAAACTGCCAATCTACATTTCTCATGGTTGGCAATTTTTCCGCCTTTTCCTGATGAAGCCAATTGACGCAACTTCCACTCAGGGTCAAGTTCGTTAATCTAAATTAATCTGATTAATCTATAAATTAGTGGGGGGGATTTGGTCAAACTAATTCCTTCCCTTATTTCTTGATATTTTGTCTAGTATCGACAGCAGGAAAATTTGCATGGAAAATCCTGAAAAAGATAGTAAGCGTGAGTTTCTCTATCCCCAGAGCCGCTATTATGGCAAATTTACCCCTGAAAATTTAGTATTTGATGCTAACCTACAGGAGTTTTGCCTAAAAGTGGGCTATATTACTGGTTTAGAAACATCTGGAAAGTTATCTCCAGAGGAAGCTTATCAACAAATTAAAATCTTATGGAAGCAATTAAAGCAGAGTCGGAAAGAATTGGGAATTGGCGACAATCCACCTGCTGTACCTTAAGAATTATCCAGAAAATTTTAAAATCGCTTGTAATATCACCTGCTGCTATAACAATTTGTTTTCCCTTAAACTCAAAACTATCAGACAATAACAATAAAAAGCTAAAAAATTAGCGACCTTAACTTTTAAATCAGTATAAAGACGCAAAAAAACTGAAGTATGTAACGAAAAGCAAAGTAGGGGCGCAATGCCTTGCGCCCCTAGTGAAAAGAGTAGTTGACATAAATTCTTACTTACTATAGTGTAATTACTAGTACTTTATTGCATATAGTTCTCAAAAAGTGATCCAAAATATTACCCTTTACGAATCAACACTATGAAAAAATATGTCTTGCTTGTAGTTCTTGTCGCATTTTCGGTAAAAACAGCCTATGCAGACGAGTCAAAAGGCTTTCTAGAAAAGATACATAGCCGTACTACATTGACTTCTACAATCCCTGATAATGGAGACCAGAATCCCTATGCCGTTGTGGTCGCTCCGGTATCATCGGGAAATATCCAGAAAGGCGATGTACTAGTAGATAATTTCAATAATGCTAAGAATCTACAAGGCACTGGTACAACAATCATTGACTACAACCCTTCAACCAAAAAGATATCGTTGTTTGCCAAGATACCTGATAACCTGAAAAACTGCCCTGGTGGTGTAGGACTATCCACAGCCATGACTATGCTGAAGTCAGGTTGGGTAATTGTAGGTTCAACACCAAGCAAAGACGGTACTACAGGAACCAAAGGTGATGGATGTTTGATTGTCTTAGATTCCAAGGGCAATGTCGCTAAAACAATTGCTGGACCGAACATCAATGACCCGTGGGGAAATATGGCCGTGATTGATAACGGTAGCACTGCTACACTCTTCGTCAGTAACGCAGGATTCGGTCTTGGCGCACCGGATACTTCAAATACTAACGTCAACCAGGCTACTGTGCTACGTATTGATCTGGCGATTCCTGCCGGAAAGCTCCCCATTGTCAAGAGCCAGACTGTCATTGCTGATGGACTTTCCGAACGTGCTGATAAGGATGCATTCCTTATTGGACCAACTGGCTTGGCTTTAAGTAACCAATCCACACTCTATGTTTCAGATGCACTGAATAATCGGATTATTGCTATCGATAAAGCAACCACACGTCAGGATAGTGCTGGTACTGGACGTGAGATTACTAAGGATGGTTTGCTTCATCACCCACTGGCTATGACTACGGCTCCTAATGGTAATCTAGTGGTGACTAATGGGAAGAACGGTCAGGCGGTGGAAGTAGACCCGGTAACTGGTAAGCAGGTATTTGCTCGATGGCTTGATACTGACAAGGCGCAAACACCGCCTGGTAATGGTGATTTGTTCGGGATTACTACGAATTTTTCCGGTGATGGATTGTATTATGTGGAGGACGACGTGAATACGTTGGTTTCTATGCAATGACCAGTAAATACCCAATACCTATGTTAAATCGCCGTGATTTCCTCAAAGCCACTACTGGGTTAGGGGTATTAGCTGCTGGAACTGGGATCATGGCTGCAATGCCTCGTCTATGGGATAAGGCTGTAGCTGCTGAAGGTCAGCGTGGTATTATTCCGTTTTGGAGTGAGCATCAAGCAGGAATCGTTACACCTCAGCAATCTCATACTTATTTTGCTGCTTTCGATCTGGTAACGCATCAGGTAGATGATGTCATTAAAATGCTCAAGGTCTGGACAGAAGCTGCAGCGACGATGACTAAAGGTGATCTAACGACGGCAGATGGTGGTGAAGCATTGGGGCTTTCTCCATCACGACTAACCTTGACTTTCGGCTTTGGTAGCAGTCTCTTCGTCAAAGAAGGTAAAGATCGCTACGGACTGGCAGCACTGCGTCCTGAGGCGCTTGTAGATATGCCGAGATTTACTGGTGATCAATTAGTACCGGAAAAGACTGGTGGAGATATTTCCGTACAGGCTTGTGCTGATGATCCGCAAGTCGCTTTTCATGCTATTCGGCAATTGACACGATTAGCTGGAGGAACAGCAACTATTCGCTGGGTGCAAACCGGTTTCATGTCGGGTGGCGGTGGAAAAGAAACTCCACGAAACCTACAAGGCTTTAAAGACGGTACGCAGAATCCCAAACAACAGGAGATGAACAAATTTGTTTGGGTTAGCAGTGAAGGACCAGATTGGATGAGGGGTGGTAGTTACTTAGCTGTGCGTCGTATCAGAATGGCTTTAGAACATTGGGATAATACAGATGCCAAGTTTCAAGAGGAGGTGATTGGTCGGTATAAAGTATCCGGTGCGCCGCTAGGTATGAAGAGAGAATTCGATACGCTCGATCTCAAGGCCACTGATAAAGACGGTAATCCGATCATTCCTGACAACGCCCATGTGCGACTTGCTGCTGCGGTAAATAATGATAATGTGCAGATTTTACGCCGGGGCTATTCCTATAACGATGGGGCGAATTTTACCGCTGAACGCTGGCCGCCCTGGCGACAAGGAATTGAGTATGATGCTGGACTATTATTCGTTGCTTATCAGCGTGATTTGCGTACTGGTTTTATCAGTATGTTTGATAAAATGTCAAAACTTGATGCACTAAACCAGTTTGTCACCCATACAGGTGGCGGATTTTTTGCCGTAGTACCTGGTGTGCGACAAGGTGAGTTTATCGGTCAAGGTTTGTTCAAAGCAGGTCTTTCTTGAGCAGAAAGGGGAGCAGGGGAGGAAAGAAAGCGGTTAGATATTTGTGTACGGAATAATGCTAAGTTGAGTGCGATCGCCAACTCCAGCACCCCTAAATTCCTGCAATTCTTCCAAAAACTGCCAATCTACATCTCTCATGGTTGACAATTTCTCCGCCTTTTCCTGATGAAGCGAATTGACGCAACTGCTACTCAAGGTCAAGTTCGTTAATCTAATTAATTTGTAAATTAGTAGGGAGGGATTTGGTCAAACTAATTCCTTCCCTATTTATTGAGATTTTCTCCAGTATCGACATATTTGCTAACTGGCTGATGAAGAAGGAGCTAACTTAAACCGTTTTTCCCAAGTGGGAATTTTGCTCTTTCAAGATCAAAAAAAGAATTTTCACAATCTATGTCGCGAGATAGATTACAAGGCGGGGGAAATTAGGTCAAAATGGAATTGACATTCTTAAATAATGGGAGTGTGCGCAGAATTTTTATGACAAGACGCACTTCCATTATTTAAATATGTCTACTATCAGAATAGGGTAAAATTCCTGATTGTCCATCTCTCTTTCGACGGAATTCATTATGATTATTCAGCAATTGTCCTTATTCAAATAACTGTAAAATTCTGAGTAGTTTTTAGGGTAAATTAGGATAAATTAGGTAAATTGTTGACTTTAGTCAGAATAAATAAACTTTTGTCTCCCCCACGTCCAATTCTGCAAGTTTCATCTAAATAAGTGATATCAAGAGTTGCAATTCTCCCTTGAGGATTATTAGCTGCTACAACTTTAAAGGGATTTAGCTGAGGGGTATTAATACCCAGAATCTGCTGAATCGCTAAGTAACGTTTATCAAAATAAACATTGATGCGTTTGTCTGCTAAACCCGATGTATCTAGAACAGGTGCAAAACTAGCTGTTACTTTTACATATCCTGATATTAATTTCAGAGAATGTTGTACTTCAGCCAAGTTAAAAAATAGTTTATCTGCAATATTAATTACTTGATAAACCTTACCCATTTGTAAACCCAATGGTAGAGAATCTAAAAAACGGATTTCTCTAGCTGTAGAGTATTGAAGTTGCCAAGCTCCTTCTAATAAAACAGTAGCATTACGGATAGGTTGCGGATGAGGATTGAGATTTTCTAGTTCTGTGGTCAGTTGTTCAATTTCTGTAACTAAGGTTTTATTCAGCTTCAAGTTAGTCACAGGAGAACCATCATCTTGAGTTTGATTCTTTTTGATTATTGCTTGTAGTTTTTCCTTCAAGAGTTGATTATTCATAAAATGAACTATTTGTAGAATACGGGGATATTTTCATAAATTTATTATAATCTAATAAATGGGGAGAAAGATTAGCCGAATTCTCCCTCGGTGTTTCACTGAAAATTCTTACTTCGTAAAAAGGTTAATTAAATATCATCGTATATTTTCACCCCTTGGGGCTATGCTTAAAAGCATAAGCCATTCCTACACCATACTCATGATACAGGTTGAAATATAGTAAGTTAAATCCAGATTCGAGGAAGAACTGCTGTAATTCCTGGTTTTTTTCAGGCTTATGCCATTCAAATAACACAGCTTGTAAATGCTGGAGTTTTTTGCTAGCATATAAGGACTGAATAATTTCGTATTCTGCACCTTCACAATCGATTTTGGCGATAATATCTACTCCAGGATGCTTACTCCTGATTGATTCTAGAATATCCCCAGCACTAACTAAGGTGATATCCTGCTGGATTAGGTCGTCTCGTTCTTGAATAAATTGAGGAAATCCGGTAAGGGTACTGGAACCATGCCATGCAAGACAGTAATCAACTGTCACAGTCCGCTTATCAGCACCTATACCATAGTTGTGGGCTTGGATTTTCTCAGCTAAAGTGGGATTCAAAGCTAAGTTGTGCTTGGCTAATTCATATGTAGCGGGAAAAGGTTCGTAGGAGAAAACATCGATCACGTTCTCTTTCGATGCGAAATAGAGACTCGCTATCCCCACATTCATCCCAATATCCCATACTACAATGTCTTTGGGCGTTAGGATATTGTATGTTCCTGCGAAAAATATTTCATGTAAGACAAAGATTTCGCAATAAGCTTGTAGGTCTAAAACTAATCCTCCAATATGGATTCTGATTGTTCCCTCGTTGGTTATTGTAAATTGGGTGTGGGGAACTTGTAGCAATTTTTTACATAGGTCTAAACCATCTGATTCTAGGAGAAATTTGTGTTTCTGGCGATTAGCCTTAATCCCTAAATCTGGTAAAAAAATGTCTTCAGAATCATTCTGAACAGTAAAATTCTCACTTGTTATCTGCATAATATCTCTATTTTCCTTTTGGCTAAACGGATACTTCTTCTTTCTGCTTTATTGGTACATATGGTTTTTCAACTCCTTGTGCTAGATATGTCGCTAACTGACTCTCAATTTGTTCCCGGACAATTTGGCGATATTCCATAAAATGCTCGTTATGAGCGCAAGTAGCAAGATAGAGATCCCAGATTTTGGGGTTGTGCTTTAAAATACTAAACAGGTGATGCCAAAATTTCCACCGGGTTTCTCTTTTGATTCCTTGTCGCCAAATTACAATCATCAGCGCTTTGATATCTACCCATTGCGGTATTTTGGCAGGTGCTGTCCATTTAGGAGAGCCTAACATCATAAAGCAACGGTATGTGCGGTCTAAATAAGCAACTGGGTCATATAATGCACAAAATGCTTCAATATATTCTCTGGCTAATTCTTCTACAGGACGGGTGGGAATAAAGTTGATTAATGTGGTTTGATTAATGTTCCCATCTTGGTTTTCTCTCAGTCTTCCTTCTTTTTGCAGTCGATGCCATAGGGCTGTATTTGGTAGCGCTTGTAGCATGGCAAATGTGGTAGAGGGAATAGCTGCTTGTTCGGCGAAACGGACAATGCGATCGCCTGCGCCAGCTTTCTCCCCATCAAAACCAATAATAAAACCAGCCATAGGACGCAATCCAGTTTTAATGATCGTCTGTACTGCGTCAATCAGGGAAGAACGGGTATTTTGAAATTTTTTGGTAAGTTGTAAACTTTCTTCATCAGGCGTTTCAATTCCCAAAAACACAGCTTTAAAACCAGAATCCACCATCAACTGCATTAACTCTTCGTCTTGCGCCAAGTCAACAGAAGCTTCTGTGTCAAAATTGAAAGGATATTGGTGTACTTCCATCCAAACCTTTAACTCTTTGAGTAACAACTTGACATTCCGTTTGTTACCGATAAAGTTATCATCGACCATAAAGACACCCCTACGCCAACCTAATTCGTAGAGATAATCTAACTCAGCCAATAATTGTGCTGGGTTCTTAGTCCGGGGTTTGCGTCCATAAAGTACGATGATGTCGCAGAATTCGCACTGGAAAGGACAACCACGAGAAAACTGGACTGACATCATGTCATAAGCATCCAGTTCTAATAAATCAAACCGTGGAATTGGTGTTTCGGTAACATCAGGTTTTTCTGTAGTGCGGAAAATTCCTGATGTTTCTCCCCGTTCCACTGCTGCGACAAACATGGGTAAGGTAATTTCACCCTCATCCAAAATCAAGAAATCCACTCCTGCTGCTTCTACTTCGTGGGGTGTAGAAGTGGGGTAAGGTCCACCAGTGGCGACTAACTTACCACGTCTTTTGGCTTCGCCAATTTGCTGGAGTAAATCTTGTTTTTGCACGATCATGGCGGAGAAAATCACTATATCAGCCCATTCCCATTCCGCTTCTGTAGCTGGACGGATATTCCGGTCTACCAATTTGAATTCCCATGATTGGGGCAAAATCGCAGCTACTGTTACCAAACCTAAAGGCGGTAATAACACCTTGCGATCCACCAACGCGAGGATTTTTTCATATGACCAGAAGGTTTTCGGAAATATCGGATACACTAGCAAGACGCGCATAGTACCACCCCTGAAGTTTTGTTTATTGTTTGTTTATTATCTAATCTTTAGCCAAAGTTTTAAGAATTATTAATTTTTTATTTTCTCCCAAATTGTTAGATAGGACTTTTAGATTTTTCGCTTACTCCCAATTCCATTTAGTTTTAAGATATCGGTCATGGTTTGACAAGTATTGGATAAATCAAAACTTCCGGGATTGATCACATTATTATACGTGAAGTGGCGATAGCTCATGCAAAACCTATCCCACGCAGCCATTTGAATACGGAATAAAGCGATGATCAAATTAGCCAAGCCTAAGGATAATGGTATGCGGAAATAAATCCTTTTACCCAAATAAGCACAAACTTCTTCTACTGCTTGATTCACAGTTATCTGAGATTGACCTAAAACAAATCGGCGCGGTTCCCCGGTTTGCGGTGGGAAATCAATCAAATGTTTGACTACAGTAGCAATATCTCTCCCATGAATAAAGTGAAAACTACCGTCCACCCGTAAAAAACGAATCAGATCAATGTATTTGATCACTTCTGAAATCCCAGATGTCAGGTGGGAATAAGGTTTATTGGTTTCACCACCCAAAACTAACGTGGGAAAAACAGTGGTGATTTTCGGGGCGATGGCTAATTTCTCTATTTGACGTAAACAATCATACTTGGAACGTATATAATCTGTACCGATCTCGCCAGCCTGCTTCAGCAGTTGATTTTGCCAATCCAACACACTTGCTGTAGAAAAATAAATTATCTGTTCGCACTGCTCTGGATTAAGTAGTCTGAGTAATTCCAGAGTTTTGAAGACATTTATATCAAGTGTATTTTCCCCGCCCCATGATGTTGCTGTTAGTATGGCAACATCGATTGTTTTTAAGAGCGTGGCGAATTGGTTAATTGTTCGCATATCACCCTGTAAAACAGTCACTCCTGGACGCACTTGTAAATCAATTTGTAACTTACCAGGGTTTCGCACTAGCAAGTACAATTCGTGAGTTGTTTGTTGAATTAGGACTTCGGTGATATAGTGACCGATACAGCCACTCGCACCAGTGAGTAAAATGCGTTTTTCAGGCATAGAGCAGGTAGGGGGCAGGGGGTGAGAAATAAATTATACCTCAGCCCGACTATCTTATGGGGACGGGGGTGAGGTTTTTAGCGGTTTCAAAGAAGAAAGCAACGTTATTTTCTGGGGTTTCTGGTAAGACACCATGACCGAGATTCAGAATATGCCCGCCATGTCCAGCTTTACGCACGGTATCGATAATCCGATCCCGAATAAACTGCTGAGAACCAAAAAGAACACCAGGGTCAAGATTTCCTTGTACTTTCACTTGTTTACCCAAACGCGATCGCGCATCAGCCATATCGACGGACCAATCTATAGTCAGAATATCTGCTCCAGATTTACTCATTCTTTCTAACACACCAGCACTACCGCTCACCAGCAAAATTAAAGGTGTGTCAGGATGAGTAGCTTTAACTTGTTGGAAAACATATTGCTGGTAGGGAAGGGCAAAAGTATCATAGTCTTGAGGACTCAATTGTCCCGCCCATGAATCAAACATTTGCACAACTTGTGCGCCACAGTCAATCTGGTAACGAACATAACTAGCGATCGCTTCAGCTAGTTTGGTCAACAACTGATGCAAAATGGCTGGTTCTGTAAACGCCATGTTTTTAATCACGGAATAAGTCTTGGAACCTTTTCCCTCTACTACATAAGCAGCCAATGTCCAAGGAGCACCAACGAAACCCAATACTGTTGATTGATTTCCCACTTCTTGGCGTAAAGCTGACAAAATAGTTTTGATAAATGGTAAGGATACAGATGGTTCTAGAGGACGTAGCAGCTCAATTTGTGTTTGATTCCGTATAGGCGAGTGAATAACTGGGCCTTTCCCTTCTGCAATGTCCATATCAATGCCTAAACCAGGTAAGGGAGTGACAATGTCGGAAAACAAAATTACTCCATCTGGTTGAAATGCTCGCCAAGGTTGTAAGGAAATTTCGATCGCCACTTCTGGAATTTCCGAGCGATCGCGAAATGAAGGGTATTTATCCCTTAAATCTCGATATGCTTTCATATATCGTCCTGCTTGTCGCATCATCCATACAGGAGGACGATCTACTATTTCACCACGAGCTACACGCAGGAGCAGAGGAGCCGTTGAGGAACCACCCATTTATTACTTCATCCTAAGTCGTTTTATTTTTGTCACTGTTTAGTTTATCATCCTGAGAACTGCTTTAACAGAATCACTTTACCAAGAACTGACTATTCTCTCTTGAGCTTTTTTTAAAGCTGCTTCAGCTGAAGATTTTTGGAGTAAAGTGGCTTCAATCGCTCTCCCCAAACTTTGGGAAAGACGATTGTAACCAGAAATGTTTGGTCGATAGCGGGCTATAGGTATTTGTTCCACAAATACTTTTAACCAAGGTCTTTGCTGAAGATATTCTTGGTAAGCAGCGCTCTTAGCTGATTTGATGTTAACTGGTAAAAAACCCGTACCGATGCTCCAGGCTGTTTGAAATTCTTCACCCAGAATATATTCCATGAATTTCCATGCAGCTTTTTCTTTTTCTGGGGTGGTTTTCATGATAAAAAAAGTACCCGTACCTGTGACGGTCGCCCGCGTCACATCAGATGGGATAGGAAACACTTTGTAATCAACTTTGGACTTAGTAATGTAAGTCCAAGGTCCAGTAATTTGCATTGCTACCCTCCCCGAAAGAAAAGCATCTTCTTCGTAACCTCTTTCTGGAGGAGAAAGCAGTGTAGAACCATCATCAACTAAATCTTGCCAAAATTTTAAAGCAGCAATAGCTCCAGGATTAGTTAAATCGGGTTGATTGTTTTGCACAATGTCGCCTTCAGCAGATAATAGAAAAGGGAACCAACTGAAAACTGTCCATTCTCCTATACCTAAAGGTAGTAGTATTCCGTGACGATCTGGATGACCATCGCCATTGGTATCTACAGTTAACTTTTTGGCTACTTCTCTTAATTGAGTCCAATTTTGGGGAGGTTGGGTAATTCCGGCTGCTTGGAAAATATCATGACGATAGAATATGCCTAAATTACTGGTATAGGCTGGAATTGCCCACAAATGACCGTCTAATTCCACCTCTGATAATAAGTTCGGGCTAATCTCTGGTTTGATGGGCGATCGCTCCCACCAATTTTCCAAAGGTACGATCGCATCTAATTCCACAAATTTACCCACCATTTGGGGATTATATGACAAAATATCTGGGGGCGAATTTCCCACAATCGCAGTTAATATCTTGGGTAATTGTTGATCTGGTTCGCCGACAAATATAGATTCAACTTGTATGTTACTATGAGTTTGATTGAATTTATCGACTAATTTTTGAAATACTTCCCGATTACTAGGAGGATTAATACCTTGCCAAAGTACCAAATGAATCACTTGGCTATCTTTTTCTACTAGAGTTTGACAGCTGGATAAAAACACTCCGAATAGGACTGCAAAAATAAATGTAATAAAAAATTGCAGACAATTATTTTTGATTTGGGTAAAAAAGCTCCTGATTTGCATAATTAAGATTTACTAGTAATGTGAGCATTATTGAGCGGAAAAATCTTTACTTATACTATTTTCTGCTCTTGTGTAAATATAAGTTTCGGGTTCTTTGATTTTTTGCGTATTGAATTTCTTTTCTGCTCGCTGCCAAAAGTCCGTATCTTCTCCATAAGACATATGCTGAAATCCTTGCAACTCAAAAAATACGTGTCTTTTGCCAAAGAACGTAGCTCCCGTCACACATTCTCTGATATTAATCAATTTTCCTGGTTGAAAGAAATCCGCTACGAAAAACTCTTCTTCACAAAAAAACCCACCTTCAATTAAATCAACTTCTGGATGTGCTTTCATATATTCCCAGCGAGATTGTAAATGATCACGCTTATATGAGTCATCACTGTCTAGAAACGTAATGTATTTACCAAAGGAAGCTTGGATACCAACGTTTTTAGCATAACATTGCTTTTTATTTTGATGTTTTAAATAACGAACTTGTGGAAAAATAGCTAGGTAAAGATTGGCAATTTCAAATGTATTATCAATACTACCATCATCTACGATGAGCAGCTCCCAATCAGCGAAACTTTGACCAATAACACTTCTAATACAGTTATTTAAATAATTAGCTCGGTTATAAGTACATATAATCACACTAACTTCAGGATTTTGATCAAAATTTACCGGACTCATCTGTGGAATAGGTAACTAGGTCTTGAAGTAAATATATCTCACATATATGCTGCTGAAAACTCTTTTACCCCAGAAATTCCATAATTCCTTGATCTGCATCTAAAATCACTTCAGCGCCTACTAATAGTGCTGCATTGGGGTGGTCGTGACCGAAGGGTAAGTCTGAGACGATAGGAATATCTAGATCGCTGAGGCGATCGCGCAAAACTTCTTGTATGTTCAAACTAGGTAAATGAGCCGGTGATTCACACTGAGTAAACCCTCCCAAAGCAATTCCACGAATTTTGGACAAAAGCCCACTCAATCGCCATTGAGTCAACATTCTATCTATCCGATAAGGTACTTCAGTCACATCCTCCCAAGCTAAAATCACACCATCGAGAGGAGGTAGCGCAGGTGTTCCTAAAAGATGAGTTGCTACTGTTAAATTCCCTGGAAGTAATATACCATTACTCCTACCACCACCCCAGCCTTTACCTACAAGAGGTGGTTGAGGATGTCCTGCTAACAAATCAAATAATCTTTGAATTGACCAATCTGGTTCTGCGGCTAAGGTAGTGAGTACAGGTCCATGGACACTAGAAATTCCGGCGATATAAAGACTCCATAAAAGGGCTGTAATATCAGAAAAGCCAATGAGCCATTTAGGAGATTTGGGATAGTCGAGCCAATTCCAAGTTTCTAGCAGGCGTGTACTACCAAATCCGCCTCTAGCACAGAGAATACCTCGACAGTCGGGGTCTTCCCAAGCTGCTGCTAATTCTTGTCGCCGGATTTCATCTGTACCCGCTAAATAACCCCATTTTTGATGAATTTGGGGACTAATTTCGACTTGATAACCCCGGTTCGTCCAGATCTCTAAACCGCGTTCTAGGGCATCAACTTCGCGTAAAACGCCGCTAGGAGCAATTACTCGCAATAAATCCCCAGGAATTAGTGGTGGAGGTAATATTTTGCTTGAGTTAGTCAAATTTGGTCGCATTTTTAGCCTTAATCGAACTGTATTGAAAGTCCCTGAGTTTATTTTTTTTCTGGCTGTGAATTCTCTGATAAATTGGTTTCAGACTCGATCGCCACGCGAAAATAGTTTAGATGATTTAAAGCATATTTAGCGATCGCCTGTACTTCTGGGTCTGTATCTTCGAGAGCATGGCGTAAAATATAACTCATTTGTCCCATTGTGTCACAGATCCGGAGTAAATCCCGAATAGCGTTTTGTCTAACTTGGGAGCTTTCATCTTGCATTGATATAGTTAAAGCACGTTTCATAGGTTTGAGTGTACTAGCACTGATTTCAGCTAAAGCTGATAAGATTAAACTACGTTGCTGAGAATCTACACTTAACATCAAGTCTATGAGTGGTTGAACTGCGCGGGAATCTCCTTGTTGACCTAAGTTCCAAATGGCTAAACGTCGCTTGATCGGATCTGTATTTTGTAAATCTTGAATCAACTCCTCAACTCTGTGGAATCTTGATAGTAGGGGAGTTTTTGTAGTTGGTAATAATTCTGTAGGACTTGTTAATGTTGGTGCTGGTGGCTCTAAAGATAGTGAAGTGCTTGGTGGAACAACTACTCCATCAATGTCAGTGGATAATTTTTCTGGTTTTTCTGATGAAGTGGTTGATTCTGGAAGTGTTGATTCTGGAAGTATTTTACCTGAGAGTGATTTGTTTCTCCATAAGTAAAGCACCACACCACCTACTCCCCCAAATCCTGTAACTCCTAAGATTCCAGCTAAGACAAACGAACGGTGGCTAAATTTCTTGGGAGTTTTGCTAGTCGGTTGAGGTTTGATTGTAGCTGGAGGTGGAGATTTACTCAATTTAACTTTAGGCTTAACTTTGTGTTTAACAGAGTGAGTCCCATTGGCTGAAGTTTTTGATTTGGCGATGGCTTGACTAGAAAATAATCCAGGACTAACGTTCAGGCTAAATAAGCAGCTAAATAAACTCAAAGACACGACAAAAGAATATAAAGGCGAGGAATTGGGGTTGTGTTCCCTCACCTGTCTGGCTTTTTCCCTGATGTTCATGGATTCTCCCCCCCTTGATTAATCGAGATACTGGCGGAATTTCAGAGTAGCGTCTCTGGTTGGGATTTCCCTTGAGTTACGGCTATGTTGAGATTGGAATTAACGGATGTGTCTGATGCTGATGGCTGTTGACTAACTGTGATCTCAGTTGTTTCTTCTGCATTAAGAGTATTTGTCCACTCTGGTCTAGAGAGTACTTTTCGCTGGTTAATTAAATAAATACTGATTAGAGTCAGACAGACTCCAACCCATTGAATAGAACTCAGAGCCTCTGACAGAAAAAGATTACCAAATATTAAAGCAAAAATGGGGGTAAAAAAAGTTAAGGAACTTAAACTTGTGAGATTCCCACTAGCAGCAAAATAGAAAAATAATCCATAGGCGATCGCACTCCCAAATACTGTGCTATATCCTAAAGCCAGCCAATCTGACATGACAAGATTTTGCCATTGTCCATCCTCAAAAATCGCAGAAATTGTCCATAAAGGCAACCCTGCTAATACCATATGCCATCCTGTAGCTATTACAGGATCAGTATATTGAGTAACAAATGGAATCATCACAGTACCTACTGCCATGGATAAAGCCGCTAGTAACATCAACCATTCGCCGCCAGAGAATAAAGGTTGTGAAATATCGATCGCCATATTGGCTGAGTTCAATAGATGCGAAAGCAAATCTTGATTTAGACCAATGAGGCTGATACCAATAACTCCCAATCCTAAACCCAACCATCCCCAAAAACCAATATGTTCTTGCAATAGCCATAAAGATAGAAGTGCAACTGCTATGGGTTGTGAGTCTATAATTGCAGAGCCTAATCCCGCACCAGTCCGTACTAATCCTTCTGCTAAAAAGCCTTGAAATAGTAGTCCATCTACTATGGCAAATAGTATAATCCACAACCACGCCAACCATCCTTGAGGCTGAGATTTGCCCATCAATGCTGCAAATATGAGAACTAGTATCCCAGCAGGTAATAAACGAAATCCGGCGATAAATAAAGGTGTCGTATGAGGTATTATCCCTTTCATTGCTACCATGGCTGTTCCCCAAAGGAAAAAAGGACTAATTAACCAAAGGGGAGTGAGAAACCGGGGAAAACTATGCGGTTGCGGCTGCATGGTTTGAGAATGTTCTTGAATGTTATTCTAGCAATTTTACTAGTAATTTCAGTCCAAATTCTTCTTCAAAAATCCCTTTTTTATAATCTAGGCTCCAAAGCTCTAAATCGCATTTATCACCTTTGATTGAGGGAAATATTGAGATAATGAATTCCCGATTATTGGCTAAATACTCACATTCTATCTGAGAGATTGCCCCAATTTGTCTCCTATCTAGAGCTACAGCTAATCTTAAAATGGCACTGAGTTGATTAACCATCTGGCGATGTTCTTTGTGTAAGAGATTACGGTAATTATCGTGTTTTTTCTTTGGGGGTGATTTCCGGTGATAGCGGGCTATATTGGCAATTATCTCGATTTCGGTCTCGTTATATCCTAGTAAATCGCTGTGGCGAATTAAATAGTAAGAATGCTTATGATGGGAAGAATGGCTGACATAATAACCACAATTGTGTAATAAAGCAGCCGCCCAAAGTAATTTACGTTCTTCTACTCCCCAGTTATGTAGTTTCCCTATTGTTTGATCAAATAGCGTCAGAGCAAAATCAGCAATGCGATCGCTATGCTCTAAATTTATTTGATACTTTTTGGCAATCTGCAGGACGCTACGCTGTCGAATCGTGCTTTGAAACTGTAGTTTGCTATGAATATAGCCATGCTTTAACATCCAATCAACAATAACTCCTTCCCGCAGCGCTCGCTCGCAAACGGTGACTGTTTCTACACGGAGCATATTCATGACTTCTAGGAGAATGACTGCTCCTGCAAGTATTACTTCTGCACGTCTTTCTGGCATACCAGGAATTGCTGTACGTTCAATAACATTCATCTTGCGCAGACGTTGGACTAATTCACTTATGTCTGTTACAGTTAATTGATAGCCATTGAGAATAGCAGGAACAAAACCTAGTTTTTCTTTAGCATGAACTATCGCTAAGGTTTCAATCGTACCAGATGTACCGATAAACTTTGGCGAATCTTCAACTAGTAAGTTTTTTTGTATTTCTTCTATAGAGCGTTCTATCATTCCCCTCACATAAGCTTGTAGGTAGTGAAACTCTAGCTCGCTTATAGGATCAGAATTCACAAGTTCTGTGCTTAGACGCACTGCACCGATTTTGGTACTAGTCAGACGCAATGATTCGTCAGCATTGCACAAAATTAATTCTGTGGAGCCACCACCAATGTCAATAATCATGTGGGGTTGGTTCTGGAGTTCCATGACTGACAGCACGCCTAAATAAATTCGGCGAGCTTCTTCTTGACCTGAAATTAAATCGACGCTTAAACCAATTTCCGTTTCTACTCTTTGCAGAAAGTCTCTACCATTCGGTGCTTCCCTGACAGCGCTTGTCGCTACGGCGATAATGCTGTTTACTGCAAAAGTCTGACTGAGTTGTTGGAATCTATTTAAACAAGTGATCGCCTGTTTGATGATTTCTGGTTTTAATTCCCCTGTTTCCAGGTCACGATCTCCCAATCTCACAGTTTCTTTTTCTCTGGCAATAATGGTAAAAGATGATAGGATTGGTTCAATCCGCACGATTACCATATGTAAGGAATTTGTGCCGACATCAATAGCTGCAATGGTCTGATTTTGCTTAACTGGTTGAGTTGATGCGCTCTCCCAATTAACTGAAGTTAAACTTAGCATCTTGGATTCTCTCTCTAATGATTAATCGTGTTGATTGTGATGAATAGCTACTATCTACGAACAATCATCCTTAAATATTAAATACATTAAATAAATACATTAAATAAACACATTTTTCCTGATGACAGAATGCGGTATGCTGATAAATGAGGAAAATGTGCTAAATAACCAAAATATGTCGGAGATACTAGAAAACCAGCCAGAACCAGTGTGGCATCAAATAATTCTCTTGTTAAGGTGGCATAAGCCAGAGGGTAGATTGATTTTGATGATTCCTGCACTTTGGGCTGTGTTTTTGGCTGCTCATGGCAGACCACCCTTACCATTGGTGGGAGTGATTGTTTTAGGTACTTTATCTACAAGCGCAGCTGGCTGTGTGGTCAATGATTTGTGGGATCGGAATATAGATAGACATGTAGCCAGGACCAGCAGCCGCCCCTTAGCTGCACGCACCCTGTCCCTGAAAGTAGGCGTTTTTGTTGGCATAGTCGCACTATTTTGTGCGGCTGTACTTGCTTTCTATCTTAACGTTTTAAGTTTTTGGCTGTCTTTTGCAGCAGTACCTGTTATTCTACTCTATCCAGGGGCAAAACGGGTATTCCCCATCCCGCAATTGGTTCTAGCGATCGCCTGGGGGTTTGCTGTGTTAATTAGTTGGAGTGCGGTCACACACAATCTGACTACCCCGACCTGGTTGCTTTGGGGGGCAACTATCCTGTGGACTTTGGGATTTGATACTGTTTACGCTATGAGCGATCGAGAAGATGATCGGCGCATAGGTGTAAATTCCAGTGCTTTATTTTTTGGTAAATATGCTGCTACCGCTATTAGTATTTTCTTTTGTGGTACAATAATACTACTGGCTGCTTTGGGGAACTACATGCAATTGCATATTGGCTTCTGGCTCTGCTTGTGTATAGCTAGTTGTGCTTGGTTGGGTCAATATTTGCGCTTGAGACAACCAGAATTACCGCTACTAGCTTATAGTCAAATGTTTCGCCAGAATGTTTGGATCGGTTTTTTTATCCTGTGCGGGATGATTGCTGGATCTCATAGCTGAAGCGACAGATGCAATATGATCTGCATGAAAAAGTAAATATACTCAGTAATTGTTCAATTTGAGCATTTTTCGTCTGGGTAACTTGATAAAAATATTCTTAAATATCACATAGCTGTAAAAATCAACAAGCCCAGCGAACCATTGTCTGATCGGCAATCAGTTTTGATTATATATCAGTTAGCAAGGAGTGTAAACTAGCTAAAACCAGAAATTCACAATTTAATTGTGGCTATTTTGTCAAACAATTGTTATCTTTCTTAATACTGAGGTGTAGATTTAGATTGCAGATACTAGCCCAAGTAATATTTCTTGGTACTTTGTGAATGATCTAACCTCTAAGCGTTGTTTTTTTGGAGTTAATTATGGATCAACCAATGGAACTTTCTTTAGAACAGCAATTCAACATCCGTTCATTTGCTACACAAGTGCAGCAAATGAGCCACGAGCAAGCTAAAGACTTTTTAGTCAAGCTCTATGAGCAAATGGTTGTACGAGAAGCAACTTATAAGGAACTGCTGAAGCATCAATGGGGGCTAGACTCTGGTTCAAATATGGCATAGGGTAAATTATCTGCTGATGTAACAGTGGACGACCTCCAACTCTAGCTTGGTTTCAATCATTGGAACAGAACTGGGGATGCTGGGGCGTCAACTTTTATTCTATAAGCACTTCAGCCAGACAGGTCAAAAGAAGAATCAGTGTCAATATTTTCTAATTTGCTCACGATTTTGGGTTTAATTTTTTCATACTCCCTTTTAAGCAAATTTTTGCTCACTTGAGGATCTATGAAGGCTCTAGAAATATAGCTAGTTTGCAACCATTCCTTCAAACGTTCACATTGGCTAGGAGCGATACTGGAATGGAGAACATGAACGCATTGGCTAGGACTTTCTCTTGCAAAGAGTAATATGTGGTAATATCCTGTCTGTTGCAATAATTGCACTATTTCCTGTCCAAAAGTAGTTTTCAGATCGAGGTAATAGGGGCACCATTTGGGTCCATGTTTGCGATTATAAATAACTGTAACCCATAAAAGCATGGGATGAGGTATTGCTATAAAAAGAAATTGGTTGTAGCGAGTACAAATTAAACGCTTGTTAATTTCTGTATTCGGTAGCATTACCCATATAGCAGGTAGTACTTTGTCGTTATGATAAAAACGCTGAGGGAAAACAATATCAGCTATTGGCTTATTTTCAGGCCAAGAAATAAACTTAGCAATGTTATCTTGGTTTATCTCTGGCGGAATTATTGCTGAAGGTAAGTCTGCTCTGGTCTCTGGCAATGATGTAAAATTTCCTGGTAGCAAATCAGCTTTTTTAGTTTGGTAGTTTAATGCTCCTGGGATAAATTCTGTTTTTTGCTTAATTGCTATTTCTACGTTTACTGTCTTCTGTGGCGTATGGTCGGGATTAACAGGTGGATTTATCTGAGAATGAGAGCGCAGTTCATCCTTTTCTATGGCTTCCAGTGACTTCAGTATTTCTCCAATGTTTTGCGGACGCTCCCCAGGTTTTTTAGCTAAACAACTCTTGATTAAGTCTTCTAATTGCTTGGGAGCTTTTAATGTAGGAGCTACTTCGGCAAAAGAATAGGGATCTTGAAAATGATGTGTTTTATACCAGGCTCCAAAGGATTGAGCTGATGCAACAAGTGGCATTTTGCCAGTGATCATCTCAAACATCATAATTCCTAAACTATATATATCAGAGCGTTGGTCTAATTCCTTACCTTCCATTTGCTCTGGGGAAGAATAGGCTAACGTACCTAAATAAAATTTAGTTTGATCATTATCTAACATGAGCAACTTAGCAATACCAAAGTCAAGCACTTTGACTAATTCGCCAAAACTAGGGTCTTGAACCACTATCATATTGCTGGGTTTAATATCGCGATGAATAATCGGACAGTTTATCCCATCTAATAAAATACCCTCATGAGCGCAATTTAACCCCATGCAAATTTGGCGACCTATGTTTAAGAACCTAGATAAGGGAATATTTTGTTTGCGAATTACAGTGCTTAAGTTGTTTCCTTGTAAATATTCCATCACATAGTATGGAGTATCATTTTCGTCTAAGCCATAGTCCATAACTCGGACAATATGGATGCTTTTCTGTCCTAATAAGGCACAAGTTTTAGCCTCTCTCTCAAAACGCTCTTGCAAACGCATCTTTTCGTTGTGAGGCGATAAGGAGAGAAATTTAACTGCAACAGGTACGCCTCCCAAGAGAAGATCGTTAGCACAATATACCCGTCCCATTGCTCCCGTACCAATTAATTCTTGCAGATTGTAGCGTTTATTGAGTAAGCGACCAATGTTGGGGTCTGGCAACATAAAAAAACTCGACTCCAAAGAATGCAAAATAGTTGACAAAATGTATCTCTAATCCAAAGGTAATTGAGACTTAGTTTATTTGGTGGTTTACTTAGTAGTTTATTTAACCTATTTTGATTGACGCTCCAGACTAGCTTCCATTGTACTCGTTAAAAAATGTCCTGATAGAATACCACTAGTTAAGTAGTAATTAGTTTCAGAAACTCGGTGTAGGGTTTCAAAACCACTACGGCGCAGGCGATCGCTTAACACCCAATAACGTTGTACAATCGTCTCTGGACAAATCCAACCTTCCCCTTCAATCTGTCCAAAAATATTGTGCTGCAGCAAAAAAGTATAATGGCGTTGGACTGAATCCAGTCGTCCTTTATATTGGTAGGACATTTCTTCTCGTTCATTCCCAGGAAAAATCAGCTTTGTTGCCATAGAGAACCAACCGTCCCGGTTCCAAGCAACTAACGTCATTCCCTGAAAAATTATGGGTAAATGATTCCGTTCTAACCAACTTCCTTGTACTCTCCAACGTCCTGGTTCTAATAAAAAAGTGTGAGTCACTGATTCCCCTGGTTTAATTCAAGTGGACAGGTACACCTACCTGTAGTTAACATAGAAATTCTTAATGATTATAATTAGTGACATTAATCAAGCTAGGTACAGTATAACGTTACAGCCTTGACAATAAGTGCGATGTTGAGCAGATAATTCAGGAATCATCAGGGAATAAATTGTAATTAAATTGAATGCACTTCTCCTAAGAGTACTTCTTGTAATGCCCCTGTTACAGTAGGCAGGTTTCCTGGAATACCCAAATGTCGCCAATGTGCTAGGACGGCAAAGGCGATCGCTTCTTTAAAAGCAGTACTCAAACCCACTACGTCCGTAGTGGAAACTATGACTGGAGCCAATAATAACTCTAACCGGCTCTTTAAATAAAGATTCTGGCTACCACCACCACATAAAAAAACGCGATCTGGCATTCGTGGTAAGAAAGTTTCATAACTATGAACAATTGAAGCGGCTGTAAGCTCAGTAATCGTTGCTAGTACATCAGCCGGACTGAGTTGTTCGGATTGTGCATCATCTAAGCAATTATGGAAATAACTCAGACCGAATAATTCTCGTCCAGTGGATTTAGGCGGTGGTAAATGAAAGTAGTCCTGAGTCAACCATTTTTGGACTAAGGAGTGACAAGGAGTACCACTAGCTGCCCAATTGCCGTTTTCATCGTAACTTTTAGTACCAGATGTAAAGTACTGGACTGCCAAATCTAATAAGCTATTTCCCGGTCCTGTATCCCAACCCAAAATTTTCTCTAGCCAGTGTGGATGACGTGCAGGAATAAAAGTCACATTGCCAATCCCGCCAATATTCTGAATACATCTGTATTCCTGCGGGTGACTGAGTAAACAAGCATCAACTTTCGGAACTAGAGGCGCTCCTTGTCCATTAACTGCGATATCACCTACCCGAAAATTACTTACCGTCGTAATACCAGTGAGATGGGCGATTAACGCACCACGTCCGAGTTGCAAACTATAACCTAGTAATGGAGAATCAGACGTAACTAATTTCTCTAGTGGTCGATGATAAACTGTTTGCCCGTGAGAACCAATCAGAGTAGCTGGCGAATGACCTATTTGAATGGCTTTAGCTGCTTCAGCAAAAGCTATGGCGATCGCATCATCAAGCGCTGCAAATTCCGCCATAGCGATCGCCGATCCTGCGCCAACCGCCAAGATTTTATCTCTCAGGTCATTTGGGTAAGGATATGTTGCACCTGCTAATAGTTGCACCTGCAAATCCCCATCTCGCCCAGAAATATCCACCATTACAGCATCTATACCATCTACAGAAGTACCGCTCATCAAACCAATTACACGATTAGAATCCATGAACACTCATATCCACAGCTAATTTGCTGGCTGTAGTTTAATTTATGCCTCGAATGGATGTCAAAACCGAGATGCATAAATGCTACAGCCTTCTTTACTTATTTTTTAAAGTAAGTGTCTCTAAATTCACAGTAACTTTACGTGAATGAGTTGATCTTACGTTTAGAATATCAATTATTAAGCCAAGCAAAAGCTGTAATAGATTTCTCACCATCTCTTCTAAGAAAGATGAGATTATTCCTTCGATCTGCGTATTGGAGAAAGTGGATGAAGCATCCGATTGCGGACAGAGCCTTACTAGTGTTTTTAATATTTCGATAAATTAATTGGGGTGGTTACCTATGTCTCTCAAAAAAATTTCTGCTATTGCTTCCGTGTTTGTCTCTGTTTTAGCTACTGTTGCTGTTACTCGTCCTGCACTAGCTACAATTCAAGCTACAATATCAGCAGCTGGTCCTGGTCAGGAAAACGCCGACCTTTCTGCTTTAGTTAATCCTACAGTAGAAACCTTTAATGAAATTCAACCAGGTTATTACAACACAACTTGTAGCCAAGCATCTGCAACTACATACAATGGAACACAAACTTGTACTCAAGGTAGTTTGGTAACCAGCATCGGTACTTTCAATACAGCTTTTATCCAATCAGGAACTCCAGGAACTTATGGCGCTCAGTATGGTGGCGGTACAACACCTACAGCAACACCTGGTTCAACTGTTACTACAGGTTCTTATGATAGTTATTTCGACGTTGACCATAACACATCTGGTTTCAGTAATGATTTATCCAGTACTCTTACACTGAACAGTCCAGCAGCATACTTCGGTTTATGGTGGTCTGCTGGAGACCCTTACAATACCCTGACCTTCTATTCTCAAGGACAAGTAGTAGGATCATTTTCAACTGCGACTGTTGAAGCCTACCTAAACTCGATTACAAATAACGTCTCACAATCATACTATGGTAATCCTAACAATGGTGATGACGGAGGTGAACCATTTGCTTTCTTAAACTTCTATGCTCCTGCAGGTCAGAGTTTCGACAAGATTGTATTAGGTGATAATGGTGGTACTGGTTTTGAATCAGACAATTTTACCGTTGCTGGTAGTTACACTCGGATTGTTGGATACAACTTACAAGTACCTGAATCTTCTAACGTAGTTGGTATGTTGGTGGTTGCTGGCTTGTGTCTGTTACCATTCAGCAAAAGAGTTACTCGTTAAGTTGAGGAGTTGTAGGCAAGTTTTAATCCCTGAGTGCAGTTAATCGCATGTATAATTAGGGGCGCAAGGCTCTGTGTCCCTGTTTGCATGAATATTGGCGGGAGATTCATCCACAAAATTAAAATACAAGCAGTACACCTATGTCGAACAACATATTTAACAAGAAACATTATTGACTACTTTCTACTGTATAGATTAAACTGGATAAATCTACTTTTTGTCTATCGACTTATCGTAGTTCTATAAGCATTTTTGATCAAGCACACCATGACCGAAAAACCTGCACCAACCCAATACCCAGTTCACGAACTAATCCGGAATCGTTGGAGTCCTAGAGCTTACTCTGATCGCCCTGTGGAAAAAGATCAGCTACTGTCCTTATTAGAGGCTGCTCGCTGGGCACCTTCTTCTTACAACCATCAACCCTGGAGGTTTATTGTTGCAACTAAAGATGATATAACGGAATATAACCGATTGCTAAGTACTCTGGTTGAATTCAATCAAGGGTGGGCTAAAAATGCTCCTGTACTAATTCTTGCTGTGGCTAAATTGCACTTCGATGATGGTAAATTGAACCGACATGCTTTTCATGATATTGGGCTAGCATTAGAAAATTTAATCATTCAGGCAACATCTCTGGGTTTATCCACACATCAAATAGCTGGCTTTCAAGCTGATCTAGCCCGAAAGGAATATGGAATTCCCAATGAATATGAACCTGCAACTGTGATTACTGTGGGTTATGCAGGCGATCCACAAAGTCTCCCTGATGGTCTGAGAGAAAGGGAATTAGCACCCCGCGTCCGTAAGACATTAAAAGAAATTGTGTTTACTGAGAAATGGGAAAATGTATTGCCCATATTGGCTGATTAGGGTTCATCCGGGAGTTAATGGAAGTTATTAGCATTCTCAAACCAGAGGTAAAAGAATCTCAAACTCTGAGCCAACTTCTAGCTGGGCGCGAAAATTGAATTTACCGCAGTGTCTGGAAGTAACAATTCGATAACTTGTAGCCAAGCTAGTCTCTTTATCAGTACTTTTACCCGCATAAAATGATTGGATAACCTGTTGCTGTAATTCTTCCGATAATCCCAGTCCATTATCGTTGATCCGAATTGATACCCAACGAGAATCAGGTGCGTTGGGATTTGTCGCCGGTAATGAGATAACCTGTGTAGTAACTTCAATTTTTGGCTTATAGGGAAAATTTTCAGAATTGATGCAAAGTGGGACATTATTCAACAACGAATCAACCAGGTAACTAAAAACATTCATAAAAACTTGATTTAGCTGACCAGGAAAACAGTAAATCGGCGGTAGAGGACTGTAGTACTTAACAATCTCTATCTCTCCCCTAATTCGGCTATTAATTAATAGTACTATATTGTCAATACAAGCATGTATGTCCGTCGATCTGGGATTAATTTCATCTATATGGCAAAAATTTTGTAAACTAATCACCAGTTTTTTTAATCTTTCTGCTCCCGTATGAATGCTATTCAGCGTCTTGGATAAATCCTCTGCTAAAAAATCAAATTCCATTTCCTCTTTTAAATCCAGAATTTCTGGAATATCATCTGATAATTGCTGTTCATAAGCAGCTAGTAATCTCAGCAGGTTCTGTGTATAGTTATCTAGATAAGTTAAGTTTCCCCAAATAAAGTTTACGGGGTCTAAAATCTCATGTACTACGCCATCTAACAAGCGCCCTAGACTAGCCATCTTATCATTTTGAATCATTTTAGCTTGAGAACGCTCGTAACTTAGTTGAGCTTCAATCCCTCGCATTTGCCAAGAAACAGTATGTAACTCTTGCACATCAAGCAATTTATAGCAATCAGCATCTATTTGGACGACTATTGGCTCGGCTAGAAGTTCTGGTGATCGCCGCAAACTCCGTTGCATTGCTGTGAGAATTGGTGTAGTATTGGGCAAGATTAAAACTTTTGTGCGTGCATAACTATAGATAACGCTCAATGGTTCCTGAAGTAATAATTCTTTTCCGTATGGACGGATCAGAAACTCCAACATTTTTTGTCGGGATATGATACCAATAAATTTTTCTTGCTCTAATAAAATGACTCCTGGTAGTAAGGGATATTTTTCAAAATATTTGATCGTAGCCCAGCCATTACAACTAATATCTACTTGAAAAGTATACATCGGTAATTGCTGTAATGTTGAAGCTAGATTCAAGTCACGGTCGCTACCAACAGATAGAAATGGCTCTGGAATTTGGGAATGAGAATCGTGTAGCACAGAACACCTTTATTTTCAATTCAGACTACTAGTTAGGAAATATTAATATATATAATCTGTCTTCAATCAATTATACTATAAATAAATATTTCCAGTGTTGATCAGGGAACTTTTTCTGAGTTTTGTTATGCTTATGCCTAAAGAATGGGCAGATAAATCAACTGGGATGAAGTAACTGCATTATAATAATGCTGAACCTGGATAACCTACACTTGTGAGTCCTCCAACCCTTCTGTATAACCTGAAAATTAGCACTTGCGATTGAATTGCGACCACACATGAACCAACTGAACAATGGCTTTACCCTCTTCCTCAGTTTGCTAGTTGAGGCAATGCCTTTTTTATTGCTGGGAGTTTTATTCTCTAGTTTGCTCCTATTTTTTGTGGATGAGCGACAATTAGTCAGAATAATGCCTAAAAATCCGCTACTTGGTGCTATATTCGGCAGCTTAATCGGTTTTTTGTTTCCAGTCTGTGAGTGTGGTAATGTACCAGTTGCACGACGATTACTCATGCAGGGAGTACCTACACCGGTAGCAATTGGTTTTTTATTAGCAGCACCAACTGTCAATCCCATTGTAATTCTATCAACTAGGGCAGCTTTTCAAGATCAACCAGAAATCTTGGTGTATCGCATCTGTCTATCTCTACTAATTGCAACTATCATTGGCTATATTTTCAGCTGCCAAAAAGATCTGGGACCTATCTTACAACCAGCGATCGCCCGCTATCTGAAATTTAATGCCTCGGCTAGCCTAGAAGCGCAACAGCGAACTAGCTTGACCGCAGCAACTTTAGCAAAACCTGTGAATAGTATCTTAGCATCAGGAACTTACATCATTGGCGGTAAATCAAAGACATCCACAAAACTCAACTCTGACTTAATCCAGAACAGTAATCCAGATTTTCTCCGCAATAAATCCTTGGCTGTCAAACTTAGTCTGGTATTAAGTAATATTGTACAAGAACTACGGGAGTTAGGGGGAGTAATGGTTTTAGGGAGTGCGATCGCCGCAGCAGTTCAAGTTTTGACTCCTAGAGAACTGATTCTTGGTTTAGGTAGTGGATCAATCAGTTCAATTCTAGCCATGATGGTTTTAGCAATCGTAGTTTCTATTTGTTCCACAGTCGATTCATTCTTCGCTCTTTCCTTCGCATCTACATTTACCAGTGGTTCCTTGTTAGCATTTTTAGTTTTTGGACCGATGGTTGATATTAAAAGTGTCGGTTTAATGCTATCAATTTTTAAACCTAGAGTCTTAATTTATCTATTCGTTTTAGCTGGACAATTGACGTTTTTATGCACGCTATTCTTGAACTTACATGTGATGTAGCTTGTCCAAGTTAAAAGTCGTTTTTACCTAATCTCATATATTTTCATGAAGATTAAATCCAAAATTCCCAAGAAATTACTCCCTTTGCTAGATGCTTTAGCCATTACGGCTTGGGGAATTCTAATTTTGAAATACTGGTTTATCGGTAAACTCAATTTGTTAATTCACCCTAACTACTTTTGGTTAGCTTTATCGGGTGCTGCTGGTTTGTTGATTGTGGGTTTTGCCAAAGGATTACAGGTTTGGCGCTCTCCTGCAGAAACATCCAGCGTCCAACACGTAAATTTACTTCCTCCTGCTGTTAGTAGTACTTTGTTATTGTTCGCAGCCATTTTAGGGCTGGCGATTACACCCCGCGTTTTTGCTAGTCAAACAGCCCTGGAACGTGGTGTGACAGAAGTAGTTGGTGTAACACGCGCTCATCCCCAAGCTTTTCGTGTTACGGTTCGATCAGACGAGCGATCGCTCATCGATTGGGTACGGACACTAAATGTCTATCCAGAGCCAGATGCTTATACAGGACAAAAGGTTAAAGTACAAGGATTCGTCATCCAGCCACCAGAGATGGATCAGCACCATTTGATTTTAGCTAGATTCGTGATTACTTGCTGTGCGGCTGATGCTTATCCTGCAGGTTTACCAGTTAAACTGGCGGTTAGCCGCAATCTCTATCCGCCAGATACTTGGTTGGAGTTACAAGGAACAATGATCACAGAAGTTATTTCAGGTAAACGTCAACTGACCATTAACGCCACCTCAATCACCAAAATTTCCCAACCTCAAGACCCCTATGCGTATTAATTGAATAGCGTTAACTACTAGAAGTACTTGCAATGCTGGAATTTAGATGATTTCTCAACCATGACTAGATTAACTATTACTAAATTGATTCAACCTCTTGATCGCCTAGCGATCGCCACAATGCTGATCTTAAGTTTGCTGATTGGATTTATCATCTGGGAAGGAGACGCAGTAAAACCGAATGTTCGCGCCTTTTCCTGGCAAAATCAGCAAATTGGAGCAGATGACACATCTTTTTCCCTGACCTTCAGCCGTCCGATGGACGATAAAAGTGTTGAAGACAATTTAAAAATAGTTCCACCATTAGCAGGTAAAACTAGTTGGGCAGGACGTAGATTAGTTTATACATTATTAAGTCCAGCAGCCTATGGTACTAGCTATAAATTAGAGTTACAAGGAGCTAAAGATAAATTCTCCGCAGAAGAAGGTAATAAAAGATTAATTCAGCCGTTTACAGGTAGCTTTACTACTCGCGATCGAGTTATTGCCTACATCGGCGCAAATGCAGTAGAAAAAGGCAGACTAGTCTTGTATGACTTAAATCAAGAGCAGAAGAAAATACTGACTCCACCAAACTTAATAGTCATGGATTTTGCACCTTTTCCGAATCGGGAAAAAATTCTGTTTTCTGCTCGCTTTGCGCAAGATCCAGATTTGTTATCTACTCAAATTTATACTGTAACTACAGGTATTACTGCTAAAGCTACCAGCCAGACAGCACAACCAAATAAAATTGACTTAATATTAGATAATAAAGATTTTCAAAACCTGAAATTTGACTTATCACCTGATGGGACAACAATCGCTATCCAAAGAGGGAAAAGGGATAATCCCGGTGAATTCGGTCTTTGGTATTTGCGCTTAAATAGCGATGGACAACCAGACAGGCGATCGCTCAAACAACTACGCTCTCAACCAGGTGGAGATTTTATTATTACCCCGGACAGTAAAGCAGTCGCTGTGGCTCAAGGACAAGGAACAGCCATACTCCCGCTCCAAGAGGATGCGACTAAACCCCTCGATTTTCTCCCCCAATATAGTCTAGTCCAAGCTTTCTCTAAAGATGGCTCTCAAGCAGCAATGGTTAAATTCAATACAGACTATACAAGAGATGTGTTTTTAGTGACTAATCAAGGTATAAATAAACCATTAATCAAAACCAAAGGTTCTATCCTCAGCTGTCAATTTGACCCTAACGCGACTAACCTCTACTGCTTAATTACACAGCTAATATCGAAAGGACAGTATGCGGAACAACCCTATTTAGTCGAAATAAACTTAAAAACTCAGCAACAGAAAGCTTTGTTAATGTTACCTATTAATCAACACAATATACATATGAGTATCTCTCCTGATAATTTAGGCTTATTATTTGACCAAGTTGTTCCCATAGCCGATACTACTGCGGTTTTACCTAACGATACTTTAAAAACTGATGATGGTCAGCCCATTGCTAGTAGTAGTGTGTGGTTTCTACCTTTATTACCGTTTACGGAAATAACACCTACAAATATTAAGCCAGAGCAGTTACCTCTGTTTGGTTTTAATCCATGTTGGCTACCGTAAGTAGACATTTTAGGTTAAATATGCTACAAATTTATCATGACAACCGCAACTTATCCGGGTTAAGTTAGTGTTGGATCAAGATGCTAGATAAATTTTAACACAACATGAAAAACGGCTCCGAGTATACTAATTTGAATAACGAATTGAGCTTGAGAGAAAGTTCGGACTTAATCCTAATTGTTCGGACAGTTGCTTTAAATGTAATTTGGCAAAATGACAAGCTCACAGAATGTCACCTCACATTTTACGTTACCCCAGAACTATATCAACTAATTGACAAACAGGCTTTATTCAATCTGAAGCATGAAATTCGCTCTCCTCTTTTTGCAGGAGCTTTACAACCATCAATAGATATCCAAGTTAAGGCGAGTCTAAATCCTGATTTACTCCCACTGTTGACAGAACCCGCTCAAAATGTTTATAACTTAGCAAATTACTTGCTTAAACTTAATCAGGAACAACCTGAAAATCCTTTATTTTCAACCTATAGTTGGTATGGATTGGAAGTTAAACAAAAATCAGAAACAGGTGAAACAGGTTATCAAACTTTGTGGATGTATCTCCAACCATCAGCAATTTTTCAAGATGGAGTTTCTATCGATCGCATTGCTCAAGCAATGATGGATTTTAGTCAAAATTGGATTCAGGGACTTTCGCCAAACTTGCTTACTGAAGAAATCACCCAATCTTTAGAGCAAATCACCGATGTTTTTGCGGGTGTATCTGAGAGTCTAGCAGAAATGACTCAACAAATCCTATCAGAGTCAATGGAGAAAGTTAATACTACTCTGGAGAATTTAACCCAGGAAATCACGAATTCTATAGAAGAAATTCCCGCTAACGATACCCTCTTTACGATAGTAGTTGCTTTTTTTCAGCAGGAAAAATGGCATTTCTACCAGGTAGAAGCAGAATCGGTAATATCTATGAATTTTCTGGGTAACAATGGTCTATTGCATTGTTACACTAAAATTCGGGAAGCGGAAGAACAATTTGTTTTTTACTCCAGTTGTTCCATAACTTGTCCAGAATCCCAACGTCCAGCTATGGCTGAATTTATTGCTAGGGCGAACTACAACATGATTATTGGTAATTTTGAATTGGATTGGGATGGAGGAGAAGTTCGTTACAAAACGAGTATAGATATTGAAGGACAGGGTCTCAGCTATACTTGTCTCAAAAATCTGGTTTACACCAATGTCAGTATTATGGACAAATATCTACCAGGAATTACATCTGTAATGAATGGGGATACAACGCCTAAATCCGCGATTGAGCAAGTTGAGTTAGTTACACACTAATGTTTATTTAACCGTTATAACTCCTTGCAATATATCGGTAATATATTTCACCCTTTTTTTTAACATTGCTTAACTTTACTTTATTTGGTCATCATGTAATAATTAATCTATTACTTGTACTGCTTTGTAGCTAAACTGCCTGAGGTAAAAATGCTGAGTCGGGATGATAAGTCCAAAAAATCCGATCAAAACTCATTCTTCAAAGAATCGTCAAGTTCTTTTCAGGCTGATTCTTTCAGAACTCAGGATCAGGATGAGTGGGATACCGAGGTAGAAAATGAAAATTTAACCCCGGAAATACAACCGACCAAAGAAATAAATAGCCAGGATAACCCTCCATCTGGTTCATCTGGATCGGAACTCCCAGAAGCAGGATCAAATCCCGAAGCAGATTCCAGCAATTTAACTATTGATGAATATATTGCCCAATATACAAACCTGGCTGCTATTCCTGTTTATTCACCAAATACAGCCTCAACCGTACCAGAAATCAACACATCTCTCATATTGCAAGCTAAATTGAGCATTGGACACCCATCAGACCAGTACGAGCAGGAAGCTGACCGAGTAGCCGCAATGGTCATGGGTCGTCGGGATGAGAGTTTTCTAGATCAGTCTTCATCAGCAGAAAACAATGTTTCGCTTTCCATTCAAAGATTTGCGGATAGGTCAAAAATTAGTCCCAAAAATACTCAGGTTGATGCTAATTCACAAGCTGAACCTAGCCTAGAAGCTAAGTTAAATGATACGCAAACTAGAGGAAATCCCTTAGATGATTCCACAAGACAATTTATGGAATCAAAATTTGGTCATGATTTTGGCTCTATTCGCATACATACAGATACCACGGCGATTCAGATGAATCAAGAGCTTGGGGCTCAAGCCTTTACCTACGGTAATCATGTTTACTACGGAGCGGGCAAAACACCTGGTCAAAATGAGTTAACAGCTCATGAGTTAACTCATACTATTCAACAAACAGGTGGAGTCAGGCTGAAAAAACCACCCCAACAATTAGAAAACCTTCCCAACAAAATTATTCAGAATAAGATCTCCACGGGTATTCAGCCCCAAATTCAGAGGAAAGCCGATCCAGGACAAATTATAGAACAAATTAAGAATGCTCCCCCTAGTCAAGTCACAACAGTTTATGACCAGGGAAGGGCGAACTCAGCTACAGCCTGGATGGAGCAAAAACAAGAGTTAGAACAATCTCTTCCTCAAATTAACGCAGCTACAGGTTCAGTCACTTCATCAACAAATCCAGCTACAGGTAAAGGAGTAGGAGTTTCAAATTTAGATACTACAGCTAAAGGAAAAGCCAGTATCAACAAAGAATCCATACTCCCCAAGGAAAATAAACAGTTGTTAACTACCTCTGTTCCTGGATTAGCATCAGAACCAGTGGTGAAAAATGCACCTCCTCTACATCCCATTACCCCTACACACATCGCTGGTGGGAATACAGGAGTATCAGATAAATCAGAAAATCAAGGAAATGCTCAAGTTGCTGCTAGCGCCCAAGCAGCACTTAGCAGTGTGAATTTTAACTCTAGCCAAGTTAGCACGAAAGCAGATTCAGTCCCTAAAGTCAACTTGACGGGAGCGACAAATCCTGAACAATTAGCGCAGCAACAAAAACAAACTGATCTAGACGTACAACAGAATAAGCTGGCTGCGGCTCAAGATATTCACAAAGAACGTGGGGAGAATCAGATTCTGGCGCAACGCAGTCATGAAATCCTCAAAACTAATAAACATCTGAGTGCGCCATCAGTAGCTGGTTCTCCAGCAGGTAAATCATCTGTGGTTCCACCGGAGATTGCTGGTCAGTTGGATCAATCTCTAGCGCCGAACTTGCGATCGCGGATTGATGTGGAACAGCAAAAATATCTTGTGGGTAAGAATAAGTTCGAGCAAGATCGGACGCAAGTGCGTACCCATGCTGACCAAGAAATTGCCAAGTTGAATCAGGAAAATAGCCAAAAGCAGTCGGAAACTCAGAAAACTTGCGCATCAGAGGTCAGCGCAGCTAAGTCCCAATGGCAAACTGAGTTGGATGCGGTTGAACAAAAGTATCAACAGCAGGCGAGTCAGGCGACTGGCGAGCATAAGAGCAAGATTAATCTTGAGCAGCAAAAAGGTGATGAGCAAGCAGCTAAACATTTAGCGGATGCTGAGAAGAAAGCCGAGCAGGAAAAACAAAAGTCGGAACAGGCGGTTAATCAGAAGAAGGCTGATGCGGAAAAGGAGTCTGGTGGTTTTTGGGGTTGGGTAGAAGATAAAGCCGCAGCTTTTATTGATGGGGTGAAGCAAGCGGTTAATTCGATTTATGATCATTTGCGTCAAGCGGTTAAGTTCATTTTTGCAGAAGCTAAGAAGTTGGCTCTGGCGGCGATTGATTTGGCGCAGCAGGCGATCGCTACTTTAATCCAAGCTTATGGAGAAGTCCTCAAAGGGATAGTTAAATTAGTATTTGCAGCTTTTCCAGAAATAGCCAAGCGCCTCAATAGCAAAATAGACCAAGCAATTAATTTAGCTATTCAAGTAGTTAACACAGCAGCAGATTTATTGAAGAAAGGGATTGAATCTATTTTAGATGGACTCGCTAGTACTTTAGATTCATTAATCAAACTGGTACAAGATATCTATAATGGCGCTTTCACTGTAATTGGGATGATCGTTCGGGGTGAGTTTGGCGAATTGATAGGGAAACTGGGTAATTTAGTCTCAGCAGCTAAAGCCGCCCCACCTCAATTTGAAACAGCCGGTTTAGAAGAATTGCTGGGAGGAAATCTCGACGAACCTTTATCTCCAGCAGAATTAGCCCAAGCTGGGATAACTCCCAAAGTTGGTAATACAGCCTCTGGTAGTGAAGAATCATCTGGGGAAATTCCCCGTGCTCCTTGGACAACAGATAATGTGGGTGTTGATGCTGTTGAGGAAAATATGCAACTTTCCCCTGAGTTGCAAGGGGAGATAATACAGAAAACTAAACATACTGATCAAGTTGAAATAGCAAATTCTCATGATAGCAGTCGATCAATAGAAGCGATGTTGTCAGAAGTATATGGCGATCACACAGCAGAGCAGACACCAGAAGGGAAAGAACAGAAAAATCCTGATGATGGACTTTCACCTCAGCAGAGAGCGAAAATTCGCTGGGACTTAATGAAAGGGGGAATTTCCCAATGGTTGTCACAAAATTGGCCGACTATCATTTTGGGGACTACAGCCGCCATAGGTGGGTTTATTGCTCTGAACGTAGCTACTGGGGGAGCGATTACTGCGGCTTTACCAGTGATTATGGAGGTTGTCGGTCCCCTAATGATTGGAGCAACTATTGGCAAGATTGGTGGTCATATTAGTGATTATCTGTCCCAAGGATGGGCGGGGAATATTCAAGCAGGTGGTAAAAGTCTTGCTAAAGGACTAGCAGCAGGAGCAATTGAGTTAATTTCTTACGCAGGTCTGAAGGCGGGAGAAGCAGCTCTCAAAGGTGTGAAATCTTTGTCTAAAGGAGCGTTGCAAGGGGCTAGAAAGCTTGCTGCAGAAGCAATCAACCTGATTCAAAAAGGTGCAAAATTTATTGTTGAGAAAGGGAAGATTCTACTCAAGGGGGTCGCTGGTGCTTTTGACAGAGGGATTAAACGATTAAAAGATCTAGGTGTGGCTTTGTTAGAACGGACGCGGTTTAGGAAATTCCGCATCCGGTTGGAAAATGGATGGTTTATCTTACAGGGAGAAATTAACCCTTGGTTTGACATTGCTAAGGGTAAGATTATAAAAGTAACAAGAGAAACTAAAGGAGCTTTCTTTAAAACGGAAAAAGAAATGGAGGATTTAGAAAAAGCCAGTCAAGTAAATACTGGAAAAGTGAGAGAGTTTGAGGCTACTAAGTATAAAGAGACAACAAGTAATAATAGAGGTGTAAAAAATGATAAATTAACTGGAGATCATATTCCTTCTAAAGCAGCTTTATTTGCGGCAAAAGAACAAAAATTAAGCAGAAAATTAACCACATCGGAGAAGAGAAGAATTGAACAAGAAGGTGTGACTGTAGTTCTGAAAGATACAAATCATACCGATTTGAGCAGAACTTATGGAGGTAGAAATAAAACAGCGCAAATTGCTCAGGATGCTCAGGATCTAGGAAAAGCATTTAGTATGGATGCTGAAGCTATATTAGAGGGACTATATAACGATAAGAAGTTAACCAATGAAGTTGTGGGAGCATACTTGAAAGCATATAACATGAATGTTGCACAAGGAGTATTTCGTTACAATTCTGAGATTGATAAAATGCTGAAGGATTTCTTTAAAAAAGCTAAAAAATAAAATTTTCAGTTGTTAGTAATGTTAGCAAATAACATCCCGTTTAATGATTAAATGACTTAAATATACTAAATTCTTTTATTACACAAGTTCACTTTATAGGTAAGTTTAATGTATTCTCGAATCTCAGACATCATCAATAATTCGTCTTTCACAGTTGACGATAAATGTGAGAAAGTTACCCAACTATTGAATTCTCTGCCGAATAGAGGCGTGTCCGAATGTGTCCAATTTATCCTTAATTGTACAGTTCCAGCAGCAGCCACCTATCCCGCTAACTATTTGGCTTTACTCCCGAATTTCCTACCAGAGAAACAACAAATTGTTGAGCATATTATCAACCAACAACCGCTACTAATGATTGCTGCTACTAATCTAATCAAAGATATGCCTGATAACATCATCGACCAGTTGATTGATGAATACTTTCAGGATACCTCTTCATCTGACATGTACAGTATTATCTATGAAATTGCTCAATACTTTCCCGAAAAATTACATACATTTGTTCATTTAATTGATGATGAATATCTCAGTAAAGCAATATTACCGGGAGGAGCCGACAGTTGGGTTGATGCTTTATTTAAGCAATATCTGGAGAATAAAGACCCATCTTTGTTAGAAGATTTGGCTTATTTCCGTACAGATAAAGCATTAGATGCTTTGATAACTCTAATTCCAGAAGTTCCAGAAGAAGATTTAGAAAATCTCCACGCTTATATAGAAGCTTCAGGAGTATGTCCAGAAACTAGATTTGCTTCCATATATTTTAAATATTATCGAGGTTATATTGTGTCGGGCGGTGAAAGTCCTCATCATATGGGAGGAAATTTTCCTCATCCCGTTCCCAAATGTCCAGTGACAGATAAACCAGCTACCCGTATTTTCACACTGGACGCGTCTCAATTAGATTTAGGTCTGAAAAGTGGCTATAATCCCAGTTTTTTCTGGTATGAGAGCAGTTATCAACCATACTGTATTTACGTGCAATTTACAGAAAATGGACTCCAAGGATTAATGACTCCAATGACGGATGGAGAAGTAGGAACCGAAATAATTCCGGGAGAATTAGCTCTATTACTTGTAGAACAACCTGTAAAATTTGGAGTTGGAAGTACAGCAATTTCAGGCTTTTCTCATTATCAAGTGGGAGGATACCCCCGTTTTATCCGATTTGAGCGATTTCCTTGTTGTCCGCTTTGTAGTCACAGGATGAAATTTTTAGTCAGCTTGGATAGCGGAATGACCCCCTTCGGTATACTGAACTTTCAGGGAATTTTCTATGGGTTCTGGTGCGATGATTGTGCTGTATCTTGTTCCATTGTACAGTATGATTATTAACTGGGTGAGTATGTTATCCCACTTTAAGTTGATAGCTGGACTAGACAATTGAGCATGAGCTAAGTAGTGCTGAATTAAGTAGGATTTCATATTCTTTATTGCTTATGTAATATGCGCCAAATCTAGCTAAATGGTCATTCATCATTTGCGCATCAAATAGGACAAATTTTCTTTGGCGTAACCTTTCTACCAACTTGACCATTGCTACCTTGGAACCTTCAGAAATATGGTAAAACATGGATTCACCAATGAAAGCTCCGCCAATGACAATCCCTAGAATTCCTCCAGCCAAGTGATCGCCTGACCAAGTTTCAAAACTATAAGCGTAACCAGCTTGATATAGTGACCAGTAAATTTTCTGTAATTCCGGGGAAATCCATGTTGTTTCACGATCAGCACACCCTGTAACTACTCCGGGAAAGTCACGATTAATGGCTATCTCAAACCGCTCTTGGTTAAGTACGCGCTGTAATGATTTAGGGTAGCGGAACCTCTCATCCAGAGGAATTAAAGTTCTTTTATTACTTGTATACCATTCCAAATGATCGCGCTCATCCGCCATGAGAAAATAACCTTGAGCATAACCCTGAATAATTGCGGGAATGTCATATTGCATAATTTAATATTTGATTAAAAATAATCTACAGCCTCACAAGCTATGTTATTTATACTTGATTTAGACTAAATACCCACTGTGCTAGTATTCTAAGGCTTGGCAAAAATGTCAGAATCTATTCCACCCCTGACTCTACCTCCCAGCGACTACCCTGAATTGGAAGGTGAATGGCTTAGATTTAACCTACTTCAATGGTTAGACACAGAATTTATTCCTGAGGCGGTTAATCAAGAAATAGCCAGACGCGCTGCGCAAATCTTTGTGCGACAGCGTATAGAAGGAGAAAATGATTTAGGATCTTTGTTGATTGCTATTGTGACGGAAATGCAATCTTTTGATTTTTCTCATAGCTTCTATGGGGAGTTTGCGATCGCCAACGCTGTCAGCGATCTACTCTTAGAAAGCCTGGGAATTGATCGGTGTTGCGGTCAGTAATTGGTGCAAATGTAATCAGTTCGGACTACCAACTAGATTTAACCACCCCTGGTAATAGACCCTCATGAGCCCATTCCCGCAGCACATTGCGAGATAAACCAAAATCACGATAGACACCACGAGGACGACCACTTACCCAACAACGATTACGCCGACGATTAGGCGCACTGTTGCGGGGTAATTGCTGAATTTTGCGGTGAATTTCCAGCTTATCCAGGGGAGATTCTGCAGTTCTAAACTCTTCTAGCAAAGCTTCTCGCTTTTGAGCATACTTTTGTACCAACCTAGCGCGTTTTTTCTCGCGCTCAATCATACTTTTTTTCGCCATAAATACTAAAATGCTGAAATAAAGATTAAAGGCAGCGTTTCTAATTCTATACCAAATTCAACCCTCCTGTCTATAGCAAAACTACAAACCCTTCCCCCCTGCTCCTCTGCTCCCCCTGCTCTTTACTTCCCCGCCGCAGGACATAAATCAGCCAACTGACAACCTGGACAATTGGGAGATCTAGCTTTACAGACACTGCGACCATGATAAATTAAGCGAATTGACCAGTTTTCCCATTCCGGTTGTGGTAATAACTTGATTAAGTCCTGTTCAATGCGGACTGGATCTGTATGCTTGGTAAAACCCAGACGGTGACTAAGACGTTTAACATGAGTATCTACAGTCACGCCAGCATTAATTCCATAAGCATGAGCTAAGACAACATTAGCAGTTTTACGTGCTACACCTGGCAATTTGAGGAGTTGCTCCATCTCTTGGGGAACTACAGAATTAAATTCAGTCACGATCATCCGACAGGCTGCTTGAATATTCTTTGCTTTATTCCGATAGAATCCTGTGGAACGGACTAAACTCTCTAACTCTGCTAGATCAGCATGAGCAAGATGTTCAGCATCGGGGAACTGAGCGAATAAAACTGGTGTTACTTTATTCACTCGCTCATCTGTACACTGGGCAGAAAGAATCGTTGCTACGAGAAGTTGTACAGGGGTGGAATAAGTGAGAGAGCAAGTAGCATCTGGATAAAGATGCTTTAGTCTTGCCAGAACTTCACTAGCTCTTTGTTTTTGGGATGTTGATTTGCGGGTAGAGTTCACTGTAATAACTTTTGCACCCAGTCAAGCTGGAAAGTTAACTGCGTGGTTTCTTTGACAATGAGAAAAATGCCTAATCCCAAGAGTAACACTAAACCAGTTTGCATGACACCCTCTTGTAATCGATTTGGCAAAGGCTTACCCAATAAACCTTCAATCAGTAAAAAAGCCAGTTGTCCTCCATCTAAAGCCGGAAGGGGGAGAATATTGATAATTGCCAAGTTAATACTAATAATTGCTGCATAAGATAATAAGTTAGTCACATTATCAGCAGCTAATTTAGCGCCTATCTTGACAATATTTACCGGTCCAGAAACTTGTCCAACAGTTTGCTGAAAATTCGTAATTAATTGTCCAAATCCCGCAAGTGTGTTGACAAAAAGTTGTTCAAATCGGTTAGCAGCAATAGTGAAAATCTCGATGAAATTATGAGGACGACGATAAATTACTTGGCGATTAACAGCAAATTCAATCCCAATCACACCTTTACCGTTAGCTTCTGATTTGGGAGTTAGTTTAATCAACTCTTGCTGCTGTTGATGGGTAACTTTGAGTTCGATTTGTTGATTGGGATGGTTCTGGATAAATGTTTTAAAGAAATTAGTAGCATCGTTATTAGCAGGTAGATCCTGTCCATTAACAGCCAAGATAATATCTCCTTCCCGTAGACCTGCTTGATAGGCAACAGATTGTTCACTGACAGGTTTGATGATTACCCCTGGTTGATAAGTGAGATTTTCTGGTACACCAACAATACCTAATTGTAAAGCCAAAACTAAGTAGGCGAAAATTAAATTGGCGACTACCCCAGCGCTAATCACGATCGCTCGGTCTAAAATCGGGCGATTGCGGAGTAAATTTGGTTCATCAGGAGGAATGGGACTATCTGGATCGTCATCTGGAAAGCCCACAAAGCCACCTAGTGGGAAGGCGCGGATAGCATATTCCGTTTGTGAGCCTTGGTATTTCCACAGAACTGGTCCAAAACCCAAGGAAAATCGGTCTACATAAATACCTTGACTCCGAGCGGCGATAAAATGACCTAATTCATGTACCAAGATCAAAATAGCCAAAACGGAAATCGCTTCTATCGCTGCTAAAACTGACATAAAGCAAACTAGTCAAAAATTTCAGTCCATTTTCTATTGTAACCGGGAATTTAGTTACAATTAGTGAACACAGGCTAAATATTGATCAAATCTCTCTTTAACTTGCTAGATAGTTATTCTAGGAGCGATCGCCTTTCCTTATGATTAAGTCCAGGATTCTCAACCCATCCAAGAGCTATACCTTTAGCAAATATGCGGAATTAGCCTACGATAGCGCGGACATTCTGGCTGAATTAGGCGTTACTCTGAAAAACACCCCACTCGAACTTCCACAGCAATTACCCATAGATCCCGAACCTTTGAGAGCAGAACTAGCAGAAAATCTCACTTTGGTAGATCCTGTTTCAGAAATAGCTAGACGGGAAGCTGTGATCTTTCCCATTCTCAAAACAATTTGTAAATTCCAGCAAGCACCACTTAAAATTGAATATCCTGTGAGAGTGAGCAATTGGCTTAAAGGAACTTTTGATTATTTCATCCTGACTCAACAAAATTTATTGGTAGTTGAAGCTAAGAATGCTGACGTAACCAGAGGTTTTACCCAATTAGCGGTAGAATTAATTGCTCTTGACCTCTGGACCGATTCCACAGCTCCCATGCTCTATGGTGCTGTAACAACTGGTGATAACTGGAAATTTGGGATTTTTCAGCGCCAAGAAAAAATAGTTTACAAGGATATTATTATATACGCCATTCCTAATGATTTAAACTCAGTCCTTTCTATTCTCTTTGGTATAACTTTGAGCTAAAACACACTGCTAGCCCTCACATAAATCTTCTTCGACAAATCCCTGATCATAATCTCTATCTCCAGAAGGAGGAAAAGTAGTTAAGGTTGTAATTACTATTAAAAGTATCTTCTAATAATTTTTTCCCTCAAGTCGCAATGGTACTAGGAGGGGCAGATTGTTAGGATGCATATTCTCTCCCTTTAGGCCCGTGCGGGTCTGGGGGGAGAGAATTTGGCTTTTTTTAGTGGAGTTAGGTCAGTATGGTATCGCCAGCTATCGATAATCTTGGCGTTGAATCTGTCGTAGTCGAGCAGCGTCACGCATATTATAATCAGCGCGAGTAAAACGATTTAATTGCATTTCAAAGAAGTCTCGATTCGCTTGGAGATGTCTGGGATTTGGATCATCTAAAGGATATAAAAGAGCAGTCCGTAAAGCTTGAATTACGGCTGAAGTGACATTGTACATCGATCGCTGGAAAGTAATTCCCAACTGAATCAGAATATCATCTTCACCCCGACAATATTGTTGATAGTAATCTTTTAAGTACTGAGGAAGAAAATGCAACATATCTTGCATCAACAATGTGGGAGGAATTCCAGCAGTCCCTACAGGAAACACATCCGCGTAGAGAATTCCATAGTGAAAATCTTTTTGATCATTTGGTACTTGACCCACTTGCGCATTATATGATTTTGTCCCCCGAAAAGGCGCGGTACGGTAGAAAACGGCTTCTACATAAGGTAAAGCAGCTTCATACAGCCAGGTAAATCCTTTGGATTTGGGAATGACTTCATAACATTCACCATCAATATAGACATGATGGTAAATCGGACGACCGGCGATCGCAAAAATCCCGTTAACAATAAAATTCATCGCATCTGGAACGCCCTTAAATCCACCTTCATTGTAAATGTCAGACATTTCAAAGAATACTGGTGCCATCACTTCCCAAAATAGCCCCAAGTTAGAGTAGTATGACATCATGCGACACTGTTCCAAAAACATATCTGGAAACAGTTTATATAAACCTAACATGATGGGATTTTTTTTGCAATAAGCAGCGATCGCTCGATGAGCATTATTTTTATATTCTTCCGAATCCAAATAAGCATCGAATTGATTTACTGGAGCATACATTTGTCTATGCCATAACATAGCCCGCATACAAGCTTCTGCAAATTCCATGTTAATCCGGTCATGGAAAAGGTGATGGAACAATATTGGCATTTTGGTAGTCCGCCCTTTTTCCATAAAAGCCAAAAGCTCTGGATGGGCTGTAGCAGGACCTCGCCAAATCCTGATATCTGCATCATCACCAGCATAATGATTACGCAGGTCTAAATATTCTTGGGGTAAAAAGTATTTAAAGAATGAGAAAGGTTGGAGAAATACTCTCTCAGCAATATAAAGCAAATCTCGCCAGTAAAAATCCATCGGTACAGCATAAGCCTTATAAATACCGATAATTTGCATTAAATTTTCTGGAGTATCTGGTAACATGGAGCCACCAGCTTCTAAGCGATGAATTACTTCAGCGAATTCATGAGTGGATGGCGGTAATTTAGTCGCCGGTTTCTCTGAAATTAATACCATTTTTAATCTCCTAGGGACGCAGAGCGATTTGAGAAGTTACTGTTTTTTCAGGAGTAGGGATAGCTGCTACTATGGCTGTAGTTGTGGTTTCAGTCCAGCGAATTAACCAAGTTGGTTGGATTCCGAAAAAGATAATTACCAAAGCTAAAATCAAAGCTGGAACTTTTTCCGCCCAAACTACTTGCGGATAGTAAGCTAAGTTATTATCAAGTTTGCCAAAACAGGTATTGTTGAGGAGGATAACAAAGTAAACTGCTGTTAAACCAGATGAAGCAACGCACAATAATGTGGGAATTGGAAAAACGCTAAATGTACCTTGAAAAACAATAAATTCTGCGATAAATCCCACCAAACCAGGAATACCAGCACTAGCCATTCCGCTCAGAACAAGTAAGGCGCTCACCAGTGGTAAACCGCGAATCGGACTCATTAAGCCATTGAGTTTAGCTAGTTCGCGAGTACCAACTTTTAGTTCTACAAGTCCGACTAAATGGAATAAAATCGCCAGAATTACTCCGTGACTAAACATTTGAGTCACTGCGCCTACAAGGGCTAATGGGGTACTAGCTGCGACTGCGAGTAAGATATAACCCATATGTCCAATGGAGCTATATGCTACCATGCGCTTGATGTCTTTTTGGGCGATCGCTACTACTGCTCCATAAATAGCGCTGATAGCTCCCCAAATTGCTAAAGTGGGAGCAAAAGTTTCCCAAGCTTGGGGAAACAGTGCTATCCCAAATCGCAATAATCCATAAGTTCCCAACTTAGCTAATACACCACCTAAAAGGATTGCTACAGGAGAAGAAGCTTCTACATAAGCATCAGGTAACCAAGTATGAAAGGGAATCAGGGGAATTTTAATTCCAAAAGCGACAATGATTCCTGTAAGTAAGATCAGCTGCAAAGTTGGCGTTAAGTTACTAGTAGAAACTGTACTCAAAGCAAAACTATGAGAACCAGACAACCAAACGATTCCTAAGAATGTTGCTAGAATCAAAGCTCCTGAAATCGCTGTGTAAATCAAAAACTTTATTCCAGCGTAAGCTCGCTTTTCACCACCCCAAATACTAATCAATAAGTAAAAAGGGATAAGTTCCAATTCATAGAATAAGAAGAAGAGGAGTAAATTCTGAGCCAGGAAAGCACCATTGACTCCCCCACTAATTAATAAAATCAGGGAGTAGAAGAGTCGCGGACGGCGTGTTTCTTCATTGCTGCTGTAAATGGCGATCCATGTTAGAAGAGTATTCAACACCAACATTGATATAGATAAACCATCTACCCCTATTTGGTAGTTCAGCCCTAATGTCTCATTCCAAGGTAAATACTCCTCCAACTGGATTCCGGGAAGATGAATATCAAACTTAGTCAACAGGAACAAGTTCCATAATAAAATTAGTCCTGATACAACTAAGGAAACTAAGCGAATTTGCCGAGCAGAAATGTATTTCGGTAAAATTCCAATAATTCCCGCAGCAATAATTGGCGACCAGATTAAGACACTCAGCATAAAAACCTCTATTTGCGTTTAAAAAACTAAATCTAAAAATTGCACTCCCCAGAATGGCCAAGTGACGCAAGCGCCAAGTACACCTACTCCTATCAGAATCGTGAAAGCATAAAATTGGGTTTGTCCAGAAGTGCTGTATTTGAGTCCTTCTCCACCCAGCAGAGAAAATAAGCCAACTAAGTTAACAATTCCATCAACTACTAAGTGATCCAGCATGTCTGCTAGTTTAGATAGTTGGTCAACACCCAACACAATTGTCATCCGGTAAAGTTGGGAAGTATAAAAGTCGTAAGCAAGCAAGTCCTGTAAACCTTTCCAAGGTAGGCGTACTGGTTTGGGAATGTTCGTTAGATAAATTAATCCACTGATGCTGCACCCAAAAATGCTTGACCAGACTAAAAGTAGCAAAACGTCTTTATTTAAAGTTGCCCAATCTGGAAGTAAGGACAAGCTTTGTAATACTAAAGGTAGATGTAAAACAAAGCCAAGTAAGATTATCATTGGTAAAACCATTGGCCAATGAACCTCTGGCGATCGCTCACTCATTTGTTGAGCTTTACCGCCAAAAATTAAACAAAATTCTCTGGTCAAACTAAAGGCGGTGAGAGTATTTACAGCTATAACCACGCCTAACAACACTGGTTGGGTTGACCACAAACCATTTGCTAATTCTAGTAATGCCCAAAAACTGCCTAAGGGAGGAAAACCAATTAACCCTAAAACACCAACAATATAAGCTATACCGGAAATGGGACGGCGTGACCACAATCCACCTAGTTGAGTAATATTTTGGGTGATGCTATTCCAAACAATTCCTCCAGTACTCATCACCAAAAGTGCAGCAGATAGGGCGTGGGTTAGGACTAGTAATAGTGCGGCTGAGTATTGCTGTGTACCTACAGCGATAAAAACTAATCCCATGTAGGCGCTAACGGAATAGGATAAACAACGCTTGATGTCAATTTGGGCGATCGCAATCAAAGAACCACCAACAGAAGTGATTGCGCCAATAGCAACCAAAGCTGTAGAAACTGTGGGAGACAAACTGAGAACAGGTTGCAATTTAATCAGTACCCATGCACCACTAGCGACTACAACCGAATTCCGCAGAATCGTACTGGGAATGGGACCCTCCATTGCTTCATCTAACCACAAATGGAGAGGAAATTGAGCGCACTTACCCATTGGACCAGCTATTAGGGCTAAACCAACGAGTGTAATTATGGTGGGATCTACCTGAGCAGTAGTAGACCATGCTGCTAATTCCTGATAATTCCAAGTTCCAGCGAGAGTCCAAATTCCCAAAACTCCCATAAGGAGGAATAAGTCTCCTACCCGTTTGGTTAAGAAAGCATCTCTAGCTCCAGTCACCACCAATGGTTGACTAAACCATAAACCGACTAAAAGATAAGTTCCTAAAGTGAGAATTTCTAGAATTACATAACTGAAAAACAAGTTATCGCACAAGACCAGCGCACAGAGACCAGCTTCAAATAGTCCAAGTAAGGAAAAGAAGCGTCCCCAACCCCAATCCATTTCCATATAACCAACAGCAAATATCTGAGCCAACAAATTCAATCCAGTTATGACCAGCAATGCGCCGATACTGATAGAAGAAAGCTCTAAATTAATGGTAAGTTCTAAACCAGCAGTGGAAAGCCAAAGGAAAGATATAGCTTGAGCAGGTTGACCCAAAATAGCCAAGAATGCTAGTGCGGAATGCACAACAGCAAAGAATGTCATAACTATATTCAAATAACCTGCTGGTCGAGGACCAGTTTTCCGGATAATTCCTGGCGACCAAGGTATAGCTAAAAGACCCCCCAGTAATGCATAACAAGGAACCAGCCAAACAGTCTCAATGAGAAACTGAGCCATAAACATACCCCTATAGCTTGTGATAAAAACTAAAGATGTTCAGTCAGTTAAGCTTTGATCCCCATATACATTATCCCTAAGGAAAATGTAGTTTATCTTTGCTTAATGTCGGTAAAGCTAGTTTACCTTATGCATTAAGGAAATGTGAATTATTTAGCTAGATAAATCAATAATCTCTACTCTAATTAATTCCTATAGGTGGGAGGATTTGTTTTTCAAATAGTAACTATTATCTTTAGTCTATGAATTATAGGGAATAGGGAACGGGGAACAGGGGGAAGAAGTTTTGGGTAATTTTAGTTTCTCTATTTACCTGCGATCGAGGAAAATGCTACGATAGGTTGGTTTACTTGGCTGAGAGGAGCAGGTTTCATATCCCGATAATCCAGGATTTGAACGACAATCAAGTAAACAACAGCGAGAAGTATGGAAATTGCGCCTGTGGCGATCGCGACTATTTTTGATCGATTCATGGTTATCTGGTTCTAAACTTAAGTGATTGTAGTTGGTCAAATACAGTCTATCCTCTCAGTGGTATGTTCAGATGCTTACAACCAACAAGATGAAGAAATATCTTCCCAAAGAGGGAGGAGAATCTTCGAGCTAGAGTCTAAGATTAAGGAAACATTCAATCAATGTTTTCTGCTCTCGGTAACTTACTCCCCAGAGAAGCGGCTGAATGCAATATCCTCTCCCTCTGTGGCCGTGCGGTCATGGCGGGGGAGGATTTGGCGATTTTTCTTCCAGTTTAACAGCCAAATTACCATCCAGATGATTTAGCAAAAGTTGTCCCGGAGGGGGAAATCACTGGGTCTGAAAGCAAAAACGGTCTAATACGATTAAAATCCAAAGTAAAATCTTTGTGTGCGGCTCTACGTAATTCTACGGCGGCACCTCTGCTGTGATGAACAGAAGGAATATAGACGATCGTCTTTATAGAATGGAAGTCACGTTTAATAAACTCCAATGATGGGACTAGATCAGAATCTCCAGAAACTAATACTATCCGTTCGCAATTATTTTTATAAGCATCTTGTAGCATATGTACAGCAATATTTACGTCTGTACGTTTTTCTTCATTGGTAGAGTATCTTCTATGGCTAGATGAGCAACTGGAAACTTTACAATAAATATCTTTCTGTTTAAAAACTCCATATACTATCTCTATCAAAGGAGAAGTTGAAAAAGCCTTTAAATAAACGTCTTGTGGGGTTGCTGAATGAGCGAATGATTTCGAGCAAATAGCAACGACTTGTTAATGGTTTGATCTGTAAAATCATCCCGCAAATATGCAACCCCGAATTAGTTGGTGAAACGAATCTTCAGATAATCTTCCTCCATTTTCGCACCAGCTGGTTGGAGTGCTGCTAAAGCTTGAGGTAGGACTAAATTGCGGCGATGATTACCTATGGTGATATTTAACTCATCTCCTGATTTACTTAATTGGACTTGACTTTTAGGAATATTAGGTAAGTAAAGCTCTAAACTATATTGATTATTCTCTTGGACAACACGGATAGTTGTTTCTTTATAATAGACTTGAGCGGGGTCTTCATCTTTGTAAAGTGTCTCTTTCAGTCTTTCTAAAGCAGCTAACCCACACATTTCTTCCGAAAATAGTGGTACTTCTTTTACAGGTAGTGGATGAAAGTTCTGATGAATTTCCTCCCGGTACTGCTCTTGATTTTCTTTCCAACGTCGGAAAAATGGATCTGTGACTTCTTGGGGAAGGATGCGATTAGCTACTACTAAATCCGTGGCTACATTATATAAACTCAAATAAGCATGAGCACGCAGTGATTCCTTAATTACCATTTTTTCGGGATTCGTCACTAAGCGTACAGATGTTTGAGTATTGTCAGTTAAAACTTTTTCTAAAGCTTCTATTTGTTCATAAAATTCATAAGGTGCGTCCATTACCTCTTTATCTGGTAGGGAAAAACCTGCAATGGGTCTAAATAAAGGTTCTACAAGAGGTCTGAGAGCAACAGAAATATTTTGTAATGGTTTGTAAAACCGACGCATGTACCAACCACCGACTTCTGGTAAACTGAGCAACCGTAAAGCTGTACCAGTAGGAGCAGAATCAATGATCAAAACGTCAAACTCACCCTCATCATAATGACGTTTCATTCTGACCAAGCTAAAAATTTCATCCATTCCTGGTAGAATCGCCAATTCTTCTGCTTGTATACCATCCAAACCTCTAGCTTGTAAAACCTGAGTAATATATCGCTTAACTGCTCCCCAATTTCCTTCTAATTCTTGTAATGCATCTAATTCCGCACCCCACAAGTTGGGACGAATTTCCTTTGGGTTATGTCCTAAGTCGAGGTCAAAACTGTCTGCAAGAGAGTGGGCTGGATCTGTGCTTAATACTAATGTCCGATATCCAATTTCTGCACAGCGTAATCCTGTAGCAGCAGCAACAGAAGTCTTACCTACACCACCCTTACCCGTCATCAGAATTACTCTCATGTATGATTCTGTCCTGCTAGAAGTTTGCTTTACATCTATTTACATTATTAACTTTTTTTGCTCCAGAAGTGTTGCTTAATTACATCTAAACGGGAACAATGCCAATAATCAATATGAGATATAATCAGGCGATCGCTATTCAAACGCAGTTCACTCCAACCAGAAACAGAAATGTGAGGTTTCCAGGGAAGGAAAGCTATCCAACTCATCGTCCACTCGCTTTTAATATTTTCTTCTAGAATTTGGATATGATGTAAATCCAATTTCACATTTAAGAAAAACCTCTTGATGAACTTAATCATCAACTTGTAAAGCTCCAAACCATGAAACTGAAAGACCTCATCTTTAAAATACACATCTGGTGCGTAGATAGTATAAGTCTGATCTTCAGGAAATCTTAGGTAGTCCTGTTTCAGAATTTCAATAATGTCCATAAGGCTAGAAGTAAGAAACTAGAGTGGAAGCAGAATTATATAGTGCTAAATTTCATCCCAAAGTCGCTCTAACTGACTCCGCCAAGTTGTTAAAACTTGCTCACGCACTTGTGTAGTTTGGTTAATTTCTCCCAACAATCCTTCAGCGTAGAAGCGGTCTAGATTTTGCATTGTCGCTTCTAGAGATTGTCCCGTTTTCTTCGCAGCTTGAATAATTTGCTTTAGGCGAGATTCAATTAAGCGATCAAAGGCATTGTTAACACCTACTTGATATAAAGACAAAAGCCGGGAGATGGCGTTAGTCAAATCCCCATTAGTTAGGGTAATCAGGTTATGCTGGAATACTCCCCAGATAACATCATCATGTAAAGCATAACGCGTTTCTTGGGTTTCATCAAAGTTGTCAGCAAGTAGCTGCGGTAGGATTTCTGGGGATTCTTGTAAGGGGATAATGGGTAGTAGAACTCGTAGCCAGCTATCATCTTCCGACAGTAGTACTAGCATCCTGAAAGTAGTAGTTTCAATTTGCCAAGAACCAGGAGCGATCGCTTGGACAAATTCTGCACCAAATAACTCAGTTAGCGTACCCGCAATTTCTTCTAGCGTCATGAGGTATGATCTTTTAAGTACAGGTAGCGGGAGTATAGATAAAACCTTCTCCATAATTAATGGAAGATGGTTTGTTAATCATCTTAACATTTAGACTGGAGACAAAAAGGGATGGAATGGAAAACTCAATTCCCAGATATTGAACTTAAACCGGAGTAGATAACCTAAAATCATTATAGAATTGAAGCAGTTGCAGCCAGTAACCAACAATATTCATTCTATTTCTTGATTAAACCCGTAAAAATTACAGATAATGCAAGTTCTCAAAAGAGCCATTAAACCAGAACCCTGTATATCATTTCTCCACACCTACTCAACTACTTGGGGAACTGCTAGTGACATCTACTTGATCCGTGAATCTGTAGCAAGTACAAGTACATCTAAGTTTCTAGGTCATAAAGTCCGACTAGTATTACCAAAAGGGATAGAGCGTAATCGATTGGTGGGTCTTCCTGTGATTAAAGTTGCAGGTTATATCGGTGATGGTAATCCTAAAGATCGTCATTCTGAGTGGGAGGCTTATGATGGGGTAGATATAGAAATAGTACTCGCGGCTTTGAAACCTTGGGGATTCAAGCTAGTTGAGTCTGATGTGGTGACATGATGAGTTGATCATAGGACTCCTCCTGGACATTCATATCAGAAAAACTATACCTATGAGCATGATTGTTTTTGGCAGTATTAATATGGATCTAGTCGCCAGAGTACCTAGATTACCACTGGCTAAAGAAACATTGCTTGGGGATGATTTTGCTCAAATACCAGGAGGGAAAGGTGCAAATCAAGCAGTAGCTTTAGCTAGATTAGGTATACCAACTTATATTGTAGGACGTGTAGGAGCAGACAATTTTGGGACAGCGCTCATTGAAAATTTGCAATTTGCTGGCGTACAAACGGAAAATATCACAATCGATCGCAGTGCAAATTCTGGAGTGGCGCTGATCAATGTAGATGATCGGGGTGAAAACCAAATTGTGGTAGTTGGGGGTGCAAATAGTCGCATTGACCAAGATGATGTCAACAGACTGATCAATTTATTACCATCAGCAATGGGGTTGCTTTTACAATTAGAAATTCCGATGACAGCCGTAATCGCAGCGGCTAAATTAGCAAAGAAAGCCCATGTCAAGGTAATTCTCGATCCCGCACCTGCGCCATCCTATTTACCTGATGAACTGTATCAATTAGTCGAAATTATTACCCCTAATGAAGTGGAAGCAGGTCAATTAGTGGGTTTTACGGTGGATGGAAGAGAAACAGCCGCAACAGCAGCGACAATTTTATTAGAACGGGGGGTGAAATGTGCAATTGTTAAACTGGGCGATCGCGGTGTTCTTTGTGCTACTGATGAAGAAACATTTTTTGTCCCTGCGTTTTCAGTCCAGGCTATAGATACAGTTGCTGCTGGTGATGCTTTTAATGCTGGTTTAGCAGCAGCACTTGCTGAGGGGCTTGGCTTACGGGAAGCGGTTATTTGGGGAGCAGCAGCAGGTGCATTATCTGTAACAAAACGGGGCGCACAAACTTCTCTACCTGATAGAGTTACATTTGATCGGTTTCTCCAAGAGAATTGATCCAAATCTCTTGTCCACAAAATTAACATACTAGAATACAAGTAGCAAAACACATTAGAACAAATATAGAGTAAGTTCACAGCCTGGGTATCTCGATATCCTGTTGGTCTGTTACCTATTGATTTTTGCTAATCATGATTAATCACTCACTTGTACAGGAAGATTTTTCAAATACAAACGTGTTTCCATCAAAATAATTCCCAACATGTTTTTTCCAGAACCATCGCCACCATCAGCCCAATATTTATCATTGACAGTATGTTCAACGATTTGTTCGTCACCTGTTGACAACAACAATTCACGAATGTCTACATGAGTTTGAAACTTACGCAATACGCATTTACGCATCACATCATCTTTCACTTGCTCCCAATCAGAACGAAGAGGACGCGATCTATCTCTTCCCGCTTTTGCTACATCCTTTGGACTGATAATAGCACATAGTTCGTGATAGTCAGGATGTCCAATGAATTTGTTTGCTTGAAAGTAATGTTCTGTTGTCAACCACTTATATCCGTCAAGAAATATTGGATGGTGCGAGAAATTACTGAATGAGCCGTATTTATCTTTTGTGCTGTAGAAATAAATTGTCATTGCAAACTCTTCCAATAGTCAAGTAACGAAAACCCTTATTTTGGCGAAGGTATTGTACGAACATAGAGTTTTATCACGCTATACTACTTTGGTTCAGACTAATGTGTCAACAGGGATAAATTTCTGATCATCCGATTGACTAAACTCAAATAATCATCCAACTCCTCATAGCCATCTAACTCCTTTTCTTCCTCTAAAGTGAGGGCAAATTCTTTTTCTTTAATCAATAAAGTTACAATTCTTTCTTGTACTAACTTAGAAGCTCGAAATATTGGTACTCCCTCCACTAACTCAATACGGACAGTACCATCTAATGGTAATCTGTTAGGTAAATGTGATAGCTTTATAGGTAAATTAATTGTCATGACCTCTATATGGAAAACATTTAACCTTAATTTTAGTCTAGAAAATCTCGCCAAGTAGAGATATATTCAAAAAAGGGCGCAATTAAACAGGACTAATTCGTAATCCTGCTTTTTTCTATAAAGAGTTGCAGATCATCAACAAGTCTTTTTTTATTATCTTCCTTCATTATCTTCTTAAAATGGTTGAATTTTCCTTTTCAATTGAAATTGGTTCTACATAAATTGTAGTAGTAATATCTGTCATTGCGTATCGAATTCCACATCGAGGACAAAAGGGAACTTTATCATTGGGTATAACATCAATTTTCGGACAAACATATCTTTTGATTATTTTAATTTTCCCTTGAGATTCTAATGATTTTAAAGCCAAATAAATATCCCAGGTTGGCTTTTTACAAAAATCGGTCAAAATAGATATTCCTATCAGCCCACCTGTGTACTCTTTTTTGATGTATTCCTCAATACGGTCTTTTGTTTCACTAACCATCAGATTTTATCATCCTCTATGTAGTAATATATCAAATTGACATTACTCTTCCCCTGCTGACAAAACTTGCGTTGCAGTTAACTGGAGTTCAGGAAAAGTAGATGAAGCGATGTAATTACTCCCTTGAAACACAGCTTCCTCGTATAGATCTTCTACTAATGTTAGCACTGTAATTTGTTCTTTACCAGGATCGATAATCCAATATTCCGGAATTCCCCTAGTCGCGTACTCTGATAGCTTGTAGTTGACAAACGCAGTACAAAGTAAAAAGAAATTAAGTTAATCAGATAACTACGCTTCATTTCCATTTGCACATAGTTAGAAATATAAAGTTTCTGATTAGTCAATTGAGATTCAAGATACTGATTATAAATTTGTGTCCCTAGTAAAAGAGAACGCAGAACTGATGAATCTAAAAAGCTTTGAGGAATAGATTGCTCGTTCATTTAGTGATCATTCGTTTCCATGAATAGTCTTTTACCTCCAATAAAAATAGGGTATTCTTGGTAGCATCCCACCAACCAAAATCCATTTCTGATAAATTTTTACCATTTAATTTTTTATAACTTGGAAAATCTTGAAAACGGAAATTTTCACCATTAGGTAATGTAATTCTCAAACCACTTTCTTCATAAATTGGCATATTTATGCTTCTAAATCTAATCTGACATCTGCTTCATATAAACCTATGGATACATCTATGATGGGATTATCAGGTATTCCTGCTTTCAAATCACTGAATTTAGCGCTAACCTCCTCATTTCTCTCTAAGCAGCATAACTGAATACTTTCTTGGTACTTACGTGCTAATATCTCAAACTGTTTGATCACAAAATAACTGTGAGTAGCTAAATAAATTTGTACTCCTATTTTACTTAAAGCAAAAAGCATATTACATAAAATAATAATCGCACGAGGATGTAAATTAGTTTCTGGTTCGTCGATAAATAGTATCGTACCTTTATCGATGATTCCATTACGGATTAATGTAGTTAATATACTGATTTTCTTAATTCCTTCAGCCACTTGAGACATATCATATTTTTCACGTCCTCGCTTAAATATAAATCTTTTCTGTTCTAAAACAAGAGTTCCTTGTAATAAATTATCCAAGGATTCGAGAATATCCTCTAAAGGTTTATCCAGCTTCTTAGTAGCAGCAGGAGGAAGTCTTAAGGCCTGTATCAAGTCTTGATAAGTTTGATCAAAGCCAAATATCTTCAGTTTTTCACTAACTGCTGTGATGCCCCAAGGGGCGGGCGCAGCCATCGCATCAAAAGCAGTAAGAATTTCTTTTGTAGGTAAATATACAGTATTTAAATCTAATTTTTTGTCAGATACAGCAGTACATTTTGTAATAGTATCTTTTGTATCTTTACCAAAGGAAAAACTGTAGTCGTCATTTTTCAAGATCGTTTCAATGTTCAAACGATTACTACTTTTTCTGACAAGCTCTCCCAGTTTTAATTTAGTTGGTTGGTAAACCCAAAACATTTTTTCTGATAAGATTTCCTTCCAGCTTTTACGGTCTATCTCCAAGTGTTTAGTGTATTCCTCAATACTTTTGGCAACACAGTAAAGAACTTTCAGAATATAGGTTTTACCCGTATCATTTTCGCCTATAATGATATTGATTTTTTCATGCTTGTCCCATTCTAACCTCGAAAAAATCCCTAAATCTTCTATAAGTAAATATTCAAACATTATCTTCTTACCTCCATAAGACGATTAATATCGCTCTCCTTATTTATTGATTTCTAATAATTGAGAGTTTTGTAACCGCTTCATCCATTTTTCTAAATTCATTCTGTTAGCTTGCTGCTCAGATATATCCTGAGTATCTAAGGGATATGGTAACAGTCCCAAAATTGTAGCTGTAGTCACACAGAACATTGATTTTTGGAAGCTCAGACAAATTTGGATGAGCAAGTCATCTTCTCCTCGACGACTGTTACGATAAATTTTGTGTAAGTATTCCGGTAGATAGTGGCGCATATCTTGCATGAGCAAGGTGGGGGGAATACCTGCGCTACCTATGGGTAAGGGGTCGGCGTATAAAGCACCGTACTGGAATCGACTTTGATCTGGGGGGATTTGATAGGCTTGAGCGTTGTAAGAAACTACGCCGAGAAAGGGTGTTCCTCGGAAAAAGACTGCTTCTACATAGGGTACGGCGGTATCTGGGAGAAATGTTAAGCCAACTGATTTGGGCAGAATTTCCCATACTTTCCCATCTATTTTGATGCTGTAAGTTATGGGATTGAGGGCGTTTGATACTAAACCGGCTTTGATTAAATCTACAATTTGGGGAATTGATGTGATTTTACCTTGGTCATAGCGATCGCTCAAATCGAGGAAAATATCTGACATGACTCGCCAAAATTGACCCAACCCACTATAATAAGCAGAGACGCGGAGTTGTTCGGTCAACGCGTCTGGAAATAGTTGGTTAAGTATATTGACTAAAGGGTTATTTTTGAATTTAGCAGCAATCACAGCTTGGGCGATCGCCTGAAATTCATTACTATCCAAATAAGCATCTAGCCCACCACCACCATGCCACATCATTGATTTTAAGCAATATTCAGCATATTCAAAATTAATGCGATTATGCCAAATGTGGCGGAAGAGTTTTTTCCAGGAAACGTCACCATTGAAGTATTTAAAAAACGGGAAAAATTGTAAGAACTGATGTTCAGCAATGTACATCAGATTCTGAGAGTAAGCATCTAATACTATGCCATAGCTCTTAAGAATACCTACAACTTCTAAAACGTTTTCTGTGCTATCTTTGAGCAATGCTTCGCCAGTTTGCAAACGCTGGACAAATTCTATTAAGAGGTAGTTGGAGAGTTTGTCTTGAGTAGTTAACATTGCTAAATTGCTAAAAATGGGACTGATGTATTTTAATATGGATATCTGGCGTTTCTAGGTTTTGCTGCAAGTCTTTTCCCGATGAGCTTGTCGCTAAGAGGTTTGGTGTATAGACCATAGCAGCGATCGTTGGTTGGGACCAATGAATTAACCAATTGGGTTGAATACCAAAAAACAGAATTAGCAGGGCGAGGATAAGTGCTGGAGTTTGTTCGCTCCAATACACGCGGGGTAAGTCGATGACTTGGGCTGATAAGCGTCCAAAAAAGGCTCGATTGACTAAAATGAGGAAATAAACCGCAGTTAAGCCAGTACCAATCATTGATAATAGTGTTTGGACTGGAAAAACGGGGAAACTACCGCGGAATACGATAAATTCCGAAATGAAGCCGACCATTCCTGGTGTTCCAGCACTAGCCATCACTCCTAATATCATCATGCTACCAACTATGGGTAGACCACGCTGTGGGTTAAGTAATCCCCTGAGGACTTCTAGATCGCGGCTACCTGTTTTTTTGTAGACGATTCCTACTAATAAGAATAGCAGAGCGGAGATTAAGCCATGACTAACCATTTGCATGACACAACCTAATACGCTCAAAGGTGTTGCGGCGGCTGCTGCTAATAATATGTAGCCCATATGTCCCACGGAACTGTAAGCTACCATTTTTTTCATGTCTGTTTGGGCGATCGCACAGGATGCGCCATACAAAACACTAATTACCGCCCAAACAGCCAACCAAGGTGCTAAATAAGCCCATGCTGTTGGTAATAAATTCATCCCAAATCGCAGTAAGCCATAAGTCCCTAATTTCAATAATATCCCAGCTAATAGTACAGAAATCGGTGTAGAAGCTTCTACGTGAGCATCTGGTAACCAAGTATGGAAGGGAATTAGAGGAATCTTAATTCCAAATCCGACTAAAATTCCGCCCAATAGTAAAAGCTGAGTTGTTAATGGTAAAGCTGATAAGTGTAAGTCTTCTAAAGAGAAACTGCTAGATCTGCTCAACCAAACCATCCCCAAAAAGCTGGCTAAAATCGCAATACCGGAAAAAGCTGTATATATCAGGAATTTGGTAGCTGCGTAACCTCGTTTTTGTCCACCCCAAATGGCAATCAACAGATACAGGGGAATTAGCTCTAGTTCATAAAACAGAAAAAATAGCAGCAAATTTTGCGCTAAAAAAGCTCCCGTTACTCCTGCACTTAACAAGAGAATCAAGGAGTAATAGAATTTGGGACGTTGGATATCTTGGTCGCTGCTACAGATCGCTAGACAGATTAGTAGTCCATTCAACACTAATAATGGTAGGGATAGACCATCTATTCCTAAACTATAGTTCAAGCCTAAAGCATCTATCCAAGGTAAGGTTTCAGTCAACTGCTGTCCTGATTCTACTGGATTAAATTGGATCACTAAGAACACTGTCCACAAGAAATTAGCTATGGCGAAAGATAGCGATATAAATCTAGCTAGTTTTCCACTAATAGCAGAGGGATAAAAGCCAACTACAGCAGCACCAAGTAACTGTAGAAAAATCAATGTACTCAACATAAGGCTGAACTAAATTAGAGGGATGAAGAAGCACTAAAGATCATTTGTTTTTCAGGACAAGAAACATGGCGTGCTGCGATCAATTGCTCATGGCAATTTAAAAGAGCAGTTTAGGGAATAAACCTGATGACCAACTAATAAAGAAGCCGAGAATGCTAATGACTACGAGGATGGTTAGCAGATAGGCTTGAGATTGACCGGAAACGCTATATTTCAAACTTTGTCCGCTGAAGATAGCCATAAAACCCATGAGGTTGACTAGTCCATCCACTAAATAGCGATCGCTCCAAGCAGAAAATTTTGACAATAGTGCTACAGCACTAACAATAGTGAGGCGATAAACCCGGTCAATATAAAAATCATAACCTAATAAGTCTTGAATAAATCTCCATGTGAGGATTCTAGACCTTGACCAAGCTTTATGTAAATGAAGTCTAGATCCAATAGCTACACCTAATAAGGACGAGGTGAGCAAAGCTAGCGCTACTGACCAATCTACACTTTTCCACCCAGGTAATAAGTGCCATTGTTGTAGTAATAGAGGCAGTAATAATGTAACAGTAGTTAAAATCACCATAGGAAAAGACATTTGCCAAGCTACTTCTGGAGCACGACGCGTCTTCTGCTGTGGAGAACCCCAAAAAATTAAGCGGAAGACCCTAGTTAAATTCAAAGCTGTCAAGCCATTAACTAAAATCAATACGCCAATCACCCAAGGGTTAACTCTGACAAAACCACCAGCCCATGAGAGCATCGCCCAAAAACTTCCCAATGGTAAAATTGTGATTATTCCGGCTGAACCAACCACAAAAGCAGTAGTAGTTGCGGGCATTTTCGACCACAAACCGCCCATTTCTGTGAGGTCTTGACTTTGGGTGGTGTAAATAATGGACCCAGAACTCATAAATAGTAGAGCCTTGGCGATCGCATGAGTGAGCAATAACATCAGAGCCACCCCTCCTTGCTGTAATCCTACAGCTAGGAAAGCAAGTCCCATATAAGCACTAGTAGAGTGAGAAAGTGTCCGCTTGATATCAATTTGAGCCAGAGACACTAAAGTTGCACCGATAGCTGTTACCGTACCCATGACGACCAAAGCATTCAGCCCGACTGGTGAAAGCGCAAGTATGGGCTGCATTTTATATAGTACATAAGCCCCGCCACTCACCACTAATGAATTCCGCATGACAGAAGCAGGATTCGGTCCTTCCATTGCTTCATCTAGCCAAAGATTTAAGGGGAATTGAGCGCACTTACCAGCGGGACCAGCAATTAGGGCTAGTCCTAATAATGCGGATGTTCCAGGAGTTAAGTTAGCCGTTTGCGCCCATGTGTACAAATCAGAAAAATTCAAGCTACCAGCCATTGTGGACAGAGTAACTACACCCATCAGTAGCAGTAAATCTCCCACCCGCTTAGTTAAAAACGCATCTCGTGCGGCTGTGACTACCAAAGGTTGGGCATACCAGAAGCCTACAAGTAAATAAGTGGAAAGGGTCAAGACTTCCAGTAACAGATAACTGAGAAATAGAGAATCACTAATAGCTAACCCGCTTAAGGCTGTTTCAAAAAAGCCAATTAAGCCAAAGAATCTGGCTAGTGACCAGTCTTTTTCCATATAACCTAGAGCATAGATTTGAGCCATTAGACTCAATCCTGTGATTAACACAGATGCGCCGATACTAACTGGCGAAAGTTCCAGAGCAAAGGACAGTTGTAAATCAGCAGTTTGGAACCAATTGACTAATAAGTGTTCTGGTTCTTTTATCCATACATCCTGGAAGACAATTAAGCTATGACAAAAAGCGATAAAAGTCGTCAACAAGTTGAAGTATGCTGCAGGTCTCGGTCCCGTGCGTCGAATAATGCCTAAACTCCACGGTAAAGTTAACACAGTACCGATTAGGCTATAAAAAGGTACAAACCAACTTGTTAAAAATAGAAAGTCTTTCATCTAGCATTTCCTTAATGACTCAGCCGGATAACAGGGAACAGGGTTGGGGGAAGAAAAGCAATAAATATGTACTAATTTTAATTTTTGGTTTACCAAAATCAAATATGACTTCTGTATAAAAATTAGCATAGGGATTTCTGCTTGACTTGACTCAAACAAGCAGGTAAGTTATCTAGTATGAAACAGCCAAATTAGGTATTTTTGAGTTTGGCTTGCACAATCTTAGACACTTTTTATATTTTTTTAACATTTTCATATACGAACAGGGAAGACCCAGGAAAGACATAAACAGCCTTCCCTCTCCAAAATATGACTTTTGGTGATGGATATTCACGGTATGCCTATAATAAAAAGATTATAAATCATAAGTGGCTGTACTGGAGATTCTGGAATTAGGTTTTTAGTAGATTGACTCAGCCAGGATAACTTTTGTTAAGTTTTTTAAAACTTTCTTATGACAAATTATTATAGTAATCTATGTTGCCAGGGATGCCAAGTTTCCCTATGCTTAGATCTGGAAGTAATTTCTTGCTCAAGATGAGCATCCTCGTCTTTTTTATTTCCATTCAAAGAGTGCTGTACTGAATTAATTTTGTAGGAGTTCTGCGATGCCAATTGCAGTTGGAATGATTGAAACTAAAGGCTTTCCCGCGGTAGTGGAAGCTGCTGATGCTATGGTAAAGGCTGCCCGCGTGACCTTAGTTGGTTATGAAAAAATCGGTAGCGCTCGCGTTACTGTGATCGTTCGGGGTGATGTGTCTGAAGTGCAAGCTTCTGTAGCTGCGGGGATTGAAGCAGCTAGAAGAGTCAATGGAGGTGAAGTAGTCTCTACACACATCATTGCTCGTCCTCACGAAAATCTAGAATATGTGTTACCAATTCGGTATACAGAAGCAGTAGAGCAGTTCCGAACTTAACTGTTGTTTAAATACTGTATATAACGTTTGTTTAAACAAAAAAGTTAACGAGTTTGCTTGCTTGAGTTTAGACAGGTCTCGATACGAAAAACTTGATTTAAGGATTAGAATAATGTCGATAGCCGTAGGAATGGTAGAGACACTAGGTTTCCCCGCAGTAGTAGAAGCAGCTGATGCTATGGTCAAGGCTGCTCGTGTCACCTTAGTTGGTTATGAAAAAATTGGTAGTGGTCGCGTGACAGTAATTGTGCGCGGTGATGTTTCAGAAGTACAAGCTTCTGTAGCTGCTGGAGTTGATTCTGTGAAGCGGGTAAATGGCGGACAAGTTTTGTCAACCCATATCATTGCTCGTCCCCATGAAAATCTAGAGTATGTTCTGCCAATTCGTTATACCGAAGATGTAGAACAATTCCGGGAGAATGTCAACGCAATTCGTCCTTTTGGCAGAAGACCATAATTTAGACCATAGTTTAGACCACAGTTTAGACCATAGGTTAAAAAATGCGTGTTGCTAAAGTTCGTGGCACAGTAGTCAGCACTCAAAAAGATCCAAGTCTTCGCGGTGTCAAATTACTGATGTTACAGTTTGTTGATGAAAATGGTCACCTCTTACCAGAATATGAGGTAGCTGCGGATAGTGTGGGCGCTGGAGTAGATGAGTGGGTACTTGTCAGTTCTGGCAGTGCTGCTCGTCAAGTACTGGGCAATGAACAACGTCCATTGGATGCAGCGGTTGTGGCGATAATTGATACCATTCATGTGGAAGATCGCCTCATTTACAGTAAAAAAGATCAATATAGATAGTCATGGTCATGGGAAATTGGCGTTAGTCCAGAGGTGTACCTATCCATGTACCCATGAACCATTGACAAGAAGCTTATTTCAGGAGGATCTTGCAATGGTAGTCCGCAGCACAGCGGCACCCCCAACCCCGTGGTCAAGGAGTTTAGCTGAACCCAGTA
>Ga0116228_10000009_pt1 | contig 105319 bp, 98 predicted proteins | sample S1TSphfallax_2_FD_89694 | JGI IMG/M metagenome (GOLD analysis project Ga0116228, IMG submission 89694) | Host-associated microbial communities from peat moss isolated from Minnesota, USA - S1T2_Fc - Sphagnum fallax MG | ecosystem: Host-associated > Plants > Peat moss > Unclassified | place...
CGATCGCTTGCTGTTCCTGCTCGCAAAGTGTTGCATATACCATCATTAGCCAGTTTCTTAAACCGACTGATTGGCTCTATATCACCAGGTCGAGTTTCAGCAAACCGTTGGCGCGATCGAGGGGTATGATTAGTTAAAAGTGAGGAAGTCAACAACTTAGGGTAATATTGACGACGATATCCAAAGTCCTGTGGATCATCTTTGATACCGTGGAGGATTGCAGCATATGAGGATGGTTGACCAAATTCTACCTCTGTCCAGTCCCGTTCCCACAGTTCAGGGAAATCTTCTGCGTTGGGAATGTCGGCGATCGCTTCGCCAACAGTTGTATGCTTTGTAGGTTGCGGATATATCGGTAATGGTAATCCAGACCGCCCACCCATTAAAAACAACCTACGGCGAGCTTGTGGAACTCCATAATCCGCAGCATTCAGAACTTGATAATTTATTATAACATCATAACCGCTTTCAGAAAATACTTCTATAATCTCTTGGAGAAAGCGCCGGTGATTTCCTATTGTCAATCCTTTGACGTTTTCAAAAACAAAATATTTTGGCTTTAATTCTATGACTAAGCGCACATAATGATATACAAGTTGATTTCGGGAATCATCAAGGGAGCGCTTCCCCATTAAAGAAAAACCTTGACAGGGTGGACCGCCAATTACAACATCAATATCAGTTTGACCAATTGTAGCACGATATCGCAGTTCGTCACCAGTCAAGTCAACTACACTTTTACAAATGGTTACACAATTAGGAAAGTTAAATTTGTGGATTGCGCAGTGGATCGGGTCAATATCCACTGAAGCTATAATATCGAAACCCGCTTGCTCAAATCCCAGGCTAAGTCCCCCCGCACCCGCAAATAGATCAATCCCGATAGGTCTTGTCATGTAATGATCCTTTCGTCAGGAAATAGTTTCCGAAAATATTATGTGAAAAAGCGATCACTTCCTTAAGCGTAGTTCTAGAGCGGTATTTTTGACAAACTCTTTTTATCGATCAAAAAAAAGTTGTGATTACTGGTAGCTATTCATGCGATGATTGAAGCATATTCTCGGTGATCGGAAATCTCTACAGTCAAACACCATTTGCTCAACCTTGCTATGAATAATTCCAAACTTCATCTCGACCAATATAAGCAGCAATTAGCAGACGATTATAGCCAAAGAGGTCAAACATATGACCAAAGTAATTGGCATAAAAAAATTGCTTATCGGTTAGTTGAATACGCACAACTGCAGCCTGGACAGAAGGTTTTAGATATTGCTACTGGGACTGGGATAGTAGCAATTGAAGCTGCAAATCTTGTGGGAAGCACAGGAAGAGTGATTGGGGTAGATATTGCTGTTGGGATGTTAGATCAAGCTAAAATGAAAGCCCAGGAGTTAGATTTGAGGAATGTGGAATTTCTCTTAGAAGATGCTGAAGTGCTGAATTTTCCGAATGATAGTTTTGATATAATCTTCTGTGCTTCTGCGTTAATTTGGCTGGTGGATATTCCATCCGCTTTGCGTCTTTGGTACAAATTCCTCAAACCTGGGGGCTCAATCGGTTTTCACGCATTTGCTCATACTGCTTTCATTGGTGGAGTAGTGGCGCGTCATGTTTTGAAAAAGCATGGTGTCTCTCTAGAATTCAATCAACGTACAGGTACTGTAGAGAAATGCTATGAATTATTGGCTAGTGCGGGTTTTGAGGCGATCGCCATTCGACTAGAGCAAGATGGTAGTTATATTAGTTTAGCACAAGCTGAAAAAATGTGGTCTGTCAACTCCCGGTTAACTCCCGGACAATTTCCCCATCCCCTCTCTCATTTTTCACCGGAACAGTTAGCCCAAATCCAAGGGGATTACATCACTGAATTAGCCAGATTAGAGACTGCGCAGGGTATTTGGAACGATATCACCATTTTTTACTGCTTTGCTCGTAAGCCCCTGTCAAAATAAGGTAATTCCTAATTTTAACTCAAACAGCGAATTGCTTCTAACAACCCTCTAGCTTTATTTAAAGTTTCTTCATATTCCTTTTCTGGTTCTGAATCAGCGACTAAACCCGCACCTGCTTGGACTATAACTGTATTATTGGATAAGACTATTGTGCGAATGGCTATAGCAGTATTTAGTTGACCTTCAAAATCGTAATAGCCATAAACTCCAGAATAAACACCACGACGACAAGGCTCTAATTCATGAATAATTTCCATGGCTCTAATCTTAGGTGCGCCACTGACCGTTCCTGCTGGAAAGCAAGCTTTGAGCAAATCCCATGCTGTTTTCCCAGAAGCCAGTTTACCAATGACGTTACTCACAATATGCATTACATGAGAATAGCGCTCAATCACCATTAATTCATCCACCTTGACACTACCAATTGAGCAAACACGACCTAAATCGTTGCGACCTAGATCGACTAACATGATGTGTTCTGCTAATTCTTTGGGGTCTTGGAGTAGATCTGTTGCTAAGGAAATATCCTCAAGGTCTGTCTTTCCTCTAGGTCTGGTTCCAGCGATGGGACGGACTGTAGTGATGACTTCACCTGAACCATCTTGTTCTGCTTTTACCATCACTTCTGGACTGGAACCGATGATTTGCCAATCTCGGAAGTTGAAGAAGCACATGTATGGTGATGGATTAATTTGGCGTAAGGAGCGATAAAGTGCAAAAGGGTCGCCTGTGTATTTTGTGCTTAAACGTTGGGAAATGACAACTTGAAAAATATCTCCGGCTTTAATGTACTCCTTAGCTTTTTCTACACTGGCGCAAAAATCAGCGCGGGTGAAGTTGCTGGTATATTCAACTGTTTCAGTTTTTGGTTTGGTTTTAGGAGATGTCCAAACTAATTTGGTGTTTTCTGGTGATAGGGGTTTAGATAACTGATCTACCATTTGCGCAACGCGATCGCTTGCTTTGGTGTACGCTATCTCTAATGCTTTCACATCCTTTATATCTACATCTCGCAAATCAGCATAGGCGATCGCCCAAATTTTCCGTTGTACCTGGTCAAAAACAAATAAATGGTCTACCTGCATCCATAACCCATCAGGAATATTTCCTGCGTCAGGTGGATAAATCGGTACACGAGGTTCAATCCAATTAATCAGTTCATATCCCCAGAACCCAAACAATCCACCAATTCCTCTCGGTAGTTGGGGTAATTTGACAGGATGATAGGATGCGAGACATGTGGCTAAAGCCGTAAAAGGGTCTCCAGTGAAAACTTTCTCCTCACCATCACGATATTTTTGGACAGTGTGATTTCCTGAAGCTGACAAAATCCATTGTGGGTCGCTACCTACCAAACTATAACGTCCCAGCTTTTCCCCACCTTCCACTGATTCTAACAAAAAGCTGTATGGTTGATCTGCACATACCTTGTACCAAGTGGATACAGGCGTATCTAAATCCGCCACCCATTCCTCATATATGGGGATGAAGTTACCTTGTAAAGCCAACTTTTGGAATTGTGCAAAATCAGGAGAAATCATAAAAAATGTATTTAAGAGGGAATGGGGAACAAGGAACAGGGAACACTTAAATCTCCATAATTGAAATTAAGGGATTTACATGGGGAACACCGGAACAGTTAATTTTTGAATAAGATGACCTATTCTTCCCCTGTTCCCCGTTCCCTGTTCCCTGTTCCCTTAAATCAAGGATTAAGCGTCGTGAGTTGCTTTACCGCTAAATTTAAGTTGTGCAGGATTGGGATTTTGACCAATTCTGCGGGGTACATATCTAACTGTTGTACGTCCCGGATTAACTTTTTCAGGAAATACGCCATCAGCAGGATGAATCAAAGTTGTTTCACCGCTAGGAAGAATCCGATAAATTTTGTAATCGGTAATTTTGAATTTCCGCAGTTGTCCACCCAAAGCAATACCATACTCTTTACGAGCAAGATATAACAAGTTTTCGCCTGCTAACATTGTAGCTGCGCCACCAGTAGGGATTTCAAATACTTGTTCCTTGGGGCTTGTCCAAGTAATAGCGTATTTTTCTTCAACTACTGCTTTTGTCAGTAAACCGCCAGTACCACCACCGAAACGTGGAGTTTGTCCAGTTAATGTTGTCATAAACTGTCTCTCTAATGTTTTTAGGGCATACTAACACTGTAAACCAACTAATATTACGTTAGCGTTATAGACTGTAATAGTTTTTAGGATTTTACTCAGGAAGGCAGGAGGACGAAGGTAGGAGGCAGGAGGTAAATCCAAGATTTGAACTTTTAAATCAGCACCAAATAAGTAAAAACTCTTTCCTTCTGCCTCCTGCCTTCTTCCCTCTGCCTCTCTTTAGTCAGGATTTTAGGTTGCGAGTTGATAATTTATCATTTTTTTGACCAGCAATGGGGATAGTGAAGTGGAACTGACTACCTTGGTCTTTCCCGCCAGACTCCGCCCAAATTTCTCCGTCCCACCCATTGACAATTTGGCGACAAATTGATAGTCCCAAACCAGTCCCACTTGTAGTCCGCCGCAATGCTCCTTCTTCTTGATAAAATCGGTCGAAAATAATTTCTAATCGATCTGGCTCTATACCTCTACCAGTGTCGGCTATTGTTACCTCAACCATCTGCTGGGAATTGCGGTCGGCTTTAATTATGATCTCTCCTTGGGTAGATGTAAATTTGCAAGCATTGTCTAATAATTTGGCTAACACTTCCACTAGCCAGTCACCATCGGCTTTGATTAAAGGCAAAGTTGGGGAAATCTGGGTTTTGATCACTTTCGGCTTTTCGGCGGAAGAACGCGATCGCAGACGGCTAAGTGCTAAATCTACACATTCATCTAAATTGAGCGATTCGGGATGCCATTCTACTCGCCCACTTTCTAAGTTGGAAAGAGTCAGAAAATCTTGTACCAGTTTGCGCATCCGCTCGGAGTCAGAAAGAGCGGTATTGAGCATCACCTGTTGTAAATCCTCAGGCATATCTGGCTCATTCGCTAGGCTTTCTAGACAAACTTGAATCGTAGATAAAGGAGTACGCAGTTCATGTCCGGTAATCGCGATTAAGTTACGCCGAGTCCGGTCTAGGGCTGCTAGTTGTTGATTTAGTTCTTCTAAATTAGCAAATGCTTCTGCTTGCATTAATGCTGATCCTACTTGCGTGGCAATCGCTTTAACCAAATCTTTTTCCGCCGACGACCATTGGTGAGGTAATAAAGTACAGTAATGCAATTCCACTACTCCCAGCAAGCGTCCTTGAAAAAATACTGGCTCGATCAGCCAAGAGCGGATAGAAAATTTTCGGGACAGTAAAGATAGTGCGGGTGAATTAATCACCTCTTTATCAGTCAAGGTATCAGAAATATAAATTCCATCACTGGTACTTAAAATTTCTAGAAACAAGGGATTGTGTTCTAAATGCCAAATTTGCCCCCGCAGGGATTCCACATGAGAATTTAAGAATTCATGTTGAATAACTACTTGTGTATCTGAAGCTTGAGCACGGTAAATTAAACAGCGACAAGTTCCTAAGTGCTGACCTAATTCCTGTACAGCCACTTGCAAAACTGCGTGGGGATCGAGCGATCGCCGAATAGCAGTGCTAATAGAATTAATTAAGCGTTCTTTCCTAGCTTGGGCTGCAATAGAACGATAAGCTTTGTGTAATTTGTATTGACTAGCTTGGAGATAAGTGACTAAACGTTGGACAAATGGGTCTGTATCGATATCACAAGCATATTCATTCACTACTTGAGCCAGGAATTTTTTGTCACCTTCTCCTATACCAAAACGCTGACGCGCCCGTGCTATTTTACTGGCTAAATCAGGTCTGTAGACCAAAATCCTATCCAAGAGTAATTGCGCAGCTTTCAGACTGACTCCCCGCTCTGAAGTCCAAATCCCTTCAAACCTGCGGGAAGTATCCATATCCGTCACCGGAATATTTTCTGAAAGTTGCAGATTTTTGGTAATGGAACCCAAGCTTTCCCTACATACCAAGCATGTAGCATAATTATCTGCAATAACCACCAAATGCCATTCCTGGCTTAAAGCATCATCTGGTTCAAAGGCTACTTTCTCGTAATATTCTGAGCTATGAGCAAAATCTGTTTCTGGAACAGATAATACATATACCTGGTCACTTCGTTGAGCAAGTCTTTGATAGCGGTGAGCTTCTTGGCGATAAAAGCGTTCTCTCTGGAAACTGGCGATGATCAGAGGATGGTCTAAAGTTGCTGCCAAAACTTGGTCTTCCATTGCATGGGAGAGCGCCGTCAGTGAAGCCTTGAAATATAACTGGGGTCGCAGATAGGATAGTGATTTTAGCAAATCACTTAGCACGGAAGTCGCAATGCTCATGAATATCGTTCAAACGTCTAAGTCTAGATAAGCGCAACACCACAGACTAATTTACGATCAGACAACTGTGGAGTTTTGGTCATATAAAGTACGGATGTTTTATCTGAATCGGAAAATCATGTTGGATTATCCTCATTTTACAAGAAAGTTTCCCTAGACAATCAGTTTAGAATCATCCCTAATCAGACAATCTCTACTTTTTTTCCTCCGGTGCTTTGCTATAATCCTCCGATTAAAGTTTAGTTAAAGTTTTGATGAAGTGATTTCTACTACCAGTTTTTGATTAATATCTCAAATTAACACATGCTAAACTAGTGACTGTTATTCCACTATTCCACGAATAAATCAGGGGGTCTCAAGTCAAGATGATGGAACAAACCCAACAAATAGATCGCCATTATGCATCTCAAGAGTTTCAAGTATCCCTGAAGCAATTAGAGGGAATTTTGCAAGATCAGCCAGATACCTCCAACAAAAACTCGCGCAAAAATTTTAGTAGCAGTATCAGCGATATTCTCAGCAAACATACGGAAATAATGGATTTAGCTGCTTTTGAAGATGCAGTAGCAGATATTGAGCGTTATTTAGAGGAAAAAGGCAAGAAGTTGCCTAATCGTTAACGATAAATTATCTGTCGTCGCGCTTCATATAAAATTAAAGCTGCGGCGATCGCCACATTCAAAGACTCCACTTCTGGTTGGAGAGGAATCCTAATTTGCTGATCGGCTATAGCTGCTAATTCAGCAGATAATCCAGCTCCCTCATTCCCTAATAATACTAAACTGGGTTGACACCAATCCACATCCCAATAAGCCAGATTTGCATTAGGTAAAGTGGCTACCACTTGCATTCCAGCTTGCTGTTGTTGCTTAACTATAGTTGGTAAATCTTCACTTACCGCCATATTTAACCGAAACCACTGTCCAGCAGAAGCGCGTAATACCTTGGGATGTTCTAGATCCACCGCATCACTACTCAGCCATAATCCGGAAACACCAGTTGCTACCGCAGTGCGAATAATTGTCCCTAAATTACCAGGATCTTGGATAGTCTCTAGAGCTAGAATTAATCCAGTCGCCGGAATGGGAGTTTGGCGATGAACCCGTTTAGCAGTTGCGATGACACCATCTGGATTTACTGTTGTCGCCATAGCAGACAGAACTTCTTCACTGACAAGTTCTGAACGTGGACATTGAGAATAGATTTGATCAAATAATTCAGGATGCGATATTTGCCACTTTGAAGTATAGCAAAATGACACTAATGGATAACTAACAGCAGCAGCTTCAGCCAATAAATGCGTTCCTTCCAATAAGAAAAGTTGTTGTTTATGTCTTTCCTTAGTGGAGTGTAGCTTGCGAATTTGCTTAACGAGGGGATTTTGTAAACTTGTCAGCACGGAATAAGTGAAAATTTGAATGAGTAAATGGAAACAACAAATTGTTGGTCGGAGATAGTAGCATTACATCACAAACTTAATTATAATTCGATTAACAGGTAGCTAGCATATAGTCATGGCAATTTTGCAATTAGAAGACGGTACAGTTAAAAGTGTCCTGAGTGAAATAGTTCTAGAATTAGCACCTCTAGGTATAGAGTTAAAACATTATGATCTAGGGGAAATGCCTCTTTACCCGCATCTACTCAACCAAGATATATTTACAGAAGCGGAGACAAATCATATTATAGTAACTCATCACCATTTATTTGAGTTTTTGCAGCAGGAGAAAGGATATATGTGGTATGAGCTACAAAATATTCATCCTGGTTCGCCTAGCCTGGAAACCCTGACACAAGGTTATGCACGTTATCATATTCACAGTTGCGCCGAAGCTAATTATGTATTAGCAGGAGAATTACTTTATGGATTTGTCAAACCTGAAGGACAACAAATTCATTTACTAATTCAACCCCAAGATTATATACATATTGACCGCGAGGTTGAACATTGGTGTAGTCCTTCAGCATTATTAAATGGTAAAATATTACGTTACTTTACCACCGTCGATGGGTGGTTACCTGGTTACACAGGAACACCGTTGAATAATTCTTTAACCAGAGAGTAAGAAGGCTGATGAATACTTTTACCGAATAGAATTATGAAACTTGAAACCACCACTCAAGAAATCACAATAGCTACAGCTTCTTATACTCCGGAGGAATATTTAGAACTAGAAGCAAAAGCCGAAGATAAAAATGAATATAGAAATGGTGAAATTATACCAATGACTGGTGGAACGACAAACCATAATCAACTAGCATTAAATTTAGCAATTAGTCTCAGTTTGGCGTTAGATGATTTAGACTATAGAACTTATATCGGAGATGTGAAATTATGGATACCTCGCTATAGAGAATTTACTTATCCTGATGTAATGGTAATTGCAGGCGAACCGGTTTATTACGGCAAAAATTCCACAGTAATTACCAATCCCGTGTTAATTGCCGAAGTTTTATCTCAATCTACAAGAGATTACGATCAGGGGGATAAGTTTCTCCATTATCGGTCGATTCCTGAATTTAAGGAATATATTTTGATTGACCAAATCAAGTATCATGTTATGCAATATATCAGAAATACTCAAAATCAATGGACTTTGATTGAGTACGAAGCAGAAGATGATATATTGTATCTTTCGTCTATTAATAATGTCAATTTATCTTTGAAGCAGTTATATAAAAAGGTTAATTTTTGGTAAAATTCGTCTTAACTATATTAAGATAAAATTATAAATAGGATAGTTAATCAAAGGAGTAGATATAATCTCATTTTTTTCAAATGGATTCTATCAGCTAACATCACCAAATAAATTATGTCCGAAGTAACAGCTAACTATGATGAGGCATGGAAAGAAGCTTTAAGTGAATATTTTGCAGATTTCTTATCCTTTTTCTTTCCTAACATCCATTCCTTAGTTGACTGGAATAAAACTCCGATCGCTCTTGACAAAGAACTCCAGCAACTTAAAGCTGATGAAGATCCAAATTTAAAGATAGCTGATAAGCTTTATGAAGTTGGGTTACTTAATAAAAAAACTCCTTCTCTCATAATACATTGCGAGGTTCAAAGTCAGTATGAGGCTAATTTTGATAGACGTATATTGGTTTACAATACTAAAGCCTTTACTCTCTGTAAGAAAGATGTAGTCAGTTTAGTGATTCTAGGTGATAATAGACGCAGTTGGCGACCTGCTGATTTTCGCTATTCTTATGGTGGACTTGGAACAGGAACAGAATTTGGTAGTTTTAAACTCCTAGATTACCAATCTCGATGGGATGAGCTAGAATCTACTCAAAGCCGTTTCGGTATTATTATTATGGCTCATTTAAAAACTGTAGCCACAACTGGTAATTTTGCTGAACGGGCAGAATGGAAATGGGAAATTGCTCAAAAGATTTATAACAAAGGTTGGTCAAATAGAGACGTTATTATCGTGTATAATATCGTAGATACGATGATGAGTTTGCCTAAACCTTTACAAGCAGAGTTTTCTGCCAAAGTTAAACGCTTAGAAGAGGATCGAAAAATGCCACTAATTAGCCCAACCATAGAACTGGCAAGAGAAGATGGTGAACTTAAAGGTGAACAGAAGCTAGTTATACAACTACTGAATCATCGAATTGGCGAAATTCAACCACCATTAATCGAGCAAATCCGTAAGCTATCTGTTGAACAACTGGAACAATTAGCAATAACATTACTGGACTTCTCTACAGTAGATGAGTTACAGCGATGGTTAGAAAGTAGACCACAGCCAGCAGAACAAGAGTAAAAACAATTACCTGCTGCTCATAGCGTAGCGTTAGCGACGCAGGAGCGTCGAGAGCGATTGTTTTGGGACATTGAGATAAGCCAAACATCGCTTTCGGCATTATTACTATGGTTCATTTGAAAACTGCAGCCACAACTGGTAACTTTGCTGAACGAGCAGAATGGAAATGGCAAATCGCTCAAAAGATTTATAACAAAGGTTGGATGAACAGAGACGTTATTATTGTGTATGATGATGAGCTCGCCTAAACCTTTACAGGCAGAGTTTTCTGCCAAAGTTAAACGCTTAGAAGAGGAAAAAAGAATGCCACTAATTAGCCCAACCATAGAACTGGCAAGAGAAGAAGCTGAATTAATCGCTGAACAACGCGGTAAAGTATCAGAAGCACAGAGGATAGTTATACAACTACTTAATTATCGAATTAGAGAAATTGAACTACCATTAATCGAGCAAGTTCGTGAGCTACCTGTTGAGCAATTGGAACAATTAGTAGTTGCATTAATGGACTTCTCTACAGTAGATGACCTACACCAATGGTTAGAAAGTAGACCAACGCCCAATACTGTTCGGTTAAGGCTAAAAAACGAAAATACGTAGGTTGGGTTGAGGAACGAAGGCGCGCAGCTACTTCTCGAAGAGTAACCCAACATTTTCAATTGTTTTTGAGTTTTATACAATGGGTTGTTTACGTGGTGATTTTCGTTAACCGAACAGTATTGCGATTCTTTCTCTGTAATTTTAACTGGATTGATTGCGCCCTCAGCTTGTGAGACAGTTTTGGTACTAGTTTCTGATTAAGCATGTATTGCTTTTTCAGCAGCTTTACTCAAAACATCATCCATCCAAGCATTGATACTCTTACCTGCTTTAGTAGCAGCAATAAATATTTTATGATGATTTTCTGGTGTTGTGCGGAAAGGTAGTTTACCAGAAAATGGTTTATTTGGTTCTTCTCCTAATTCTTGACACCACTCTAGGTAATCATCAACTGAATCTTCAAATGCTTTATGAACTTCTTCTACAGTACTACCTTTAAATGTAATTACATCCTTTATATCTACAACATGGCCACAGAGCATGTTTTCCTCTACATCAATTTTCACTTGTCCCGTATAACCTTTGTAAGTAAATATAGTCATCTGCTTAGTCCTACCTTCTTTGATTTACCTAAAACTAAATTTTTCTTTTTCTAGAACACCATTTTCATGTGGGTAAAATTATCACATTTTTAGTAGAACATATTCTAACGAGTTATTGTCAGAATACAAAACAATAGATAGAGTATTAATTCCCTTTATATTTATATTTCTTAGTAACCATTCTTTGATTTTAAGGAATAACATAAAGTAATATTGTACATAGACTGCTAACTCAAAGTTCTGATTGAACCAGATATACCTCAGCCCCCTTAAGTGAGATGTTTCATCTAACATATTTGTTTCTAGCTTCTTATCTCTATTGTTTAGCTTTAAACTTACCAAACTGAGGTAATGGAAAAACTTATAAGAAGCTTGTCTAATAAAAGAGAAGATTAATCTTTTAGGTAAAATTGTATTGTAGTCTATAACAATGGGTTTGATAGTTAAGTTTCTCATAAATTCAATTTTACATAGCTGACTACATTTTGATATCAACTGACAAAACATAATGTTAAAAGACAGTGATAAGCCATTTTTAGGATAAGTACCCGTTATGAATTTGGTCAGGAATGTTCTTTGTATCAAAACCTTACAATCAATAGACGCGAGATTATCTAGAAATTTCTGCATTTTTCCTAATAGATGTATTGAAAAATTATCTAATATATCAGTTGACAGCCCTTTTATCAATATGAATCCATAGGAGATTTTTGGTAAAAAAGCACTAGTTAATGAACACCTTTCTAATAACCAAGTAAATCTTACAGCCCATAAAGATTTTAGCTTTTCAGAAAACGCAAATAATGAGCAGTTAACCATATTCTCTATTAAGAAATTACTTCTTCGTAAAGAATCCTCTATATTTACTCTAAATGGGTTTGCCATTTTCTTAACATTAATTTTATAATCTTTATCAGCATAACTATTCTCAATATCTGATCTCAATAAGAAAGGTATGTTAATTGGTTCGGATTGATACAAATAATGCTCAGAATTCAGGCAAGAATAATTTAATTTGTTACTAATAAATTCATAGACCTTAGTAAAAGGAGATATGCTATTATTTCTTTTACATGTGCTAATGTATTCTAATAGGAGGTAAAATATCAATGATTTACCATAAACGTGTAATTCATCATCAACGTTCGATTCAATCTCACACTGGTTAACAAAATTTAAATCTAGTTTCTCATTCAAGTAATTAAAACATACTATTAAAGAACCTTTTAAATTAGTGGCAGGCAAAAAAAGAAATGTTTCGTTTCTCATTTGTTTAATAGGAACTTCTAATATCAAGTTAAAATCGGAATCAGTCTTATTAAATAAATTAAAAGTGAAGTTAAACATAAATTTATTTCCTAGCTCCTTTATTTACTATAGGGGGAGTTATATCTCCCCATTCATAATTAATATTACTTTCTTTATCTGCTAGTCAGGAACTATTCCTGCCTTCTCAAAAAAAATTCTCAAATCTTCAACTGTACATTTACAAACGGCTTTACCTGTTGGATGTGGTTCATGAAACACAGCCTTTACTCCATTTAGCATCACTCTAACTCTTGACCCATTCCCCTCCGTGATTACAGCATCTAGACTTTTAAGTAGATTTTCTACATCCCTCCACTTAATATCTGAAGGAATCGGTGTAGCGAAAATCTGCTTTAGGATTGCCGCTTGCTTGCTATTCAAGTCATTCGATTTTGTAAACTACCCTTTTATGATATCACCAGAAGATATCATTGTCAAGTGCATAATTTAAATATTTTGTTAGGAATGCTTCCCATAATTTGCAATGTCATCATTATCACCTGTGTTCATATCTCCAGAATAAATAGCTAGGTCATTCTTGAAAGAAGTACAGACAGCACGACAAAACACTTCTAACCCCTGATTGGACATAACGCAATAATTTTCTGAATCTTCACAGGTTTCCCGTCTGGTGTATAAACTATATGCCATCTGGTCATTTATATAACAATATACTGACTTCTCGCCTAACTGATCCACTTATTAAATTGTATTCTCCACTAATAACTTTAGTTGATACTTTCGGGTCGCTACGATGAAGTTACCCCTAATTGTATCGCAACAGTTTACAAAGGCATTTCGGAATCTGAGTGGGTATTATTTGAGCATAGTTCACATATACCTCATTTAGAGGAGACAGTAAAATTTTAAGTGTTCGGCTGCGTGTTGAAGCTGAAAAAATTTTTCATAAGCGCTGATTTTATGGTTCAGAAGGTGGCTGCTCATTTTATGATTCAGAATAAGCAAACCGATCTAAAGGTGAAATTTCTCTTGAAGCAGTTATATAAAAAGGTTAATTTTTGGTAAAATTGGTCGCATCATCTCACCGTCAACTCATCTATTCTCCATAATGGGTCTTGACACGGTGAATATAGATCAGATTCTGTTCATCATCAATCGTGTAAACAATTCTGTCTTGATAACTCAAACGAATGGAATAGAAACCAGCGAGATCTCCCACCAATTTTTTACCAGCATTAAGGATTGATGCTAATGGTATCTTGAATAATTGTTTTAAATTTCTGTTGCAATTTAGGAGTCAGTTTGGTAATATCTTGTTTAGCTTCCTTAGTAAAACGGACTTCGTAAAGCATTAATCGATATCTCCCAACACCTCTTCTAGGGAGTAGGTTTCATTATTTTTCATTTGTTGAAGGGATCTTTGAAGACTTTCTCTAAGTCCGGGAATTGACAGTAATTCTATGGTTTCCTGTAAGCTTTCATACTCTCTGTATGATAGGAGTACTGCAGAATCCCCAGAGGATTGTATCTGATATACTTTATTTTCCTCTGTGACTAATTTAACCATGTTCTCAAAGTCTTCTCTGGCAGCAGCAGCAGTCAACTTTTCCATTTACTTACCTCATTTTTGGTATAGTTTACGTAAATTCATTTTGTGAGGTACCAGCTTTTTCAAATACCCAAGCGATACCTCTCTAGAGGTGAAATTTTTCTTGAAGGCGTTGAGTAATTAATTCAATTTGTTGATCAGGGGTTAAGGTATCTAATTCGTTAACACCAATGATCACTTGTTTAGGATGTTGCTGTTTACGATCCGAATAAGCATAAAAGGCTTCTTTATTGTCTTTATGTTCAAGAAGGTATTGTTTAAGTTCTTGATCACTCATCTTAGTATAATTAAGGGGTTTCATTACAATACTTCTCCTTCAAAGGTAATAACAATTTCAATGTTTTTTTCATGTCCTGCTAAGATAAACAAGTTTTGGCTTCGTTCGTCCAGGCGAATAATATGAATCGATTGAAACATCACATTAGTCAATGTATAACTTAGCAGGTATAAGCGTTGGAGTTGTACTAAAGTGGGTTCGTTCATTCAACTATTATAGAACATGAGGAATCATAATAATATTCTTGCATAGTTTCTGCTTGTTGGGTCAAGATCCGACCACGTTCTTCTATTGTAAGTTGTCGAAAAGCTTGGCGATCGCTTAACTGATTTAGTGCGGTTTCAGATACGATATCTTTTTACGTTTTTGCGGTCGTTTAATAATTCCTAAATCTCTGTTGCTTTCATCGGCGAAATATTTAATCATATCCAGAGCTAATCCTTTTTCATAGGCTACAGAAAAATGATACATTCCACGATATATCATTTCTAGAGAAATCTGCTCAAATGGTATTTCTAATTCATTTGCTACAGCATCTCCTAAATCTACTAAAACTGCATAAAATAGCCAAGTTGCCCAAATTTGTAATTGAACTCCATTTATAGAGCCAGTCCATAAATAGCTTAGATTTAATAGGCGTTTTACTATACAAAAAGCATCCTCAATTCGCCACCGCCTTCTATAATTCTGTTACTCCTGGTACTTGTCGCCATAATAACGTTAATACATCTGCGACCATCAATGGTAAATTCAAAATTCTATCTCTTAATTCCAATTGGCGATAAATGGTAAAACGCAACTCTCCAGGAATTTTCATCCCTTCTTGCCACCACAGATTGCTTCCTGCAAATATAAAGCATAAAGCATAAATGCTAGCTAATATGAATATTCCCCCGACACCAAATGATTCCCATGCTAATGTCATAAACCAAGTCATGGCTGAAATGACAATTAATACGCCAAAATAAAAGGTCACATTGACAAAATTAAATTGTGGGCGATGGCTATGGCGTTGAGAAAAGAAAGTGCATTCCATAATGCATTAGCTTGCTATTCTGTAATTAAGCTTTGGGAAACCGCCCAATCTAAATCCTCTTGATAAATTTTCATAGTTATTTAGCGTAATCATAGTAAGTTAGAACGGGCGTAGGAAAAAGCAGAGGGAGAAATTAATACTTGTTTCCTCAATATAAATACAGTTGTTTTTAGCAAAAATCGCATCACCTATCCCAATTAAACCAACAATCAATTCATCTTGGCATATGCATGGAATCTCTAGAACAGATGTTAAGATTTAAACTAGATAAAAATTTAAGAGCAATTGTTGGCGAAGGAAGTTTACAAAAAATCACCTTTGAATTAATAAAAACAGCAATTGCTCAGGGATGGATTAAAGATTTAATTAATGCTGCATTAAAATCTAATCCTAGAAATCACATTGGATAAAAGCGGTTTAGCAAACAAAGAGGGTTTCGACAAAAACGGTCAAGAAACGGTCAAGAAAAACTTAAGCGAGCGCGGTAGGACTCGAACCTACGACCAACGGATTAGAAATCCGTGGCTCTATCCACTGAGCTACGCGCCCGGACGTAAAGATATGGACTCCTAGTAGAGTTAACCTGAATTTATGTAATTATATCTGTAATTCCTGATAATGCGCAAGACCAAATGGAAAAATTTGACCGATTGTGACATTATGCTTGATTTACGCGAGAGTCAATGTATAACAAAATCCAAGTGAATACAATATCCAGATATTTTGGGGTATCAGAGAGTATTTTAGGCTTTTTAGCTGCTATTCTCAGAAAGTTCTATTCTAGTAAAGAATCTTGTAAATGCCCAACTAGCGCCAACTATTCTTTAAGTGGTTATAGTTTTGGTATTCTGATCAAAGATAATTTACTGAGATGTTTATTTAACAAGCCCCTGTGAGGAGTTATTTCTTAGTACCATGTTTATTCTCAAACGGCAGGATGTTGAAATATCAAGTATTCAGCACCCCCTGAAAGATCAGCAGGTGCCGATCCTCCAGTATCAGGGGCAAACGTTTCGCCTGATTTATGTGTTTAAAGCTGATCAGGAAAATGAAGCTAGGTCTTTATGGAGAGATCTCACCGATAACCGAGGCAAAGCCTGTGTTTTGCTTGAGGAACCAGACCGTTATAGCGTCTGGGGCAAAATCCGTGCAGAACAGCTAACTGATACAGGGAATCATACAAAGGATGAGGCATTAACTTTAGCCAGTATTATTCTTCTGCAAGCTGTTTATGTGGATATCGAGGAATTTTTAGGTAATCGACAAGCATCCTTATTTGAGAAAGATATGGCTGGAATTCTACAGCAAAAGAAGTTTCCGGATATATCCTCTCCAGAAGTAGTTAAATCTCTAATTAGTACGAATCCTTTACAAATGCCTAAACTACCTGCTTGGCAGGAGACTCATGTGATTATTTTGCTAGAGGAGTTACATAAATTAGGCAAAAGCTATTTTGGTGATAGCAATTTTGCCCATGAGATAGCTGACCGATTAGTAGATATGTCAGATGACGAACAAGCTTTGTTTATCGGTTGGTTAAGTCAATCTCCATTAGGTAAACTTTGGCAGTAGTATGGATATTGTTTGATTAAAAACTATTTACTTGGTGTTCGTTACTGAAAATTTCTCCGGTTCTAGCACCAATCTAAACCCTACTAAAAAGCATTTGCTTCATTCAGTCCTATGGGTAACTCTTACGACAAAGCTTTAAAACGGTCTAAGTCCTATTTTAGTGCGCAAAATATTATGCTGGTTAGCATTGGCTGGGGTATAATTGCATTGTCGTACTTCTTATTGTTCAGCGCTAAGATTCCAGGAGTCGATGGTAAGCCAGACCGTCCCGACTGGTATATAGTGGGAACAGATGTTTTTGAAGATATGGCTTATTTGGGTGCCAGTGTTCTATGCTGGAGGAATTGGCTGAGTAATCAAATTGTCAGTAATGGAAAAATTTGGTTGCTAGTTGGTATGGGTATGTTTAGCTACTTTATAGGAGATTTATTGTTCGGCTATAAAGAGTTAGTTTTACATGATGAATCAGAAATATGGTTCAGCGATGTGTTTTTTGTACTCAACTATCTTTGTCTTGGCGCAGGAATGGTTTTAGCACTATTTTCTCGTCGGATCAACTTGGATAATGGGCAGAAGATGATCGTGGGAGTAATTGGCCTGTTAGGTGGTATTCTATCTTGGTGGATCTCTCATCAACAAACATCCACAACAGGACAATCAACTGATTTCATCCATCAATTAACATCATACGTTAATATCTTCTACGTGATGAGCGATGTGGTGCTATTAATTGTTGCTTCCATTATGTTGCTAGCCTTTTGGGGAGGAAAAGCTTCCCTTTCTTGGCGAATGATTGCAGCCGCAGCATTTTCTCTCTACATTGCAGATATGTGGTATAAATACGCCAGTAATCTTCCAGATTACAAAAGTGGGGACATACTAGAAGTATTTTGGGTGTTTAGTGGAGTGTTATTCGGTATGGGTGCTGTTTTGGAACATGAAGCTTCATTGAGCATTAAACGGCGCGCTGGACGCAAACGAACTTAATTAAGAATTTTGGTGTCTACCGTGAGAAAATTAACAGATTCTGACAAACAAGAAATCCTCAAGTTATATCGCGAAAGTGCAGAAACAACTTCAACTTTGGCAGAGCGCTATGGTGTGAGTAATTCCACCATTAGCCGCTTGTTGAAGAGTACTTTACCAGAAGATGAGTACGAGTATCTGGTTTCTTTGAAACGTGCTGCTAGAACCCCTGAAGGCAGAGCAAATGTGAATTATGACCAACTACCACTTTTGGGTTATAACCAACAGCCAGAATTGGCAAGAGCGAGTGCTACAAGTCATATTCCAGAGTTACCTTTGCCTGAAACACAGGCGCAAGAGGTAGAAGAAGTTCCAGATCCAGATAGTTTTGTTCAACCAATTCCCGCTATTAGACGGGTCAAGACTCGTTCATCAGCTACTTCAATACCTGATAAACCAATTTTAAGGGATTTAGAAGTCGCTCGTCATCAACCACCAGAAGTAGTTACTCATATTCCGGTTCCAGTTCTAGACCAAGATGAACACACAACAGCATCAGAAGTCAAAGCGATCGCAGAAATTTTCGGCGAGGACTTACTGGATGAATCGGAGGAATTGGATGACTTGGATGAAGATTTGTATGGAGATGAGGACGATTTTGAAGATGATGACTTTGAGGAAACAAGACCTTTAGTCGCTAGACGCAAACCAGGGGATTCTTCAGTACAAGTGCTACCTTTGTCGGTGGCTCATTTACCTAAGACTTGTTATCTGGTCATAGATCGTTCGGCGGAATTAATTACCAGACCCCTGAAAGATTTTGGGGATCTAGGTACAATTCCCAGCATCGAAACTCAGCAGAAAACTTTACCCGTATTTGATAATCATCGAGTTGCAAAGCGTTTCTCTACCAAGCGCGATCGCGTGATCAAAGTTCCCGACACGAGAGTTTTGCACAAAGCTCGTACCCATTTACAAGCTAAAGGGATTACACGATTATTGATTGATGGACAAGTTTACTCTCTGTCAATGTTTTGAACAAGCTGGGTTACGGAGTACGAATTCATCCCGTACTCCCCTTGGATTAAATTAGGGTATATGATAATCCAGCAGTAACCCGGTGAGCATGTGGCAGAACGCCAATCTGCTCTATATGCAGAATATGCAGATGATTTAGGGAAAACCTTCTACTTAAGTCAGTCTGATACTATGCTAAAATTAGTTCATTCTTCATAATTCCTACCTGTTTTCCGTTGTCTGACGGAAGGGAGAGATTGAGTTTCGATTCTTACCCCAGTTTTTAAGTAAAGCCTGATTGAAAAACATATTGCTGTAATGATTAATTCCGATACTTCCTTACTTGTGCATCGTCAGCCTTCTAAAGTAGAAGCTATTAAAGAAAATAGCAATTTTTTGCGTGAGCCTGTAGCAACAGAGATTTTGCAAGATACAACCCATTTTACGGAAGACGCAGTCCAAATTCTCAAGTTTCATGGGTCTTATCAACAAGATAACCGTGATCATCGTGTTAGCGGACAGGAAAAAGATTTTCAGTTGATGTTGCGGACTAGAAATCCGGGTGGATTTGTCCCGCCAGAACTTTATCTGACATTAGATAAACTATCTGAGGAGTATGGTAATCAAACTTTAAGAGCTACAACACGACAAGGTTTTCAAGTACACGGGATTCTGAAAAAAAATCTCAAAGTGGCGATCGCCCAGATTATTCAAAATCTGGGTTCAACTTTGGGTGCTTGTGGCGATATTAACCGCAATGTCATGGCTCCTCCAGCCCCTTTTAAAAATCGTCCAGAGTATAAATACGCATGGGAATATGCCCAAAATATTGCGGATTTACTCGCACCCCAAACGGGAGCTTATTACGAAATCTGGCTAGACGGAGAAAAAGCAATTAGTGCTGAAGAACATCCAGACGTGAAAGTGGCTAGACAAAGCAATGGTAATGGCATAATAGTTCATGATTCTATTGAACCGATTTATGGAAGTCATTACATGCCACGTAAGTTTAAAATTGGTGTTACCGTTCCTGGTGATAATTCCATAGACTTGTACTCCCAGGATTTAGCTTTAATCGTCATCACCAATAAGCAAGGTGAATTACAAGGATTTAATATCTTTGCTGGTGGAGGTTTAGGACGAACCCATAATAAAGAAGAGACTTTTGCGCGGTTGGCTGACCCAATTGGTTATGTAGACAAAGCTGATATTTACCAGATTGTCAAAGCGATCGTAGCTGTACAACGAGATTATGGCGATCGCACAAACCGCCGTCATGCGCGACTAAAATATTTAATTCATGATTGGGGTGTAGAAAAGTTCCGCGCCAAAGTTGAGGAATACTTTGGTAAGCCGGTGGAACCATTAAAAAAATTACCTGAGTTTAAATATCTGGACTTTCTGGGATGGAATGAACAGGGTGACGGGAAATTGTTCTTAGGAATTTCCATTGATAATGGACGGATTAAAGATGAAGGTTCATTCCAACTGAAAACCGCTCTACGAGAGATTGTTAAGCAATTTAACTTACCCATCCGCCTGACACCTGCTCAAAACTTAATTTTTACCGATATTTCATCAACGGATAAATTAGCCATTGACGATATTCTGGAGAAATATGGTGTAATTAGTCATCCTGAGAAAATTAGTACTCTCAACCGTTATGCTATGGCTTGTCCGGCTTTACCTACCTGTGGTTTAGCAATTACGGAGTCAGAGCGGGTAATTCCAGATATTTTAGCTAGAATCCGTCAATTGCTAGATCGGCTGGGTTTACAAAATGAGCATTTTGTGGTTAGAATGACCGGATGTCCCAACGGCTGTGCGCGTCCATATATGGCGGAGTTAGGTTTGGTAGGAACTCTTCCAGAATCCTATCAAGTTTGGTTGGGTGGTTCGCCAAATCAGACAAGGTTGGCGCAACCGATTATTGATAAATTGCATTTAAACAATTTAGAGAATTTTCTGGAACCGATTTTTGTCTTTTTTAAGAAATCTCGCAAATCCAAGGAGAGTTTTGGCAACTTTTGCGATCGCGTTGGTTTTACAGCGATTCGCGAATTTTCGGAAACTTACACACCTGGTACTTCGGCGACTAGCACTAAATCCCGCCATCGTGTCAGTTTGCGGGATAACTACTACTCACAATTAAAAGAAGTAGCTGAAAAACAAAATCGACCAATGACTGACCTAGTCCACGAAGCTCTAGAAAAGTACTTTCAAAGTATTGAGTCAGAGGGAACGGAGAATGGGGAACAGTAAAATCCCTATAATTAAAGTTAGGGGATAATCAATTCACTTCGTATTAAAGTACCAACTATGAATATACAACCTATAGAAGTAATTGGAGGTGGATTAGCTGGAACAGAAGCAGCATGGCAAATTGCGCAAGCAGGATTACCAGTAATTTTGCACGAAATGCGCCCTCAGCGCTTTAGTCCGGCTCATCATACAGAAAATTTAGCCGAATTAGTTTGTAGTAATTCATTTGGTGCTATGGCGAGCGATCGCGCTTCTGGATTACTCCATGAAGAACTACGTCAACTTGGTTCGATTATTATTGCTAAAGCTGATGTTCACGCGGTTCCTGCTGGTGGTGCTTTAGCAGTAGATCGAGGAAACTTCGGACAAGACTTAACAGAAACATTATCAAATCACCCTTTAATTGATTTTCGTCGGGGAGAAGTACCAGCAATTCCTGACGGAATTACAGTTTTAGCTAGTGGACCATTAACTAGTCATGATTTAGCAGTAGACTTACACCGCTTCACCGGAATGGAATATCTCAGTTTTTTTGATGCTGCTAGTCCGATTGTGGTGGGAGAATCAATAAATAGAGATATTGCTTTTATGGCTTCTCGTTATGACAAAGGTGAAGCAGCGTATCTCAACTGTCCGATGAACAAAGAACAGTATTTACGGTTTTGGACAGAACTTTGTCAAGCAGAGCAAACGGAATTAAAGGACTTTGACCGTCAAACAGCTAAGTTCTTTGAAGCTTGTCTACCAATTGAGGAACTAGCGCAAAGAGGTGAAGACACGATGCGTTATGGACCTTTAAAACCAGTAGGCTTATCGGATAGTCGTACAGGCGATCGCTTCTATGCTGTAATCCAGTTACGTCAAGAAGATAAAGCTGGTCAATTATGGAATATGGTGGGATTCCAAACCAATCTCAAATGGAGTGAACAGAAACGAGTATTTCAGTTAATTCCTGGTTTAGAAAAAGCAGAGTTTGTCCGTTTAGGAGTAATGCATCGCAATACGTTTATTAATGCGCCACAGCTTTTATCAGCTACTCTGCAATTTAAGCAGCGTCCTACCTTATTAGCTGCTGGACAATTGATTGGAACTGAAGGTTATTCAGCAGCAGCTGCGGGAGGTTGGTTAGCGGGAACTAACGCTGCGAGGTTGGCTTTAGGAAAGGAGCCATTAATCGTCCCTCCCACAACAATGATGGGAGCATTATTTGAGTTTATTAGTTCCGCTTCACCTAAACATTTTCAGCCAATTCCTCCGAATTTTGGTATTTTACCAGAATTGGGTAGAAAAATTAAAAGTAAGCCAGAGCGTTATGGAGTTTATCGCGATCGCTCTTTAACTGATTTAGGAAATTGGAAGTTATCTCAAATGTAACGAATATCAGCCTTTAGCATACTTGTTGAACTTATATGAATACGCATAATACTTTTAATCACGTACAAGCAGCAGCGTCTATAATTTAAGGAAAAATATTGCTGATAATGGATGTTTCTGTAATAGAATAGGATTAGATAACCATACTGTTGTAAATTAAAGGACGTAAATTAAAGAAAAAGTTACTTATATGGCTATTAACCTAAGCTGAATTGTGGCTGTAACAGCGAACTAACTCATAATATTTAGTATAAATGTTACGCAACGGCATCACTTAAACTCAGAAAAGTTCAACATGAAACTTCCAGAATCTGAAAGAGTAATTTACAATAACAGCCCTTTGATAGAGGTTGTTGCTCAACTTAAATTCCCAACTATCCTGAAGATCCTTGAAAAAATACCATCAGATTTTCAGGAAAAAATTAGATCTGATTACCCTATTTTTGACGCTTCTCCAAATCTACAAATTCCCATACAAGTATCCAATGCTCTAGCTCAAATTAATCCCGGTTTTAGCTTTGCTAATGATAGCAATTATATATTTCAATCGGAAGATATTAAGTGGCAATTAATTCTAAATAAAGACTCTATAACACTCCGCACAACTCAGTATGAACGATATGAATACTTTATAGAAAAGTTTAAAACTGTAATAGAGAATTTTGAGAGTTTATACAATCCTTCTTTTTACTCTCGCGTAGCACTAAAGTATCGTGATTTAATTGTGCTGTCAAAGTTAAATATTCCAGGTAAAAAATGGCATGAGTTGATACCACAATATATTTCTCCAGAATTACATAGTGCTGAAATAAAGGATTCAATTCAAAGTTTTATCAAGAATATACAGGTAAAAACGGAATTTGGTCAACTCAATTTTCAGCATGGTCTTGTTACAGCTAGAGACCCAGAGAAAGGTGTAAATGAGCCTGCTTATTTATTAGATTCTGATTTTTTTACGGAAGATAAAATCCAAAGAGGTGATAATGTCTGGAGAATACTCAATGAATCCAATCGTACAGCAAGGAACCTATTCCGATGGAGTATTACCGATGAACTGCATAGAGCTATGGAACCAATATCAATATAAAAACGAATTTACACAACAGCCAACTTCTCCTGACTATCTCCGAAGAAAAGGACATACTTATGAAATTATCATCCCTCTCAATCAGGGTGGTTTTGAAATAGATATGTCAAAATACGGGGTTTCATTATATTCAAGTATAATAGTATCTGGTGCATCAATTTCACGTAACGATTGGTCAAGTCAAGTTACAGAGAATATGCCAATCCTTATAAATTTCATAAAGTGTTTAAGTCTAATAAAAACACTCTCTACAATTTATCCGGAGGGACTAGAAGAAGCGTCTGAAACACTTAATCATATAGTAGAATACCATAGAGAATGCCAAGGTGATTTGCAGCAAATACAGCAGAGTAGTTTGGCTAGAGAGTCGGGGACAATTAATGGAACTATATTGTCTAGTCAAGTTAGACCACCTTTAACCCTGGATTTTGAATAGATTGCTCATTTATGGATACATCTTTAATTTATAGAGCCTCGAATATAAATGAAGCCTTAAGACAAGGAGAAATTCTCGCTGAAGTAGTGCAGTATAAGTTAATTCTAGAGGAATTACCGAATATTTCTTTTCCAGTCAATGAATCACTAAATCTTAAGGCTACTTTTATCACCTATCCTTACGTAATTGTTATTAGTCAAGATTGTGATTTAGATTGGGATTACAAAGCCAGAAAAGATGGAATCAAACCCTTTAAGAAATTGGATTCTATTCTTTTGTGCCAAGTATACACTGCTCAAGATGTTAGAACCCCTCCCGGAGAGTCTCGGTTAAAATCCGAACTCTGGAACTATATCAAAACTAACCGTGATCGACAGTATCATTTTCTTGAAAAAGTGCCATCACAATTTTCGTTAAACAAAAAGGATCTCCCAGAATTCACAGTGGATTTCAAAAAGATTTTCTCTGTAGATACTGAAACCCTATATTATCTGATTGAAAACAATGTAGTTAACCGCCTTACGGTATTGCAAAGTCCCTACTTAGAGCATTTCTCGCAACGATATCATGCTTTTCATGGACGTGTAGGACTTCCTGAAGATCATCAAAGTGAATAGAAATCAAAAACCCTCAGAGTTATACTTGATATTATCTATCCAAAAACAATAACGCCTTCTCGCCTAATTCAACATGACCATAAACACTAATGTTCTACCAGAGATAAGATTATAGTGGTTATGTACTATTAATGGAACGGTTTATGAGTTGGCGCCAACTTTCACCAGCTATTCAAGCTTACACAAATTTGCAAATTAAAAATCTGGCGATCAAGGATGACAAACCAATTGATAGTTTTCAAGCTGGAGTACAGAAACGTCTGTTAATAACTTCTCTATACGATTCTAAAATCTTACAAGTCCCTTTCATCGCATCTGGTAATGTCGGATTGTTTTATAAACCAACAGCCGATCCCATTGTCCCAGATATGTTCCTCACTCTGGGAATTTGTACATCTGCTGACTACTCTCAAAAAATAAATCGCTGCTACATAGTGGCTCACAGAGGAAAAGTGCCAGATGTTTGTATTGAATTTGTCTCTAATCGTCAAGGGGATGAGTTGATAGTCAGTAGAAGATCGCGACAGCAAGGGAAAAAACTCTCTAAAAAAGATATATACGCTGAAATTGGCGTTCCCTATTTTGTGGTACTCGACTCACTGCGACAGATTCGAGGTAGAAAAAATATGAATAAAGCCAGATTAAGAATTTGGAAATTATCTCAAGGAAGTTATACAGAATTAACTCCTCCAACAGGAATTAATCGAGAGGGAAATTGGGTTTGGTTGGAGGAAGTCGGTCTAGGACTAACTTTGTGGTTTGGCGAATATGAGGGAGGAAAACCTAGTTGGTGGTTAAGGTGGTGTGATTTAGATGGTCAAATTATTCTGACAGGAACTGAAGTAATGCAAAATATCAGGTAACCCGCTTAGATAATGAGAACTGCTGCGCATCTATCTTGCGAATTAAATTTTTTCAGTTAAAAGAAAGAAAACTATATCGAAGGTATGATCAAAGTTGAGTTTTGCTTTGGTATTCTAGATAATAGAAGTTCGACTGTCCATAATTATTTTTGGTCACACTCCCATTATATAAGACTAAGATAGCAAAAATCAATTGGGTTTCCCATCTATCTTGCGAATTAAATTTTTTCAGTTTTCCTAGTTAAAAGAAAGAAAACTATATCTGAGGGATGCAGTTTGAAGGTTTTGCGAATATAGAAGGTAAGTCCAAGCAATAATTATACCCTAAACTTAGGAAACTCAAGATAACTGATTTTAGCATATTCTTGGAAGTTGTTCACCCACTAATATGTCTAAAATACGTTCAGTACCAAAATCGGTTTTTAATCTGCTTTAAGATTTCATTACGTTATTCTGGTTACTATACAAATGGAAACGACATAGTGCAATGGCGCGGAGTTTCCCTCGGATAGCGAAGCGTCTGCGATCGCGGATTAAATTAAAACTTGGCTGATGCTTTTAAATATTTTCAGAACCTGATAAAGCTCATTCTCTCGTTTGAATAAGCAAAATTGGTCAGACAAAGCATATTTTGGTTGATTCACCTGGGTCAGTTTCAGAAACATAAAATCTGTACCATTTGTAACTAATCCAAATACAGGTTTTTGTGGGTTAGCTAGCATATAAGTCAGTGCTTGAGGTATAGATTTTATGAGTGAACACTCTACTCTTTTCGATTCAATGACAAGTAACCAAAAACGTGCTTGAATGACTAAAATATCGATGCGACCTCTGATCACTTCTTCTGCGTCTTCTGCAATAATTTCGATAGATTCTTCAGTAGCAAGAGAAAATGGTTCAGCATAAAAGCCCGCCAAATCCAGTAACGGCGATACAACAATCATTTTCACCGCATCTTCTAGAAGTGGAGGATGTATCGCCAGTCTGAGGAAGTTATCTTTAACTCTATTCAGGTATTGTCGCTCTAAATCTGTAATTTCAGGTAAGTTATCCAACCACTCTGGAAAGAATGTCTCGTTATTTACTTTCTGTAATTTAAATCTTTCTGCTAAATATTCCAGAGAAATATTTTGTGCTTGAATAGATTGAACCATAACCAATTTTCCTCCAATTGAGTACTATTCTATAGCCCTTGTAAAAAAAAGTCAAATTTTCTCCCCCCACAGCAATTATCATTTGGGACATTTGTGCTAAAATAAAAGATTTCAAAGGCTTTTAGTCCTGATGATCCGAACGATAAAATAGGGTTTACAGCAATTTGAAGTGAGTGGAATGAGGCATTATCCTAAGAATTATTCTCATAATGAGAATTACTGCGAAGGTATGAGGAAACTTGAGTTTTGCTTTGATATTCTAGACAGTAGAAGTGCGACTATCTATAATTATTTTTGGTCACACTCCCATTATTTAAGACTAAGATAGCAAAAATCAACTAGGTTTCCCATCTCTCTTGCGAATTAAATTTTTTCAGTTAAAAGAAACAAAGCTATATCGAAGGGATGAGGAAGCTTGAGTTTTGCCTTGGTATTCTAGATAATAGAAGTGTGACTGTCCATAATTATTTTTGGTCACACTCCCATTATTTAAGACTAAGATAGCAAAAATCAATTGAGTTTTCCATCTCTCTAGGGAATTAGATTTTTTCCGTTAAAAGAAAAAAGCTATATCGAAGGGATGAGGAAACTTGAATTTTGCCTTGGTATTCTAAACAATAGAAGTGCGACTGTCCATAATTATTTTTGGTCATACTCCCATTATTCAAGACTAAGATAGCAAAAATCAACTGGGTTTCGTATCTCTCTAGCGGATTAAATTTTTTTGAGTTTTCCTAGTTAAAAGAAATAAAGCTATATCGAAGGGATGCAATTTGAACGTTTTGTGAATATAGGAGGTAAGTCCAAGTAATAAGCATACTTTATAACCATAAACACCTTGGAGACTCAATATAACTGATTTTAGCATATTCTTGGAAGTTGCTCACCCGCTAGCATGTCTAAAATACGTTCAGTACCAAAAGCAGTTTTTAATAGGACAATTCCTGAAGGAGAGTCAGTCACTTCACCAATAATTGCTGATGATTTACCAGTAGGATGCGATCGCATGGTAGATAGAACAAGATCAGCAGATTCGGATGGGACAACTACAACAATTTTACCTTCATTAGCTAAATATAAAGGGTCTAATCCTAAAATTTCACATATTCCTGTGACTGCTTCTTTTACAGGAATATATTGCTCCTCAATCCGGATTCCCACAGCAGAGGCGATCGCAAACTCATTCAGAACAGTAGCCAAACCACCTCGCGTCGCATCTCGCATAGCATGAACTTGAGGACATACAGCCAAAATAGTTCTCACCAAATCGTGTAATGGTTGACAATCACTTAAAATATTAGTTTCTAACGCTAATTCCCCACGCGCAATTAAAATTGCTGCTCCATGATCTCCCAATTCACCATTAACGATAATTCTATCTCCAGGTTGGATATTGCGACTAGAAATATGGATTCCGCGAGGAATAATACCAATACCAGTAGTATTAATAAATAACTTATCGACCGCTCCACGATGTACGACTTTCGTATCACCTGTGACTATTTGTACACCAGCCTTTTTAGCTGCGGTTTGCATACTATTAACCACACGTCGTAAAGTTTCTACCAATAAACCTTCCTCTAAGATGACGCTACAAGTCAGATATAGAGGTTTTGCTCCACTAACAGCTAAATCGTTAATCGTACCATTAATAGCTAATTCTCCTATATCACTACCAGGAAAAAATAAAGGATCTACTACATAAGAGTCAGTAGTAAAAGCCAGTCTATCTCCCTGTTGTAAAAGATGAGTTAAATCAAAAGTAGCTTGATCTTCTAATTGAGCTAATATGGGATTATCAAAATGTTGAACAAAAATATCCTCAATTAAATCGCCCATGGCTTTTCCACCACTACCATGAGCTAAAGTGATATGAGTATCCCGCACTACTCCCTTAGTTCGTAATTGCGCACTATTTTCCAGATTGTTCGTGACAAACCCGCTCATTCTAATATTATCCCTTATTACCAAACTTGGATTTTTCTGCTTTAGATAACCGTCCATATTTATAGTAAGCCGCACAAGCGCCTTCCGAAGAAACCATACAAGCGCCAATTGGCGTTTCTGGAGTACAAGCTGTACCAAAAACTTTACATTCCCAAGGTTTTAACATTCCTTTCAGAATTTCTCCACATTTACACGCTTTGTGGTCTGCTACCCTGAAACCAGGAAAGGAAAATTTTAATTCAGCATCAAATTGAGCATATTCAGTCCGAATTTTTAAACCAGAAGCGGGTATTTCGCCTAAACCTCGCCAAGCAAAAGTTTCACACACGTCAAAAACTTGATTCATGGCTTTGAGAGCTATGGGGTTTCCGGTCTTTGCGACTAAGCGACTATATTGATTTTCTACCTGACAGCGATTTTCCTTAATCTGTTTTAAGAGCATCCAAATAGATTGCAATATATCCAGAGGTGCAAATCCTGAAATAACTATGGGTTGATCATATTGTTGGGAGATGAATTCATAAGGGTCTGTACCGATGACCATACTCACATGACCAGGACCGATAAATCCATTTAACATGAGATCATCCTGATCTAATAATGCTCGGAGTGCTGGTATGACTAGGACATGATTACAAAACATACTAAAGTTAGTGATGTTTTCTGCTGCTGCTTGGAGAATGGTAAGAGCAGTACTGGGAGCAGTGGTTTCAAATCCTAAACCGAAAAATACGACTTCTTGAGTGGGATTTTCTTTGGCGATTTGTAAACTGTCTAAAGGTGAATAAACTATGCGGATATCCGCGCCTTGTGCTTTGGCTTGTAAGAGGTTGGTATGGGAACCGGGAACCCGCATAGTGTCTCCAAAGGTGGTAAAGATGACTTGGGGATTTTGAGCAATAGCGATCGCATCATCTAATCTACCTTTAGGCATAATGCATACTGGACAACCAGGACCGTGAATCAGTTCGATTTGTTCGGGAAGTAATTCTTCGATCCCATATTTAAAAATGGCGTGTGTATGTCCTCCACAAACTTCCATAATTTTCAGGTGTCGATCTATTTCCTGACTAAGTTGTTTAATCTCTTGTAAAACCGCTGTAGCTTTTTCTGGGGCGCGAAATTCGTCTACATACTTCATGATTAATTCTAACTTAATTCTGACAAAACCAACTCTTCTAAAAGTTGTAAAGTTTCTGCTGCTGCTTGTTGATCGATGCGGCTCATAGCGAAACCGACATGAACTAACACCCAATCATCTATACAAGCTTCTGTAGGGTGTTCTTCATCAACAATACAAGCGATATTGATTTGGCGACGAACTCCACCAATATCAACTATGGCTAATTTATGTGCTAAATTACTGATAGCGATAATTTGTCCAGGAATTCCTAAACACATTTTTCCTCTACCTTTATTTCAGAATTAATCGGATGAATTGACCTAGCAGCTGTGACAACTGCTTGACCTAGCGATAAACCTCCATCATTAGTTGGTACAAGACTATGGAAAATCACCTTGATGTCTAATTTCTCTAGCTGCTTAGTAACCAGTTCTAATAAAGTAGCGTTTTGAAACACTCCCCCTGTCAAGGCGACTTGCTGAAATTGGTTGCTTAAGGGAAGTTGTTTGGCTAGTTGGACTATTGTGATAATCACATTCGCTAAACTCTGATGAAATTTAGCAGCTATGATGGGTGATGGGACTTTTTGCTGTAGGTCTTTCAGGAGCGATCGCCACATGGGAGCCGAATCTATATAATAGATATTACCAAAAGGTTGGACATCAAAGTGGTAATTTGCTGCGTATTTGATGATTTCTGCACCACTATTGAGATTATGTAGAACATCAATATCAATTAAAGCCTCCATTTCACTGGCTGCTTGTCCTTCATAACTACATTCCTCCCGACAAATTTCCATCGCCGCAGCTACTCCATCAAACAAACGTCCAACTGATGAAGTCAAAGGAGAATTAATCCCATGTTCGACAATTTGGTTGAGTAGATCCAGGGGTTTTTTCGCCAAGAACTGGAAAATTTCTAAGTTGGGAAAATTTTGGTTTAAATATTCCCAGTCAAAAGCTTTGATTAAATGGGAATAAGTACTGCGCCAAGGTTGATAGATAGCAAGACTTCCTCCAATCATTGGTGTAGGTTTAAGCGTAGCGACCCGTTGAAACTGGCGATAATTTGTCAGCATAATCTCGCCACCCCACATAGTTCCATCTTCACCATAGCCTAAACCATCAAAAGCAATACCTAAAACAGGTGGTGAATTTAAGGGAACTTGATTTTCCGCCATACAAGCAGCAATATGAGCATGATGGTGTTGGACTTGTACTAGGGGAATTTGATTTGTATCTGCTAGTTGCTTACCTAGTTTAGCTGAAAGGTATTCAGGGTGTTTGTCGATAGAAATTAATTCTGGTTGATGTTCAAATAAGTTGAGGAATAAATTTAAAGTTTGTTGATATAATTGGAAAGTTGTAGCGTTTTCTAAATCTCCTAAATGTTGAGAAAGAATTGCTTTCCCTTCACGCAATAGACAAAAAGTATTTTTCAACTCACCACCCATCGCTAAAATTGGTGGTGCTTGACTAAATTCTGGCGGTAGATTAATCGGAGTAGGGACATAACCTCTAGCCCGACGAATCATTTGTAATCTATTCCCAACAACTCTGACTACAGAATCATCTATTCCGTTAACAATTTCTCGGTTGTGGAAAAGGAAATAAGTAGCAATTTTACCTAATTTTTTTCTGGCTGCTTCATTATCAATACACTGGGGTTCGTGAGAGATATTACCACTGGTTAAAATTATCGGGCGATTCATCCGCCGGAGAATTAAATGATGTAAGGGTGTGTAAGGTAGCATGAAGCCGAGTTTATTTTGTCCTGGCGCTACTGATGCTGCTACTTTCTTCTCTCCATTAGCAGTTAGTAGTACAATAGGAGCAGCTGGGCTGGTTAAAACTTCGGCTTCTTCAGGACTGATTTGACAATATTCAGCAATTATATCGATGTTTTTTGCCATTAAGGCAAATGGCTGGCGATCGCGTTGTTTATAATGACGTAATTTTTGGACTACGGTTTCTTGAGTTGCGTCAGCAGCCAGGTGAATACCCCCTAACCCTTTAATCGCAAAAATTTCTCCTTTTTGGAGTAAACTACAAACAGCATCAACATCATCTAGCAGAGAAAACATAGAGCTAGTAATCGGTTTTTCATCAACTCTTTCCAGCCAAGCATGGGGTCCACAGAAATGACAAGCGATGGGTTGAGCGTGAAACCGGCGATTTTCAGGATTTTGATATTCATTCCTACATTCGGGACACAGGTCAAAATCAGACATGCTAGTGCTATCCCGATCATAAGGAATAGCTTGAATAATGCTGAAACGAGGTCCGCAATTGGTACAGTTAGTCAACGGATAACGATAAAAACGGTTGAAAGGGTCAAATAACTCTTTCTGACATTGAGGACAAGTCGCTGCGTCCGGGGGGATTTCTGTATTGACTTGATTGGTCATACTACGAGAAATCACAAAATCATCAAACTCGATTTCACCTGTATAAGGAGTACGGACTAATTGGTTGATTTTAGCTAAAGGCGGACATTCTTGCTGGAGTTTCTCGATAAATTCTGTTAATGCTGATTCTGTTCCTAAAGCACGGATTAACACTCCTTGTCCGTTATTGCAAACATCTCCCCTAAGTCCACAGGCTTTGGCTAACCGGTAGACGGTGGGACGGAATCCTACTCCCTGTACTGTCCCATGAACTCTAATCAGTTCTGATACCATAGCCTCACCTCCTTAGCAAAATAGAGCAGTATCAAAGCTATTCCCTATAATTACACTTAGCTTAATTTTAGATTAAGTTAGGATTCTCTAACATAGATTTAAGTTTCTAGTTTATTTCATTTTAAAGTCCTGTAACAGGAAAGGCATAATTATACCTGTAACTAAACTAGATACTGTAATCGGAATACATAGAGGAATATCTGCTTGTGCTAACAAGACTAGGGTTAATGAACCAATACTACTACCAATAATGACTTGTCGAATGAAGTATACAGGGTCACGGATTAATTTACCCTTGAAGAATAGCTTCAATGAAAACCAACTGAGTTCTAACATGCTTCCTCCTAATAGTCAGCCAGAAAATTTAACATTAATAGTCCCAGAATGATTGCAGGAATCATCCCAGCAGGAGCAAATAAACTTCCTATGATCGCCGCAAATTTATATCCCAAGTCTTTCCCAGCTAGCATCATTCCGCCGATCGCTCCGCCAATCATCGATAAAATAATGGCGATCGCCGACCAAATAATTGCTGTTGTTAAATTGATACAACAGTTTAATTCGGTGAAAAAATCTCTCCATGCTGGGTCATGTAAAATCTCGAACATTTTCTTTCTCCTCTGACTACACTTTCATAGAACCTAGACTGAAATTTCTCTTTTTACATCCTGTAGTGCTTAAGCAAATATTTCAGCTTGTTCTATAGCAAATATTTCAGCTTGTTCTATATTTTGAATCAACTATCATCACTATAGAACACTCTATATAAAAAATTCTATAGAGAGAATACTAAAAATAAATAGTAATTGTCCTGTTTTTATCTCAAAAACCATTTTATCAAATGAGGACATGTTTTATATTAAAACTATGTATTGACCACTACGTTAAACATAAAGAATTGGTGAATTCTGATTTCGTCTGATAATTAAAATCTTGTTTAAGCAGAATTAATTGCAGCGAAAGAAAATTCTTAACTTAGAATAATAAATATTGCTCAACAGGCGAGATTTCCCAAGCTTTGGCATCTACTGTATCGCCAATAGACATATACTTAAGTAAACCATAGAGAAAAGTACTTAGCCCATGACGAACGTACTCTGGTTACAAGGTGGTGCTTGTTCGGGTAACACGATGTCATTTCTCAACGCTGAGGAACCGACAGTCTGTGATTTAATTGCTGATTTTGGTATTAATTTACTTTGGCATCCTTCCTTAGGGTTACAATTAGGTGAAAAGTTACAAACACTACTCTGGGAATGTTTAGTGGGTAAAACACCTTTGGACATTTTTGTCTTTGAAGGTAGTGTTGTCAATGCTCCCAATGGTACAGGTGAATGGAATCGATTTGCTGACCGACCCATGAAGGATTGGGTGAGAGATTTAGCTAAAGTAGCTAAATTTATTGTCGCGATCGGCGATTGCGCTACTTGGGGAGGAATACCCGCAATGGCTCCCAACCCCAGTGAATCTCAAGGACTACAATTTCTCAAACGGGAACCAGGCGGTTTTTTAGGGAAAGACTTTCTGACGAAATCGGGATTACCTGTAATTAACATTCCCGGATGTCCGGCTCATCCTGACTGGATTACTCAGATTTTAGTGGCGATCGCCACTGGACGAATTGAAGACATTGTTCTAGACGAACTCAATCGTCCGCAAACCTTCTTTAACACTTTTACTCAAACAGGTTGTACCCGAAATATCCAATTTGCTTATAAAGCGACAACTAGCGAATTTGGTCAACGCAAAGGATGTCTATTTTATGATTTAGGTTGTCGCGGTCCCATGACCCATTCATCCTGTAATCGGATTTTGTGGAATCACGTTTCCTCAAAAACTCGCGCTGGAATGCCTTGTATCGGTTGTACAGAACCAGAATTTCCCTTCTTTGACCTCAAACCTGGAACTGTATTTAAAACTCAAACCGTCTTAGGCGTTCCCAAAGAATTACCACCAGGAGTCAACCAGGAAGATTATGCAGTTCTCACTGTTGTTGCTAAAAATACAGCACCAAATTGGGCTGATGAAGACTTTTTCACCGTTTAGTTCAAAGTAACTACAAACAACAGGAGAAGACAATGGCGGTTCAGATTTTGGATATTTCACCTGTTGGGAGAGTTGAGGGGGATTTAGATATCCGGGTGGAGATTGAGAATGGTTATGTGACTAATGCTTGGACACATGCTGAACTCTTCCGGGGATTTGAAGTAATTTTACGCGGTAAAGACCCTCAAGCTGGATTGATTGTTACACCGAGAATCTGTGGTATCTGTGGCGGCTCACACTTAACTTCTGCGTCATGGGCGTTAGATACTGTGTGGGAAACAGAAGTTCCCCGCAATGCTATCTTAGCCAGAAATTTAGGTCAATTGGTGGAAACGCTCCAGAGCATTCCGCGCCACTTTTATGGATTATATGCGATCGACTTAACTCATAAAAATTATCGTCATAGTCCTTTTTATGAAGAAGCTTGTCGTCGCTTTGCTGCTTTTACAGGTAAATCTTATGAAATTGGGATTACCCTTTCCGCCAAACCAGTCCAAATTTATGCTCTTTTTGGCGGACAATGGCCTCATTCCAGTTATATGGTTCCTGGAGGAGTTATGTGCGCTCCTACATTAACTGATATTACTCGCGCTTGGTCACTTTTAGAACTTTTTCGGACTAATTGGCTGGAACCAGTTTGGCTTGGTTGTTCTTTGGAAAGATATGAAGAAATTCAAAGTTATGACGACTGGATGAATTGGTTGGAGGAAGATGTTAAGCATCAAGAATCAGATTTAGGTCTATATTGGCGGATGGGTCTAGATATTGGATTGGACAAATATGGTGTTGGTGTTGGTAAGTATGTAACTTGGGGATATCTACCCCATGAAGATAAATATCAAAAACCCACGATCGCCGGACGAAATGCTGCTATGATGATGAAGGGCGGTATTTATCAGAGTTTGACAGATACCCACGCTTCTATTGTCCAATCTGCAATTCGGGAAAATACAACTCACTCTTGGTACGATGAGGGAAATTTAGATCAACATCCGAGCGATCGCACTGTTAAACCCAGAAAGAATAACGTCAAAGATTTCCAAAATTCCTATTCTTGGTCTAGTGCTGTTCTCCATGAAGAATATGGTCGTTTGGAAGCAGGTCCCCTAGCGCGTCAACTAGTCGCTGGAGGGAGACATGGTGAATCTTGGCAACATTATGACCCTTTTATCCTTGACGCTTTTAAGAAGATGGGGGGAGCGAGCGTTCATTTACGCCAATTAGCGCGAGGTCATGAATTAGTCAAATTATATCGTCAAGTGGAACGTTGTTTAAGGGAATTTAAACTCAATGATCCTTGGTACATCAAACCCAAAGAAAAAGATGGTAAAGGTTGGGGTGCGACGGAAGCAGCTAGAGGAGCATTGTGTCATTGGGTAGAACTGGAAGCGGGACAAATTAAAAACTATCAAGTCATTGCTCCGGGTACTTGGAATATTGGACCGCGTGATGGAGCGGGTCAACGTGGACCGGTGGAAGAAGCATTAATCGGAATTGCGATCGCAGATCCGACAGATCCAGTAGAAGTAGGACACGTTGCTCGTTCTTTTGATTCCTGTTTAGTTTGTACAGTTCACGCGCATGACGCGAAAACAGGTGAAGAATTAGCCCGTTTCCGCACAGCTTGATTTGGGAAGATGTGGAGTGCTTGGTAGCTCCGCACTTCCTCGTATTTATCTAAGTTACATTCCAATACTGTTCAGTTAAGGCTAAAAAACGAAAATACGTAGGTTGGGTTGAGGAACAAAGGCGCGCAGCGACTTCTCGAAGAGTAACCCAACATTTTCAATGGTTTTTGGGTTTTATACAATAGTTTGTTTACGTGGTAATTTTCGTTAACCGAACGGTATTGACTTACATTCTATTTACAATCTTTTCATCAAGTGAGATGTCTCAATCATTTTCCGAAAAGTGACTGGTAATTGTATATACCAATCCAAATTAGAGTACTTGCAAAAGATGAAACAAAATTTATTGGTAATATACAGTAATAAAAAATCAGGTTTAGTGTAAAATCATATATCTGTAGGTGCAAAATATTTACAATCAATAAATAACACCTAATTATGTACTTCTATCTACTTTAAAGATTTAAAGGGAAGATATGACTAATACTTCGTTCTTTGATAAACCCACAGAACAATCTTTGGTTAAGGCTACAATAGTGGATAAATATTTTCTGGCTTGGGCAAAAGTGATTATTCCACGAGCAAAGAAAACTTATAATAAAATTGGTTATATTGATTTATTTTCCGGACCAGGTCGTTATCAAGATGGCTCTAAATCCACTCCTATACTTATCTTGGAAAAAGCCATTAATCATCCAGATATGCAAAAGATGTTAGTAACTAAGTTTAATGATGCAGACCCCCAAAATACTCAATTGCTTCAGCAGGAAATAAATTGCTTACCTGATTTAAGTAAACTTGCTCATAAACCAATAGTTAGCAATGATACAGTTGGGGATAAAATTCTTAGAGAACTTGAAGCAACGAAGAAGATAATACCTACATTATTTTTTATAGATCCTTGGGGATATAAAGGCTTATCGCTTCAACTTATTGCTGCATCTATAAAAAATTGGGGATGTGATTGCATATTTTTCTTTAACTATAACCGGATTAATATGGGACTAAATAATGAATTAGTTAAAACACATATGAACTATATTTTTGGAGAAGATCGTGCTGACACACTACGAGTGCAATTAGAACCAATGAAGCCTTTTGAAAGGGAGTTGACTATTATAGAAGCTATCTGTCAAGCTCTGAAGGAAATTGGTGTTGTTTACTCTCTACCATTTCGTTTCAAAAATCAAGGTCGTACTAGCCATCACCTATTTTTCGCTTCCAAAAATGTGCTTGGCTATTCAATAATGAAAGATATTATGGCGAAAGAAAGTTCTAGCACAGAGCAAGGAGTACCTTCTTTTGAATATAATCCAGCTACCATAAATCAACCATTGCTGTTTGAATTATCAAGACCATTAGACGAACTTGCAAATATGTTAATGGACGAGTTTGCTGGTCAAACTCTAAATAGAGAAGATATTTATAATAAACATCATGTTGGTAGGCGTTATATCGAAAAAAATTATAGAGAAGTTCTTCTTCAATTAGAATCACAAAATAAAATAATTACACAACCACCTGCTAATAAACGAAAAAAAGGTACATTAGCAACAACAGTTAGTATAACGTTTCCATCAAAAGAAGAAGACTAGATTTATTAGCTTTACTGCTTAGGTATAGCAGCAATATTCATCCACTTTTGACAATGTTCCTCCCATGCTTTTGGCATTTCATCCCATAACTCCCCATCCAAAAGCCGTCCTCCACTTTTTGGAGTCTTACCACCAATCTGCTTGAAGAAGAATGCTACCTCCGCAGCAAGACATTGTTTCTGTATATTTCGTACCCATTCTAGCTGAATGGGACGGTGTTTTTGTCCAGATTCTCCTCCAACAATTACCCAATGGATATCTCTTAGATCTATCTGTAAATCTCCTAAAAGAGGTTCACAAGATAAAAAGCGGACTTTCGCTGGTACTTTTCGCAAATAATCAATACGATGAACATAATTTTGCGTCTCAACCGAAACACCCAACCAGATATTATCTGACCATTCTAATTGAGGCGCTAAATCAAGTAAACGTTCATACCGCTTGGTTAAAATTTGATAAACATGTCTTGGTGTTTGATGAATAACACTAAAGACTTGCTGAATAAATGACAGAGGAACTTTTTCGTGAAAAAGATCACTCATAGAATTAACGAAAATACGGCTGGGAGTACGCCAACGATTAGGTTCTTTTAATCTGTCACCATGTAATGCTAAGTCAAAACCTTGAGGAAAATTTTTCTTGAATCGCTTTGTAATTGCTTCAGCGTAACAATGTGTACAACCAGGGCTAATTTTGTCACATCCAGTAGTAGGATTCCATGTTTTATCAGTCCATTCAATACCTGTTTTTATACTAGACATAGCTTTAGCGCAAAAATAATTAAGACATAACGTGTAAATATCATGATATTAATATACTTTTTTAGTACATTAATATTATAATAACTTGAAATAAGTTGAATTTAGCAATTAAGCAAAAAAAGTGGATAGCCAATATTATTAGCCCGTGATGTAACGACTGGTCAACTGGTCATGATCAAATTACTAGCTTTTTGCAGTCATTAGAGGCTTTTTGCCAAATTCTCTCCCGCCACAGCCGCACGGCCGTAACGGGAGAGAATATTACATCAAGATTACTTCCTCCTCTTTGGGAACCCAAATTAGGAGGGAGGATTAATTCAGATGTTCCCCTTATATTAAATGATAAACTTCTGTTTCTCCTCTCTCTTCAGGATGATATTTTTTTGATCAGCACCTGATCCTCAAGCAGATAAATCGCTATTACTCAAGTTAGCTTATGATTTTTCATCAAAAGCCTTTAGGACCACCCGCACCACGAGGATCGGCTGCTCCATTACAGAGTTCCATCGGCGTTAACAGCAATCACCAATAGCTTGAAATGGAGTATTGGTTACCTTTTCAATTTAGCCTATCATTTCTACTACAAAACTTTGTAAACCTTGTACCATTGACATTTTTCTGCTTATGATACACCATTTGGTTACCAAAAGGAGGCGTTATGGCAACAGGTATCACGAGGCGAGAACAACTATCAGCGAATGCAATTTCAGCATTGGATTTAGGGGTAGAAGGAGCGCCAATGCCTGATGAAAACGCTGTAGCGGAATTAGTCTATCAGAATAAAGCTCCACTAGAAGACATCATTCGCATAATACCACACACATTTCTACGTGTTGATGCAGAGCAGCTTCCTATAGTACATTCTTTGACTGACAATTCCTTTATACTGGATGATAATTTCTTTGTTCTCAATCAGTTGATTACACAAGGGTTCAAAGTAACGTTGTTTTATCTCGATCCTCCCTATGGAACAGGATTTGATTTTCAATCAAGAGATTTCGAACACGCCTATAAAGATAGTATGGGTCAAGCAGTTTATATTGAGTTTATGCGACGGCGGCTTATTCTCATGCGGGAGTGCATGACAGATGATGGCTCAATATACATTCATATTGGTCATCAAATGTTAGCGCATGTAAAAATCATAATGGATGAGATATTTGGGGCTGATAATTTTCGCAATCTCATCACACGACGTAAGTGTAGCAGTAAGAATTTTACGAGCAAACAGTTCAGCAATACAAATGATTTTATTCTCTTTTACACCAAAAAGCGCTCATACAAATGGAATCAGCCAAGTATTGAGGCTGAGGATGAAGGATACTTAAAGAATATCCTAAAATAGATGCTTTCGGGCGACGCTATAAGCTGGTACCAATCCATGCTCCCGGTCAGCGCAATGGTGAAACAGGTCAACCATGGCGCAATATGCTCCCACCCCCCGGTAAGCATTGGCAATATACACCTTCAAAGCTGGAAGAGTTTGACCAACAGGGCGATATTCATTGGTCAAAAAATGGCAATCCTCGTCGTAAGGTTTATTGGTCATCTGAGAAGAGACGTACCTTGTCCGACTATTGGGATCAGTACCGTGACCCACACCACCAAAGCATTAAGGTTACTGGCTATCCAACGGAAAAGAATTTTGATATGATCAAAATGATTGTGGGAGCAAGTTCTGATGTAGGAGATTTGGTTGTTGACCCATTCTGTGGGTCAGGTACAACGCTACAAGCCGCACAAACTCTTAACAGGCATTTTATCGGAATAGATGTATCCTTTACGGCTGCTAAAGCAACACTACGACGGATGCGTCATGGCGTTCAAGAGATGGGCAACTATGTGAACGTCAAGAGATCGAAAGCTATGCAACTTTCTTCACTATCGTTATCAGATAGTGAGAAAGAATTTACTTTCTTTATAGATCGGAAGCTTTATGATGCTTATCCTGAAGCAATTACTGATTTGGCTCTTATCTAATTTTCAAGCCATTTGGGAGTCAAGTTGTCTCATGACTTACTTACTTATTTGATCAAAAGCCTTTAGGATAACCCGCACCACGAGGATCAGCTGCTCCTGAGAGAGTTCCATCGGCGTTAACAGCGATCGCATTCGCATTTCCCCAAGGAGAAGTTTCTTCAATATCATGTCCCCGGCGCTGTAAATCTTGCAAAGTTAGTGTATCTAATCCCCATTTTTCCACTTGCAATTTATCAGGTAACCATTGATCGTGTATACGGGGAACTGAAACAGCCGCGCCCACATCCATTTTGTAAACTAAAACATTTAAGATAATTTGTAAAACTTGTGTTATAATCGTACTACCACCAGGAGCACCAACCACCAAACGTAAATGATTATTCTCCGTCACTATCGTCGGAGTCATACTAGAAAGAGGTGTCTTTCCAGGAGCGATCGCATTCGCATCATTCCCAACTAACTTAAAAGCATTCGGGACTCCCGGAGCGATCGCAAAATCATCCATTTCGTTGTTGAGCAAAATTCCTGTTCTGGGTGTGACCACAGCAGCGCCAAATCCCAAGTTAACGGTGAATGTCAGACTGATAGCGTTATGGTCTGAATCTACAACATTCAAATTGCTGGTTTCTGTCGATTCCTGAGAAAACTGCGGGGGAAGTTGTCCCAATTTGCGAGTGGGAAAATTAGTTAATCCTGGTTTAATCTCTTGAGCAGGTTTTGCTATATTGGGATTTATCTCTTGACGGCGTTTTTCAGCATAAGCTTGGCTGAGTAATTGCTGTACAGGGACTTTGACAAAATCTGGATCTCCTAAATATGTGGCGCGATCGCAGTAAGCTATTTTCATCGCTTCTGTAATTAAATGTAAAGCATTAGGATGATTCCATCCCCATGATTCCAGATTTGTGTCCCCAATAATATTCAGGATTTCCAACAAAATCACACCACCGGAAGATGGTAAAGGCATTGAGCATATTTTAGCATGATGGAAATTTCCACATACAGGAGTTCGCCAAATAGGTTTGTAGGCTTTTAAGTCTGCTAGGGAGATTAAACCGCCGTTTTTTGCCATATCTTGAGCAATGGTACGGGCGATTTTTCCGGTATAAAAACTTTGAGGATCTGCGGAAATTTCTGTAAGAGTCTGAGCAAGATCGGTTTGAACCAATCTTTCCCCTGGTTGATAATAATGACCATTATGGGTAAAGATCTTTTTCGCAGCTTGGTTGTGGAGGATTTCCACCTCGCGTGCTTGATAAGCTAAGGGAGAACGCCAAGTTAAGCGATCATCAATAATATAACCATTTTTTGCGAGAGCGATCGCTGGTTTGACAAGTTCCTTCCAAGGTAACTTACCATAATGGCGATGAAGTTCATACATCCCGGCGATCGTTCCCGGTGTCGCTACCGCTAAATAACCATTAATACTAGCATGAGGAATTACTTTACCCTGCGCATCTAGATACATATTTCTTGTGGCTTTCAGAGGTGCGCGTTCGCGAAAATCTAAAGCTTTGATTTCACCAGTTTTACCTGAATACATCAACAGAAATCCTCCACCACCGATTCCCGCAGCAAAAGGCTCCACAACAGAAATAGCCAAAGTTGTCGCTACAGATGTATCTACCGCATTACCACCTTTAGCTAATATGGACTTACCTACTTGACTAGCTATGGGACTAGCGGAGACAACCATAGCTTTTTTGCTACGCAGTGGTACTGTTAAAGTAGCTGACGCAAGTGATTGGAATAAAATACTAAAGCATGAAAATAGGAGAAAACCACATTGAATTTTGAATAAAGTACCCATAATTAAAGTTTACGATTAGATTCATAGTTTACCATACATGATGTAGCGTCAATCCAGAATCCCCCGCAAAGTGCTGAGTAAAGCTTGCGCTGTGAATGGCTTGGATAAAAATCCTTGGAGATTTAAGTTCTGTTTTTGAGCAGTATTAATACTCTCCATCGATCCACTCATAGCAATAATTTTCACCTGTGGATTGATCCGCCGTAAAGTGAAAGTGGTGATTGAACCGTCCATAATTGGCATCATTAAGTCAATTAATACCACGTCGATTTCATCTTTATATTCTGTATAAATTGTAATTGCTCCTAATCCATCATTAGCGGTTAAGGCTCGATAATTATGGTTTTCTAAAGTGGTTTTAATAATTTCGTCAATTGTCACTTCATCATCTATGACTAAGATGAGTTCACCACGACCAGGAGGTATTTCCGTAGGAGCAATTTCCTCGTTTTGGTCAAATTCCTGACTGGGTAAATGGATACTAAAACTACTTCCCTTACCTAATTCACTGGCTAAAGTAATAAACCCGTTATGACTTTTAACAATACTCATAATAGTAGAAAGTCCCAAACCAGTTCCTTTCCCTATTTCCTTTGTCGTAAAAAACGGTTCAAAGATATAACCCCTAATTTCTGGGGAAATCCCTGTTCCTGTATCGGTGACTGTAATTATAATATAGGAACCTACTGTAGCGTCTTGGGGAAAATTAGGATAATTCTGGTCAATCCAGATGTTTTCCGCTTTAATACTCAATATACCACCATTAGGCATTGCGTCTCGCGCATTTACTATCAGATTCATTAGTACCTGATGGATTTGAGTTGAATCGGCGAAAATGGTTTTTAGGTCTTCTGCTAGATCCAAATTGGTTTGGATAAACTTGGGAAAAGTATGTCGAGCTACTTTACCTACATCTGCAATTAAATGACGTACTTGAATGATGCTGCGGGAATTTTCTCCTTTGCGGGTAAATGAGAGAATTTGTCTGACTAAATCCGCGCCTCGTCTCGCACTATCTTCCAAGATATTCAGTAATTGCTGACTATTCAGATCCATCTCTGGAAATTTCAAGGGAAGTAGTTGGGCGATTCCCAAAATAGGAGTTAAGATATTATTGAAATCATGAGCAATACCGCTGGCGAGTGTACCCAAACTCTCCATACGTTGCGCTTGTAAGAAACGTGCTTCTAGTTGTTTCTTTTCCGTAATATCTTCGATTGTTCCTACATGACCGAAGAATTCTCCGGTTAAAGAATAAATCGGACTAGCTAGAACTCGTACCCACTTGATTTCACCGTTCGTTGTCAATAGTCTGTGTTCTCCTGACCAGACATCGCGATCAATTACTGTTCTTTGCCAATTTTCGAGAATTTGATCCCGATCCTGTGGATGAACGGCTTTCACCCAAGCATAGCCTAAACTATTCTTTTCACTTAAGCCAGTTATTCTATGCCATAATGGATTATTATAGATATGTACTCCTTGTACATTAGTCTGGAAAATAGCTAGAGGAGCCGCATAGCAAAGTGTTCTGAATCGATCTTCACTTTCCCGCAAAGCTCTTTCAGTCACATAGGCTTTGTGTCGCTCTTGGGCTTCCCGCAATTCTCTTGCGACGGCTGGGACTAACCGAGCTAAATTACCTTTAATCAGGTAATCGTGGGCTCCAGCTTTCATCGCCGCTACAGCGATATCTTCGCCAATTGTACCGGAAACAATAATAAATGGTAGGTCTATTTGGCGCTTTTGTAGTAGTTTTAAGGCTTCTGGCGCACTAAAAGTAGGCATGTTATAATCAGCTATGACAATATCCCACGGTTGGCGATCCAGAGCAGCCCGCATATCATTGAGAGTATCCACCCGATGAGAAGTTATGGTGTAACCGCCCTGATACAATTCTCTCAAAATAAAAAAAGCATCATCTTCAGAATCTTCAACAAGCAGAACGCGCAGGTGGGGTTTCATTTTCAGGAGCTTCCAAGGAATGTGTGGTGTGGTTCCTATATATAAGAGGAATAACAGCCAAACTAGTTTTTTAAGTTTTCGCTGTTTATTTTCATCCTAATTGACAAATTTCTCAGATTGGTGGTGACTCATTCATCAGGAGCCAGTATACCCCTAATTGTCTAATTGCTTCGGAAAACTGGATAAAATCGACAGGTTTGCGAATATAACTGTTACATCTCAGTTTATAGCTATTAACTACGTCTTGCTCTTCATCAGAAGTTGTCAGGACAACTACTGGTAGTAAGCTAGTACGGCTATCTTCTCTTAACCTTTTTAGCACTTCCATTCCATCTACCCGAGGTAATTTCAGGTCTAGCAAAATCACTGTTGGTTGTACATTGATATCTCGACCAATGTGTACTCCAGTCCCAAACAAGTAATCCAGTGCTTCTACACCATCATGAGCTACAATAATCTCATTATCATGATTACCTATATGTGTACGTTTTAAGGCGCGAATGGCTAAAACTTCATCATCAGGATTATCTTCAACTAAAAGTATAGTTTTTTGACTGCTACTCATGCTTTGTCCTCTGCTGGTGCTACTAATGTAAAGTAGAATGTGGCTCCTCTATCTAGATTTCCTTCCGCCCAAATCCTACCCCCATGACGATTGATAATCCTTTGTACTGTTGCTAATCCAATCCCGTTACCAGGAAATTCATTTGTACTATGTAGTCGCTGGAAAGGTTTAAATAGTTTATTTACATAATTCATATCAAAGCCAACTCCATTATCTCGCACAAAATAAACCGGGATTTTATTTATTTGGTTATTTGTGGGTTGAATGCGTCCTACCTCAATTTGTGCTTTCTGCTGTTTAGCAGTGAATTTCCAAGCATTGTGGAGTAAATTCACTAAAAGCAATTGCAGTAAATGTGGATCTACCTGGACGATTAACCCTGGTTGAATGACGAATTCTACCTGTCTTTCTGGATCATTTTGCCTTAGTTCAGCGCCAATCTCCCCAGCCAATAGACTTAAATTCACTGGCTCTAAGTGCATTTCGCTGCGTGTCAGACGGGACAAGTTGAGTAGGTCATCAATTAATTGTCCCATTTTCTGCGTAGCTAATCTGATTCTCTGGAGATAATTTTGTCCCGTTTCATCTAATAAATTCTGGTAGTCTTCCAATAAGGCTTGACTAAATCCATCTATACTACGTAATGGGGCGCGTAAGTCGTGAGAGACAGAATAGCTAAAAGCTTCAATTTCAGTATTTACTGCTTTAAGATCGAGGATAGCACGATGTAATCCTCTGTTTAGCATTTTAACTGTTTCCTCTGCTTGTTGACGTTCCAAGATTTCTGCTTGTAAACCAGCCATGAGTTCTGCGTGTTGGAGAGCTACTCCTAAATGAGTGGCGATTTGACGGACAAATTCAATTTCTCTGGTTGACCATACTCGCTGTGCGCGACATTGTTGGATACAGAGTAAACCCCAAAGATTTTGACCTTGTAATAAAGGTACAACTAAGTTAGCACGTACATGAAATTGGGATAATATTTGAATGTGACAGTCGCTCAAACCATAAGTGTAGATATCAGAAACTACTTGAATCCGTCCTTGATGATAATGAATCGCAAATTGTTCACCAAAGCAGTGATCATGGATTTTTTGTCCCATAGCTGAGGGAAAATTCTCGTCTACGTCTTCAGAAACAAACTCTCCATCATTCCAACTAGAATCTTGATAGAAACGAAACATTCCCACTCTATCTGCTTCTAAGAGTTGGCGTACTTCCTTTGCTGTGGCTTGGAAGATTTTTTCTAGTTCTAAGGGTTCGCGTAATCTGGTAATTACGCTAAATAATGCTTTCTGTTGCTCGATCTGGAAATTGGCTTGGTTGATTTGAGAACGCCAATTTTCAGCTTCTGCCGCGAAGATTTGTTTAACTCGCTCCAAAACTGCTGTGTCAGGACAGCAGTTTTGCAACTGCGTCAATATTTCTGGTTTCATGAGTGAGGTTATAACTTGATGTTGGGTTGCGCTGTTGCTCAACCCAACCTACCAACTAACTTACTGCTAAACTACCCCACTTGATATAAGGGAGTTGGCTAGCGATCGCCTGTACTTGTGCAATATTAGCCACCAATTGACCACAAGCATCCCAAGTTCCAGAAGTAAAAGCAGTTCTGGTTCCTTGGTTCAAAGTCACAGGAGCCAGGAAATCACCAGCTTGAACTTGCAATTTTTCCAAGTCTATAGTAACTGATATCTCTGGTTGAGATGTGACTAATTGCTGGAGTTGTTGAATTGTCTCTGATTGAGCAGTAACGACAGGTACTCCTATAGCAGCGCAGTTACCAAAGAAAATTTCCCCAAAACTTTCCCCAATCACAGCTTGTATTCCCCATTTAGCCAAGGCTTGGGGTGCGTGTTCTCTGGATGAACCACAACCAAAGTTGCGATTCACGATCAGCACTTTTGCTCCTTGATATTTAGGTTGATCAAATGGATGTTGACCGTTGAGCGCTTTCCGGTCATCAATGAATACCCCTTCTCCTAAACCGTCAAAAGTAATTGCTTTTAAGTAACGAGCGGGAATAATTCGGTCTGTATCGATGTCATTACCAATCAAAGGTAATGCGCGACCAGTAATTGCTTTGATTTCACTCACCATAATTATAGATAGGTTATTGCTAGAAAGATTTCCAAAAACAAGGGATGAAAGTCTAGAATTTCTAGGAAAGTAGCTGACGCACATCCGCGACTTCACCTTGAATCGCAGCAGTAGCTACCATCGCGGGACTCATCAGCAAGGTACGACCAGAAGCGGAACCTTGTCTTCCCTTAAAATTCCGGTTGGAGGAAGAAGCACTAATTTGTCTACCTTCCAATTTATCAGGATTCATGGCTAGACACATAGAACATCCTGGTTCTCGCCATTCAAACCCAGCCGCAGTGAAGATTTTGTCTAGTCCTTCAGCTTCCGCAGCTTTTTTCACACGTTCGGAACCAGGAACGACAAAGGCTTTTACTCCCTCTGCTACTTGGCGACCTTGAGCAATTTTAGCAGCTTCCCTTAAGTCGCTGATTCTCCCATTGGTACAACTTCCAATAAAACAAACATCGATTTTTGTCCCTTTGATCGTTTGACCAGGAAATAAATCCATGTAATTGTAAGCTTCTTCCGCCACAAACCGATCTTCTGCTAATAGTTCTTCGGGCGCTGGAATTTGTTGATCGACCCCAATTCCCTGTCCTGGTGTAATTCCCCAAGTAACTGTAGGCGGAATTTCTTCAGCTCGGAAAACTACCACATCGTCGTATTCCGCATCAGCATCGGAGCGAATGGATTCCCACCAATTTATCGCTTGTTCCCAATTTGTCTCTTTGGGGGCGAAGTCTTTACCTTTTAAGTAATCATAGGTAACTTGGTCTGGATTGACGTAACCGCATCTAGCACCACCTTCTATAGACATGTTGCAAACGGTCATCCGTTCTTCCATATTCATTTGTTCAAATGTGGTACCCGCATATTCATAAGCGTAACCCACTCCGCCTTTTACGCCTAAAGTACGGATAATATGCAAAATTACATCTTTAGCGTAAACACCTGCTGGTAATTTACCATTAACTTCAATTTTCCGCACTTTCAATTTCGACAATGCTAGAGTTTGAGAAGCTAGGACATCTCGTACCTGACTTGTCCCAATCCCAAAAGCGATCGCTCCGAATGCTCCATGGGTAGAAGTGTGACTATCTCCACAAGCGATCGTCATTCCTGGTTGCGTCAGTCCTAGTTCCGGCGCAATCACATGAACTACTCCTTGATTTCCCGAACCGATATTATAAAAAGTGATTTCGTGTTCTTCGCAGCTTTTCTCCAAAGCCGCAATCATTTCCTCGGCTAAATTATCGATAAACGGGCGAGTTTGATTATCTGTGGGAACGATATGATCGACGGTAGCTATCGTCCGCTCTGGGAATAATACTTTCAGACCTCTTTCCCTGAGCATAGCAAAAGCTTGAGGACTGGTAACTTCATGAATCAGATGCAGTCCAATAAATATTTGTGTTAGCCCTGATGGGAGTGTCACAACGCTATGTAAGTCCCAAACTTTGTCAAACAGGGTTCCTTTGCTCATACATCAAAACAGGTTTTAAAGATTCTATAGTTAGATAATACCAAATAACTGATAACTGTTTCTCATGTAGAAATTATTCCATAATTATTTGGTAGCTTTTTACGGTTAAAATCCAAGTATAGATATATTTAACGGTGATCTTAATTAGTGTCAGCCATATGTTAGAATCATAGCAGAATATAATAATTATTCAAGATTGATTTGATATAATTTTGTATTTTATCACTACTAAGGCTAAAATCTAGGTTTTTTGGAGTTTTGTAGGTTATGACAACCTCACAGGAGAGGATTATTCCGACAGATTTGCGCAATGAGATGTCGCAGTCTTATCTGGAATACGCGATGAGCGTAATTGTGGGTCGGGCTCTGCCAGATGCGCGGGATGGTCTCAAACCCGTGCATCGTCGCATCCTCTACGCCATGAACGAGTTGGGTTTAACTCATGATCGCCCCTTTCGGAAATGCGCTCGTGTTGTCGGGGAAGTTTTAGGTAAATATCATCCCCACGGCGATACAGCAGTATATGACGCTTTAGTTCGCATGGCGCAGCTTTTTTCCATGCGATCGCCCCTAATCGACGGTCATGGTAATTTTGGTTCTGTAGATAATGACCCGCCAGCAGCAATGCGATATACAGAATGTCGCTTACAAGCTTTAACCAGTGCTGCTTTACTACAAGATATTGAATCAGAAACTGTAGATTTTATTGATAACTTTGACGGTTCACAACAAGAACCCACCGTCTTACCCTCACGGATTCCTCAATTACTGCTCAACGGCTCATCCGGAATTGCTGTGGGAATGGCGACTAACATTCCTCCACATAATTTAGGGGAATTGATCGATGGATTGATTGCATTAATCCACAATCCAGAAATGACTGACATCGATTTAATGGAATATATCCACGGACCTGACTTTCCCACAGGAGCACTAATACTAGGAACTTCAGCTATCAAAGAAGCCTATACAACTGGACGCGGTTCCATCACTATGCGCGGTGTGGCGAGAATTGAAACCATCGAACAACGCAATAGACCAGAAAGAGATGCAATTATTGTCACAGAATTACCATACCAAACTAACAAAGCTGCACTGATTGAGAAAATTGCTGAGTTGGTCAATGATAAACGGATTGAGGGAATTGCAGATATTCGGGATGAGAGCGATCGCGATGGAATGCGCATTGTCATCGAACTGAAACGAGACGCTTATCCCAGGGTTGTCTTAAATAATCTTTACAAACAAACCCCACTGCAAAACAACTTTGGGGCAAATATGTTAGCCTTAGTTAACTCTGAGCCCCAAATCCTGACGCTCAAACAATTTTTAAACGTCTTTCTAGACTTCCGCATCAGCGCCATTAATAGGCGTACCCGCTACGAACTGCGGAAAGCCCAAGAAAGAGATCATGTCCTCCAAGGTTTACTGATTGCTTTAGCTCATTTAGATCAGATTATCCAATTAATCCGTCAAGCACCAGACGCGCCTACAGCTAAGGGAGAATTAATCCTCAATTACGGGCTGTCAGAAACCCAAGCAGATGCTATTCTCCAAATGCAATTGCGCCGTTTAACCGCCTTAGAAGCAGACAAGATTCGGCTAGAACACGAAGACCTGCAAAGACAAATTGCTGATTTACAAGACATTTTGGCAAAACGCCAAAGAGTCTTGGACATTATTGAAGATGAAGTTACCCAAATTAAAACTAACTTCGCTACACCTCGACGTACTGTTATTACCCATGCTGAAGGAGATTTAGATGACTTAGACCTGATAGCTAATGAAAAAGTCCTCATTCTCGTAACAGAACAAGGTTATATTAAGCGGATGCCCGTCAGTACATTTGAATCTCAAAGTCGCGCCACTAGGGGTAAAGCCGCAGCCAAAGTGAAAGACGATGATAATATTGAACATTTTTTAACTTGTTGTGACCATGACAGCATCTTGTTTTTTAGCGATCGCGGTGTTGTCTACTGTTTGAGAACCTATCAGATTCCCGAAGGTTCCCGCACCAGTCGCGGAACTCCTATTGTGCAAATGCTACCAATTCCTAAAGAAGAAAAAATCACTTCTATAGTACCGGTGGATGAGTTTAGCAGTGATGAATATCTAGTAATGCTCACCAAAGGCGGTAACATCAAAAAAACCGAATTGGCTGCTTTTAGTAACATTCGTGCTAATGGTTTAATCGCCATATCTCTAGAAGAAGGCGACCAACTACGGTGGGTGAGACGCGCCAAAGTAGAAGATAGCGTAATTATCGGTTCTCGTCGAGGAATGGCGATTCACTTCCGTTGCGACCACGAACAATTACGTCCTTTAGGTAGAGCAACTAGGGGAGTCAAATCCATGAAGTTGAAAGATCAGGATGAATTGGTAGGAATGGATATTCTCCCAGCAGCTATTCTGAATACGCTAAAAGATAGTCTCAGTCCTATAGAAGCAGAAGGAGAAATTGAAGATCTCCCAATTAATGATCTGGAAAACTCAGAGGAGTTGGTCGAGGTTTCCCCAAGTAATAGCATAGGACCTTGGGTGTTGATCATTACAACTGGTGGCTATGGTAAGCGTGTACCGGTAGCTCAATTCCGCTTACAAAATCGTGCTGGTCAAGGTCTGACAGCGACAAAGTTCAAAAACCGGAAAACAAAGGATCAATTAGCCACTCTCAGGATTGTGAATAATCATGATGATGAAATCATGATGGTGACTAGTCGTGGTATTATTATTCGCCAAGCAGTGAATGCGATTTCCATTCAATCTCGTTCAGCTACAGGAGTGAGAGTCCAAAAGTTAGACGATGAAGATGCGATTAATGGAGTGGCGCTCGTCCCTCTTGATGCTGCTGATGTGGAAGAAACAGAATAACCACTTTAGAGAAAAAAGCCAAAACCAGATTCTTTTCTGGGAACTAGCGATCGCTTTAGTCAGTGGGATTTTGATGGGAGCAACAGTTGCTCCCATTGGTTGCTGGTGGTTAGCTTGGTTTGCTCTCGCACCTTTATGGGTATTAATCGTTAAATATAGGCGCAATCAGTTAAATAACAGCCATCTATTTTATCCTGTTTTATTGGCTATTGCTTGGAGTTTAGGCTATCACGGAACCGCTCTTTCCTGGATAACCGGTATTTATCCGATGGATTGGTTAGGTGTTCCTCGATTATCAGCTTTAGCAATTACTCTATTTTGTTGGACAGCTATTAGTTTGTGGGGAGGAATATTAGTTTCTCTCTGGACAATTCTCATGTTGCACTTGGATAGACAAAAACCAGGACTGCGCATATTATTGGGTATAGCTATTTGGTGTGCATTGGAAGGGCTATGGAGCACAAGTCCTTTATGGTGGACTTCTCTATCTTTTACTCAATCACCACACAATCTGGTAATTCTTCATTTAGGTCAACTTTCTGGTCCTACTACAGTTACTGCAATTATTGTGGCTGTTAATGGCTTGATTGCTGAATTTTGGCTTAATCGTCCAAAAGAATTTGTCTCTTCTTACTTAGCGATCGCCACAGCCATATTATTAAATAGTCACCTCGTCGGTTATATTCTATATCTTCAACCGCTACAGGAACTACCTACAACCGAATTAAAGGTAGGGATTGTCCAAGGTAATATCCCTAACCAAATCAAACTGCTTCCAGTCGGATTTCGTCGCGCCATGATTGGTTATACCGAAGGATATTTAACCTTAGCTGATCAAGGTGTATCCGCAGTCTTGACTCCAGAAGGTGCTTTACCCGTCTACCAAAGTCAGTTAAACCAAACTCCTTTAATCAGAGCTATCCAAGAAAAAGGCGTAGTTGCTTGGCTCGGAGCATTTGACCAAAAAGGCCAAGACTATACTAATAGTATATTCACTATTCTAGGAAATGGTCAAGTCTTCAGCCGTTACGATAAATATAAATTAGTCCCTTTAGGTGAATACATTCCCTTTGCTCAATTTTTAGGGAGTATTATTCAGCGTTTATCTCCCATAGAGGCGACTCAGATTCCTGGCGCAGCCAACCAGCTTTTTGCTACTCCTTTCGGGAGAGCGATCGTAGGGATTTGCTACGAATCAGCTTTTTCCGCAAACTTCCGTCGTCAAGCTGCTGCTGGCGGGGAATTTATCCTGAGTGCTTCTAATGATTCCCATTATAGCGCTGCTATGCCAGAACAACATCATTCCCAAGATATAATGCGAGCGATCGAAACTGACAGATGGGCGGTGAGAGTGACAAATACTGGATATTCCGCCTTTGTCAATCCCCACGGGAGAACTTTGTGGAAATCAGGATATAACACTTATGAAGTTCACGCTGAAACAATTCATCGCCGACAAACCCAGACACTATATGTCCGATGGGGCGATTGGTTGCTACCGTTGTTATTAGTTTTTAGTGTATTGGTTTGGTTTTGGGAAAGTCACATTAGATAAATATAAAGCTGGTTGTACAGAGATTCTAGCAGGTTTAAGATTTAAGAAAAATTTCATTCACTCGCTGAGAGAAGTTGTATTCAATTTTACAACAGAGAATGATTTAATTACGTGGTTAAATCAACAAGAAAATTAACTCCCATCCCTCACCATAAATTGCTGAACTGACAAATAGGCGGTGAGAGTGACAAATACATCTGCATTAACTAGGCGGCTGCAAATTCTGTATATTTTCTTATATATACTGGTTGAAATCCTAGAACGATGTGAGTTTTGAGAATTCCCTCGTTAACCAGTTCATTAGCAATACCATCTTCAGTACCGTCTCTTTGAATCCAGATCTTATCTTCAACGATCTGAATATGGACTAGACAGCCATGTACCCGTTGTTTGTTTTCCCACCCTAGTGTAAGTAGTATATAATGATTGTCATTTTTATCAATGATTAGCTGTCTTTCTAATTCTCCATAAGCATAGGGTAGCTGGGAGTATTCAACTAAGATTTTTTGGATAATTTGGCGATAATTATCTAAGATATCCATTGTAAAATTACCTCCTCCTCTGAATCAAATACTAGTAAATAAAACTGTCCAACTTACGCTATGGCGATTTCTTTATTCTGGGAAATAGTCGAGCCTTCAAACGATGTTTACTTTTTATCTTCTTGTCTAAATAGTTCTAACAAGCCAATTGTACCGACAAAAAAAGTGTAAATACCATATTTCAATGGATTTCTATTTTTGGAACTTGCATAAATGCTTGCTATAATAGCTTCTAGAAAATGGCTAATAAGTGCAAATCTTGCCAACCAAAGAAATACATTTATACCATTTATACTAAATAGCAGTTGCTGATGATTTATGGACGCATAAATATTCCATATTTCTAAGCTAATTCCGCTACTAATCAAAAGAATAGATATAACTTTTATCGGAAAAACTATCTGAGTGTAGAAATTTTTCAGAATCATACTCGAAATTGTCCCTCTTTTTATACTCTTTTTAGGTGAAGATGTTACTGTATAATAACATATTTTAGTGATCGCATCTGAATTTAACTTTAGCCGAGATCAGCTATTTGTCTAAAATCTTGTAAAGCTGACCAAAAATCATTAGTTTCTTTAATATCTACTAAAACCTCTTCGCGTTTAACATGACTAATCCACAGACGGAATAGGATTCTCCTTGGAAAACTGTTCTTCAGACTTATTTCCACGAATTTATCAGATTTTTCTACCCCGATCTTTATGCCAATATTGACTGGACTAAACCGATTGGATTTCTCGATAAAGAGCTAATACAGGTTACAGAGGTACTTCAATTGGTCGCAGATTAGCTGATGCTCTAGTCAAAGTTTATTAGATTAATGGTGAAGCAACTTGGCTGTATATTCACGTTGAATTACAAAACCAACGTGATAGCGGACTTTCTCAGAGAGTTTATGTCTACAACCATAGAATCTATGAACAGTATAAACAGCCAATTACCTCCTTAGTAATTTTAGGAGATGATGACATTAATTGGTGACCAGATCATTTCGTTCTACGAGCTCCGAGAACAACGGTCAGAATTGATTTCTCTACAACCAAGTTGCTAGATTATAGGAAAAGTTGGGCTGAATTAATAGAAGTAAAATATAATTGTCACTCGATTGATTCTCATTATGGTCATCCCAGAACTTGAAAAACAACTTCTGACGCTCCGCTCCTGCGTCGCTAACGCTGCGCTATCAGCTTTCAGCCAACGATAAACTTTATATTATCCAACTCCTGGCACAGTGCCTAACTATACCTGAAGTCCAAACAGAGCGACCAAGCAAACTCGACGGATCCTGCGTCGCTAACGCTACGTTATCAGATTTCTTTCGTCAGTCCCCTTTAGTAGGTATCGCCGAAGAACTTGATTTTAGCCGAGATCGCAGTTTACCTCGTAACACTTTCACCCATGACTTATCTACTTGATACTTGCTTCATTTCTGAAGTGGTGGCTAAACAACCTAACCAACAAATTATAGATTGGTTAGATGTCCAAACACCAGAAACATTATATATTAGTATGATTACCATTGGTGAAATAGCTAAAGGTATTGGTAAAATGTCCGCGTCTAAATGGAAAGAATCTCTAACCACTTGGCTACATGAAGACCTACCTAACCGCTTTAAAAATAGAATCCTAAAAATAGATTTTTCAACAATGGTGTTGTGGGGGAAATTAGTGGCACAATTAGAACAAAGTGGTAGATCTATACCAGCAATGGATTCTCTAATAGGAGCTATTGCTCTACAAAATTCTCTATCAATTGTCACTCGTAATGAAAAAGATTTTTCAGGTATAGGAGTTGCTATTATTAATCCTTGGTTCATTTGAATTAATAATATTAATTAGTAATTAATAACATTTCAGAAATCCTACCTATGGTGATTACGTGATTTATGAAAATTTTAGTCCTTAATGCTGGTTCAAGTAGTCAAAAGAGTTGTTTATATGAAATTCAGGATGAAACCTTTCCCAGCGAAGCAATCAAGCCTGTTTGGTTCGGTCACGCCAACTGGATTCAAGACAAAAATCAGGTAGAAATTACAGTCAAAACCTCTACAGGTAAAGTACTAGAAGAGACTATTACCCATGATTCGCGGGAATCCCATGTGACTTACTTACTCCAGGCGCTGACTCATGGCGCTACAAAGATAATCGATCGCTTGTCTGAAATCGATGTGGTAGGACATAGAGTAGTACATGGAGGAAAAGAATATCAAAATGCGGTGATCATTAATGACGTTGTAAAACAGGCGATCGCTAAATTGGGTAAAATTGCTCCAATTCATAATCCTGCTGCTCTAGCAGGTATAGAAGCTATAGAAAAAGATTTAGGTCAAGTTACTCAGGTAGCGGTTTTCGATACCGGATTTCATCAAACTTTAACAGATGCTGCTGCTGTATATCCTATCCCTTATGAATTGGTGGAACAAGGTATCCGTCGCTATGGTTTTCATGGGATCAGTCACCAATATTGCGCTGGTCGCGCAGCGCAAATCCTGAATCAAGATTTAGCTTCCTTGCGATTAATTACATGTCACTTGGGTAATGGTTGTTCTCTCGCTGCGATTAAACATGGTCGTAGTGTCGATACGACTATGGGATTCACCCCTTTAGATGGTTTGATGATGGGTAGTCGTTCTGGTTCTGTCGATCCAGGGATTTTGCTTTACCTACTACAGGAGTTTGATTATTCTCCAGCAGATTTAGATAAAATGCTGAATAAGGCTTCTGGTTTGCTAGGAATATCGGGTATCTCGAACGACTTACGGGAAATCGTCAAAGCCATTGAACAAGGTAATTACCGCGCTCAATTGGCTTGGGATATTTACATACATCGTTTGCGGTCTGCTATTGGTGCTATGCTAGCTAGTCTAGGAGGATTAGATGTTTTGGTTTTTGCTGGTGGTGTGGGAGAAAACTCTGTGGGTGTTCGTCAAGATACTTGTGCGGGCTGGGACTTTTTGGGACTAAGATTGGATCTCCAGAAAAATCAGCAACAACCAGTTGATCGCGATATTGCGACAGATGATTCCACAGTCAGGATTTTAGTCATTGAAACTCAGGAAGATTGGGCGATCGCTCAACAATGTTGGCAATTAGTCAAAAAATAGTCAAGATAAAACCTAGTTTGGCAATATCTATGTATTTATCACGAGGATTTATTGTTTCACCATTCATCGCTTGCTTGTGCGTCGGTTCCATTATCCTACTGCAAATTCCTCGTTTACAGAAATTGGTCGCCAGTAGCAATACTGTTTCAGTAGAGAGTCTGGAAAGAGATATTAAATCAGAAAAAATCCAACTGGATTTGCTGAAAGTCATCCCTAGTTTTAGCTATGATAATGTGATCGCTGATTGGGTGTTTATCGATTTTTTACAATACTTCGGAGATGATCCAGCACGTGATCGCACTGGTTATAGTCTCAGTCCAGATTTTTTCGATGTGATCGTAGAGCGCGATCCGAGATTTTTAGATGCTTACCGATACCTGTCTACGAGTACTGCTTTTTACGCAGCCATGCCAGAAAGGTCGATCGCCCTCATGGAAAAAGGATTCCCATTTTTGAGGGCGAAGGTTCCTAAAAACGCCTATTATGCTTGGCGCGATCGCGGAACTGATGAACTATTATTTTTAGGTGATGCTAAAGCTGCGCAAAAATCCTTTACTCAAGCAGCAAATTGGGCAAATGAATACTCAGATCCTCAAAGTAAATATGCAGCAGATGTATCTCAGAAAACAGCTAACTTTTTAGCTACTAATCCTAATAGTAAATCAGCCAGAATAGCTACATGGACAATGGTTTTAGAAATGCAGGTTGATCAAAAAACTCGTGTAAGAGTCATTAAAAAAATTACAGATCTTGGAGGAAAAGTTGTACTTAATCCAGATGGAACTTACAAAGTTAAATTACCTAAAAAGGATTAAGCGCTAACTAGAAAGATGCAAAAAAACTGAAGTATATCAGGAAAAAGAAATTTTCTAGTACTGCAGTACCATAAAATAAAAATGCGTAATTTGCATATTAATACTTACATAACCAGCTATTCCTTTTGAGCAAATATTATCGGAATAATATCTATCTGTAGAAAGAGGGAAAGTAGTCAGGGCTGTAATTACTCAGCAGTTTTCATTATGAAAATTACTGCTTAAGGATGAGGAAACTAGAATTTTCCTTTGTTATTCTTAGAAAATGGAAGTGTGACTGTCCATATTTATTTTTGGTCACACTCCCATTATTAAAAATATGGTAACAAGAGTCAATGGGGTTTCCCATCTCTCTAGAGAATGATTTTTTTAATCAACACTTAGTTAAAAAATCAAGACGTGCTTGTTGATTGATCTTCAGTTTTTCTTCCAGGGTATTCCATTGTTGTTGTTCGATCAATTGGATAAATTCATCTAAGTTTTGACGGTAATGTTGTAGTGAGTTGAGCAATGGGTCTCTATTATATTGCGCCATCATTACTCCCAATTCAGGATTTCCCCCTCCGACTCGACTGGTATCTTGAAATCCAGAACTGGCTAAATTTTTCGCTAAGTGTAAAATTGTAGTATCTGTTTCACTCAAACAAGAGGCTATTAATGAGGCGCTGACTATGACAGGTAAATGGGAAATCCAACTAACAGCATGGTCATGCTGCTCTGGTTGACAGTGGTAGATAATAGCGCCAAGCGATCGCACGATTTCCTCTAAAACTGTGATGGCTCTTGTAGGTGTTGTAGCGACTGGGGTTAATACATAAGGACGGTTGACAAACAAGTTTCGCTGCGCAAAATCTATACCAGTATCTGTTTTACCAGCCATAGGATGACCGCCGATAAAGTTCGACCACAGGGGGGAAATTTCTGCAACTAATGGTGCTTTGACTGAACCAACATCAGTTAAAATTGTAGTTTTAGGTAAATAAGATGCTAACTGCGCAACTTGAGGCACAATAAGTCCTATAGGAGTACAAATGAATACAATATCAGTAGATACCAACAGGCTCAAATCGAGGGAAGCTTGATGGACGCAACCAAGTTCAATGGCTTTTTTGCATGTTGATTCACGATGACTCACACCTAAAATATCATGTCCTTGTGAACCCAAATCTAAACCCAAACAACCACCTATGAGTCCTAGTCCTAAAATACCAATTTTCATTTTTGACCTAGAAAATTTAACTTTTATCTATTGTCTGTATACTTTACCAGCGATCGCAGTTGGCGTTTTAGGAGTCATCTCATGACCGTAGAAGAATTATTGGAAAAATATGCAGCAGGGAGATTAGAATTTAGTGGTATTAACTTAGCGGAAGCTAATTTAACTGGCGCGAAACTGACTGGGGTGAACTTTACTAAGGCGAATTTAAGCATAGCAAATCTGAGTGGTGCCAATCTGAGCGAAGCCAATCTGAGCTATGCTAAAATGAATGTAGCTAGATTAAGTGGTGTGAATTTGTCTGGAGCTATTCTGAACTACGCTAGCTTGAACGTGGCGAATTTGATTCGCGCCGATCTGAGTCGCGCTCACTTGCGGAAAGCTTCTTTGGTCAGGGCTGAGTTGATCCGGGCTGATTTCAGTCGCGCCGATCTTTCAGAAGCCATCTTGAGTAGTGCTGACTTACGAGAAGCTACTCTTAGACAAGCTAGTTTGCGCCGGGCTAATTTAATCGAGGCTAATTTAAGGGGCTGTTCTTTAAGAGAAGCTAATTTAGAAATGGCTAATTTAAACAGCGCTAACTTAACTTCCTCCGATCTGAGCGGGGTAAATTTACGAGATAGTGAATTGAGACAAGCAAATCTTTGTTTGAGCAATCTGAGCGGTGCTGATTTAAGTGGCGCTAATCTACGCTGGGCTGACTTACGCGGTGCTAACCTGCGCTGGACTGACTTAAGCGGTGCTAAATTGAGTGGTGCTAATTTAACGGGAGCAGATTTAAGCCATGCTAATTTAACCAATGCGAGTTTAGTTCATGCTAATTTAACTCAAGCGAAATTAGTCAAATTAGAATGGATGGGAGCGGATTTATCAGGTGCGATGTTAACTAGCGCCAAGCTTTATTCCACACCGCGCTTTGGTCTCAAAACTGAAGGTATTTCTTGTGAATGGGTTGACCTCTCACCCAAAGGCGATCGCTCAGTTATCCAAAATTTTACTCCAGAAGAATTGCGCGAGTTTTTTAATGCTACTCCACCAACTATTCGGATTGTGATCGACGCACCTCTGGAACATGAAGCCAGTTTTGTGCTGGCTGGTACTTATTACCAAATCGCTCAAGAATATCCAGGATTAGCAAAACCGCCAAGTATAGATTTAGGTAGTCGAAAAACTATTTTCACTTTTAGAATAGATAGTGATGAGGCTTTATTACCTACAGCTTATATGGCGATTCTTCCGTTTAAAGATGGTGCTGCTACTCAACAAAATATTTATACGATTTTAAATACGATCCGTAAAGAATTGGGTAATAAAGAATTGCTCAAGACACCCCATCTAATAGAAAAGTTAACTCTCCAGGTAAATGAAGCTACGCACAAAGCCCAAGAAATCCAAAGAACCAAGAAATACTTGGAAATGGCTGCAAAATTAGCCTTTTTTAAGGCTTGTACTCAAACAACATTAACTAATTCTAGCGCTCAAAATATAATTATATACGATCATCCCCAATTTGGTAAAAGATTAGTTAAACAATCTTATGCTGATGGAGCAAATTCTGAAGAATCACCTAGTGAAACATCTAATTTACCATCATTAAAGATGATGGTAGATTTCATTAGAGGGTTTTACTAAACTTAGTTATTCTACATCAAGTTTTAGGTAGAAAATATGCACGATACATTCAATCGAATTATGGGGCGGACTCGTTATGTTGTTTGTCGTTTGTTTCTACATCTGAGAGGTTCTGAAGTAGCTCCTATTTTAGGTATTCTCAATCGGGCATCACGGGAAGTAATTGATACTGATGGGGATTCGTCAGTTATAGGCGAACAATTAGTCAGAATCTGTGAAAATTTATTGCAAATAGATCAAAATTGGTTTTCCGCAGCTAATGAAGGAGATGTCTTCTGGGATGAGGGTGAAGCAGGAGACTATTTCAACGAATTATTCACCGACTCTGCTCAAAGGTATTTGAGCGAGCCCGACTTTAATTCCACAACTGATGCAAATGAGCCTTTATCTATACCTGTGACCAATAATGTCGTAGTCATGATTACAGTCGCTTACACAGGGGAAGTCCCAGAATTAGAAGTTGACCTTTCTAATTTAAAAGCCTTACAGGAAAGTTTGAAAGCACTGATTAATTTACAATATAAGCAGAAATACAGAGCAATTCAAGTTCATTTTTCCCCGGCTCGCTTAGGTGATGAACTAACTAACGATCAGCTTTTGCAAAATTTCCCGGAATTAATTCCATTGTAAATCCGATCTTAACTAGTTAATTGGTCAATTTATCAAAATTGCATGAAGCAGGAGAATCAAGTTATGTCGATCAATCAAATCTGGCGGAAATTCATCGTTATTGTGCTAGCTGTGGGCTTGTGTTTGACAACTTTTGGTTGTGGAGGAGGAGAGCAATCTACATATAATAGAACTGGTGGAGTAGATCATCGCACAGCCACCCCTACCTTTATTAATGACGGAAAGTATCCAGTACAACAAGCTACCTATAATGATGCTAATGGAGAATATACACTATTTCTACTGAATAGTACACCTCCTGCTTTTGCTACGACAAAGTTACAAATGGCTCAATTAACTGATGATGATATTAAACAGGGTAAGACAACGTATCTGCAAGTAGAGAAAGGTCAACCAAGTTTATATATAACACCAGAATTTAAAATCCAGTATGTTCATAACGTCACTGAAACAAGAGAAAACGCCAATGGACAAAAAGAAACAGTTGTGGTTCGCCAAGAGTCTAGTTTCTGGTCGCCTTTTGCTGGTGCGTTAGCGGGTCAAGTTATTGGTAGTATGTTATTTAGACCTCAATATTATGTTCCTCCTATTTATCAATCGGGTGGAAGCATATCAGGATTTGGTGGTTATGGTTCTAGTTATGAGCGAGCTGTTTCAGAGTACCAGGCTCGCTACAATGAACCTCCTGCTGCTGTAAGAAATCAAGCGATCTTCCGCCGTACAGGTGCGTTGAGAAATTCTGAAACTTCTCTGAACAGACCTGCTAACACTAGTAGTCGTTCTACTGGTTCTGGTTTTGGTAGTAGTACACTTAGGTCTTCTAATCGGTCTAGTTCTGTGCGTCCTCCATCTGGTAGTAGTTTTGGTAGTGGTAGTCGTTCTTCGGCTATGCGTCGTTCCTTTGGTGGTTTTGGTAGTCGCAGAAGACGTTAATTAGATATATCCTTCATCATAAATTCGTAGTTGTGCTATTTGCGCAACTACGAACTAATCAATCACGACCTTTGACTTTGGCAATAATGGCTAATTCAGCCATTAGTTGGGAGAAGTTGTCTGGTGTTAAGGATTGGGGTCCGTCGGATAAGGCTTTAGCTGGATTGGGATGTACTTCGATCATCAGAGCATCGCAACCTGCTGCGATCGCCGCCATAGACATAGCTGGGACGAAATCAGCCCAACCAGTACCATGACTGGGGTCAACCATGATCGGAAGATGAGTCAACTTCCTCAGAACGGGAATGGCGGATAAATCTAGAGTATTGCGGGTATACTCGCGGTCAAAAGTCCGAATTCCCCGTTCGCATAAAATTACATTTGGGTTTCCTGCTGCTAAGATATATTCAGCCGCCATTAGCCATTCTTCAATAGTTGCTGACATACCTCGTTTCAACAGTACTGGCTTAGATTGAGCTCCAACCTTTTTCAGCAGGGAGAAATTTTGCATGTTTCTTGCTCCTACTTGAATCACGTCAGCTACTTCAGCGATCGCATTGAGATCGCTCGCATCCATAACTTCCGTAATCACGCCCAATCCGCTAGCATGACGAGCCTGAGCCAATAATTCTAAAGCACTTTCACCGTGACCTTGAAAGGCGTAAGGAGAAGTCCGGGGTTTATAGGCTCCACCGCGGAGAAACTGAGCACCAGCAGCCTTGACTCGCAGTGCTGTTTCCACAATCATTTCAGCATTTTCTACCGAACAAGGACCCGCTACAACAATTAATGGATGCTGTTCACCAAAGGTTAACTTACCATTAGGAGTAGCAACTGATACTGATGATGCTTCTCCATTACGGAATTTACGGCTAGCTCGCTTAAAGGGTAATTCTACTCGCAAAACTTGCTCAATCCATTGACTCAGTTCTTGAATTCTCAGCGGGTCTAATCCAGCAGTATCTCCGACTAATCCAATTACTACTTTATGCTGTCCAATAATTTTTTCTGGTGTCAATCCCCATCCAGCAAGCTCGTTGCTAATTTTGTCAATTTCCTCCTGTGGGGAATTAGACTTCATCACTACAATCATAAACAATTTCCCATTAACTTGATATTTTCTTCAGTGCTGTAATAAGCCATTATGTTTGAGCAAAGCAGTAGTACTGGGTTCTCTACCACGGAAAGCCTGAAATATTTCCATAGGATGCTGACTACCACCCAAAGATAATATTGTATCTCTGTAGCGTCTACCTGTAGCCTGTATCGCCGATTCGTTATCTAAACCTGCTTCTTCAAATGCAGCAAAAGCATCAGCGCTTAAAACCTCAGCCCATTTATAACTGTAATATCCTGCTGCATAACCACCTTCAAAAATATGTGTGAAAGCGCAAAGAAAAGCATCCTCGGGTAATGGAGGTAAAACAGTTGTTGTTTTGGCAATTTCATGGCGGATATCCATGGCTGTGCGATTCCCACCAGGACGATAGCGATAGTGTAGTTCTAAATCCACACGACTAAAATGGATTTGACGTAACATAGTAGAGCCACTCATGTAATTGCGCGATGCTAAGAGTTTTTGGTAATAGTGTTCTGGTAGAGGTTCGCTGGTTTCATAATGTTTGGCTATACCAAATAGAGTTTGGCGATCGTAACACCAGTTTTCCATAAACTGACTAGGTAACTCCACAGCATCCCATTCCACATTATTAATTCCTGCTGCGCCAGTATAGTCAACTTGAGTTAGCATGTGATGTAAACCATGTCCAAACTCATGGAATAGTGTTTCTACTTCATAAAATGTCATCAAACTGGGTTTCCCGTCTAAAGGAGGTGTTTGGTTACAAACCAAATAAGCAACAGGTAACCGGATATTCGTGACACCATTTTCTGTAATTTTTCCTCGATGGATACAAGCATCCATCCAAGCACCACTGCGTTTTTCAGCAGGACGACTATAAGCATCGAGATAAAAATAAGCAATGGGAGTATTAGTTTCATCCAAAATTTGGAAATAACGGACATCAGGATGCCAAATAGGTGCTTGACCATCAGCTGCGGTCACGGTCACACCAAAAAGTCGCTTGACTAAAGCAAAAAGTCCGTCTAAAACTTGGGGAAGTGGAAAATAAGGACGTAGTTCTTCATTGGTAAAAGCAAACTTGGTTTCTCTTTGGCGTTCTGACCAAAAATTCACATCCCAATGATTTAAATCTTCAGCTTCCGGTGCTTGATGATCTTTTGCAAAAGCTTGTAGTGCTTTTAAATCATTAACAGCAGCATGATAACTAGCCTGACGCAATTCTTCTAAAAGTTTTTCTACAGATGGGACATCCCGCGCCATTTTACTGGCTAAACTCAATTGAGCAAAACTTTCAAAGCCAATTAATTGGGCTAACTCTTGTCGTAATTGTAAAATCCGCTCGATCAAAGGTTTGTTATCCAGTTCCCCAGAAGCAGCGCGAGTTATATAAGCTTGATAAATTTTTTCCCTCAGGTCTCGTCTGGTGCTGTGCTGCATGAAGGGAATATAACTGGGAAAATCTAAAGTAATATACCAAGGTCCTTGATCAGCAGTAGCATTTTCTACTCCAGCAGCACGAGCAGCCTGAGCTGCCAAACTAAGTAAACTAGCAGGTAAGCCATCTATTTCTGCTTTAGTTGTGAGTACTAAGTTAAAAGCTTTAGTTGCATCTAGAACGTGATTAGAAAATTTCGTACACAGTTCTGCTAATTCCATCTGAATAGCATTGAATCTGGCTCGTTCCTCTCCTGCTAAACCTACACCAGAAAATTCTGCGTCTCTAATAGCTGCTTCTATAATACGCTGCTGGGCTAAGTTCAGACTTTTCCAGTCTTGACTTGCTTGCATTATTTTAAAAGCCTGATAAATAGGCTGGCTTTGACTAATTCTTGTAATAAATTCTATTACTTGGGGCTGGACTTTTTCATGGCTGGCTCTCAGTTCTGGGCTATTCTTCACGCCCATTAAATGGTTGAGGATGTTCCAACTCCAATTTAATTTTTCTGTCAATTTTTCTAATGGTTCGACTAAATCGCTCCATGTAGGTTGTAGATTAGCTTCCAACGTAGCTAGTTCTTGTGCCAGTTGTTTTAACAAATGGTTGAAAGCGGGTTCTACTTGTTCTGGTTTGATTTGGTCGAATGGTGGTAGACCAGAGCATTGCAGTAAGGGATTCTGAGAGATAGTCGCAGTTGCACTCATTGTTTTGTGTTAATAGCCAGTAATAGGCACAGAAAATCATTTTTTTCTATATATTAATAATGTACCTCTTGTACATAAATTATGCTTGCTAAAATGGCACTGTTATTATCTGATGAAGTTCTACCAAAAGATAGAGGAATTTTTTCATCATAGATGTACCTATATTTTTGGTATTCTGTCATTACCCTCAAACATAGATTATCGTCTCACCTCAAATCCTCGCAGTCCTTCTGGTGGCTCATACTCAACCAGAATTTTCTGCACTACCGCAGCAGGTGGTCCAGAATAGCACCAGCGAACCATTTCTTCCACAGTTTGCTGTGTTCCTTCAAATACTGCTTCCACGCGATTATCAGGCAGGTTGCGTACCCAACCATTTATGCCTAACTGGCTAGCTGTATCTACTGTAGCATATCGGTAACCTACTCCTTGGACTTGTCCTAAAATCAGCACATGAGCGCGAATCAGTTCCGCTAATGATGTAACGTTTTGCATAAGTTAATTTACGGTAAATGAGTCACTATGTCTAACCTACCACCTCTGAATACAGAAACGATCTGGGCAATTATCAATGAAACAGTTGGCGATCGCACTGTCAACCAGTTGTTATGGTATTATTTAGGATATCGCTATGATGAACAGTCTGAAACATGGAATACTAGTCAAGTAGCTCTAGAATGGCGAGATGAATACCCACAACCTCCAGATTTTATCAATTCTCGTCCAGCCATCATGAAATTAACCCGGTCTATTCCCCCAGAAAATAAGCAATTACTTAAAGAAAAGTTGCATTTTAAAGGATATAAAATTGGCGAATTCGGACCTAGACAAACTCGCAGAGCAACAGCAGCTAATTGGCTATTAAGTTATATGCAGTCAAACTTGAGTTAAGCCTGAGTTAAAGTCGGCGGTATTTTGATGGCGTTTGAAATCATCTAAAAGTATGTTGTTTTTTTTAATGGAAGTGTGTATATTAGTTTTTTACATATCGTTAAAATTGGATTATGACAAGCAACCAACTAATTAACACTAACATTAAGAGTTCTCATGTGTTATTAACCCCCAATGAAGTTAAGGAAAGATTACCCTTAACTAAAGTTACAGAACACACAGTTTTAAAATTCCGGCAAGAAATCGAAAATATTCTTGATTTTAAGGATAATAGAAAATTCATTGTTGTCGGACCTTGCTCAATCCACGATCCGCAAGCAGCCATAGAATATGCAGAAAAGTTGCATAATTTAGCTGAAAAAGTCAAGGATAAAATCCTCTTGATCATGAGAGTCTACTTTGAGAAACCTAGAACTACTGTTGGTTGGAAAGGGCTAGTTAATGATCCTGACATGGACGATTCATTTCATGTAGAACGTGGGATATTGATTGCTCGCAGTTTATTAATCAAACTAGCAGAATTAGGATTACCAACTGCGACAGAAGCTCTTGACCCTATTATCCCCCAATACCTGAGTGAATTGATTGCATGGTCAGCTATTGGAGCTCGTACAACTGAATCCCAAACTCATCGAGAAATGGCTAGTGGACTTTCTATGCCTATAGGTTTTAAAAATGGTACTGATGGTAATATTAATGTGGCTTTAAATGCTCTGAGAGCTGCTAAAACACCCCATCATTTCTTAGGAATTAACCAAAAAGGACAAGTCAGCGTATTTGAAACCAGGGGAAACCAATACGGTCATGTAATTTTACGGGGAGGAAACCAGCCTAACTTTGATGTAGAAAATGTGATGCTGGTGGAAGCAGAATTAAAAAAATCAGGATTACCGCCCAGAATCGTGATCGATTGTAGTCATGGTAATACAAATAAGAACTATAAATTGCAGCCTGTCGTGTTTGAAAATGTCATTCAACAAATAATTGATGGGAATACTTCCATTGTAGGGGTGATGCTAGAGTCTAATTTGTATGAGGGAAATCAATCCCTGACTGGCGATCTCCAAGACCTAAAGTATGGTGTTTCGGTCACCGATCAGTGTATTGGCTGGGAAGAAACTGAAGAAATTATTTTGGCTGCTTATACCAAGTTAAAATAAATTAACGTGAGTTCGACGGTTGGAAAAAGGCGGTAAAAGTTACCACCAGAGGGATTTGATCGGGTTATTAGATGTGCTATTAATTATGGTCGAAACTAATTGAGCATTGCTGCGTATCTCTAATATCTAGCCACCGCAGTGTATTTAGTTTTTTGGTCAGCTTGATAGCTGGGCTGAACGCTCATATGTATTTATATAAAACGCTTGTCTGCATACCTCCTGCTATGTTTTAGTTCCGTCGAACTTGTGTTAAAATAGCCAAATGATCCATTTACCTTTATAATAATCAAATCTTAAGTTTCTAGAAATGAAGACTTTGTATTCGCTAACACCAAAACAAATAGAACTACCTTTAAATTTTATAACCTGTAAGCCAAAATTCACTTTTATCGATTTGTTCGCAGGTATTGGCGGTTTCAGAATTGCTCTACAAAAATTTGGTGGACAATGTTTAGGTTACTCTGAAATCAGTAAACAATCAATTAAAGTGTATCAACAAAATTTTATCAATTGTTTAAATAAAGATGAAATTGAATTAGGGGATATTACAAAAATCGAAAATCTACCCAATGATGTTGATGTAGTGGTTGGTGGTGTCCCATGTCAACCTTGGTCAGTAGCAGGATGTTTAAAAGGTTTTGAGGACCCCAGAGGAAAACTATGGTTTGATGTAATTCGGTTAATTAACCAAAGTAAACCTAAAAGTTTTATATTTGAAAATGTTAGCGGATTAGCCAGTCCTAAAAACCGTTCTAACTTAGAACTTATTTTAAATTCATTTGAAAGTATAGGTTACTGTGTTAGATGGAAAATTCTTAATGCTTATGATTTTGGATTACCGCAAAATAGAGATAGAGTTTTTATGGTAGGTGTCAGAAATGATCTATATAATTCTGAAGAATATAAGTTTCCTAATCCTCTCAATATTCATCCTAAAGTATTAGATATTTTAGAAGACCTAGAAGGAATCAAAATTAGAGAAAAGGTTAAGATAGATTCAGACACTTTATTTAAAGGATACATACCACCATCAAGGACAAGATTTCAAAAAAATGATGAGTTAAATGATTTTTTTATTTTCTCTGATTTAAGAAATGGACACACCACAATCCATTCTTGGGATATTATTGAAACAACTGATAGGGAAAAAAGTATCTGTCTAGTTCTTTTGAAGAATAGAAGAAGTAAGAAATATGGTCTAAAAGATGGTAATCCTTTATCTTTTGAAAACTTTCAAGCAATCATACCTAATATAAAAATTACCGAGATCCATAATTTAGTAGAAAAACGGATATTTCGTCTCACTAACGATCATAAGTATGATTTTGTCAATTCTAAAAATATGACAGGTATCAATAATATTTACAGAATTATTCTACCAACTGCTGATATTGTTCCTACTTTGACTGCTACTGGAGCTAAAGATTACATAGCAACAGAGTCTATCCATGCTACAAATCCAGATGAGTATAAAAGTATTTTTTTAGAAAAAATTTACAAAGAAAGAAAATTTATCCCAATAACAGCCAAAGATGCTTGTAAATTACAAGGCTTTCCTGCGGATTTTATTTATCATGAAAATGATGATGTTGCTAGACAACAATTTGGTAATGCTGTACCTGTACCTGTAGTTGAAAGTTTAATCAAAGAACTGTTGAAGCACGGCGTTACGGAACGAAGTTTTAGTGTTTCCATCCTCTAATCACAATATGGAGTTGATTTCTGATAGATAAACTGAAATAAAGGATTGTTCGAGAATCAATTGGTAATTCTCAGTTAATCCTGGTGAATGAATTAAAACTTCGCTTTCTTTGCGCACAATAACTATAGCATTATTTACAGTATTTCGCATCAACATCATCTCAGTTTCGCTAGGATTGTCCAATATAACAAGCTGACTCCCTTGATAAAACATCCCTTCTGATTCCAAGATGTTTTCTGGGTATTCAGCAATTAATAGGTCGAGTTGAGGATGGCGCAGTAAAGTTTGGACATTGCTATTATAATCCTGGTTAACTACTTTTTGCAATCTATTGATAAATACTCCATCTCGACACACAGCACCTATTTTCCAGTTAGGACGTTGACGAAGAATGTGATTCACGACTATTTCCATATCACTTCCAGAAATTTGATTAAAAGTAATGATGGGAATTTTCGCATCTGTAGCAGGATGGAAAAATTTTTTTAGGATGTGCGCCGGTACATTAGTACTTCCGCCTAATGCTGGTCTCAAATGTAAATGAATCCCAGGAGAAGCATTGATTCCTAAAATATAAAAATTACCCGATTTCCACGATTTGCTTAAATTTTCAGCGATCGCATCAATTCCCACACAAGTAAGACGGAAATATTGACAAATCTCTTGAGCTAAGATAACATTGTCATTGTGAATTGTATTTGTAACGTTAATACTTAAATCTCCAGATGCTAAATTAGCAACTTTACGCAGGGAGATACTCACATCCTCTTCTAGAACAGAATCTAATTTTAGTCCTAGTTCTCTCAGGTGTAACTTCATTTCTTGATCGATCTGAATTTTATTCAAAGATGAAGTAAAACCATCTTGACGTTGAAGTTGATTATTTTCTTCCTCGATTAATTCCGCAATAGTTGAATATCCATCACCAATAACTGAAGCTGGACGAAGTTCCGCAACAGCAATAAACTTACTATTAACACATAATAAGCGGAAATCACTTCCTGAAGCACGTTTCTCGACAATAATTCTTCTGGGTTTATTGGCTGGAATGACTAACAAAGCTGCTTCATAAGCTGATTCTAGCTCTCTTTCATTTTGTACATAAGGATTTACACCATTTCGTTTATTTGCCAAAGCAGGTTTAACCGCAACAGGATAGCCAAGTTCCTTTGCTAATGCTAGAGCAGCTTTCACAGAAGTTACTGTATCACCTTCTGGAACGGGAAAACCCAGATTTTCCAGGAATTCTCGACAATCATCCCGGCGATTAGTCAATTGGACATCTAAATGGCTATCACAATCAAAAGATGTCCCTATACCCCGTACTTGTTTTTTACCATAACCATACTGCACTAATCCCTCTGTCCAAAGATAGAAATTAGGAATATCCAGGAAATCGGCTGTTTGTAATAAGGAGTAAGTAGACGATCCGCCATAAACTGATTTATGGAAAATATGGTGTAATTGTTTGAGTCTTGGCTCTAAGTCAAATTCTGCGTCCTGAGTTACAGCTTCTAACCAATCCCAAACAAAATAAACGATCGCTCTAGTTGTCTGTTCGTGTAGTGACTGAATCGCAATGCGCTCATATTGGGGAAATTGTTGGATACTCCAGCGATTGAGATACAAACCAACGTTTAATTTTCCCACTTCCACAACTACTCGCGCAAATAAAGTAGCGTAGGAATCATATCCTTGGTTTTCTAAATGGGGATAGTAATTACCAATAAATTTAGCATACCGTTCTATGGAAAGTGGTTGATTGTCTTGAGTTAAACCAAAATCAAAGACCAGCGACCTGGCTTCTAGGTATGGATTTGGACCCAGATAATAACGCAAGTTAAAAACGTCGAAAACATCATTACTTCTAGCATTAATGCGATTAGTATCGGTACTTCGTGCTTTAACCACTGATTTTTAACCTTAGACGCAACACCTTCAAATATAGAACAACAGACTAACAAATCCACCCTCCTAAAAAAAGCCAAATTCTCTCCCCCCAGACCCGCACGGGCCCAAAGGGAGAGAATATACATCTAATAACCTTCCCCTCTCAGGACTGTCTCAATTTCAGGAAGGGGAAAAGATTATTAGAAGATACTTCTAATAGTAATTCCAGCCTTGACTATTTCTCCTCCTCCTAGAGATAGATATTAAGGTGACAAGATTTGATCAAAAGGAATAGCTGATTATGTAAGTATTAATATGTAAATTACGCATTTTTATTTTATGGTACTGCAGTACTAGATAGCAGTATATTTGCGAGATAACTTAATGGCTGAAACCATCAATAATTCGTTGTAAATTGAGACAAATCATCCTCCCATTCAGTAACCGCCAGTGTTTCCAACATCTAATTCATCCCGCATCTATGTAACGCCTATAGAGTTAATTATGGAATCAGGGTCGATTCCTAGCTCTCTTAATTTTGCAGCCATTGCTTCCTTTTTTTGTCTTTCCAATTCAGCCCGTTGTCTTTCCAATTCAGCCCGTTCGGTTGGGAGTTCTTGATCAGTCAATATCCAATTACCTCTAGCATCATACCAGCGTAACCAAGGTCGGACTGTATTGTTAAAGCTCCCTTCGTATACTCCTAATCCTATTTCTAACTCTGGTATCCAAACTCTCTGATTTGATATCTCATATTCTAAGTAGCGGTTTTTGTTTAATTTAAATACTCGAAATTGACAGGTACTACCATCAAATACGAAATAATATGGTACTTTAAGTATGCTTTCGTATACTTCCCATTTTCCTGGTGGTTTTTCCGCATCTCGGAGTTTAGTCCCTAAATCCTCATCCTCTGTACCGGGTGAGAGCAACTCTACCACAATAAATGGACTGACTTCTTCTTGCCAAATTACATAACTATAGCGCAAAATGTTACCTGCGTATAAACGCTGTACACCTAAGACTACATACCAATCTGGACGTGTGTACCAATGCGTATTTTTGTAGTCATAGTATACATTCACGTTACTAGCAATAAACATCTCATCTCTGGAGTACTGAGGCGGGCGGAAGGAATATTCTAGTAGTCGAGGTTGGATTAAATGAAACATATCCGGTAAACCTGGTTCCTCCGGGTCTTCACTAGGAAGATCGAACATTGTGGGTAGAAGTGATTTTGGGATTTCAGGCGGTTCTATTTGATACATATTCCTATAACATCCTAATTTTTTGACTTTACATAAATTGATTACAGTGATAAATTCGCTATTAAAGTCTTGGATTTGATTATATAGAGTTAATTATGGAATCAGGGTCAATCCCTAGCTCTCTTAATTTCGCAGCCATTACTTCATTTTTGCGTTTTTCCAATTCAGCCCGTTGCTTTTCAGAATCTGCCCGTTGCTTTTCCAATTCAGCCCGTTGCTTTTCAGAATCTGCCCGTTGCTTTTCCAATTCAGCCCGTTGCTTTTCCAATTCAGCCCGTTGGGTTTGGAGTTCTTCCTTAGTTAATATCCAATTACCTCCAGCATCATACCAGCGTAACCAAGGTCGGACTGTATCGTCAAAGCTCCCTTGATACACTCCTAACCCTATTTCTAATTCTGGTATCCAAATTCTCTGATTTGATATTTTAGCTTCTACGTAGCCTTTTTTCTTTAATTTAAATATCCGAAATTCACAGGTTTTACCATCAAATACCACATAATATGGTACTTTGAGTATCCTTTCATAAACTTCCCATTTTCCTGGTGGTTTTTCCGCATCTCGGAGTTTAGTCCCTAAATCCTCATCCTCTGTACCGGGGGAGAGCAACTCTACCACAATAAATGGACTGACTTCTTCTTGCCAAATTACGTAACTAGAGCGCAAAATACTACCTGCGTATAAACGCTGTACACCTAAGACTACATACCAGTCTGGACGTTTGTACCAATCCGGATGTTTGTAGTTATAGTATATATTCACATCACTACCAATAAACATCTGATCTTTGGAGTAGTGAGGCGGACGAAAGGAATATTCTAGTAGTCGAGGTTGGACTAAATGAAAAATATCGGGCAAACCTGGTTCCTCCGGGTCTTCGCTGGGAAGATCGAACATTGTGGGTAGAAGTGATTTTGGGATTTCAGGCGGTTCTATTTGATACATAGCCCTATAACATCCTAATTTTTACAGTGATAAAGCTGATAAGGAATACCGATGCGATAGTGTTGAGTCGGGTCTATATCACAGTTAAGTTTCTCGATAAATTTCAATTTTAGCGGAAAATCTCGTTCGAGCATTCCTGGTCCAACAATCCATAAATTCAGTTTAGATAAATTTGGTAGAGAAAGTTGTGTCAGGTTCTGGATAAAAAGAGAAACAGCAGAAGATTTCCGTAGTAAAGCTACATTATCTAAAGCTAACGGGCTGTTTACATGATCGCTTCTTAATTTTTTTAATGCTAGAGCAAAGCTTAATCCTAATGATATATCTTGATTACTGTCATATGCTGTGACTAGCATAATCGGTATTTTTGGTTCTAAGTTCATTTTTTGAGCAACTTGGTCTGGTTGAAAAGGTTTTTGAAATGCTAAGTTGGACACTACACAACTACAACTGATAATACCTACTAATAAAAAGGCAATTTTTTGTGTATTGCGTATTTTAGCTAAACTAGCTCCTAATAAAGCGCAAAAGCCTGGATAATAGACGAAACTGTAACGGGGAACCGCAGTAATATCTTTTCCTAAGCAGTAGGCGATCGCCAGAAATTCCAATAATACGCAAAGAGTAAAACTCACAAGTGTGAAAGTCGCTAAATGAGTTGTACTTTCCCACCAAAGTGACTGAAAATTTCGGAGAGCTAACCATCCCATCCAGAAAAAGAATGTCACCATCAAAGCACCGCAAAAAATTGTCATTGGTAAAGGTTGATTTTCTACAGGGAGAAGAATCACCATCAATACCCAACTGATCAAAGTTTCATAAAAAGGTGCTATATCATGTACAGGCGCTATCCAATTTGTATCTGAGCTTCTAAAATGGTTAACCACTAAAAATAGCCAGGGAGTAAAACTAAGAATAATTCCACTGATATATAAGCTTAAATCTATCCAAAATTGGCGTTTTTTATGGATATTTATCTGATAACGATAAATCAACAGCAATAAAGTGACTATTTCCGCAATAAAGGCTATGGCGAAAAAGTAGTGGACATAAAGACCGATAATATTAATAATTGCCCATAATATCCAAACCCAGAACTTCACCTGCACTTTTTCAAATATATCTCGCTGGATTTGGACCAAACACAATAAGGATAAAGTGATCAACAGTACTGGTAAAGTATAATGTCTAGCTTCCTGGGAAAGGTAAACTGCGAAAGGTGAAATAGCCATGAGCAATGCAGCCATAATTCCCGCTGCTGGAGAAAACGCCACAGCATTGACTCCGTAAATTGCTAAGATTGTACCAATACCACATAACATGGGAAATGAGCGTAATTTCGATACCCATTCCGTCCCTAAGGGATGTAACCAGTCTAGCCAGCTATACATCATACAAAAAAACAAAGGAGGATGAGTAGACTGATGAGCCAGATTTTCTGCAATTTGATTACAACTGACTCCTGGCTGAAACCTAAAAATTGTCTCTACTTGCTCAAGCGGGAATACTATATTTAAAGGTAAGCTATCAAAATTTTTGCCTAAACTAAAAATTGCTGTGGTGACTTCATCCATCCATAGAGGCTTGAAGCCTAAATTCCACAGACGTAAGATCACACCTAATGCAATTATTGCCAATAATTTGAGATAATGCGGATAAGTTCTATGTTTTTCCATGAATGCATTAATTTAGATATATATGCTTGATTTAAACTTAGAATTTAGTCTCTAAAATATCTTTATACACCTTTCAATTGCGATGTCGCGGAGCGCCCGCAGATGAGCGATCGCTACATCCACAGCACCAGAATCCTGAGATTATATGTTAGACAATAATTCTACCGGTCAATTGTCCCCAGAAAACCTCTCGCCAGAAACATCGCCGACAAATTTAGCTGATCATTTAGCCGTGGGTATAACAGAAATCCGCCATAGCCTCCGATACGGACAAAAGCAAATGGCAGATTGGCGATCGGGACCGCTAGCAGTTTCAGCTGTTCCTGGTGCTGGTAAATCTACAGGTATGGCTGCTGCTGCTGCAATTGCGATCGCCAATCGCTACAGATCCTCTCATGGAACAAATCGCCAGGGACGACAGCAATTGATCGTTGTCACTTTTACCCGTTCAGCAGCTGCTAATATTAAAGCCAAAATTCGTACTTATTTAAAAAAATTATCTTTACCCCAAATCGGTTTTGCTGTCTATACTCTACATGGTCTAGCATTAAACATTGCTAGTCGTTATCCCGATCTATCGGAGTTGCAATTAGAAAACGTCACATTAATCACTCCTAATCAAAGTCACCGTTTGATTCGCACATCTGTAGAGCAATGGATTAATCAGCATCCTGGACTTTATTCCAGATTAATAGAAGGTGAGGAATTTGATGGTGAAGAAACAGAGAGGCTACGTCGTCAGTCAGTTTTACGCACAGAAATATTACCAGATTTGGCTTATACGGTAATTCATGAAGCTAAAAGTTCGGGAATCGCACCAGAGGAACTACAAAAATGGAGTCGAGAAATAACAGATAGATATCCTATTCTTCGTATAGCATCGGGATTATATGCAGAATATGAAAATTTAATCAAATCGCGAGAATTCATAGATTATGATGATATGATTCTAGCTGCTCTCCGAGTGCTGAATCATGAAAATACCTGTCGTCTTGAAAAAAAGCAAGTTTTTGCTGTTTTCGAGGATGAAGCTCAGGATTCCAGTCCACTCCAAACTAGACTGCTGGAGATACTTGCTAGTGGAGAAGATGAGGGTGACTTAAATTTGGTCAGGGTGGGAGATCCTAATCAAGCGATTAACTCCACGTTTACCCCTGCTGATCCCATTTACTTCCGCCAATTTTGTCACGATTGTAGTTTGAGTGAAAGACTAGCGACTATGGATCGCGCTGGTCGGAGTACCAAAATCATTATTGATGTGGCTAACTTTGTCGTCCAGTGGGTGAATAATCAGTGGACACGGACTCAGTTAGAGGATCAATTACCATTTCGCGATCAACAAATTTTGCCTGTGGAAGTCAATGATCCTCAAGTAGATGCTAATCCCGCTCCTGTGGGTAGAGGTCTGGAATTGTATAGTCCGCAAGATATTCATCATACAGTCGAGTTAATCTCTCAGAGGGTGATTGATTTATTTACCCAAACACCCCTTGCTAATGGAGCAATATTAGTCCGAGAAAATCGTCAGGGAAGATGGTTATCTCAAGCATTAGAGCCTATATGTAAAGAACATAAAATTAAACTTTATGATGTGAGTGAAAGAGAACGGCGATCGCATGTTCCTCAAGAAATTTTGACATTATTGCAATTTTGCGATCGCCCCCATTCACCGGATTATCTGAAAACAGCGCTCAACGTCTTAGTCGAACGCCAATTAATTCCCACCCAAGACCTGAATACTCTAGCGATTTTACCAGAAGAGTTCTTATATCCTGGACCATTAGGAACACCCCAATCAGACATAGTTCAAAAAGCAGCACGTTTATGTCGTAGCTTACTCCGCGCCCGCTTGGAAATTCCTTTGTATGATATCATTTCTTTTCTCGCTTTAACTTTAAACTATGATCGCGCCGAACTAGCGACAGCAGATAAACTTTCAGAGCGAGTCAATCAGCAAATTGCTGGTAATAGTTCTATGGTAACAATGCTTTCCGCTTTAAGTGAAATCGTTAGCTCAGAACGTTTTGAACCAGTAGAAACGGAAAATTTAGAAGAACAATATACTCAATCTGGTCAACTGACAATTATTACTATGCATAAAGCCAAGGGGTTAGATTGGGATTATGTCTTTTTACCCTTTTTACACGAAAGTCTCATCCCCGGTAAATTTTGGGTTCCTCCCCAAAGTCAGTTTTTAGGAGATTTCAGTTTATCGGAAGTAGCTCGCGCCCAAATTCGTGCTAGGCTTCATGATCATTCTCAGAAAATCCCTGACCTGAATCAAGCTTGGGAACAAGCAAAGTTCCTGAAAACGGCGGAAGAATATCGTTTACTTTATGTAGCGATAACTAGAGCAAAACGGCTTTTGTGGATTTCTGCGGCTCAACAAGCTCCATTTACTTGGAATAAACCGAATAATTTGCAAGCTTCACCAGCTTGTCCTGTGTTTTTAGCACTAAAACGCCAGTTCCCGGAACATGTCGTCAACTTACCCTTGATGTTCCGTCGGAAATCAAATCAAACAGTTCCTTAAATATTAATTCCTTTTGCAACAATATGAGCATTTTGGTAAATCCCTGCTGGGAAAACACCCATATATTAAAGTCTCTTGTAAGACTATTCTTTACAAATTCTTCATATTTAAGTGCTTGTAAAAAAAAATACATCAAATACCATTATTACCGTAGTCGGTTTTGATATAGTTATCATGAAAATTCAAAATTTAGTTCTAGCATTAGGGCTGGCTGGATTGGGTGTTGTACAGCAAATCTCATCTGCGCAAGCTTTAAGCTATACTTGGTCTTTTGTTACAGATAGCGGTTCTACTGGTGGTGCTGGTAACACCGTATCCGGTACAATTAGTGGTCTGAATATTGGCGCTAATAACGGAAATGGCTTGACAATATCTACGAGTACCACACCAAATGGACAATTGGAAAATATAACTAATTGGACATTTATACAGACCAGCCTAGGTGGTAATGCTTTTACTGTTAATTCAGCAGGACAGGTTACGCTTGCTGATGCGGAGTACAAAGACCCATCTGGTGATAAACTTTTTTTGGTGGGTATGGTGGGTACATCCCAGGCATTGGTACTGGTACTGGTACTACCTATTTTGAAAATTCTATTGGTGGAGCAACAGCATTCGTAAGTAGCAGTAGCAGCGTACCCTTCGACTTCAACCCAACCATAGGTGTAATACTAGGTATACCTCTGTTTTTAGGAATGAGGACACTCAAGCAGCGTCAAGCTTTCCAGGTAAAATAGTACTACTTTTATTAACTATTTAAAAATGATTAAGAATCGTCAACCTGGTTTTACTAAGTGAAGCCAGGTTGATGCGCTTCTAGTAACTTGTGTGTAAACTATAAGAGAGCGATTTACAAATTTGCAACCGCTTTCTTAAATCAAGAATTTTGCATAACTCTCAAATTGAGATATGAGTAACATTCCCCAAATAGGACAACCAGCGATAAATTTTTTACTTCCCGACCAGAGCAATAACCAAATTAGTCTGAATGATTTTAGTGGTCAATGGCTAATTTTGTATTTTTACCCAAAAGACGATACACCCGGTTGTACAACAGAAGCTAACGACTTTAACAATTTAGTCAGCGAATTCAGCACTTTAGGAGCGAAAATCCTGGGTGCCAGTCCCGATTCTACTAAGTCTCATAGCAAATTCATTAACAAATATAAGCTAGAAATTATTCTTTTAAGCGATCCAGAACATCAACTGATAGAAGCATATGGTGCTTGGCGTTTAAAGAAATTTATGGGTAAAGAATATATGGGTGTAGCACGTTCCACTTTTTTGATCTCACCGGAAAAAACCATAGTTCACACTTGGCCTAACGTTAAAACCAAAGGTCATGCTCAAGAGGTATTAACAAAATTGCAAGAACTCATAAGCTCTTGAATGATAATTGATTTAAACTAATGTTAAGCATATTGAATTTAGCCAACCTAATACAAATAATGCAATAGCATAAGCAGCAGGTGTATGCTAAAATAGGGCAATATTTAACCGGAGTGAAATTTACTATGGTTCAATCTATTCAAGCACAAAATATTTCTCTGGAATACTTAGAAGAAAAATTTAAATTACAAAAAGTAAATAACGAGACGTTTTTTCCAGAGTGCTTCGATAATTTACCTGAAATTACAGATTTAGAGCAACAATACCTGAATAGAGTTAAAGATAACTTCCTCAGAATGGCAATACATCCTCCACTTCTAGAAGATGCGGTGAAAATGATTGTTATATCACCGTTACTAGATTTGGCTGGCTTTTATGCTGAACCATTTTCTCTTGCTACTGAAGAATCAATCGAAATTATTGCAGAAGACGCAGAAGAGGTGATCAGAGGTCGCATTGATGTTTTAGTTATTCAAGCACATTTTTGGTTACTTGTGATTGAATCGAAAAGACCGAAGTTTTCACTCTTAGAATCCATACCTCAAGCACTGACCTATATGCTAGCGAATCCACACCCGGAAAAACCCGTATTTGGATTAGTTACAAATGGTACAGATTTTATTTTTCTAAAGCTGACCCAGGTGAATCAACCAAAATATGCTTTATCTGACCAATTTTGCTTATTGAAGCGAGAAAATGAGCTTTATCAAGTTCTGAGAATCTTTAAAAAAATCAGCCAAGTTTTAAGTTAGAAAATTCCAAATAAAAGAAGAGTATGAGACTAAGAAGAATAGAATCATATCGATAATCATTCTCATATTGGTGATAAACGCTGTCTAGGAAAGGATTACAAGTCAATGACGCCTTTAATTTATGTTATTGTATTATTAAGCGTTATTTAGTGTAATAGGAAAAATTATGTTATTCCTAGGTAATTCTTCATCGCTATTTCAAACCTTATAGGAATTCTGTCACTTTGAGTTGCGCCTATTTGTATTTTGTAAAGTATATTAGGTGAAAATTTCCCCTCATAGGTGGCTATACTGTTAGTTATCCATTCCTGTAATTTTGTTAACTCAATCTCTCGCGGATTTTTATAATAAATTACGGATTCCTGAACTATAAAAGACGGAACTCCTCTTCCTGGCTTTATGATACAAGTTAAATCACAATTTCCCTGCTTCTTTGTAACATTGACAAATAAGTGTTTTGTATTTGTTATAGGCATTATAGCTACAAATAAATGTTTTCCGTTAGGTGGACTATCTAACAGAAAAGAATCTCCAAGATTTATACAATTAATATTATTAGACATTTAGTAACGTATCAAATGCTTTGTTTGTCTCCATTGTTTCATTTATATTCTGAATATCTCCTTCACTTTTGCCCAAATTCCTAAGAATATCTTTAATATCAATAGGATGAGATTTTAATGGGGATGGATCTTGCCATTCTGGAAATTCTTGATGGATTTTTTCTACTAAGTCAAATCTATTAAAATGACCATTGTTTTGATATGCTTCATTAATGATTTTTAATTCTGCTCTAGATAGAGCATCAATTCCTGGATCTGCTTGTAAGCATAGATTATAGCAATGATCTCTAGAAATATGTTGAGACCAAAATTCGTTCTTATCAGCTTGAATCTTTTTTCCTTTGATTAAGTCATAAACATTGCTAAGAACTGGTCCGCATTTCATAGCAACATAAATATCTCCAGTAATTGATTCATCTAAATGCTCAAAAGCAAGACGGTCAGCAGTATATAACAACTTCATCAAACCTAAAAAAATCATAGTTTGATTCTTGTGTAACTTCAGAAATTGAGCAGCAGCTTGAGTAGCTTTTTCTGGACTAAATTTTGAGTACATCATAAAACAATCCCAAAATTAGTTGTCTGTAGTACTATCATACTCTAGACTATGAATAGGTAAATGATGTTTTATTTTGTTAACACGCTCTACTATCTCAATACCCATGTCAAGTTTCAAGTTAAATCATATTTTCGACAAATCCCCAATCGCGATCTCTATCTCCAGACGGAGGAAAATTACTCAAGACTTGAAGTAGTATAGAAGCGTCTTCCAATAATCTTTCCCCCCTGAAATTGATATACAACAAAGAGGGGGAAGGTTGTTAGGATGTATATTCTCTCCCTTTGGTCCCGTGCGAGTCCGGGGGGAGAGAATTTGACTTTTTTTTCCAAGGGCTATAGAATAATACTCAATTGGAGGAAAATTGGCTATGGTTCAATCTATTCAAGCACAAAATATTTCTCTGGAATATTTAGCAGAAAGATTTAAATTACAGAAAGTAAATAACGAGACGTTCTTTCCGGAGTGGTTGGATAACTTACCTTAAATTACAGATTTAAAGCAACTTTTGCTTATTGAAACGAGAGAATGAGCTTTATCAAATTCTGAGAATATTTAAAAGAATCAGCCAAGTTTTAAGTTAATCCGCGATCACTGACGCAGACGCAGACGCTTCGCTATCGTACCTAGCTAACGCTTCGCTATCCGGGGAAACTTCGCACCATCGCACTACGTCATTTCCATTTGTATAGTAACCAGAATAACGTAATGAAATCTTAAAGCAGATTTAGTAGCACCTATCATGTTAAACTATGACACTTTTGCTTATTTGCCATCTACTCAGGAATTACCTGATTCTGATGAAACGCCTGTGGATAATGAATTACAAGATTTAATTCCTAGCTTACTTAAAAGCATACTAGCTTTAATTTGGTCAGAGCGCTGGGACTGGTTTTTTGGTGTTGATATGGGTATTTATTATGACCCAGATCTACCGGCAGTTGTTCCTGACGGTTTTTTGAGTCTAGGTGTTCCAAGAGTTATTAACGAAGGATTACGCCGCAGCTACGCAGTTTGGGAAGAACATCAATTACCTATGATGGTATTAGAAGTTGTTTCTCACACTTATCGAGGGGAATATAGTACAAAAAAACAACTGTATAGTAAAGGATTAGGGATTTTATACTATGTTGTTTATAACCCCTTGAGAAAGAGAAAACCCCGGTTAGAAATATATAAACTAATCAATAGAGAATATATTCTCCTGGGTGGAAATCCTGTATGGTTACCAGAAATAGGTTTAGGAATTGGGAGAGAAAGAGGAACTTCTCAAGGAATTACGCGGGAGTGGTTATATTGGTATAATGAACAAGGACAAAGATATTTAACCTCAGAAGAACGTATTCAGGAAGCTGAACAACGGGCGGAATTATTAGCAAAAATGTTAAAAAATTTAGGGGTTAATCCTGACAATTTAGCCTAAAAATATAGTTTATAGTATTCCGTTGGAGTAAAATTGGCTATGTTTCAATCTATTCAAGCACAAAATATTTCTCTTGAATACTTAGAAGAGAAGTTTCAGCTACAAGAACTAAGTAATCAGACATTTTTCCCAGAACTGTTAGATAACTTACCTGAAGTTACAGAGTTGGAAAAGCAATATCTGGATAGGGTGAAAGCTAACTTCCTGAGATTGCTGAGATGTCCTCCACTGCTAGAAAATGCAGTGAAAATGGTTGTGATATCACCATTACTAGACTTAGGGGGATTTTATGCTCACCCATTTACGATTAAAACTGAGGAGTCGATAGAAATTACCTTGGAAGATGAAGCACAAGTCATCAAAGGTCGCATTGACATTTTAGTCATTCAAGCGCATTTCTGGTTACTCGTAATTGAATCTAAAAGACTGAAAATTTCCATATCAGAGTCTATAGCGCAAGCATTGACTTATATGCTGGGTAATCCCAATCCAGAAAAATCATCGTTTGGATTAGTCACAAATGGAACTAATTTTATTTTTCTGAAACTAACAAAGCAAAATCAAGTAGAATATGTTCTATCTGATGAACTTTCATTATTGAAACGAGAAAACGATCTTTATCGAGTTCTGCAAATTTTACGAAAAATTAGTCAAGTCTTGAGTTAACCATGTCAATTCGTCCCATCTACCTTGATTGTCACGCTACTACCCCCGTTGATCCAAGAGTATTAACAGCAATGTTACCTTATTTTACGGAAAAGTTTGGTAATCCAGCCAGTATTAGTCATGTTTATGGTTGGGAAGCGGAAGCTGCTGTCAATGAAACGCGGGAAATTTTAGCCCAAGCAATTAATGCGACACCAGAGGAAATTATTTTTACTAGCGGCGCTACAGAAGCTAATAATTTAGCGATTAAAGGTATTGCGGAAGCTTATTTTCAAAAAGGTCAGCATATTATTACAGTAGCTACAGAACATAAAGCAGTGCTTGACCCTTGTAGTTATTTAAAGAATTTGGGATTTGGTGTGACTATTCTCCCTGTTCAGCCAGATGGTTTAATCGATCTCAATCAGTTGGAGAAGGCTTTGCGTCCTGATACGATCTTAGTATCTGTCATGGCTGCTAATAATGAAATTGGTGTTTTACAACCTTTGGCGGAAATTGGGGAAATGTGTCGCGATCGCCAAATAATTTTCCATACAGACGCAGCCCAAGCTATTGGTAAAATTCCCTTAGACGTGGAAAGGATGAAAATTGATCTGATGTCCCTGACTGCGCATAAAATATATGGACCAAAAGGAATTGGAGCACTTTACGTCCGCAGACGCAACCCCAGAGTCCGGTTAGCTCCACAGCAACATGGTGGTGGACATGAGCGCGGAATGCGTTCTGGTACTCTATACACTCCCCAAATAGTTGGTTTGGGGAAAGCTGTAGAAATTAGTTTAGCAGAAATAGCCCTAGAAAGTCAACGAGTAACTCAATTGCGCCAAAAATTATGGTCTCAGTTGAAGAACATCCCAGGAGTTTATTTAAATGGACATCCCGATCAACGTTTGGCGGGAAATTTACATATTAGTGTGGAAGGAGTAGACAGTACAGCACTTTATCTTGCTTTACAATCCTTGGTAGCAGTGTCTTCTGGTTCCGCTTGTAACTCCAGAACCACTACTCCTTCCCATGTACTCACAGCATTGGGAATTCCTGCTGATCTAGCTTATGCTTCTGTGCGTTTTGGGATCGGACGGTTTAACACAGAATCCGAAATTGACCAAGTCGCACAACATGCGATCGCCTCTATCCAGGCTTTGCGTAAACAGAAAACCTTGGTTTAAGCAGGTTGTCAATATGGATAAGAGTCAATTTTCCCTTGATAAACACTCCGCAGATAATAACCTGTATTAGGTCTGTTTCTCAGATTAAATGTCTCAGATCTTCTGACTTTCCAGATTTTATAACCAGAGAAAGTCAAAGGAGTATGGGAGCGACACACCTCAGGTGGATGATCCCCCAAAACAAAGTAAGCAGGACCATTACCCATGACTCTAGCTAAACCATTTCGATCAATAACTAGAGAAGTTTCTTCACTGATAGCTATACCCAAAACACTTCTACTCACACCGTCTTGAATCTGACGAGCGATGAAAGCCATTAAACGTCCCATTCTCTGGCGTTGATCGAAATGGGTATCAATAATTGTTCCTGAAAGATAATCCCATGTAAAAAAATTATAAGTAAATGTAATATCCCGATAGGGATCTGCGATCGCCTCTGGTGATTCTATAGGATGGGAGATAGAGCTAGAGCAAGCATCATATATATATTCGCTTTGAATCATTGCACCTGCGCTGGTACCGCCAATTGCACCACCTTGTAGATAGACCGATTCCACTACAGCTTTCAACTTAGTGTTTTTCCAAATACGAATATATTGACATTGATCTCCACCCGCAAAAAAGATAACTCCAGCACGCTTAACTTTATTGACTATTTCTGGTCTATTCGCATCTTCCTGGTTTCTCACGAGCAAAGTTTCTACAGAATTTACGCCATTCATCCGATAAATAAAAGAATTGTAGCTGTCATCACCGGAAGCTCGAATCACCACAACATTAACTTTGGTAGTACGAGAACCGCGAACTTGGTTAATCATCCATTGAATCGCCTCTGCTACATCCTCTCCACCTCCACCTAAATTGAGAACAGATCCACCTGATGTGTAATTCATCAGAGTAGGATTACTATAAGTGTAGCGTTTTGGTTTAGTTTCGGCAATTAATATGAGGATGCCCGCTATAATTAATAGCAGCGCCACCACAATTTGGAACAGATGGGTCATTAGTCTGTCCTCTGGATAGAACTGCATTGATGGTTAAACACTTATAGTTAAATTTCGCATTTTAAAGCGGAATTTTAAAGCGTACAGGCTTGGTAGCGAAATTAATGGGCATTTTGCCCTATTTTTGCTGTTTATGCTGACTTTTGGCTACCAATCAACTAGCGATCGCTCTTTTAACACTCGTTCATATACCGCCTGTGTTTGGAGAGCTAATTTTGGCCAGCTAAAGCGTTCAAACAATTCATTATAAGCGTTATCTACCAACCAATTGCAATAATCAGGATGTTGTAAAACTTCCAAAATTCCCCAGGCGAGGGAATCAGGGTTATTCACTTGGGTCACGATACCAGTCTTAGTATGCTGTACAACTTCCGGGAAGCCACCAGTATTAGAAACCACTACGGGAACGCGAGCCGCAAAACTTTCTAAAGCCACAATACCGAATGGTTCGTAAAGACTAGGAAATACAGCACAGTCAGCAATAGTTTGAAATTTATCCAAGTACGCATCCGAGAGAAAACCCGTAAAATAGCACTTATGCCAAATCCCCAAACTCCCAGCTAACCACTTGAGTTCATCAGTATTTCCCCCACCAACAATCACAAATTTGACATTATTTCCCATAGCCGCCAAAACACGGGGAGCCGCATTAATTAGTACAGGTACGCCTTTTTCATAGCTCATGCGACCAAGATAATAAACAATCTTTTCATGATCCGCTGCAAATTGACGGCGAAAGCCTTGAGCATCAAAATCCAGATGTTGTTTCTTTTCCGGGCGGATACCGTTATAAATCACGTCGATTTTATGCCCAGGACTGTGTAACGCAAGTTCTACTTCACGACGCATATAGTAGCTGCAAACAATAATTCGCGAAGCGTTATAAGCTAGCAAGTTTTCTTGATCATTAATATAAGCTTGTGTACCATTATAAATCCCGTTGTAACGACCATATTCCGTTGCATGGATCGTAGCAATTAAGGGAAGTTTAAATTTTTCTTTTAAAGCGATCGCGCCATCTCCCACCAGCCAGTCATGAGCATGGATCAGATCAAAACCGCCCTCCTCCAGGATCAACTTACTGCCATAATATGCCATACTTGCATTGAGATTGACCACCCAATGCAAAAAGTCATTATTAGGAGAAACAGGTACTCGCCGTACATGAACGTCTTCCACTATTTCATATAGAGCTGCTTGACCGAACTCAGGCGTAATTAGGTGAATTTCGTGTCCCAGTTTGATCAACTCAGGATATAGTTCAGCGACATGACGGGAAATTCCCCCTACTATCCTAGGTGGAAATTCCCAACTTAGTACCAGTATCTTCATTAATAGGACTCCCAGATAATTTGCGACAACCTCAAAACCTCTCTCTATCTCAAAATACTACTCTTATAAGCCATTTTGAAATTGGGGAATTGGGAATTGGGAATTAGGAGCAATGACACCAGTTTCATGATAGAAATTCCGATAAATTTGGCTCAGGAGTAGAAATACTGTTCCGGTGTTCCCTGTTAGAGAGTTCCCCTCCCTAACTTTGATCCAAACGCAATACCGCCATAAATGCTTCTTGGGGTACATCTACAGTTCCCACAGCTTTCATGCGCTTCTTACCTTTAGCTTGTTTCTGTAAGAGCTTCTTCTTGCGGCTGATATCACCACCATAGCATTTAGCCAAAACATCTTTCCGCAAAGCCGGAATATGTTCGCTGGCGATAACTTTACTACCAATAGATGCTTGAATGGGGACTTTAAACTGATGACGGGGAATGAGTTCTTTGAGTTTCTCAGCCATAGAACGACCAACACCATAAGCTTTATCTCGATGAACAATCATGGCTAGAGAATCGACGGGGTCGCCGTTAATCATAATATCTAGCTTCACCAAAGGATTTTCGCGATAGCCAATCAGATGATATTCCATACTGGCGTAACCACGCGATCGCGATTTCATTTGGTCAAAAAAGTCGGTAACTACTTCCGCCAAGGGGAGCTCATAAGTTAGTGTAGTACGCCCTTGGGTCAAATATCTCATGTCTTTAAACACGCCTCGACGGTTCTGGGACAGTTCCATCAAAGTACCAACATAGATTTCTGGCGAGATCATTTCTACTTGGACATAGGGCTCTTCGATTCTTTCCCGCTCATTAGGCGCAGGTAAATGGCTGGGATTATCAATATAAACTTCTTCCCCTTTCAGAGTCACAACTTTATAGACTACTGAAGGAGCCGTAATGATTAAGTCAAGGTTATATTCTCGTTCTAAACGCTCTTGCACAATTTCCATATGCAACAGACCTAAGAATCCACAGCGAAAACCGAATCCCATAGCACTAGAGGTTTCTGGTTCATAATGTAGCGCCGCATCATTTAATTCCAGCTTTTCTAAAGCTTCCCGCAGGTCTTCAAATTGGTCTGCGTCTATGGGAAACATACCGCAAAATACCATCGGGTTAGCTTCAGTATATCCAGGTAGAGGTTCTGAGGCTTTAGCCGTAACTAGAGTAATAGTATCTCCGACTCTAGCATCGGCTACAGCGCGAATAGAAGCGCCCAGATAGCCTACTTCCCCTGCATGTAGCGAGCCTACTGGCTTTTGTGTGGGTGATAGTACGCCTAGCTCATCAATTTCGTATTCTTTTCCGGAAGCCATTAAATAGATGCGATTACCTGTTTTGAGAGTACCATCCATGACGCGAAAATAAACAATCACTCCTCGATAGCTATCATAGTAACTGTCAAAAATCAGCGCCCGTAGAGGTTGATCGACTGTGTTTGCTGGTGGGGGGACTCGACTGACAATTGCTGCTAAAATTTCATCAATCCCAATTCCCTCTTTCGCAGAAGCCAGAATTGCTCCACTGCAATCTAGACCAATAATTTCTTCAATTTCACCAATTACTCTCTCTGGTTCAGCCCCCGGTAAGTCAATTTTATTCAAGACCGGGATAATTTCTAAATTATGCTCTAGGGCTAAATAAACGTTAGCCAATGTTTGTGCTTCTACACCTTGGGATGCATCAACAACTAGTAAAGCACCTTCACAAGCTGCTAGCGATCGCGAGACCTCATAAGAAAAGTCTACATGTCCTGGGGTGTCAATTAAATTGAGAACATATTGCTGACCATCTGGAGCCGTGTAGTTCATCCGGGCAGCTTGCAGCTTGATTGTAATACCGCGCTCCCGTTCCAAGTCCATATTATCAAGAAATTGTTCCTTCATTTGGCGCTGTTCCACAGTACCAGTAGCTTGTAGCAAGCGATCGGCCAGGGTGGATTTCCCATGATCAATATGAGCAATAATACAGAAGTTGCGAATGCGTACTGCGGGAACGTCAGTCATATACAAATTTGCACTTTTATTGGGCAACCAAAAATTTCAGCTATTTACTTAATGTATTCTAATGCTTTCTCCGCCAAGACGCAGCAAAAGATCCGCAGCAGGAAAAGGAAACAATTCCCTGATTCATAAATTTTATCATGTCGTCCTATAGCACAATAGATGCAACTATCCTGTTAATTTGGTACTATTTGAGTAGCTATGTGAAAAATGCCAGAGCCATCATAGTTCCCTTGATCAAGATCAATGCTTAAATAAAGCTTTAGATAAAACCTTTTCTTAGCATCTAAACCCATGAGTATACAAGAAAACCCAGCCGATCTAGATAACCGACAAGCTGAGAAAGTAGAAATATCTGTCCGCTTAGACTCCGAGTTAATCGAACAAATTCGACATCTGACTAATGACCCCAGTAAGGTAATTGAGGTAGCTATCCGCCAATGGCTGCGGGGCGATATTCCTAGAGATGATGAACTCACGCGCACTCCTGTACGTGTACCCGTTCCTCCTCGTGGTGAATGGAATGACTAAAACAGCTTGTTTTGTCCGCATCGATCATACAAGATGCAAAAAAAATGTAAAAATTAACCTAATAGCTGTCCGCAAGGTCAACAAGACATAAATCGAAATGTAAAAGCTGTAAAATTTTATGCCAGAATTTAAGCAGCTTTAATACTAATACATTGGGAAACTATTGTTTACTCAAGTCGATGTAATGAATATCACTGCTAACAACCAAGTGACAAACTTACGTCCTCAAAATCTGGAATCTGTAATCCCCAATGCTAATGACATATTGCTAACTCTTGGGGCTGAGTTAGTCTATATTCAAGATAGTTCTGGACGCTATCTGGTATTTTCTTGGCAGCACAGCGAATTTTTCGATTTGGATACTGAGAAGATAGTTGACCAAGTTAGTCAAGATCGAGGCAAATTCACTCCGGTAGATAAAGTGGCTTATCTGGAGAAATTACACCAAGTATTAACCAGTCTAGTTCCACAACGGCTACAGTGTAAGTTTCAATGCAGCCAGCACTTACTAGAATTGGAATTGACGATGACTCCCCTCATGCCGCAGTTAGGTGAAGCCGCAACTACGGTTTTAGTCATGGGTAGGTTGCTTTCCGCTGCGGTCAATCAGACAGAACTGTATGGAGAAGTCACAATCCCCACATTATTAGAATTGACTTGGCGATCGCAGCAGCACCAAAAATTATTAAACCAATTAACTCGGGATATCCGGCGGACTTTAGACCCCAAGATTATTTGGCAGCAAACTGCTGATAGCTTAGGTAAAGCGTTAAATATAGCCCATTGTATTATTTGTCCCTATCAGCCCCAAAAACCCACATTAAAGGTAATTGCCGAATATCATCACCCAGGGATCAAATCTGTTCTAGGACTAGAGATCGAATTGTCCTCAGAGCCAGCTATGATTCAAGCTTTGACTACATTAGAACCGCTACTCATAGAAACACCTAGTTATATTAATGACCAGCATTATAAAATGTTGGTAGTCGCCACCTATTACCGTAAACAAGCCAATGGCTTAATTGTCTTAAATTTAAATCATAAGTGCTTACCTTTAACAAAAGCAGAGCTAGAACTTGCCAAAGAAGTAGGAGACCAATTAGGTACAGCATTTGCTCATGCTAATATCTATCAAGAATTAGAAACTGCTAGACAAAAGGCTGAGGAGGCTTCCCGGCTAAAAAGCCAGTTTTTAGCTAATGTCTCCCATGAAATTCGGACTCCCTTAAATGGGATGATTGGTTTCATTAAGCTGATTTTAGACGGAATGGTGGATGAACCAGAAGAAATGAATTCCTGTTTAGAGGAAGCTTACCAATCATCACTACATTTACTGAATATTCTCAATGATATTTTGGATACGGCAAAAATTGAAGCTGGGAAAATGGAGCTAAATTGTGTTCCAGTTCAGCTTAAGGATCTATTTACCCAGGTAGAAAACTTCATGCGTCCCCAAGCGGAGATGAAAAATCTCAGCTTTCAAATAAATATACCTGCTACCTCCGATCCCATCATTATCCAAGCTGACTACCAGAGATTATTGCAAGTTATGCTCAATTTGGTAGGTAATGCGATTAAATTTACCAATGAGGGAGGTATTACTATTAGCGCTGATTTAGTGATCAGAAGAGGAAGAACCAGATTACCATTACAACAGATTCCCGGAATGCTCAGAGTGCGTGTTATGGATACGGGTATAGGAGTCTCTTTAGACAAGCAGGATAAATTATTTCAATTATTTTCGCAAGTGGATGGTTCTCGCACTCGCCATTATGGAGGCACTGGTTTAGGACTAACCATATCTCAAAAGCTAGTAGAATCAATGGGCGGAGAAGTGCATTTCTTTAGTTTAGGTGAAGGTTTAGGCTCAACAGTCACATTTACAGTACCCCTATATCAAAAACCGGTTATTCATTCTGTTCAGGAAGATTAGCCAATTATTCCCGATCTGCTGCAGTTAAAACCCTAAAAGGGTATATAAACCAAAAAATTAGTCAGAATTACGGTTGAAACTATTGATACCACGAAAGAAGCTAGAGATACATCAGATAAATATTTTCAAACTATTATGTCCTTTGAATTTCTCATGGCTATTGGTCAATGGTCTCAGTTATGGGCTGCTAATGGACGATTTCTAGGTGTATTATCAAGTAATCAGAATGATCCCTATTCTATCAGTAATCTCCATGGACTCTATGGTAGTTATGTAGGTAAGTATAGCCTCCGTAATTCTACTTCTTTATATGGTAGTAGAGACGGCGAATATAGCGCCTATAATCCTAATTGTCTAAATCCTCCGATTGTTTTCTATCAGGAACAACCTCTTTTAGTTGTTACCACAAATAATGAAATTAAACAACAAGTAAATGGTTTAAAGTTAATAGACCCGGATTTATTGCTAGTGGCTTACTTGCAAATGCCCATTTCTCTACCTCCAGAGGAAACCAGAAGTTATGCTTATGCTTTAAATTAGAATATTAACTCTATTATCCAGAGGACTGATTACAGGGGTATTGTAGTAGAAACAATATATTTTCCACCAGTAATCATTTATGACCTCTGTTGATGCTTATAAACACAAAAAAGCAAAAGCCCTGAAATCTGGTAGCCGTCGCCCGGCTAAAAATCTTTGTAGTGAGTGTGGATTATGCGATACATACTATATTCATTATGTTAAGCAAGCTTGTGCCTTTATCAATCAACAAATTAGTGCATTAGAAGCATTAGTACATAACCGTTCCCGCAATCTTGACCGCCCAGATGAACTCTATTTTGGAGTCCATCAAAAAATGATTGCTGCCCGGAAACAACAACCAATAGAAGGTGCGCAATGGACGGGTATTGTCAGTAGTATTGCCATAGAAATGCTCAACCGAGGCTTAGTTGAAGGTGTGGTTTGTGTACAAAATACCCCGGACGATCGCTTCGGTCCTTTCCCTATTTTAGCTCGTACTCCAGAAGAAGTACTCGCAGCTCGAGTTAATAAACCCACGCTATCCCCTAATTTGTCGGTGTTAGAACAAATAGAATCGTCGGGATTGCAGCGTTTATTGGTTATTGGTGTAGGTTGCCAAATCCAAGCATTAAGATCTGTTGAGCAAAAGCTGGGATTAGAGAAATTATATGTCTTGGGTACGCCATGCGTAGATAATGTGACACGGGCTGGGCTACAAAAATTTCTGGAAACAACTAGTCGTTCGCCTGATACGGTTGTGCATTATGAATTCATGCAAGATTTTCGCGTCCACTTTAAGCATGAAGATGGTTCGACTGAAACAGTACCATTCTTTGGTTTGAAAACGAATGTCCTGAAAGATGTGTTTGCTCCTTCTTGCATGAGTTGTTTTGATTATGTTAATTCTTTAGCAGATCTAGTTGTGGGTTACATGGGTGCGCCTTTTGGTTGGCAATGGATTTTGGTCAGAAATGACGTGGGACAAGAAATGCTGGATTTGGTGCAAGACCTGTTAGAAACTCAGCCTGTCATGTCTCAGGGCGATCGCAAAGCCGCAGTACAGCAAAGCATACCTGCCTATGACCAAGCATTAACTCTCCCTTTATGGGTAGCAAAGATTATGGGAGTAGTTATAGAAAGGATTGGTCCTAAAGGTTTAGAGTATGCACGGTTTTCTATAGATTCGCACTTCACCCGTAATTACTTATATGTCAAGCGGAATTATCCGGAAAAACTGCAAATGCTTGTACCAGAGTTTGCTAAACGGATTGTCGGGCAATATAAGTTACCCAAATAGCCGCTAATAAGCATTAGGAGTCTGATTTTCCTACTGCTTCTATTGCAGCTTGTAAGGCGATCGCTACATGAGTCCAGTGAGTTCCACCTTGACAATAAACCACATAGGGTTCCCGTAGCGGACCATCAGCGGATAATTCTAAAGTGCTACCTTCAATAAAGGTTCCCCCAGCCATGACTACTTTGCTTTCATATCCTGGCATAACATCAGGAATAGGTTCAAGGTAAGAGCCGATGGGCGAACATTGCTGTATGGCATGACAAAACCTAATTAGTTTTTCCGCCGAACCGAGTTTAATTGCCTGTATAACATCTCTACGAGGTGCTAAAGCAGGTGGATTAACTGGATAACCCAAGCGATCAAACACATAACCTGTTAAATAGGTTCCTTTGAGGGCTTCTCCCACCATTTGTGGTGCCAAAAACAACCCCTGAAACAGCAGGCGATTTTGGTCAAAAGTCGCTCCTCCAGCACTTCCTATCCCAGGAGCAGTTAGACGACAGGCGCTGGCTTCCACAAGATCAGCCCGACCAGCAATATAACCACCAGCTGGGATAATTGTCCCCCCAGGATTTTTAATTAACGACCCCGCGATTAAATCCGCACCTACAGATGTTGGCTCTTTTGTCTCAACAAATTCGCCATAGCAATTATCTACAAAACATATAGTTTGGGGATTTTGTTGCTTGACCAGATAAATAATTTTTTCAATATCAGCAATTGCTAAACTGGGTCGCCAAGAATAACCGCAAGAACGTTGGATTAAAACTAAACGTGTATGTTCGGAAATACTACTGCTTAAAGCTACCCAGTCTACTGTTCCTTGAGGAGTTAACTGCAATTGATCATATTTTATGCCAAAATCAATTAGGGAACCTTGTCCTTGACCTCGCAAGCCAATGACTTCTTCTAGCGTATCGTAGGGGGAACCAACAACTGCTAACATCTCATCTCCGGGACGGAGCACGCCAAAGAGAGCACAGGCGATCGCGTGAGTACCAGAAACAAGCTGCAATCTTACTACTGCAGCATCTGCATCCATTACCTGAGCAAAAACTTGATCTAAAGTTTCTCTACCTAAATCATCGTGTCCGTAGCCACTCACACCAGCAAAATGATGAGTTCCTACCCGGTAAGATTGAAAGGCATTTAGTACTTTTCTCAGATTGTGCTTGACCTGAGAGTCAATACCAGAAAAAATCTCTAATAGTGCCTGTTCTGCTTTTTGCAGCTGTTCAGAGCTATTCATTTAGTTCCTCATTCAAAATAAGTTATACATGTGCGGATGATGAGAACGCGCAGATAAGACTGAAAATTTTTACTTGGGTTACCGCATGACAATTGCCACTTCTACAAAACCTCAAATTAACTGGGTAAATACCCTGTTTTTCGCTGCCCTGCACATTGGAGCTTTATTTGCTTTCATCCCTAGCAACTTTAGCTGGAGTGCGGTTGGTGTTGCGCTTTTACTCTACTGGATAAGTGGTGGTTTAGGCATTACACTAGGATTCCACCGCCTTGTTACCCATCGGAGCTTCCAAACTCCTAAATGGTTAGAGTACCTTCTAGTCCTTTGCGGGACGCTAGCTTGTCAAGGAGGTCCGATTGAGTGGGTAGGTACACATCGTATCCATCATTTACATTCAGATACAGAACAAGATCCGCATGATTCCAATAAAGGTTTTTGGTGGAGTCATATTGGTTGGCTGATTTTTCAGTCCCCGGCTCAAGCTGAAATTCCTCGATTTACAAAAGATATTGCCGAAGACCCAGTTTATCAGTTTTTACAAAAAAATTTCATTATCATCCAAGTGATCTTGGGTGCATTTCTACTCCTTTTGGGAGGCTGGTCTTTCGTTGTTTGGGGTATTTTTGCTCGCATTGTCTGGGTTTATCACTGCACTTGGTTGGTGAACAGTGCTACTCATAAGTTCGGCTATCAAAGCTATGACTCCGGTGACAGATCCACTAATTGCTGGTGGGTAGCTGTATTAGTCTTTGGCGAAGGTTGGCACAATAACCATCATGCTTATCAGTATTCAGCTCGTCACGGTTTAGAATGGTGGGAAATTGATACTACTTGGATGACAATCCGATTGCTACAGTTATTTGGCCTAGCTACAAATGTCAAGTTAGCAGAACCAAGGTAATAGTTACATCTGGGCAATGTGCTAGGAAGATGACAACTTTGGTGTCGATGACGATCACTAAGGACTGGAGATTAACAATCTTTCAAGACTTAGTGATGTAGCTACATAAAAATATGTAATAATCATCACTTATGTTAACCAGATGTTAAGATTGCTATATTCTGGAAATTCAATCTGAGTGAAAAGGCTTTTCTAAAGGCTATTTTTCCACGGGACTTAGTAGGAGACTTCGCTGTTTTTCAGGTATTCATGACTACAACAATCAAAAGTGAGCTAGAACTCATTCATCGGGGTCTTGGTGACTCTTTACCGCAGTTTAAAGAAATTGTTAAAAGCTTGCCAAAAGAATGTTTTACCAAAGATATTTATGCTGCTGGGAAGACTGGACTAATTAGTCTCTGTGCAGCTGCTTTGGGCTATTTCTGCTTGATCTTCAGTCCTTGGTTTCTTTTACCCATAGCTTGGATTTTTACGGGAACCGCTTTAACAGGCTTTTTTGTTATCGGTCATGATTGTGCTCATCGTTCATTTGCTAAACGCCGTTGGGTAAATGATTTAGTTGGTCATTTATTCATGATGCCTTTAATCTATCCTTTTCACCCTTGGCGAATTAAGCATAACTATCACCATAAACATACAAACAAGCTAAATGAAGATAATGCTTGGCATCCTATTACACCAGAAGCTTTGCAAAGCTGGCCAAGACTTGGACAAATAGCTTTTGAAATCTTCCTGCGTCAACGTCTCTGGTGGTTAGGTTCTATAGCACATTGGGCTGTTACACATTTTGACTTGCAGAAGTTTGAACCCAAAGATAGGCCTTGCGTAAAATTTTCCATTGCTGTAGTAGTATTATTTGCTGTCATTTTCTTTCCCGTGCTGATAGCTACAACAGGTATTTGGGGATTTATTAAATTTTGGCTCATACCTTGGCTGGTTTACCATTTTTGGATGAGTACTTTTACTTTAGTGCATCATACTTTTGTAGACGTTCCTTTTTTAGCATCACCTGCATGGGATGAAGCTGCGGCGCAGTTATTTGGTACAATACACTGTCATTATCCTCGTTGGGTAGAATTTCTTTGTCATGATATTAATGTTCATGTTCCCCACCATATTTCTACAGCTATTCCTTCCTATAATTTGAGATTGGCTTATAGCAGTATTAAGGAGAATTGGCGTAGTTATTTACATGATGAAAGTAATTTCTCTTGGTCGTTAATGAAACAAATTACAGACCAATGTCAACTCTACAAACCTGATGTTGGTTATCAGACTTTCGCTGAATATCACGCCCAGAAGTAAGAAGCAGGGGAGCAGGGGGGCAAGGGGGCAGCGAGCAGGGGGGATGAAGAGTAAGAAAAGTACTTAGAATGCTATAGGATTATGTAGTTCAGGGATTAATAGCTTAATCAATCTTAACCACTTAAGCATCAATTTCTTTTCTCCCCTGCTCCCCTGCCTTTTCCCCCCTGCCCCCTGCCTCTTCTCACGAACCACGTATTTTACCAAAAAGTTAATCCCAGTGGAATTAGATACCATTAATCTCAACCAACCTTTCAGTTCTGTATTGTCTCCAGAAGCAGAAGATTTACCTTTTACTCTCAAGGATTTAAAAGCTGCTATTCCACCGGAATGTTTTCAGCCTAGTGTCATCAAGTCAATGTATTATTTCTTGCGTGACATTTTGATCATTGCTCTACTATATGTAGCCGCCTATTATGTTAATTCTTGGTACTTCTGGCCAATCTTTTGGGTAATGCAAGGCACAATGTTCTGGGCTTTGTTTGTGGTTGGACATGACTGCGGACACCAATCTTTTTCCCAATATAAATGGCTGAATGATTTGATTGGCCATCTTTCTCATATTCCCATTCTAGTCCCTTATCATGGTTGGCGTATTAGTCATAGAACCCACCATAAAAATACCGCTAGTATAGAAAATGACGAAAGCTGGTATCCTGTCTCAGAATCCCAATATCTGAAGATGCCTTTAGTCGAAAGAGTAGTGCGATATTATCTCATTTTGCTGGTTTATCCAGTCTATTTATTTATGCGATCGCCTTATAAACAAGGCTCTCACTTTTTACCCAGCAGTCCCCTGTTTAAGCCCCAGGAAAAATGGGATGTGATTACTAGCACTTCACTTTGGATGGGTATGGTTGGCTTGTTAGCCTGTCTTACTTATCAATGGGGATGGATATGGTTAATTAAGTATTATGTTGGTCCATATATCGTGTTTGTTATTTGGCTGGACTTGGTGACTTTTTTACATCATACTGAACCAGAACTTCCTTGGTATCGTGGTGAAAATTGGACTTTTCTCAAAGGAGCTATTTCCACCATTGACCGAGATTATGGCTTGATTAATCATATACACCATGATATTGGTACTCATGTGGCTCACCACATTTTCCTGAATATCCCTCACTACCATTTAATTCAGGCAACTAAAGCGATTAAACCCATTATGGGTGAGTACTTCCACTCGTCTGATGAGCCACTTTGGTCGTCTTTATGGCGTTCCTTTATGGCTTGTCATTTTGTCCCGGATACTGGCGGTCAAGTTTATTACACTTCCTACCATAATCGAGATGGTAAATCGGCTGTGAAATAGCCAGTAGGGGCGCAAGGTATACGAGCCCCTACTCATTTTTCATTACCTAGTACAATTTGCTTGCTTGCAGTCAAAGCTTCTAAACCAATAAATCCTCGTTTATTACCTTTGTGATTTGACATACCGAGAAACACTGTTTCTCCTCTAGTAGGATTGCGATAAAACCGCGGGGAGGCGTTAATATAAACAGAAGCACTATTAATCAGGAGAGCAAATTGGCGACTTTCTGGATAGGATTCTGTGACAATGCTGTCGGCGTGACCATTACTATATTGATTAATCCAGGCGATCGCTTCTTCTAAACTATCTACTACTTTAAATGCAACTGTTTTAGTTAAATAAGGTGTTCCCCATTCTCCAACTTTAGCTAGCTGTAAATGAGGAAAGGCTGCGACTAATTCTTCGTCCCCTTTAATTTCAAAACCTTTCTCCTTCAGATTACTATATAGCGTTGATAATGATGTAGCTAAGGTTTGACGGTGAATTAAGACTTTTTCAATGGCATTAACTGGATCTGGTTCGCTTTTATGGCTCTCCAAGATCATCCAGCGTACCATTTCTAAACTACCATTCACTGACCAGTAGAGGTAACAGTTACCCATACTTGATTTCAGTACTGGACAAGTTCCCTGTCGCACCACTTGTTGTACTAAACTGGAACGTCCATAGGGAATGACTAAATTAACATACTGGTCTTGAGTAATTAAATCTCGTATAGAAGCGCCATGTTCTGCTGTGATAAGTTCTATAGATCCTGCTGGTAAACCAACATCAGAAATGGCTGTCTGTAAAACATCAACTATTGCCTTATTAGAATTAATAGCTTCTGTGCTGCCTTTAAGAATAATACTATTGCCAGTTTTAATGCAAAAACCAGCGGCGATCGCCCCTAAATCAGGAAAGGCTTCATAAATAAAGCCGATAACTCCCAATGGCATTAACTGAGAATAACGTTGACTCTCTTCTAGTTGGTAATCTACAGTTTTGATTGTCCGCAAAGGATCTGGCAATTCCCCTAGCTTGAGGAGAATCTTGACTGTATTCTCCAATCTGGAAGGAGTTAACTTCAGCCAATCTAGAATCAATTCTGGTACAGCCATTTCTCGACTAGCTTCTAGATCCAAAGTATTGGCTTCTAAAATATCGTCGAATGAACGTTCTAGCCCTTGCGCCATTGCTAATATAGCCAGACTGCGTTCTGTCCCCTTGGTGATACCCAATTTCATAGCAGCACTGCGGGCGCGTTTGGCGCTCGTCATCGGTTCCAGGGAGTCATTAAAAGCTTCAACGGTCATTGAGTTAACGTCTGTAGGTAAGCCAGTAAATAATTGCTGGCAGGATAACTAACAGCACAGGCACTATTGCCCAAGCAATAATTCTAGTACCAGTTGCTAATCGTAGGGCTAATGGTAGCCATCCAAACACTAGGAAAAAAATTATGCCTAGCGTCATCGGCAGATAGCTCTCTCCTAAATTGGGATGCACTATTTGCCAACTGTTTCCTATCCAGCGCCAAGCTCGCTTGTAGCCATGACTGTGGGAAAGTTGCTCTAATATATAACCATTATCCTCCACTACAAATATATTCTGGCAACTGTCGCATCCAAATGCCTCTGTCAGAGTAATGGGAACTAAGTATCCCCGGCGGCGACAAGGACAGCTATATTGTGTATTCAAGTCTATCTTTTCTGGTTTGCGAGGTTGCACAAGCGCTTTTAAAAATGCGAGCTGTTTTTTAATTGACATCTTCCCCATTAGGTCTATAGCTATAAATGGGGTTTCTATGGATTGTTGCTAGTGCTATTAGACAAACAGCAATAGCCGTTACTAATAATTTAGCACTACCTCTACAACAACTAATCCCTAATACTTATTGAAAAGCGGGTAACGCGATTCGAACGCGCGACATTCACCTTGGCAAGGTGACGCTCTACCACTGAGCTATACCCGCAAATTTCTCATAAGTATTAGTATCTCAAATTTATTTTGATTTGTCAACCCCTAAATTTTAACTGACTGAATCTTTTGCCAAGGAATTATCCAGAGCAACTGGTAAAGCTTGGGGGCTATTACCAGCAAAGGATTGAGCCAAATTAGGACGCAATTGACGCATCAGACTGGCCATTTCTATGGCATTCATGGCATAATCCCATCCATGATTACTCTTAATGCCAGCTCTCTCTAAAGCCTGTTGCATGGTATCTGTAGTCAGAACGCCAAAAACCACAGGTACACCAGTTTGAAAGCTCGCTGCCGCAATCCCCTTAGCCACTTCCGCAGACACGTAATCGAAATGGGGGGTCTGCCCTTTGATAACTGCACCTAAACATATTATAGCATCATAACGATGGGAGAGGGCTAATTGGCGAGCGACTGTCGGGATTTCAAAACTTCCTGGCACCCAAATATAGTCTACTTGGTTGCCGTGGGGATTTGGGTCTATACCATGGCGTTTGAGACAATCTTGACAGCCTTCTAACAACTTAACGGTTATTAGGTCATTAAACCGACCAATCACTAACGCAAATCGCAAAAGTTCGGTTTGCGTAAAACTTCCCTCAAAAACTGCCATGAATGCCGCCTTTAGAACTTAAAGATAAATTTATGCTAGTATACGCTATTTTTTTCCATGTAAAGGAGCAATCAAGCAGGTTGCAAAGGAAAAGATATTCTACTAAACAGCAGAAATCAAAAATTTCTTTTTTCCTCTGCATCTGTTACCTGGGCTTTCTTGCTCCTCTATCATGTATGTTATGTGGTCTTTTCCTATTCAGACCGTTACCTACACCACGAAAAAGTTTAATACCCCGACTAAAATGACGAGGGCAAACCAAACTCCAGAACCAACCCAGAGCAACCTTTTCGATTCAATCCAGTTTTGGGGCGTAGCGTAAGCTACTGGCACACCAATAACTAGGGCGAAAGACGCGAGAACCAGAGATATTAAAGAAATTTGAAATAATATGGTCATTTTTACTTCTCCCAACAAACGTGAAATCGGAGCATCTGTGACTGGTGGAAACTTGTCCCAAATGGTTAAAAGTTTGAGACTTACTGATAACTTTATATTCTAACGTAAATATGGATCTTATTCTTTGCCATACAACTGCTGATTTTGACGCTTTAGGAGCGGCGGTGGGATTAACTTGCTTAATTCCCAGCCGCAAAATTGTCTTGGCTGGAGGCGCTCATCAGCCAGTCAGAGATTTTTTGGCGTTACATCGAGATGAGTACCAGTTGGTTGAAAGACGCTCGGTTAATCCCGAAAATATGCGTTCTTTGACTATTGTTGATACTCAAAGGCGCGATCGCCTGGGTCAAACAGCCGGCTGGTTAGATTTACCTCAATTACGAGAGATCATTGTCTATGACCACCATCTGGGACAAGATAGAGATATTAATGCTACACAATTATATATTGATTCTGTAGGTGCTACGACAACTTTGATTGTCGAAGAATTGATAAAACAGGAAGTTTCTTTAAATTCTGCCCAAGCAACTGTCATGGCTTTGGGTATTCATGTTGACACTGGTTCCCTCACTTATGAGCAAACTACTACCAGAGATGTTTTAGCTTTAGCTTGGTTGATGCAGCAGGGAGCTAGTCTCCCTTTAATCGCTACCTATTGTAACCCTGGTTTATCTCTAGAATTGCAGCAATTGTTAACATCAGCTTTAGAAAACTTAGAATATATTTGTCTAAAAGGATATACAATTGCTTGGGTACTTCTGAAGACTAATCAATTTGTTCCTGGACTATCTAGTTTAGCTGCGGAATTAATCGGACTTACAGAAAGCGATGCTTTACTCTTAGCCCATGAATATCCTTTGGATGAGGTGGAGCAACGATTGACTATTGTGGGGCGATCGCGTATTCCCCAGACAAATCTCCACGAATTATTCCAACACTTGGGAGGAGGAGGTCACGCCCAAGCAGCATCATTAAATCTCCGCACACCCAACCCACAACAAATATTGCTAGGTATTCTCAAGAATTTCCAAGCCCAGATTCCCCATCCTCCCCAAGCAAAGGATGTTATGTCCTCCCCAGTCCGCACCATTCGTCCTGAAACCACAATAGCTGAAGCACAAAGAATTTTACTCCGCTATGGACACTCTGGTTTGTCTGTCGTCAACACCCAAGGACAACTAGTGGGAGTTATTTCTCGACGGGATTTAGATATTGCTTTACACCACGGCTTTAGCCATGCTCCAGTCAAAGGCTACATGGCAACCAATTTAAAAACTATTAAACCTGACACTACCCTACCACAAATTGAGTCCCTCATGGTAACTTACGACATTGGACGTTTACCAGTTTTGGATAACGGTCAACTAGTAGGTATCGTGACTCGTACCGATGTTCTGCGAGAACTACATCAACAAACAGGGGAAATATCACCAAAATTACCTGCTATTGCACTAGAAGATTTGACAAGACAAGAAAGCACGATATTATCTCGCTTCACCCCTGAACTGGGACAGATGCTGACTAATGCTGCGGCTGCGGCTCAAGCACGAGGCTGGCATTTATACTTAGTCGGTGGCGCAATCAGAGATCTACTGTTAGCGGAACCATCAGCCAAAAATTTAATGATTAATGATATCGATCTAGTTGTAGATGGATTTCACAAATCAGCCGATGTGGGTGCGGGTGTAGAACTAGCCAAACTACTACAATCAATTTATCCTCAAAGTCGTTTAGAAATTCATGGTGCTTTCCAGACTGCGGCTTTACTCTGGCATAAAGACCCAGTTTTCAACTCATTATGGGTAGATATTGCTACATCAAGAACAGAATTTTATCCTTACCCAGCCGCCAATCCAGAAGTAGAAGCCAGTTCGATTCGTCAAGACTTATATCGGCGTGATTTTACGATTAATGCAATGGCATTAAGGCTGACACCTCCTAGACCAGGCGAGCTACTAGATTTTTTCGGTGGACTACTAGATTTACAAGCAAAGCAAATTCGTGTTTTACACGCCAACAGTTTTATTGAAGATCCAACTCGGATTTATCGAGGTGTACGTTTTGCTGCACGTTTAGGATTTTCCCTGGAACAGCAAACCGAACAGTACATTCGCTATGCAATTAATAGCGGTATTTATGAACGTACTACCCAAGAAAACAGTAAAGCTCCTGCTCTGCAAACTCGCTTAAAAACAGAATTGAAATACATTCTGGAAGCGCCTTATTGGCAAACCGCTTTCAAATTACTGCATAACTTAGGTGCTTTAGAATGTATTCATCCTACTTTAAAATTAGATGTGGAACTTTTACAACAGTTAAGATTATTAGAGCGTTGCTTGCGCCGATTTGATCCAGATAATACGTTAATACATTGGCAGATTAGTTTAGAAGCAATAATTAGCTATTTAATTCCCATGTATCGTGTTAGTGTAGCGAAGAAATTACAGTTATCTGACGATAGCACTACTAGATTAAAGGAATTAGCGCAAGTACAAGTTGAAGTTAGTGAAAGATTGCCTAATTGTCAACTTCCTAGTGAAATAGTAGATTTACTGCGACAGTATGAATTATCAACATTGGTTTTAATCGCTTTGTCTAGTGATCGCGCAATCAGAAAGAAAATTTGGCGATATATCAGTCTGTGGAGAGATGTTCAACCGATTTTAAATGGTAATGATTTAAAAGAGTTGGGTTATAAACCAGGTCCTCTATATCGGCAAATTTTGGATAATTTACTCGCTGCTACATTAGATAAAATGATTAACAATAAACAAGAGGCAGAATCATACTTAGCCGCACACTATCCTCATTAATGTATTTTGTATGCATTAAGAAGGCAGGAGGCAGAAGGCAGGAGGCAGAAGGCAGAAGGCAGAAGGCAGGAGGCAGGAGGCAGGAGGCAGAAGGCAGAAGGCAGAAGGCAGGAGGCAGGAGGCAGAAGGCAGGAGGCAGAAGGTATCCCCATAAATAAATTTAGGGGATTTAACAAGGATGCAGTATTTCTTGCACTACGTGTCTCGAAATACATGTTTGATCGATTTTACATCAAAGAATCTCATCCTTAAGATAGAGGAAAAGCCATATTTCAGAATCTATTATAGAAGAAATATTCAATCTATTTTCTCTTTCAGTTGGTTACTTACAAGGAAGAGAAGGGTTGGATGTTATGCTCTTTCCCTTTGGGGCCGTGCGGCTCTGGAGGGAAAGAGCTTGGTTATTTTTAGCCATGAGTAATAGCAAGACTTTTGGTTAAAATCAATTAAGTTCAATTTTATAGAAATATTAGGATGCTTTCCGTTAAAGAAGCAGAAACCATAATTTGCGATCTATTACAGCCATTAGATTCAAAGCAGGATCGAGAAACTGTCAACTTATGGGCTGTAGATCATCGAATTTTGGTTGATAGTGTCAGCAGTTCCCTCGATTTTCCTCATTGGGATAATTCGGCTATGGATGGATATGCTGTGTGTTATTCAGATGTCCAGCAAGCTAGTGAGGAAAACCCTACAGTTTTAACTATAGTGGAGGAAATTCCCGCAGGTTCTCAGCCGCAGGTAAGGATTCGACCAGGTGAAGCAGCCAGAATTTTCACGGGTGCGGTAATTCCATTAGGCGCTGACACTGTAGTTATGCAAGAAAAAACTCGTCGAGAGGAAAATCGGGTTTTCATTCTCGCTGCGCCACAACCACGGGAATTTATCAGATATCAAGCAGCCTTTTATCGGGCGGGAGAGCAACTATTACCGGCTGGTATTCGCTTACAAGCGCCGGAAATAGCAATTTTAGCAGCAGCGCAGTGTCATCAAGTAAATGTTTTCCGTCGTCCCAAAGTCGCTATCTTTTCTTGTGGTGATGAATTGGTGACTCCAGACCAACCTTTGAAATTTGGACAAATTGTGGACTCCAATTTATATGCTTTGGCTGCTTTGGTCAAGGAGTTAGGCGCAGAACCTCTGATTTTGGGTATTGTAAAAGATGAGCCACGGGCTTTACAGGAAACGATCGCTCAGGCGATCAATCAATCCGATCTGATCCTGTCCACTGGGGGGGTTTCCGTCGGTGACTACGATTATATTCATCAAGTTTTAGCGTCACTAAATGCACAAATTCACTTCAGATCTGTGCAGATGCGTCCAGGAAAACCTTTAACTTTCGCCACATTCCCCAACAAGCAAGTTGCTTATTTTGGTTTACCCGGAAATCCAGTTTCGGCTTTAGTCACATTTTGGCGATTCGTTAAACCAGCGATCGCCAAGATTTCCGGATTGCGTTCAGGATGGGAAGCGCAGTTTATTCAGGTGCGATCGGCTGGAGAATTGAAATCGCCAGGTAACCTAGAAACTTATATTTGGGGGAAGTTACAGTTAAATAATGGTATCTATGAATTTCATCCAGCTTTTGGTCAACATAGTTCAGGGAATTTAATCAATTTATCCCAGACTAATGCTTTAGCGGTTTTACCCATAGGTCAAACCTTCATTGCTCCGCAAGAAAATGTGTTAGTTCTTATGATCGGGTTTTTTGTAAATTAAACTAAAATAATCTGAAGTAGTGAAACTGGGGATAATTATAATGCAATCAATTTTCTGGAGTGCAGAACAAGTAGCTTTAAGAGCCAAACAGTTTTATGAGAACGGCATTCGACAAAAGGTCGAGCATGGCGACAACATTGGTAGAATGATTGTAATTGACGCAGAAACGGGTGAATATGGCATTGATGCATCTGGTGTAGAGACCGCGCTAAGATTGAAGCAAAAAAATCCCAATGCTAGATTATTTACGATTCGGATTGGTTATGACGTTGCTGTAGGTTTTGGTGGTGCTGTGGAGCGTACTGTTGAGTGATTAGCGGTAAAGTAATCAACGGTAAAGCGATAATACCAGTAATTTTTCGTTTACCTCCGCAACCAGATTTTTCTTTAGATTTTGTCATTGATACTGGATTCAACGACTATCTTACTCTCCCAATACAAGCAGTTAGCGCCATGAATCTTCCCTTGTATTCTACTACTGAAGCAAGATTAGCCAACGGGAGTCAGACTCTGTTATCTGTGCATTTGGCAACAATCCTATGGGATGATATAGAGAAATTAGTTCCAATTTTAGCTGCTAGCTATAAACCTTTATTAGGAGCTTCCCTGATGATATCCTATCATCTAGAAATTAATTTTCAAAACAATGGTTTAGTTACCTTAGAAAAACTTTAAAAGACTTGTATCCATGTTCAGGAAATTTAATCAATTTAGCCCAGACTAATGCTTTGGCTGTTTTACCTATAGGTCAAACCTTCATAGTACACAGTTCTGTTTATCCAACCAGCGATCGCCAAGATTTAGGGATTGCGCTGAGGATAGCAACCTGAGTTTATTGTGTTATCTCTCATAATCAAGTAATTAAGCGTATACTA
>Ga0116228_10000010_pt1 | contig 105317 bp, 91 predicted proteins | sample S1TSphfallax_2_FD_89694 | JGI IMG/M metagenome (GOLD analysis project Ga0116228, IMG submission 89694) | Host-associated microbial communities from peat moss isolated from Minnesota, USA - S1T2_Fc - Sphagnum fallax MG | ecosystem: Host-associated > Plants > Peat moss > Unclassified | place...
AAAACTTTGTGTTACTCTAAAAGCGTGGATATGCTGAGACATTCAATCAAATTATTAGTGTATTACTTAAAGCATCAACAATTACCAGTATTTTCTTAGCTCCTCCCGCATTTATGCAACACCTTTCAGTTGGTGTTGGGTTCTACTTCTGGGTTGGAGGTGAGTAAACGAAGGCTCCGGGCGACATTATCTTCCCAATCCACATCTATACCTCGCATTGTCTGCAACCAGCGTTGCAAAGTTGCTTTCTGACGGGGTTGCATTTTCAGCTCTACACACAAATCTTCTAGGGTCGGTCCCTGTTTATGTATACGAAACCATTCCTGCAATACGTTTAGGATTTTATCCCGATGTCTGGTGATTTTCATTGGTTGTCCCTCCTCACCATATTGGTTTGACCAATTGTGACACCACATTCATTTTTGTGTCAAGAAGATTTTGCAATGTTTCCATTATGTTTCCAATGTTTCTATTTTTAGAAAAAACAGTGGTTACTGCCACGAAGTTTTCGCCATCTAAAAAACCCTTTCAATTGTGTTCTGAACACCTCAAACCAATTACGTCTCGCTCTGTCCGTATTGAAGGATTTTATCTGTTCGTCTAGTCTACTCAGGGTTTGATCACCATTTGACCTTCAATTCGTTTACTACAGTCTATATGCATGATTCTCTTCAAGTTGTCTGAGGTGTATGATTCATATGCAGTGTGCATTTTTAATACAGCCTCTTTTCTGACTTTCTCATGCATACTCAATATCAATACTATTATTCTGAGGAGTGTAGAGTTATACTAGTGAATTCTCAAGCTTTTTCCATCCATTGAGGAAGTACAGGAATGAATTAGCTATACTTTCAACGCTCGTTTTTCGGTGTTACTCACCAACCAAAGCAAGTCATTGACGACTACTTAACCAGCGATCGTGAAGGTTGGCTCTAATGGCTTACTTGATTGACACCAATATCATCATTTCCACAGCGTAACAACACCATACATTTCCTTTTCAGCGTAGCTGGTTAAAACCACCATCCTGAATCACCAATAAGTATCCCACCAAGGAGGCGGAGAACTCCTTTGCTCTGCGCTACTTTATAATGTTTTAATGCTATAATAACAAAAGATTCGGGTAATAGCAAAGGATTTATCTGATTAAAATCAGAGGAGTCGCTTATATCTCAGCCCTAAAGGGACTGAGTTTTACGCGTACCAGGCTTTTCTATAAATCTCGATTTCAGCCAGTTACAATATAAAACATTGTAACTGACTTAGGTTTCGTCAAGTCCTTACGCTTAATTGTTTATTACTGAATGCATTGGCAACCCATACAAGATTTACCTCCAGATTGGAGAAAATTGGCTAGTACTGAACTACCTCCTTTGGTCACTGTTTGGAATGAACAAGCAGAGCGACTGCGTTCTTCCGGGGAATTCATTACTTTCATGGAAAGGCTGCGCCGAGAAATAGCGATCGAAACTGGTATCATTGAACGACTTTATACTTTAGACAGAGGAATTACACGCTTACTCATAGAGCAAGGGATCAATGAATCCCTCATTCCTCATGGTGCTACTGACAAACCTATTGGACAAGTAGTAGCTCTGATTCAAGATCAAGAAACAGCGATTGAAGGATTATTTGATTTTGTTGGTGGACAAAGACAACTATCTACTTCTTACATCAAGCAGCTGCATCAGGTATTAACTCAAAACCAAGATAGTACAGAAGCTTTGGTCACAGCTACACAAAAAATAATTAAGGTTTCTTTGATTCGAGGTGATTGGAAGAAACAACCCAACAATCCTATGAGATTATCTGGTGATATTCATGAATATTGTCCTCCAGAGCAAGTAGCCTCAGAGATGGATAATTTGATAGCATGGCATCATCAGCATAGGATAGAACAGGTTACACCTGAAGTTGAAGCAGCATGGCTGCATCATCGTTTCACCCAAATCCATCCTTTCCAAGATGGTAATGGTCGTGTTGCTCGGTGTCTTGCTAGCCTAGTTTTCATTCAAGCAACTTGGTTTCCTCTGGTTTTGACTCGCGATGATAGAGCAGTTTACATCCAAGCTGCTGAACAAGCAGACCACGGTGATTTATCCAAGTTGATTAGTTTATTTGCCAAAAGTCAAAAGCAATTATTTATTTGTACCTCCATCTGATCGTTCTAAATCGCACTATTATCGCTATCAGGTTGTAGAAACTGCTAAACAGTTGGGATATTTTGCTAATTTGAGACAAATAATCGTCCGTTTGGATAGGGTCTCAACCTCAAGATTTTGTTAAAATTCAAGTGTGATAACAATTAAATAACAGATTGTTAAAAAAGCGAGAGGTATGTTTATGCCTAATTCCTCAGATCTCGTATTGTCAGAAGCCGCTTTAGGCGAGCGGTTAAGACAAGCACGGAATTTAAGTGGTTTTTCCCAAGGTGATGCAGCTCAAGCATTGGGTATTACTTCTGCTGCTCTCAGTCAATATGAAGCTGGGAAGCGTAGAATTGAAGCCTTAACGCTAGAGCGAATTGCTCGACTGTATGGAGTACCTGTCACTTATTTCTTTGGAGTATTGGATACTACTAAACAGCAAAATCAATCTGATTGGGAAATCGCCTTGCGGACAATGGCTCAAACCTTGACATCTGTTAGCAAAGCGGGAATAAGTCAGTTAATTCAACGTATTCACGCTTTAGAATATTTATATGAGATAACAGACACTCCTTTACCTGGAATACCTCATCATCCATTTCCTGTACTTGTAGATCGAGAATATAGTGATTATGAAGTAGCAAAATTGGCACAGAAGGTTAGGCATCACTACAACTTAGGTATTGCGCCACTATTAGATGTTAAAAGTTTTCTAGATGCTCAAGGGTATCAGGTTTTTGCTATTCCTTTAGGAGAAGAAGAGGAAGCACTTTCGGGACTTTTCTTTTTGCATCCAAATCTAGGTGCTATTATTGTCTTTAATGAGGCTCAGGCTTATACGCGTTATCCTTTGACTCTCAGCCATGAATTAGCTCATAGCTTATTTCACTGGAATCTTCCAGCAGTTCTTTGTCGAGTTTCTGAACAAACGTCTACACCATTAGAAGAATTCGCAGATCGTTTTGCTGCTTATTTCTTGATTCCCCAAGATGGTTTACAGGATAGGTTGGAAGCAATGGTAATTAAAACTGTAAAGCACCCTGAAGAAGTGATTCATATTGCGCGTTATTTTGGGGTGAGTTATAAAGCGGCTGTTAATCGATTGGAGAGCGATGCGGGCGTAGCCATCGCAAGTTGGGTGTTTCTAGGGATGTATTCAAGGGTGTAAAGCCAGTTACTCTAGCTAAATCATCATTACCTTATGAGTTGGGTGTTCGTCCTCTAGCTGTTGAAGATCGGCTACCGAGAATTTTTGTGGAGTTGAGCTATCAAGCACTTAATCAAGGACTACTTTCTTTGCGAAAAGTAGCTGAGACTCTGGAAATTAGCGACCTCGAACTGGAGGATCGGCTCTATGGAGAGGTAGCGGAAGATTCCGAAGAAGTCTATGCCTAAATATGTTCTAGATACAGTTGTCTTACGTGTTTTTGCGTTTGCTCATCCTCAAGGAATTGAGATTTTATTATCAGCATTAAAGACTCCATCGGCTTGTTTTCCAACTGAAGTTTATAACCAAGATGAAAACAATTTACCGCCTAATGTATCCGATGAGGCTTTGAGTGAATTGGCTAGAGGATTACGCTACGCTCAATCAAAAGCTCAAATTTTACCTGGACTTCAAGGACAACGGTTTCAACTTCGTCTTCATAACGTAATACAGATTCCTCGCCATATTGAATTCTGCATAGTTGATACCCGAATCCCTAGTACTAAAGTAGTGAGGCAATTTTGGGCATCGCTAAAGTTTTTGTGTATAAGCCCTTTAGGGTTTTGGTTGCGTGTACCTACCCAGATTAGATAGTGGTAAAAATATAGTGATCTAAATCTCTCAACCCCTTATCCAGTCGGGTCAAACAGTAAATAATCACTAATTCTACACCACTACCCCCACATTAAAGTTGGTTTCAGATACCTGAATCCTTACTTATAAACTAAATTGCCTAGAGTGATATTCTGTTTTTTACCAATAAATCGCTTTCCAAAACCAGTTAAGACGTATGGAACTATAGAGAGAGTATTATTTTTACAATCTTTTTGGAGTTGTTCATAAGTTTGGACTACTCTTTCCTGTCCAAAAAAACCGGGTTTTCAGTTAATTTATTTTTCTGATATCCAATAGCATTAGCTTTTAACTTAGAATAAGATATTAAAAATAGCCCTTGTAATCTAGATGGTATGATACCCGGTAATCCAACACCCTCAATACTCCAATGGGGTCTCCGGAGTATCTTGTTATAAGCCAAACTTATCAAAGAGTTAGATTTCTTTATTTACATGACTCTCAGACCAAAAAGAGACCTTAACTAGCTTTATAGACTCATAACTCTACAGTTTAGACTATACAAAGCTGTAAGCGGCGTTATTAGAAAAACTTATCACAAGTTAATCAGGAGAGCCCCCCAATGCATCTAAATTATCTTCTAGAATTAAAATAGAAGGTATATCGACAAGATTAATAAATTGACTTTTACTTTTAAAGCCTATTTGATTAATAACCACAGATGCTAGAGATTTATTGTATACTTCAAACAGAATAAATTCTTGTGTTGTGTTTTGAAGAATAAGAAGACTATTATTAGCACGTTTAACAGCTATGTCTAAAGTTATAGTATCTTTTTTAGAGTTTTTGTAATTAATAATAAATGTTCCAACTCCAGCTAATGCAATAACAAAGGGGGCTAATGCAGCGATTTGAGTAGAATTTTTATCCAAAAGTGACTAAATATCCATTAAAATTCTCCAATAATTTTATATACTCAACTAAAAGAACCATAACTTCATAGTAGAAGTTACCGTGAAAATAACTACTACTATCAGTACCTTATTTAATTTACGAGGGTGATGATAACCCTTTGACTGCTAACGGTCAGATGCTAGTCTCAATTTCTACTCTCTTTTGCCTAGAAATTTGACAAAAACATTGAACACTAAAAATTCACTTCGGGATATCCAAATAAATTTTTTATGCTTAAAGCCTATTTTATAACGGTTTTAGACTCTAATCAACCTTTTGAAGTTACTTAGTTTATGGTAAAGATTCTACCCATATTTTGGTGCTTTCAGGAGATGTAAAAACTGTTCTCCCTTCCATAATCCATTCTTTAACCAGAGTTTCTATACCATACGCTTTCCCATATTTTGTAGCTTCTATGACGTAAGCGTTAACTGAATCTATGTTCATTCGTTGTTCTATAGACAGGTAAACTTTTTCTAAAACTTTCTGGCGAGCAGCTTGCTTATCTGTTGAAGTATGTTTATACATAAGAAGGTGTTTGAAAAGTTATAAGTTGGGTAAAAAAAGCTGTAGGGGTATAATCTGTAAATACGTAAATACGGAACTTTTAGAGAGAAACGAGTAAAGTATACTCTCTTTACATTCTGATACTTTGTATTAATTAGTATTAATCAACTAGCGATTGCCAGTCAACCCCCAAACCATCAGATTTTCAATAAATTCTGGGCAGAGAAAAAAGATTTAATTATATATTCTGCTTAAGTATTTATACTAGGTATTGAGCCGAGATAACTGTAAAATCCTGCAAGATGGTCTGGAAATGACTGCTGTGTATTGGTTTCAGCGATTTTTATATTCCAATAAACCTTGCTGATAAAAATGGCTATACTTATTCATAAATTTTTGCTCTTTCTTAGCAAACAGTATTAGACACACTCTTTGGTTGAATGTTCATGTTTTTAGTGGAACTCCTTTATTTATAAGAGTCACAGCTAATTCATTATCACAACAGACATAACTCAATATAGTAAAATTTGTTAATAAACTTAATAAATATTTTTATTGAAGTAGCTACATATACTATAAAATCAAAGCTATAAATCTTACTGAAAATAGCTGAAAGCTATAGCTAGAGAGTGTTTCCAGACCATCTTGCTGGTTTTCCTTTGTATGTGTTAGTGTCCTGAAGTTTTCGCCATTTTACAACTCCTTTCCAGCAAGGATTCAAAACAGTAGATTTTTAAGTGACGAAAACTTCTTGACATTAGCTGTATCTCGGCTCAATACCAATATTGAATTGTTACTATGATTCCTCATAGAAGTACTCTATTAGAAGCACGTAAAATCTATTCAGAATGTGCGCGTAAAGTAGAAATGTCTATTGCGCAACAAAGTCTTACTGATGTACTCTCAGCCCAAGTCATAGGAATAGGTATTGCGGCGGAATGGATAAGACGTGCGGCAGAAATGGATAACATTAACTACATAGGTAAAAACTTGAATAAATCAAGAAAAAATGAGTTGTTTGTTGAAATTTTAAGATTTAGCTTTTCATGGTTTGCTCTTAATGCAATTTTTAGTCGAACTGAACTGCTTAATTTATTCCAACCTCCCTCTAACCTTACAAATGAATACTCAAAATTTTGTCATTTGTATAATATTTCTCCACTACCAAATGCATTAATGCGGTTGGAAGAACTACATATAATACTTAACACCACAATTCAGACACGACTACCTAACACGAGTAGTCAATCTGTAACAATCTTAGAGGCAATCCACAAGAAATACTTGCCCAGTGATCTTGGGAGAGGAAATGCAAGATCTATTACTCAAGCAGTAAGGAGTGGAAACGCTAACGGTCTTGATATGCCTACTCTTTTGTATGCGTTTCGGAATTGGTCAGTTCATGGAAACACATTGGATGGATGTTTTGGAAGTCGTTCTAGATTTTCCAAATATTGCTGTTTGCTTCAAGAGACATTAGCTGAAGTACATTACAATACAGCGCAGAAACTTGATAGTTTACTCTAACTTCTAAGGTAGTGGTATAGTAGTAATTTTAAAATCTGAAAGTCTGATCTAGCAAGAGTTAATTGACAAATAACTACTACCACTTTTAGAAACCCCAAAAACTGATACCCCCCTTTCGAGGAGTTATCAGTCTGCCATCTGGACTCGCCCATGAAGTTTTCTACATTGGATAGTAGGCGATTGGGGAGTTGCGCTGTGTCCTGTTATCTATAACAAGCTAAACTTTAATATGTTTATTAAAACCGATCTGGAATCATATTGTCAAGATATACTCTGCGTCTTAAAACGATAGCAGGTGGAGATGAAGGAGGCGATCGCTCTCCCAGATAGTAGTTTGGCTAACTATCGCTTTTGAATCCAGGAGTAAAAGGCGATCGCAAAAGTCGCAAGCCATAACTATATTTATTTGCTGATCGCGCAATAGCGAACCATCACAGATAAAAATGATACCTATCATAAATTTAACACTTGCAAGCAAATCTTTCAAATTCCCATACATTTTCATTCTTTTGGCAGATTGCACAGACAAAAATAAAAGTTAAACCAAAAATAAAGGTGGATATTCAAGACTAACGGAGAGTCTTATCATCCTTCACTGGAAATATAAGGGATAACTTTGACCGTCTCAGGTCACTTTTATCCCTGCTATGCAAGGGATTCAGAGGTTTTTGTATTTCAAAGGCTCAGTGAATTATTTTATTTAACGTAAATAAGGAGACAGGTATGAGTGGTTTTAGACTTGACGCACAATTTAAAAAAGTTATTGCTGATTTCTTGCTATGGGGGTTAAAGGGCGGTAAACTAAGTCTAGATAGTGTAGAGAGTTTAAATGCTTTCTTCTTGGGGGTTTATGATATGACTATTTTAGAAGCTGTTAAACTTGATTTGGGTAATTTAGATGATTTTCAGAATAATAATCTAAATGAGGTTCAGTTTTTTTTAGAAAATTGTCATTTAAATAACTCTGTTGATGCCCGTATTAGTGAGTTTCTTCATGAGCTTTCTTGCTTTAAGCATGAAAGTATTGTTAAAGTAAAGGATAATTTTGAGATTGTTATGCAATCTTGTATTGAAATAATTGAATTACATAGTCATCTTTACTCATTAATAACTGACATTCAAGCACTTATTAGTTCTTCTCCAGTTGATGACAATTCATGTATTCTTTTAAATGCTTCTTCCTCTGATCTTTTTAAGGCATATCTTAATTGTTTTTTTCAGGGTGAGCTTGAATACTTTGACTATTTATCTAATTATGTAAATCAATATTGGTCTTATTCTTTTTTTGAGATTCAGTCTTTTATTAAGAATTATTCCGATAATCACTTAAAACATAATTGTTCCTCTCTTGAGAAGTATCTATCTTCTGATCTTCTAACGAATTATTATATTTCTCTTAAATCTTTTACTCTTTCTGTTGATGTTGCTTTTCAGAACCAGTGTAATGAACACAGTGGTTATCCGGTTCTTAGACTTTCTGATTTTGATCTGCCTTCTAATTTGGATCATATTTCTGAACCTATTACTCTTAATACTCCTCTTTTTGATACAGCCAATAGTTTGGATGATATACTAGATATGGTTGTGAAAGATACTAAACATGACACAGTTATTAGAGGAACTCTTATTGGAACAGAGCTCTGTTAAAAAATTAGGCTGTGGTGATATTATCACTTATGATTTTGGCAATGAGCCTGATTCTACTTTAGTTCGTTTAGGAAATGAGCAAGCTGGTGAACGTCCTGCTATTGTTGTTACTTCTGATACTTTCAATAATAAGGTGGGGTTTGCTTGGATTTCTCCTATTACCAATACTCCTAGACCTGGACATCCGTGCATCTCTCAGATCCCATTGCCTAATAGTTTAAAGACTTCTGGCTTTATTTTGCCAGATCAGTTGACTGCTATAAATTGTTCTTCTCAAAGGATTATTGAAAGAAAGGAAAATGTATTTAATTTTACTAGAGATACGGTAGTTCCTTATCTTTTGGGATTTCTTCCTAAAAAATGGGTTCCTTCTTTATCTATTAAAAATCAACAAATACCTAGTTCTTATTTACCTGATTTTAGCCATATTATTGAATATAGCATTTTTCCTAATGATAATACTCGCCATTCACCTCCCTTAGCTTTTGTGGTTACTTCTAAATCTTTTAATAAAACTACGGGACGTTCTTGGCTTTGTCCTGTGGTTTTAAATTCTACTGGACACGTTTATGAAGTTTCTTTACCAGACTCCTGTAATAGTAAAGGTGTTATTTTGTTAGATCAGATACAAACTTTAGATTGTAAAAGGCACTTTAAGCCTGTCTATCAAATTTCTTCTGATATGTCCAATACTATCTTAGCAAGGGTGACTGAGATAATATCTTCTTCTATCACTAAACCTGTGGACAAGTCATAGTGATTTTACAAGCGACACAAAGGGGGAAATTTAGGTTCCAACATCATCAGATACATTGAGTGGTAGATTGTCTTTATCTTACTTGGTTTCCATAAATACTGCTATAACCCTTATAAACCATTATTCGGTGTGAAAAGCAGACGGTATAACTTGAAAATTCAGAGTACCGTCTACTCCAACATAAAGAACACGATTTACCATATCGCGTCCAAGTTCTAATTCGTTTTGTATTGCTTTAATAGCTTCTACAACAACATTTATTTGCCGATCGCGCAATAGCGAACCATCACAGATAAAAACGATACCCGCATGGATTTGACACTTGCAAGCAAATCTTTCAAAATCGCATACATTAGCCGTAACAAGTATACGATCTTCCCTAAAAGCATATTCTAGGATTTAGTAATCCTTAGCACTAAGCAAGCCTCTATCTCTCACAGCAATTGCATCAATAGAAAGATTTCTACACAAATGCTGTGCAACACTAGGAGAGAGGTCTTCATCAATCAAAAATTTCATGCTTTTTTGGACGACCAACAACTGGATAAGCTGTTGCGTAAATATGCGCGAATTTCACATCAGTCTCAGACAAATAAGGATAATCTTCAAGAATATTTTCTGGTAACTCTCCTCTTTCGATTAACTTACCAATATGACGTACAGTTAGCCTAGAATTTGGAAATACTGGCTCTCCACCCATAATATCTGGTGATATTACTAATTTTTCCTTCCATGCGTCAAAGGAAGTAACTAACTCTGATAACTCTTGTTGAATAGTATTCAGCTTTAATTCCCAGCAGGAACCTATATTTAATGCTGGTAAATTCTGACTTAATGCCTCACTCAAACGCTGATGGAATTTAATTCGCTCTGGAACAGAAAATCCAAAGTCCATTTCTTTAAGCGCAGACAAATAGATTAACGTACAAAATGAAATGTCTGTTCGTACAATGATTTTGTGTTCTATTTCTTTATAGATACGTTTTTCAGGCAATTGCACAAAGGCTGAAGCTTCATTGGGTGTGAAGACTGTTTGCATAAGCATGTTTTTGCCTCTCAATTAATTAAAACTAATGTCTAGAGAATAAAATTGAAATTCTCTAAAATTCATCAAAATTTTTACGCTGTACTACCTGCCCTGGTACTAAAACCAAAAAAATATTCCCTCAATAGGAAATAGTTTAGCATTAAATACGTTAGTCGAAAAGTGAAATCAGTAAAATAAAAAATTAATTTACTGTTTTAACACAATGAATTCCTATTAATTGTTTATATATACATATTCTCTTTGAGAAGATAAATCAAGATTAAGCCAATATCTAAAAGACTAAGTAGATAGACCAAAAAATTATAACTATGTAAAGTTATGTAAAATTGACGAAACTCATTTGTATTAAAGATTTGATTGCGCTGAAGTGCAACTACGGACTAAGAGTTTTATTTTGCTAACCTACTTACTGGCTCATTCCTTCCATGAGTCTTGTCATCTTTCAACGCATCGTTATTGTTTTTTTGCTGCTGTTGCTGTAATTTTTTTTGGTAGTGATAGTGCAATTTGTTGCCAAATTAAATCCTTCATCTCCTGTAAGCTAGCAGGTACACCATCTGGAGTAAAAGCTGTATGTCCCCCAGTGATGGCTATAACTATGCGGTTCTTGTAAGCCCAATTATACCAGTCATTAATAGTATTATCTACTGCGGTATTTTCAGATGGGAATGGAAAATGGTGTGAGCGATCGTTATTTATGTAAACACCGTTATCGCTAGATTGCTTGCTGAACGATTTGCTTTAAAAAGTTAGCAGATGATAAGTCAGGTGAAGGCTCAGTATAGTTCGGGTTTTCATTAGCAAAATTTCTATCTGTCATTAGCATACAAGCAGCATTATAATGTCTTTCTCGCACCATTTTTTGGCAGAATAACTCATAGCGTTTAGCATAGCTTGCTCCTTTAAATTCTGGGAGTACTTCAAAATGCGGCTCTGCTACTTGTACCGATGATCTGGAAGCAAAACAATCTTCTAATAAAATCAGATATCCCATCCAAGGTGGCGGTGGAGCTTCACCAAATACTTTTTCTCGGTAAGCAGTCCAAATATCTAAAGCTGCTCCCATAGCTTCTTCTGTTCTATTGTTGAAATTGTTTCCAAAACTTCCTACTTGACTTTTCAATTCAATAATTACTTTGAGCTGTCGCTTTTCCGGATCTACGACTAAAAAATCATAATTCTTTGTGGGACGAAAGAATCCTGGGATAACTGTCAGATTTCTTTTAATATGGATATGAGTTGTAGGAACGCCCACTGTTAACAGCAGATTGGTTATAGTCAGAATAAATCCGTCCATTTGCTTTCCTCCTGTTACAGCACTGCGGTTCCCTTGGTCTACTTTACCTGCTAATTCTTGAGCCTGTGTTTGAGCAATTCTTGTATCCCAGAAACCTTGTACTGCTGACCAGAAAATGTCCTCTGGTATTTCCGGTATCTTTAATGTCATGGGGTTCCCTCTGCTGTAAACTCGTTATATGCAAGTCGCAAGCCATAACTATTTTCCATGCGACGCAGTGCTAAGTTATGGTAACTTGGCTCAATTTCTATTCCTATACTATTACGCCCCCAGTTAGCAGCTGCTACACAAGTTGTTCCGGTTCCCATAAATGGATCTAGTACTGTATCCCCTACAAATGAAAACATGCGGGTTAGACGTTCGGCTAGTTCTAGTGGAAATGGTGCAGGATGCTGTCTTGTGGAAGCTCCTTTGATATCTTGCCATATTTGTTGAAACCACTGTCGATGTGAGATTTCAGAAATAATAGACAATATTCGAGCAGTCATGGATGGACTGCGATAACCTCCTGGTTTGCGCTGCATGAGAATAAATTCTATGTCGTTCTTGATTACACCTCCAGGTTCATAGGGTTTTCCCAGAAAGCTCGTACCATTTCCTGTAGCTTCAAGGGTTGCATTAGCAATTTTGTACCAAATAATTGGCGCTAGATTATCAAATCCTAAAGTGCGACAATGTTCTTGTATGCTACTATGCAGAGGAAATACAACATGTCTACCATACTGCTTGCGAGAGAGACAGACATCTCCTACGACAATTACTAACCGTCCTCCAGGAACTAGAACGCGCCATACATGGTGCCAAACTAAATCCAATTCTGTTAAAAATTGCTCGTAATCTGCAATTTCTCCCAATTGGTTGGGATTTTTAACGTATTGTTTCAAGTTCCAGTATGGAGGTGAAGTTATGACTAAGTGTACGCTTTCATCAGGAATATGAGCTAGATTCCTACTATCTCCCACCAACAACTGATGTGATGAGGGTAATGATTGAACTGTTTGCTGGATTTTCTCCATTAACATCTCGTTTTTACTGATGGATGGTATAGCTTTTTGCTCGTCTAATTCTAATAATGCTGTAACTTCCTCTGGTATCAGGTTTTTATCCTGTAGCGTGTGGTGCGACAGATTAAGTTGGCGATACTCTAAGGGGGTGGGCGTTTCGCCATCGCAGTTTAACTGCGTTGAAATATAAATTTTGCTCAAACTAGTGGATATCATATACTCACATTGTGGCGAAGAACTGTTCTTCCTTGATTCCTTATGAATCATTGTTACCAGCTTGAAAAATCTGTTGTGCAGTTAAATTTAACTCAGGAAAAGTTGGTGATTGAATAAGGTCATCACCTCTAAATTTACTGACATAATATTCGTTTTCATCTAAAGAACAAATCGAGATAGTAGGTTGTTTAGGCCTACCAATAAACTCTCTACCACCTAATGCTGCATAATCAACAATCCAATATTCAGGTATTCTCATTTCTTCATAATCAGCGTATTTCTTCAGATAATCATCACGCCAATTAGTACTAACTATTTCAACCACCAAGGAAATAGAGTCAGCCAAAGTAATAATTGATTCCTTTTTCCAAATAGGTTCATTGACTAGATTAGGCTTATTTAATAGCAAAATATCTGGAGAATAAGCTGATTCACTGTTAGGGGGGTGAACGAAAACCGTTTTAGGAATAAAATATGGGCGCTTGATTCGTCTATATTCCAAGGAGAATTCTGCTGTTAAAAACCCAATTACTTCCTCATGTTCACCAATTGGTAAGGGCATTTCAACAATTACTCCGTTATGTAGTTCATAAAGACATTCAGAATCTATGGGATACCATCTAGCAAATTCTTCAATGGTTAGTGGTTTTGGTAAAGCTTGAGTCATGAGATTAAAACAATAAAGAAGATACTGTCTGACAATACCTGCGCCAAAATCCTGAAACCCTATTAATCTCATAAAGATTTTATTGGCTTTCAGCCCTGTTTTGGGTAAATTGGCGAAGGTATTGATTTTAATTATAATTTTAAACCATTTTAAACTGTAGGATGACAACATTGTGTATTGGCGTAGCTAGTCGCAGGAATTGCTGATATATTTGCAGAAATTTAGATTAGTATACAAGGTTTGAATCGTATACTAATCTACTTCAGTACTAACTGTGGTCTCATACCCGTCTTATGAGAGTAGAATTTGCTGCCAAATTAAATCCTTCTGTTGCATGATATCCAGCAAAATTAAAGAATATAGAATATAATTACCTGCTAAATCTAGTTATAGCTAAAATCGGGTGTATAAAAAGACAATTATTTTTACTTAAAGAAACGTCCTGTACCAAATTTGTAATTGTCTTGCAGCTTGATATAGGACAAACAGGTTGGCTTTTAAGTAAAATAAGAGATTGTTCAAATATATTGTGTAATCATTAATTGACCATTTGACCAGAAATCAACTTCTTGTTTGGTTGATTGATGAATTGGCGATTAAACTTAGTTCAATTGAGTACAAATTATATGGGACAAGGGTTTTTCCAAATTGCTTTAACACTGTGTATCGTTATACTCGTCTCTCCTATTCTAGGTAGATATATAGCTAGAGTCTTTTCTAGAGAAAGTACAATATTAGACCCACTCATGCGTCCATTAGAAAGAGTGATTTATCTACTAGGGGGCGTGAATGTCAGCGATAATATGACTGGAATACAGTATATCCGCTCGGTGTTATATAGCAATCTTGTAATGGGAATTGCTGTATATTTACTGCTTTTTTTTCAAGGATTACTGCCAGGTAATCCTAATAAATTGGGTACACCCAGATGGGATATCTTATTGCATACCACTGTTTCTTTTCTGACAAATACTGACCAACAACATTATGGGGGAGAAACTACTTTTAGCTATTTTAGTCAAACAGCAGCTTTGAGTTTTCTCATGTTTACTTCTGCTGCGACTGGATTAGCTGTGGGAATTGTATTTATCCGGGGACTGACTGGGAGAAATCTGGGGAATTTTTATGTTGACCTGACTCTGGGAATCACGCGGATTTTATTACCATTTTCTCTGGTAGGGGCGATCGCCTTGGTCGGATTAGGTGTACCACAAACATTAGCCGGGACATTGGTGGCGCGAACCCTAGAGGGAGGAACCCAATACATTGCACGGGGTCCAGTTGCTTCTTGGGAAATGATCAAAATGCTCGGTGATAACGGTGGTGGTTTTTTCAACGTTAATTCCGCCCATCCTTATGAAAATCCCAATCCCGCATCTAACTTGCTCGAAATCATTGCTATGATAGCAATTCCCGCAGCGCTAATTTACACTTATGGCATATTCGCCAATAATCTCAAACAAAGTCGGTTACTTTTTTGGATGGTTTTGACGATATTTGTGGGACTGATTTGGTTGACAGCCACAGGAGAAATGCAGGGAAATCCCTTAGTTAATCACACATTGGGAATAGAACAGTCAAACTTAGAAGGTAAAGAGGTACGCTTTGGTTGGATACAAAGCGCTCTGTGGGCAGTCACAAGCACTACAGCTATGTGTGGTGGTGTTAATAGTATGTATGATTCCCTCATGCCTCAAGGAACTTTTGCTACGCTACTGGGTTTATTTTTGCAAATGATTTGGGGAGGACAAGGAATAGGAACAGCCTATTTATTTATTTATCTCATCCTGACTGTTTTCGTGACTGGATTGATGGTAGGACGTACCCCGGAATTTTTAGGGCGCAAAATCGAGAAACGAGAAATTGTCCTAGCTAGCCTGATCCTACTGGTTAATCCTCTAGTAGTTTTAATTCCTAGCGCTATTACCTTGGCTTATCCTATCAGTTTATCAGGTATTAGTAACCCTGGTTTCCACGGAATTTCCCAGGTGGTTTATGAATATGCTTCCGCCGCAGCTAATAATGGTTCAGGTTTACAGGGACTAAATAGTAATTCACTCTGGTGGAACTTAAGTACTGTGGTTAGTTTACTAGTGGGTCGCTATATCCCCATGATTGCTATCTTGCTCTTAGCAGATAGTATGTCTCACAAATTGGCCATACCAGAAACTCGCGGTACCTTAAGAACTGATTCTTTACTATTCACAGGTATCACTGCTGGCGTTACTCTCATTTTAGGAATGCTGACTTTCTTCCCTGTTTTAGCTTTAGGTCCAGTTGCGGAAGGATTTAAGTTGATCGCAGGTGGATAATTCTAGATCCTGGAAGTTATTGCAGTTATAAGTTAAACATTATCAAATTCAGCATGATCAATTAGGAGCTATGAATTAGGAGTCATGAATCCAGATGCAACCACCCCAAGACAGAAATTTTCTCGTCCTCGCCCCAGCGATCGCCGTCAAAAACGCCAAAAAACAAAGTTAGGTAAAAGTTGGCTATATAGCCATGCTATAGTGGGTGCTTTTGTCAAGCTACATCCCCAATACGCCATCCAGAATCCCGTGATAGTCGTACTCTGGGTAGCGACTCTGACAACGCTTGTAGCTACATTTAGTCCTGAAATATTCGGCACAACTAATCAAACAAACCCACAATTATTCAATGGTTTATTAACAGCAATTTTGTTTTCTACCATTTGGCTGGTCAATTTTGCCCAAGCATTAGCAGAAGGATACAGCAAAGCCCAAGCTCATGCTCTACAGTTAACTAAATCAGCAACAACTGTCAAAAAACTGGCTGCTGATGGGACAATGAGCCAAATTGCAGCCGCTGACCTCCGACAGGGAGACACTATATATTTGGTCGCGGGTGAAATTATTCCGGCTGATGGCGAAGTGATTATGGGTGTTGCTTCCGTAGATGAATCGGTAATTACGGGAGAATCTGCCCCTGTACTGAAAGAATTTGGTTCAGAAGTTTCTAGTACTGTCATTGGTGGTACAAAAATCATTGCTGACGAATTAATCGTGCAAATAACTGCTGAACCAGGTAAGGGATTTATTGATCGGATGATTGTCTTACTGGGAGGAGCAAAACGGCGTAAAACTCCTAACGAAGCAGCTTTAACGGCATTCTCAGCAGCTATAATCCTCATCTGCTTGTTTATGGTCGCCACTATCCCACCATTGGCCTATTATGTGGGAATTCCAGTCAATATACCCATGCTCATGGCATTCCTGGTAGCAATGATACCAATAACCTTGGGTGGCTTACTCAACACCATTGGTATTGCTTGCATGAATAGAGTTGCCAAATTTAACGTCATTGCTACTTCAGCTAGAGCAATAGAAGACTGTGGAGATTTAAATACCCTAATTCTGGATAAAACAGGCACAATTACCATTGGTAACCGATTAGCAGAAGCAATGATTCCCATTCATCAGCACTCTATAGCGGAGTTAGCCAATGTAGCTTTAGCTGCTAGTATCTTTGACGATACACCAGAAGGCAAGTCTATTGTGCGCTTGGCGGAAAGGCTAGGTGCTAAGTTTGACCTAGACCCCAAACAAGCAACAGCAGTAAAATTCTCCGTCAGAACGTGCATGAGTGGTACTAACTTAATGGGCGGACGAGAAGTGCGCAAGGGAGCAGTAGAAGCTATTAAAAGTTTTGTTCAATCTCGTAAAGGACGCATCCACCCAGAAGTCGATCTGATTTATGAACGTATAGCCAAGCAGGGAGGTACGCCTTTAGCCGTTTGTCTAGATAACGAAATCTATGGCTTAATTTATCTCAAAGATATGGTTAAGTCAGGTGTTCGCGATCGCTTTGAGCAGATACGCCAGGTAGGAGTGCGAACAGTGATGCTAACTGGTGATAATCGCATCACTGCTAGCGTTATTGCTAGAGAAGCTGGACTAGATGAATTTATCGCTGAAGCAACACCAGACGATAAGATCACAGTCATTCAACGTGAACAGTCTGAAGGTAGACTAGTAGCAATGACGGGGGACGGGGATAATGATGCACCTGCATTAGCACAAGCAAACGTTGGCGTAGCGATGAGTGCGGGAACTCAAGCGGTCAAGCAAGCAGCCAATATGATAGATTTAGACTCCGATCCCACGAAATTGATCGATATTGTGCATATTGGCAAACAATTATTGATGACTCGGGGAGCGTTACTGACTTTCTCTATGGCTAGTACTATAGCTAAAGCTCTGGCTATTGTACCCGCGATTTTTGCCAATGCTCATCTCAATAGCCTGAATCTGACAAATTTAACCAGTCCTAATTCAGCAGTACTCTCAGTCATGATTTACAACGCTTTGACTATTCCGGCTTTTACTCCTTTAGTCTTACAAGGTGTCAAGTTTCGACCATTAACAGCGATGCAACTTCTAGGACAAAACATCATAATTTATGGCTTGGGTGGGGCGATCGCACCATTTATGATCATTAAAATAATAGATATGCTGATTACACTTGTCGGTCTGGCTTAAACAGTTGATCAAATCCACAATCAAATCCACAATATAAATTGCAATAGATTATGGCGATAATTCGTGAAACTATCAGAGCGCTGCGCATGGCTCTGATACTTTGGTTATTAACTGCAATTGTGTATCCTTTACTAATTTTAGGATTGGGTAATCTGGCCTTTCCTTTTCAAGCTCAAGGTAGTATTCTATATAATATAGACAGTAAACCATTGGGTTCTGCTCTCATTGGTCAATATTTTAGTTCAGACCGATACTTCCACGGTCGTCCCAGTGCCATCCACTACAGTCAAGGTAAAAGAGCTCATCCTACTGGTATATCTGGTGGTAGTAATTTAGCTCCCAGTAACCCAGAGTTAATCAAGCGCATTCAAGCACAGGTAGGTGAAAACCCAATTGAGGAGAATTCAACACTACCCGCAGACGCAATTTATACCTCTGCTTCTGGGTTAGATCCACATATTTCTCTCCACTTTGCCAAACAACAGCTAGCCAGAGTGGCTAAGGCCAGAAAAATCAAGGAAGACGATATTATTCCTTTGCTCAGAAAGTATACAGATGGCAGATTTTTAGGGCTTTTTGGAGAACCTGGGGTTAACGTTGTCCGGTTAAATTACGCCCTCGATCTACAAGATATCAACCAGAAGGAAAATCAATTTTAGTCAGAGGCTTTCTGAGCAGGGGAGTAGGGGAGCAGAAATTACTGAATATATTAGACTATTACTTATATAAAGTAGGTGATTTAATAAAAGTATGATTACTCAGCAGGAACTGTCAAACGGCAATAATTCTGATTTGAATAGTCTCTCAAATACCCATACTTCTGTAAGTAGAAGTTCTTATGGACATCTGGGGAGACGGGGAAAACACAAAATCTTTATCGGTATGGCACCCGGTGTTGGTAAAACTTATAGAATGCTGGAAGAGGGACATGCTTTGAAAGCAGAGGGAGTAGATGTTGTTATCGGTCTAGTGGAAACGCATAAACGTAGGGAAACAGAAGAAAAAGCAATAGGTCTAGAAACTGTTCCGTTAAAACAGTTACTGCGGGGTGATTTGCTCTTATCAGAAATGAATACCGAAGAGATTATCGCCCGATCGCCCCAATTAACTTTAATTGATGAACTGGCTCATACTAATGCTCCTGGTTCTTTGCGGGAAAAACGCTACGAAGATGTGGAAGCAATCTTAGATGCTGGTATTGATGTTTACTCGACTATGAATATACAGCACTTGGAAAGCCTCAATGATTTAGTAGCTAGAATCACAGGTGTAGTAGTACGAGAGCGAGTTCCAGACAGAATTTTGGAAGAAGCCGACGAAGTTTTAGTAGTAGATGTTACGCCAGAAACTCTACAAGAAAGGTTGCTTGAAGGAAAAATTTATGCGTCTGATAAAATCCAACAATCTCTAGATAATTTTTTCCAAAGACGCAACTTGATCGCTCTACGGGAATTGGCTCTGCGGGAAGTGGCTGATAATGTAGAAGAAGATGCGATCGCCTCGATCCCTAAAGGACAAGTGTGTAATATCCAAGAGCGAGTAATGGTTTGCGTCTCCACGTATCCTAACTCATTACAACTACTCCGCCGAGGTGCTAGATTAGCTGCTTACATGAACGCGCCATTATACGTTTTATTCGTCTCTGATCCAGAGCGCTTTTTGACCAAAGAAGAAAGCCTACATATAGATATTTGTGAAAAGCTCTGCAAGGAATTTGAAGGTAACTTTCTCCGAGTTAGAAGTAACAATGTTGCTAACGTGATTGCGGAGGTCGCTGAGAAGTACCGAATTACCCAAATCGTTCTTGGGGAAAGTCGCCGTTCTTCTTGGGAACATTTCTTCAAAGGTTCCCTAACTCAGAAATTGATCCGATTGCTCAAAAATATTGACCTACACATCATTGCTGGGAGTAAAATAGCTTAAAAAATTACTTCAATGGAACTCCTTGATCAGATAAAAATATGGAAAATCCCCAAACCCCACGTTGGTTTGTTCGCAGAGACATAGATGGTTTATTTGGTCTAGCACTGGATAACTTTATTCAAATATTGTTAATCGTCAATCTATGCCAAGGTGTACTAGGTTTTCCACCAATTCTTGTCTATGGACGCATTTTACCTGGAGTTGCTTTTAGTCTGATTATCGGCAACTTTTATTACGGTTGGTTAGCCAAACAACAAGGTATAAAAGAACAGCGTGATGATATTACTGCGCTGCCCTATGGTATCAACACTATTAGTTTATTTGCACATGTTTTCTTAGTAATGCTACCAGTAAAGCTAGGGTTGCTAGCTAAGGGTGTATCTCCTGAACAAGCGTCTGAATTAGCATGGCAAGCCGGTTTAGTTGCTTGTTTGGGTTCAGGCTTAATTGAACTACTAGGTGCTATTGTTGTCAATCCCCTGCGTCGTATTGCTCCCCGTGCAGCAATGCTATCTACACTAGGTGGTATTGCTCTAACATTTATTGCTATTGGCTTTTTATTTCGCACTTTTGCGAATCCTGTTGTCGGTTTAGTTCCCCTTGGCGTTATCCTTGTAACTTACTTTGGTAAGGTACAGTTTCCTTTACCAGGAGGGTTATTAGCTGTATTGTTAGGCGTTGCTCTAGCATGGGGGACAGGTTTAGTTACTTGGGATAGCACTAAATTTGCTGCTGCTGCGGCTCCTATCGGCTTTTACTTCCCCGGTTTATTTTTAGGAGAACTTTGGCAAAGTCGCACAGTCTTAGTCGAATACCTCAGCATTATCCTACCAATGGGATTATTTAACTTAGTTGGTAGTATTCAAAATTTAGAAAGTGCGGAAGCTGCGGGAGATACTTATCCCGCTATACCGGCTTTAGTCACTAATGGTCTTGGTAGTGTATTTGCTGCTGTTTTCGGTTCTTGTTTCCCCACGACTATATATATTGGTCATCCGGGATGGAAGGCTTTAGGTGCAAGAGTTGGCTATTCTATTGCTAATGGGATAATTATGGCTATCCTTTGTTTAAGTGGGACTGTGGCTATGCTTGCCTATTTTGTCCCGATTGAAGCAGGTATGGCTATTGTCCTTTGGATAGGTATTGTGATTGTAGCCCAAAGCTTCACTGCTACACCATCTCACCATACACCAGCAGTAGTCATTGGTTTGTTACCAGGTATTGCAGGATGGGGAGCATTGATAGCGAAGAATGCCCTACGTGCTGCTGGGTTAGGGACTCCAGATAAGCCATTTACATCAGCTTTAATCGGTCAGTTCAAATTGAGCGATACCTATATTCATGGTGCTTTTGCTCTAGAACAAGGATTTATTTTTTCAGCCATGATCTTAGCTGCGATCGCTGTTTTGATTATTGAACGGGATTTTCGCCAAGCTGCTTATTGGTCTTTAGGAGGTGCTGCATTATCTTGGGTGGGTTTAATGCACAGTTATCAATGGACTATTGCTGATACAGTAGTTAATCTGGGTTGGGGAACGGGAAATAGTTGGGCGGTGGGTTATATTTTACTCGCTATTTTGTTTTTTTATGTGTCTTGGCAAACAAGACAGGAATAATCTACAGATAACTGATGCGAGAATACTGATACAGTACCACCACCACTAATTGTAATCACGAATACTCTTTGTAAATTAATTTATCAGCGCAAGTAAATTAGAGAGATGTATGATATTCTTGATTTATGGGGAATGTAAATCGCTAAATCACAAAAGTTCTCTCAGCACTTTTACTCTACTGAAGCAGAAAAACCTGATAATTTCCGCCATAGTTTGGATTAACTTATGGTCTCGCTCCACAGGTTTCTAGATGATTGTGGGAGTACTCGCTACTGATTTAGTTCCAGAGCTATCAAGAGAGTTTCATGATTTTTCACTTATTCAATATTTGACCTTAGACCTATCAAAATTGCCTGATGGCAATGAATTTGGAGGATAACCTATGAGTTTTCACTTAGATACAGTGATGCTTTCACGTATCCAATTTGCTATCACCAGTATCTTCCATATGTTTTGGCCCATCCTGACAATTGGCATGTCTTGGTATTTGGTGATTATGGAAATACTCTGGCTAAAAACCCAGAATCCTGACTTCTATCGCCACGCACGTTTTTGGTCAAAACTTTACATTCTCAATTTTGGACTTGGCGTTGCTTCTGGCGTAGCCATTGAATTTGAATTTGGTGCAAACTGGGCACCATTTTCTGTAGCTGTTGGTGACTTTTTAGGCAGTATTTTAGGCTTTGAAGGCACAATGGCATTTATGCTAGAAGCTGCGTTCCTCGGTATTATGATCTATGGTTGGAAGAAGGTTCCACCGATTATGCACTTGCTAGCAACTACGTTTGTTGCTATTGGTGCTACTCTCTCATCTTTCTGGATTATTGTCGCCAATTCATGGATGCAAACCCCAGCGGGTGGGGAAATGGTGAATGGTAAATTCATAGTTCACAGTTACTTAGAAGCCATTCTCAATCCAGCAGCTTTGAATAGCTGGTTTCATATGATATTGGCTATTCTCGAAACCGCCTTGTTTGTTATTGGTGGTATCAGTGCTTGGTATATCCTGCAAAAACGCCATCAAGCATTCTTCAGTAAGTCTTTCAAAATTGCGATCGCTCTTGCTGTGCTTATCACTCCCTTACAGATTGTTGTCGGTCACTTGAGTGGTGAACAAGTATACCACAACCAACCTACTAAATTAGCAGCAATAGAAGCTTTGTGGGAAACCGTACCAGCTGGTGAGTCTGGACCTTGGAATATTTTGGTAGCACCAAATGTCCGAGAAGGGAAGAACAACTGGGCATTAAGCATACCAGGTGGCTTAAGCAGAGTTTTGGAAATGAAGCCCCATCTTTCCCAACCTGTACTGGGTTTGAATGAGTGGAGACCACAAGATCGACCTCATGGAGTTTCTCTAATATTTTATACCTTCCGCATAATGGCAGGGATTGGTTTCCTATTGCTGGGCTTAATGATAGTAAGTGTCATCCAATGGTTACGTGGTAAGCTAGCTGTCGAAAATATTACTGAACAGCCGTGGTTGCTGCGTGCTTGGATGCTGGCTGCACCTTTAGGATATGTTGCTGTTGAATGTGGCTGGATGGTGCGCGAAGTTGGTAGACAACCTTGGATTGTTTACGGACAAATCCGTACTGCTGATGCTGCTTCTCATGTACCAGCAGGGAATGTCTTAGTTTCACTGATTAGCTATACAAGCATCTACTTACTGTTATTTGCTTGTGCTTTATACTTTGGTAGCCGTATTATCCGCCAAGGTCCAGACTTAGAACTACCAGCGCCCAATCATACTTTCCTAGATGATAGGAATCAAGAAAACATTACCGCAACAGAATCGGAGATTTCATGGAAGCTATAAATAGTATTTTACCACTGCTCTGGTTCGGACTTGTGGCTTTGTTTCTCACCTTGTATTTGATTACCGATGGCTTTGATTTAGGTGTGGGGATTCTGACTCTAACTGCTGCTAACGAAGAAAATCGCGGGATAATTATCAACACCTTAAGCACTGTTTGGGACGCGAATGAAACTTGGCTGGTATGTACAGGAGGATTGCTTTACGGTGCTTTTCCTCTTGCTTACGCTACTATTGTCAACGCTCTATATATTCCGATTACCCTCATGGTGATTGGGTTTATTTTCCGGGCTGTAGCCTTTGAGTTTCGGGAACATTCTCTCAACAAAACCTTTTGGAATTTTGGTTTTGCTGGAGGTAGTTTGCTAGTAGCTTTGTCCCAAGGATTAGTCTTAGGTGGGGTAATTGCCGGAATTAAAGTTGATGAAGCTGGCAATTTTATTGGTGGTACTTGGGATTGGCTGAATTTACCATCAATCCTAGTAGCATTAAGTGTAGTGCAAGGTTATATCTTAATCGGTTCTACTTACCTAATTTTTAAGACAGAAGGTGAGTTAAAAGAATACCACTACATGACTGCCAAATTTAGCAGTATTACCACACTAATTGGTGCAATGGCATTGACAATTGCTACACCAATGTTCTACGAATCAGTGCGTAACAAGATATTCCATCAACCAGAGATATTGATTTTTGAGTCGATTCCTGTCATAGCAACAGGTGTGATGGTACTATTAATAAATAGTATTAATCGCCGTGAAGACAGGATGCCCTTTGTTTGGACAATTGTGATTTTCTTAATCACTATTCTGTCCTTGGCTTTTGTGGTGTTTCCTTACATCATTCCCTTTCAAGTCACAATTTATCAGGCTTCTTCTTCCCTGAGTGCCCAAGCCTTCATGATTGCTTTTATCGGGTTTTTCGTCCCGATTATATTGTTCTACAACATCTATCTCTATCGAGTATTTCAAGGTAAAGTCTTTAGTTCTCATTACGGAGACTAGAAGCAGACTATAAATTAGAGGGAAAAGTAGTGAAGTTAGCTGTTGTGTATAGTCTTAAACGCTTCTAATAAAAGACTTCTAGAAAAACACAGGGTTTTCAGTTCTGACTCCTACTATACATAGACGAATTATAGCAACTTCGCTACTTCTCCTTCTGCTCCCCCTGCTTTTTCCTCCACCCCCTGTTCCCTGTTCTCTGCTATAGACTAAATTCCGCCGACAAATCGACCAGGACTCAAAATGTTATTGCGATCAAATTGTTGTTTAATCCCTCCCATGAGATTTAAAGCATTTCCAGGATAACCCCAGATATCTAAACTTTCTTTTAATTTAACTGGCGCAGTGAGGACGGTGAGAAATCCACCATGAGATTGACATAGCTGACGTAAAGATAATACCTGAATTTTATCTTTTGCTCTGATTAATCCCACTCCACTCCCAAGATGAATCATCCCTAACTGTACATTTGTCAGCACTTCTACCGCAGCAGTTGGTAATACACCAATTTTGCAGGTAATGACAGATTCATCAGCGGATGAATGCATGTGATCGGGTAATTTGCGCCATAAATTCACCTCGTCCTCTTCCAGATAAACTTTCTGGTCTAAGCCTAATTTTTGTCCGATCGCCAACAACCGATTTGATTGTTCCTTGACACTTTCCTGAATACTCCAGAATCGCACAATCAATCCCATCCCCTGACCTAAACCTAATTGAGTGACTAATTGACTGGATAATAAATCGGCTTGAGTCGGAGTGAAGTCGGAAGTTCTTAAAATACTAGCTGCTTGGGATATGCTTATCGATTTACCAGTCAAAACCACTGTTCCCGAACTTTCAGGAATTGGGTAAACTCGCAAAGTCACTTGGGTAATAATTCCCAATGTCCCATAAGATCCAGTAAACAATTTCATCAAATCGTAACCCGCCACGTTTTTCACCACGCGTCCTCCGGCTTTAGCAATTTGACCATCAGCTCGGACAAAGGTAATTCCCAATAAATGGTCACGCACTCCTCCATATCGTTGACGCAAGGAGCCGGTATCCGCAGTCGCGATTATACCGCCAATCGTTGCTGAATTTGGGTTACTAGGGTCAAGTGCGATCGCTTGTTGAAACTTACCTAATATTGCTTGGAGTTGAGCAAATTCCATTCCTGCTTCTACCGTTACAGTTAAATCTCCCACAGCATGTTCTATAATCCGATTTAGCCTTTGGGTACTCACAACCACGTCTATACGATTAGACAAACCACCCCAATTTAGTTTACTACCATTTCCACAGGAAAGAACTCTCCATTGGCGTTGGTGAGCGATCGCCATAACTTCAGCTAGCTGAGATGCATTTTCCGGATAGACAATACAACTGGGATGGGATTCGGGGTTAATAGCAGCTTGAATCAGGTTTTTTGGCGCAAGTTCCAGATTTTCCCAAGGGATAACTGCATTTTCCTGACTTAAAGTAGATGCGAAAACAGTAGCGATATCATTCATCGATTTTTTCTAGCTGCGTATTCACCATTTTATAGTTCTAGTGAAAGATTTTTGGTCATTCGTCTACCAGTCAAAAAATAAGTATTCATATCACCTTTACCTTTCACCTTGATTGTACCTCGCTCCTCAAACAAATACTTGTCTTTTAATAGCGCATAAGTTGCTGTCGTGACTTGAATTTTACCGGAAATACCTTGAGATTCCATCCGACTGGCTATATTAACAGTATCGCCCCAGATATCGTAAATGAATTTTTTCGTACCAATGACTCCAGCTACAGCCGATCCAGAATTTATACCAATGCGAGCGTTAATAGTTACACTATCTCTAAGGTGGAATTTAGTAATTTCCCCTTGTATATCCAACGCCATTTCTGCGATCGCCTCTGCATGATGAGTAACAGGTACAGGAATTCCTCCCACGACCATATAAGCATCTCCAATTGTCTTAATTTTTTCCAATCCATGTTTCTCAGCTAATTTGTCAAAAACCGAGAAAATATTGTTGAGTAATTCCACCAGATCCACAGGAGACATATCAGCAGAGAACTCAGTAAAACCCACTAAATCGGCAAAAAGAACTGTTACATCTGAAAAGTTATCTGCGATTAAACCAGGATTTTGCTTAAGCCGCTGCGCAATTGGTTCAGGAAGTATATTGAGTAACAATACTTCAACTTTTTCCTGAGCAACCTGAGTTTCTTCTAATGCTTTTTGCACTTTTTCCTTAGCTAAACTCACAACTTGGGCAGATTTTTTCAATTTATCAATGATGTAGGCGGAAATACTAGCGATCAAAAATAAGGAAAAAATTCCGAGAAACGAGCGATAAGCATTAGTGGTTTTTAGTGCTGTTTCATAATATAAATTGTAGATTTTATAAAGTTCTTCATTACGTTGAAATGTCGGTAATGATACTATTGTTTGAATTAGATTATCTACTTGAGGTTTATTACTCAGAATTGTCTTACCATGCAAAATTATTCTATTTATATCATCAGGCTTAATATTGCTAGACTGGCTTCTGTATGCGAATATAGAATTCATTCGCACCTGAATTTTAGGTGCTAAATCCTCACTAGCTGTTAAATTATATATTAAAATATCTCGGAGCAAATTTTCTAGATAAATCTCTAAATTCCAATCATTTTTAGTAGCTTTTTGCGTTGTTTCCAGAATCAACTGTGGGAAATAATATAGAGAATTTCTGAGAGTAGCATTTTGCGATTTGAAACGTTCTACTAATTTCTCTTTCTCCTGCAAGAGTTTTCCTTGGGCTTGTAAAGATTGTTTAATCTCAATCTGTCCTCGTGGCTCAACAAATGTAGGAATTCTACCTAATCTATTTTGCAATTTATTTAATTCGCTCAATTCATTAGCCAGGGGGTCGTAGTATGTTAGTAGTCCATATCTTGATTTAATCACATCTTGATTTAAAGTTGCATTTAACTCTTTTACTCGTCTTAAATAACTGGTGAAGTCATTGTGTTGTTTATAATCAATTCCCTGGACTCTAACCAGCAAAAACCCAAAGATCACAACTGTTACTAACGCCAGCAAAATACTTTTTAACGCAGTATATATCATAATGGTTTCCCTTGATATTCACCAGTAAGTGTTTTTAAAAACTTAACAACTAGGGCAACATCATATGAAGGAATTTCTCTACCTAATTGATATTTAGCCATAACTCCCACTGCCTTTTCTAGAGTCGGGGCTGAACCATCATGAAGATATGGCGGTGTCACAGCAACATTGCGCAAACTAGGAACCTTGAAAAAATAAAGATCTTGATGATCTTTGCTAAGATTAAACCTCCCTAAGTCTTTTTTAGTTACAGTTCCTTTATCAAAAGAATAAGATCCCATAACACCAAATCTTTGGAACATATTACCGCCAACATTGACACCTTGATGACAGCTAACACAACCATAAGATTTAAACAAATCATAACCTGCTTTTTCTTCAGTACTTATAGCATTTTTATCGCCCCGCAGAAATTTGTCAAACCGTGAGTTTGGGGTAATTAGCGTTTCTTCAAAAGCAGCGATCGCCTCTGAGACATTATTAGCAGTAATCCCATCTGGATAGATTTCATCAAAATCCCTGGGATATTCTGGAACTTGATTTAGCTTGGCGATCACCTCTCTCCAACTAGTATTCAATGCTGGGAGAGTTTGGACTAATTTATCAACTTGATCTGCTAAACCGCTAGAATGACCATCCCAAAACAGTCTAAAGTTAAATTTTGCATTAAATACTGTTGTAACGTTAACATGTTTAATAGTTCCATTAATCTCAACTGTATCTACTATACCCGCAGCATCCAAGTTGTGACAAGTAGCGCAGGAAACCTTATTATTATGGGATAGACGCTTTTCATTAAATAACTTCTCACCCAGTTTTGCTTTTTTTGTATCTACTTTGTTAATTAGCGGAATTGGCTGAATTGGTTCCTGAATAAAACTATTTGTGACAACTTCCTCAACTATCTCTGGTTGGGACTTATCAGGTATTTGAAAGTAATGCCAGAGTAATACTACCAGAAAAGTAAGCAGGACTATCGGGATAATATAAAGATTTTTGATTGATGGCTTAGTAATTTGTACCTGTCTCATAAGACAAAACCATAAGTTTCCTGGCGTTTTGGAGTAAAAGTATTACTTTCAACAGAATCTTTGCATCACTCTTGGCGATACTACATTATAAACTAAGTATTTTTAACAGTCAAGTCATTGAATCAGCTGCTCTAATACCAATAACGCCTACTCATGTACTAATTTTCTAGTGGTATATACTTAATCTGACTACTGATTATCTTGCTCATAGGCGATAGTTGTGCCAATTTTCTCTGACTCTATAAGTGTGTAAAATCGCTATTATATATTATAAAGACTTTCCTTGATATTCACCAGTAAGTGTTTGCAAGAACTTGATAATTAGGGCGACATCTGGCCCAGAAAGTTCTCTCCCTAATTGGTATTTAGCCATAACTCCCACTGCTTTTTCTAGCGTTGGAGCCGAACTATCATGAAAGTATGGTGGTGTGATAGCAACATTTCGCAAACTAGGAACCTTAAATACATAAAGATCCTGGCCATTTTGGGTAACATTAAATCTCCCCAAGTCTTTTTGAGTTACAGTTCCTCTAGTAACAGCATAAGTTTCCATAACACCAAATTTTTGGAACATATTACCGCCAACATTGACACCTTGATGACAGCTAACGCAGCCATAGGATTTAAACAACATATAACCTGTTTTTTCTGCTTCAGTTATAGCATTTGTCTCGCCCCGTAAAAACTTGTCAAATCGCGAATTCGGGGTAGTCAGAGTTTCTTCAAAAGTAGCGATCGCCTCTGAGACATTATTAGCAGTAATCCCATCTGGATAGATTTGAGCAAAATCCTGGACATATTCTGGGACTTTATTCAGCTTGGCGATCGCTTCTGACCAGCTAGAACCCATGAGTGGAAGACGTTGTACTCTTTTATAGGCTTGATCTGCTAAAGTTTCAGCATTCCCATCCCAATACTGTCTAAAGTTAAATTTACTATTAAATATAGTAGGAATATTAATCGGTCCAACAACACCCTTGATCCCGTTGTCATTAATGTCTCTATCTATACCTCCAGTACTCAAGTTATGACAGGTAGCGCAGGAAAATTGATTACTATGGGATAATAGCTTTTCGCTAAATAGTTTTCCACCTAGTTTTGCTTTCTTGTCATTCACCTTGTTAATTAGTGGAATCGGCTGAATTGGTTCATTAATATTACTAGTTGTCACAACTTCCTCAATTATTTCTGGTTGGAAGTTTTCAGCGATTTGAGAGTATCGCCAGAATATAACTACCAGAAAGATCAGTGAGACAATCAGGAGAATATAAAAGTTTTGGATTAACCACTTAATAACTTGAACCTGTTTCATAAGGCAAAATATAGTTCCCTAGCGTGTTTGATTTATAGTATGATTCTAAATAATAGCAACCGCTTTCCTTCTTCTCGCATTTCGCACTCCGCAATCGATAAAATAATATAGGTTTGTTCCCTTAATGCATGACTTTCCATGACCGTAACTTCTGAATCTTGTCCATTTTCCCCACGAGATATTGCTGCTGCTGGTCTCAAGCCCGCAGAATATGCAGAAATTATCCGCCGTTTAGGGCGACATCCCAATAAAGCTGAATTGGGGATGTTTGGAGTAATGTGGTCAGAGCATTGCTGTTATAAAAATTCTCGTCCTTTACTCAAACAGTTTCCCACACAAGGCGATCGCATTTTAGTCGGTCCTGGGGAAAATGCTGGCGTTGTAGATTTGGGCGATGGACTAAAACTAGCCTTTAAAATAGAATCCCATAATCATCCCTCAGCCGTAGAACCGTTCCAAGGAGCAGCAACCGGAGTGGGAGGTATTCTGCGAGATATATTTACGATGGGCGCACGCCCGATAGCTTTACTCAACTCCCTACGTTTCGGTTCCCTAGAAGATGCTAAAACCCGGAGGTTATTTACTGGCGTAGTTGCTGGTATCAGCCACTATGGGAATTGTGTAGGAGTACCCACAGTTGGCGGTGAAGTTTACTTTGACCCAGCTTATACAGGTAATCCTTTAGTCAATGTTATGGCATTGGGATTAATGGAAACCCCAGAAATTGTCAAATCTGGAGCTTCTGGTCTAGGTAATCCCGTCTTGTACGTTGGTTCAACAACTGGGCGCGATGGTATGGGCGGAGCCAGCTTTGCTAGTGCTGAATTAAGTAGTAGTTCTATAGATAATCGTCCTGCTGTACAAGTAGGAGATCCTTTTCTGGAAAAATCTTTAATTGAAGCTTGTTTGGAAGCGTTCAAAACAGGTGCAGTAGTTGCTGCTCAAGATATGGGAGCAGCTGGTATTACCTGTTCTACCTCCGAAATGGCGGCGAAAGGTGGTGTGGGGATTGAATTTGATTTGGATAAGGTTCCCACAAGAGAATATGGTATGGTTCCTTATGAATACCTGCTTTCTGAATCTCAAGAAAGAATGTTATTCGTGGCTCAAAAAGGCAGAGAACAAGAATTAATCGCAATTTTCCACCGTTGGGGGTTACACGCTGTTGTCGCTGGTACTGTGATCGCAGAGCCAGTTGTCAGGATTTTATTTGAGAGGGCTGTAGCCGCAGAAATTCCCACGGAGGCTTTAGTCGAAAATACTCCATTATATGAGCGCGAAGTATTAGCAGAACCTCCAGAATATATTCAAAAAGCTTGGCGATGGTCAGTTAAAGATTTACCTGTCTGCAGTGCTACTGGTATAAAAATTTTAGATAAATTCCAGACATGGAATGATATTCTGTTGACTTTATTAGATACACCAACCATTGCTTCTAAAAGTTGGGTTTACCGCCAGTATGACCATCAAGTTCAAAATAATACCGTTATATTACCTGGAGGTGGTGACGCTGCTGTGATTCGTCTCCGTCCTTTAGAACCAATTCCCCATTCTGCGCCGGTCGCCACTTCCCCCTCTGGTATAGCAGCTACAGTAGATTGTAATCCCCGTTATATTTATCTTGACCCGGAAGAAGGCGCAAAGGCTGTTGTCGCCGAATCCGCACGTAATCTTAGTTGTGTTGGTGCAGAACCTTTAGCAGTAACTGATAATCTGAATTTTGGTAGCCCGGAAAAAGCGGTAGGTTATTGGCAATTAGCTTTAGCTTGTCGCGGTCTAGCAATAGCTTGTCGCGAATTAGCTACTCCTGTTACGGGAGGTAATGTTTCTCTATATAATGAAACTTTAGATGCTGACGGTAATCCTCAAGCTATTTACCCAACTCCAGTTGTGGGAATGGTGGGTTTGATTCCTGATCTAACCAGAATTTGCGGTCAAGGTTGGCGTAATCCAGGGGATTTAATTTATCTTTTAGGATCACCGCAAGCGCAATTAACATTAGGTGCGTCTGAATATTTAGCTACTATTCATCATATTGTTGCAGGATTACCACCTCGTGTAGATTTCGGTTTAGAGCGTTCTGTGCAGCAAGTTTGTCGTGATGGGATTCGATTGGGCTGGATAGCTTCGGCTCATGATTGTGCTGAAGGTGGTTTGGCTGTAGCTTTAGCTGAGTGTTGTTTAGCTGGTAATCTTGGTGCATTAATTAATTTAGGGGAATTAGGTGAACAATCATTCCGGTGGGATGAAGTTTTGTTCGGTGAATCTGGAGCCAGAATTTTAGTGTCTGTCAACCCAGAATTACAGGAAATTTGGGAATCATATTTAGGAGAACATTTGCCAGGAAATTGGCTGAAACTCGGTTCTGTGGTGCATCTTGACCAAGGATTCGCCATGTGTACCCCAGACAAACCAAATTTAATTCGGCTGAGTATCAAAGATATGGGCGATCGCTATTTCCAGGCGATCGCTAGACGCTTAACTAGCTGATTTTTCGATGAAATAAGGGGATAAATACACACTGTACATACAGTAATTTTCTGGCTATAGGTTAGCAGAAAAATTTACAGGCTACACCTATAATTTCCCCAAATTACGATACTGTTTTAATAGGTGGTTAAAAGTTGATTAAGAAACTTATAATGATCGCTCTCATGAAGACTCAGGAGAAACTTTACCCGCGATACGGAATTTAGGAACTTAACAGACCCTTGAAAAAATTGACGCTTTGCCAGATACCCCCATCAGGAGTAATAATGAACACAATTCCCGATCATGCTGCCACCCAACCCACTGGATTTGATGAATATCCCTTCGGTCTTGACAAACCAGAAGAAGCCTGTGGCGTTTTTGGTGTCTATGCGCCAGGGTTTGCTGTTGCTAAAATGACATACTTTGGCTTGTACGCCCTCCAACACCGAGGTCAAGAATCTGCTGGTATTACTACATTTGCAGGTAATCAAATCCACCAACATAAAGACATGGGTCTAGTGTCTCAAGTATTTAATGAGTCAATTTTAGATAAATTGACTGGTGATATTGCTATTGGTCATACACGCTATTCAACTACTGGCTCCAGTCGTAAAGTGAATGCTCAACCAGCTGTCATAGAAACTCGCTTAGGTTATATATCATTAGCACATAATGGCAATTTAGTCAATACAATGCAATTGCGGGAAGAATTGCTGAAAAATGATTGTAATTTAGTCACAACAACTGATTCAGAAATGATTGCTCTAGCGATCGCTGCAGAAGTCAATGCTGGATCGGACTGGTTAGCAGGTTGTAAGCGTGCATTTCATCGATGTCAAGGAGCATTCAGTTTAGCTATTGGTACGCCTGATGGAATTATGGCTGTCAGAGACCCTTATGGAATTCGCCCTCTCGTGCTGGGAACCATAGGAGCTAATCCTGTCCGTTATGTTATCGCCTCTGAAACTTGTGCTTTAGATATTATTGGGGCTGAATACCTGAGAGATGTAGAACCAGGTGAATTAGTGTGGATTACTGCTGATGGCTTAACTTCCTGTCACTGGAGTCAACAAGTCCCCAAAAAATTATGTATCTTTGAAATGATCTACTTTGCCCGTCCTGATAGCATCATGCATGACGAGAGCCTGTATAGCTATAGGATGCGTCTAGGAAGGAGACTAGCCCAGGAATCACTCATAGATGCAGATATTGTCTTTGGAGTCCCAGATTCAGGCATACCTGCTGCGATCGGATTTTCCCAGGCTTCTGGAATAGACTATGTGGAAGGACTGATTAAAAATCGTTATGTAGGGCGTACCTTTATACAACCCACACAAGCCATGCGAGATGCAGGAATCCGCATGAAACTCAACCCACTCAAAGATGTACTCATGGGTAAGCGAGTAATTATTGTTGATGACTCTATAGTGCGAGGTACTACCAGTCGAAAACTTGTTAGATCTTTGCGGGATGTAGGAGTGACAGAAGTACATATGCGTATCTCATCACCTCCAGTTACTCATCCATGCTTTTATGGGATTGATACAGATAGCCAAGATCACCTGATAGCCGCAACCAAATCGGTAGAAGAAATAGCCAAACAATTGGAAGTAGACAGTCTCGCTTACCTCAGTTGGTCAGGAATGTTAGAAGAGACAAGAGAAGATACTAACGGCTTTTGTACCGCTTGCTTTAATGGCGATTATCCCATTACCATCCCCGAACAATTAAAGCGTTCTAAATTAATGTTAGAGACAATTCTTACGTAGAACCATGCAGGGTGCATCACGCACCCACCTAGGGAGCAGGGAAGCTTTATTAGCAAGGGATAGAATGAGGTTGTTCAAGTAGAGGGATAGATATATTATAAAGTGATATAAAGATTAGATTTATATTATTTTTAGAGGAAATCATGGGAAAAACTATGGTATAGTATACAAAATACAGAAATCAATTTAGCGTCACTTGTCAAACAAGGGAAAAACTCAGAGGTCGTTAGTATGCAATCCACTATTGATAAGAATCTAATAAAAGAAGCTGTTGAAAATAGTGTAGATGCTTTTGTCCATCAACAATTAGACTCAGTTAAACACGACTTTGATAAGCTATTTGCATACGATTCATTGAGCGCTGAGGCGATAGACGACTTAAGAAGGATACAATGTCTTATAGATGAGGCACGTAGCGCAGAAGAAAATATAAAAATTTTAGACAACAAGATTGATATTGTTTTAAATAAATCTAGAGAGATTATTGCAGCAAATCAATCATTTTTGCAAAAATATAATGGTAAAGATGTTCTGCCCTTAGGACAAGTAATTTCTGATTTGAGTCAAATACTTAATTCTTGTAAAGAAAAATTGGATTCTTTTTCTAAGAGATTGCAATACGTAAAAGATTTAATAACACCCATTTCTAGATTATCCGATCTTAAGAAGGATAGCTCAAGAAGAGAGTTTGAGGAATGGGCTGAGTCTTTTGAAATGTTTACTGACGCATTTGAAGAAGGGATAGAATTTTTTAATAATATATCCTTTGATGCTATTAAAAGTTTTTCAAAGGAGATACTTTCGTTGGCTTCTGAGAAGTCATATGAAAATCGCAGGAAAGATAGGTATAAAAGAAGACTTAAATTCTCTGCGAATTACATAATTAAGATAATAGATGAAAAAAAGATTCAAAATGATCCTAAACAAAAAGAAACAGAGTATACAATAGTAAGAGATTTGCGTACTCTGGCACATGCTCAATATAAAATCGCTATCAGTCAAATAATGTCTGAAATGAAAGTTAATGGCATGGAACATTTGAAGACAGAAGATGATATTGCAGAAGTAGCCGTCAATCTGATTGAAGATGTACATGGTGAAAGAAATAAGGTTATGCCTTGATCTAAATATCTGGTATAGTGACCTCCTCAATAAGAAATTATTGAACAATAAAGGTAGCTATTGTGAGAGACTAACCGATATTATCCAAGATGGGTATTGTAGTATTGGTAATGTTCAGTTAATTATCTCTTGGGGAATGCTAAATTCTTTAGCTAATGCCCTTGGAAGAAGAGAAGATATTACCAAATCTACAATAGATTTATACATAAATTCCATAAAAACTTATGCTGAGTTAGGACCTGCAACTCAAAGTCCTCAATTAACACTAGGAGGAACAGGAATTATTCCTCTAAATGATAATGAAGATGCTCACGTTCTTGATACCGCAATTGCTGGTAAAGCTGATGTGGTGATTACAAAGAATTTTAGGGATTTTAGACTAAAAAATTCAAATGATAATAGATTAGTCATCCCAAATCAACATATTGTTCATTTAACATCAATACATAGTTTACATATAGTAAAGCCAGAAATAATGGTTAAATGGATAGATGATGGTGAAATACCTATCATAAAATCTTCCCTACTAAGCAGGGTTACAAGTAAAACTAAGTAAATAAATTCACTTATTCCTTAAGACACGAAAATTGCCAAATCTCTTGTTTGGCATGGTTAACAGTGAACTAAGACGGTCAAAATTATCTCTGATTCAAGTAGAGGTATAGATATAGTATATAGTAAATAACATCTTGTTAATTCTTGTGGAATAAACAAAAATTACACTTGCCTTATATTCCTCTCTCGGTTATGGAAGTTTGAGAAATGTGGAAACGAATTGTACTAATTTTACTATTAGCATTCAGCTTTACTTTGATGAATCCCGATCTAGCATCTGCTTCTGGGTTGAGGAATTTTGTGGATACTGCTGACGGTTATCAATTTTCCTATCCTAATGGTTGGCTACAGGTAAAAGTTAAGGATGGTCCTGATGTGGTATTTCACGATTTAATCGAAGTTTCAGAAAATGTTTCTGTTGTCATCAGTTCTGTCCCTCCAAGAAAAACTTTAGCAGAATTGGGAACACCTACTGAAGTCGGTTACAAATTAGGGAAAGTAGCACTCGCTCCTCCAGATTCTGGACGTTCAGCCGAGCTAATCAACGCTGTGCAAAAAGAAACTGGCGCTAAAATATATTACATATTGGAGTATTTGGTCAAACTTCCTCATGGTGTTCAAAGACATAACATTGCTAGTGTTGCTATTAGCCGTGGTAAACTCTTTACTTTTAATGCTTCAGTTCCTGAAAAACGTTGGTCAAGAGTCCAACGCTTGATTGATGAATCAGTTAATTCTTTTCAGGTATATTGAGTATTCATCAGTCATCTTGGTCTAGAGCTGCTAGTGTCAACCATGACTAAAAACACATCGTAAATAGCACTAAGACAAGCTGGAAAGTTGTCCTAGTGCTATTTACATGTCTGTCAAGATTAATATTTAACTTTCAAAGCTTTGTACGGTGGGGTATTTAGCTACTTGAACAAATTCGAGAAGTTAGAGCAGAAGTTGAAACTATTTCTATAGAGGGATGGACTTTAGCTGATATCGAAAATATGATTATAGACATATGATATCTTTATTTAAATCCAATTGAGCTTAATTAATTGAAATTTAATATATTGAAAAACTTTTAAGATAGATTGATATTACTCTAAGGATTTCCAGTGAAAAATCAAATGTAAATATATTTAAATTTTTGTAAATTTTTGTGATATTGTTATTTAAGAACAGAACATACCAGTGAACACGTTTCACGTCATGTTGATTCTGCGATAAAACTTAGTGAGGTAGCATCCTATATATGGCAATTACTATTAATTCCGCCCGTGGTATTTTCCCCAACACACTGTCTGCTGATGCTGTACCAGCACTTATAGCTCGGTTTAAGCAACTTAGTCCCGAAGATCAATTAGCATGGACATGGTTTGCTTTCTTAGAAATGGGTAAAACTGTCACAGTTGCAGCTCCGGGCGCAGCTAATATGCAATTTGCAGAAGGAGTGTTGAATCAAATCAAGCAGTTGCCTTTTCCTGAACAAACACAGATTATGTGCGATCTGGCAAATAATGCAGATACCCCTATTTGTCGTACCTATGCTATTTGGTCAGTGAATATTAAACTAGGTTTCTGGTACAAACTTGGGGAATGGATGCGAGAAGGTATTGTTGCGCCAATTCCACCAGGCTATCAGTTATCAGCTAACGCTACTGCGGTATTAGACACTCTGAAAGCGCTGGATCAAGGACAGCAAATCACTGTCTTGCGGAATTCCGTTGTCGATATGGGCTACGATCCCGATAAAATAGAAGGTTACACCAGAGTTGCTGAACCTGTACTTCCACCTAAAGAGTTGGCTTTGCGTACCAAAGTCACCATTGAAGGTGTTGACAATTCAACGGTGTTGAATTACATGAACTATTTGAACGCAAATGATTTTAATGAATTGATCAAATTGTTCTTACCAGATGGCGCTTTACAACCGCCCTTCCAAAAACCAATAGTGGGTAAAGATGCCATCTTGCGTTTCTTCCAAGAAGAGTGTCAAAACCTGAATTTAATCCCAGAACGTGGTGTTTCTGAACCTGCTGAAGAAGGTTATACTCAGATAAAAGTAACAGGAAAAGTTCAAACTCCTTGGTTTGGCGCATCGGTGGGTATGAATATTGCTTGGAGGTTCTTACTCAATCCTGAAAACAAAGTTTTCTTTGTCGCTATCGACTTGTTAGCTTCTCCCAAAGAATTGTTGAACTTGGTTCGTTAACAACCTGCTAAAAATAACTAAACAACCAACAATTAAATTAAGCGTTCTTGGTTAGAGGACGCTTAATTTATCTGGACTAATAATACAAATTTGAGTCAAAATAAAAATGGGCGAATTTTCAAGTTGAATCATGGAAGACATTGAATCTAAGTGGACGGAAATTGAAAAGAAAGTAGCTAGATCTGCGTTTGAACAAGCCTACAAAAGGGAAATTGAGGCTTTGATGCAGCAGGTTCAACAGAAGATCAGCACACTTGTAGAGCTAGATGATATATGGCGGTTACATGACTTCTTAAGTGCTAGAAGGTACGAGGTTGAGGGCAAATATGATTACCAGTATCCTGTTCTACTCTTTGTCTTTGCGGGTCTAATTAAAGATGGCTGGTTACATTTGACTGAACTGGATGGATTGGATAAAGATAAGCTATCCAAAGTTGCTGCTCTGTCACGGATGTAATGTGAAAACAGTTAAGTTATGGATTGTATTTTGGAGGTTTCTTACCTCCTTAATATCTTAAACTGCTATCCATTAAGTTATCTATAGGAGTTGACTCCCTAATTCTTAGATGAATCACAAGCCAAACGCAGCGGTGAGAGCGATCGCCAGAGCATCTGCTGCGTCATTGGGACGGGGGATTTCCGCTAAATTTAATTCTCTGGCTACCGCCTCTTGTACGCTAGACTTATCCGCATTGCCGTATCCTGTCAAAGCTTGTTTAACCTGAGATGGAGTAAATTCTAAATAAGGTAAATGGTGCTGACTTAAAACCAGTAAAGTTACTCCTCTGGCCTGTGCTACGAGAATAGTACTTGACATACGATAAAAGAAGAGTTTCTCTAATACGACTAAATCTGGTTTAATCTCTCCAATTATGGTATGCAAATCGTTGAATATTGTACATAATCTCTCACCCATTTCCATATTCGCTGTTGTTTGGATTATGCCAAAATCAAGCATTTCTATGGTTGTGTCTGGCATTTGTCCGGGATTTTGCTGCCAGTTAATTGCCCCAAATCCTAAAATTGCTAGTCCTGGGTCTATGCCTAAAATTCGCTTTTCCATGTATCTCACATAAAGATAAAGTTAGGGAAGGGTCGATTTAAGTACCATAACTATGGCTCATCCCAAATCTTATATTCCCCATAAAACTCAGGATAAAATTTTTTACCAATGTATGATTAAGAGTAATTTTAGGGAATATCATGACAAAGAATTGAAAAAATTATTTAGTGCTTCACTTTAGCTAGAAGCTAAGTTGATGTAAATTTTTTCTTAATTATTGTTTATACCACTGTGGCAAATTAGGTATGTCAATCGGTTTTATTAGACAAGCCATCAACGCCTTACACTTAGAGTCACACAGTCGCACTTCCCATCGTGTTAACCAGTGGTTCAAGTGGTTATCTCCAGGAATCGCAGTCAAACGCTGGTTACTCATCAGCGTTGGAGGTGTCTTACTTGCCAGTTTGGGGTTAGCTATTTGGATTAAGCTGACCCCTATTTTTTGGCTGTTAGAGTTATTGAAGGATTTCTTGGGGGTCGTTACTGATATTTTACCCAACTATATTAGCGGACCACTGGTGTTGTTGGCTGGTATTCTCTTGTTGCTTTGGGGACAATCTCGCACAGTAGGCTCAATCACTGAGGTTCTCAGACCACAGGGCGATGAAAAAGACCTGATTGATGTCTTACTAGCTCATCGTCGTTTGTACCGTGGACCCAAAATTGTGGTTGTGGGTGGTGGTACTGGGCTTTCTACTTTACTCAGAGGCTTAAAGACTTTTAGTGCTAATATCACTGCTATTGTCACCGTAGCTGATGATGGTGGTTCCTCTGGACGGTTACGCCAAGAATTTGGGGTTCTACCTCCTGGAGATATTCGCAATTGTTTAGCGGCGTTAGCAGATGAAGAGCAATTGTTAACGGAACTGTTTCAATATCGCTTTCGTGCGGGAGATGGGTTGACAGGTCATAGTTTTGGCAATTTGTTTTTAACCGCGATGAGCGATATTACTGGAGATTTGGAAAGAGCGGTGGCTGCTAGCTCCAAGGTACTCGCTATTAGGGGACAAGTTTTACCAGCAACTCTCAGTGATATGCGACTTTGGGCTCAGTTGGCTGATGGTCGGCGGATTGAGGGTGAGTCTAATATTCCTCTAGCTGGTGGTCGAGTTGTGAAAGTTGGTTGTGTTCCTGAAAATCCCCCTGCTTTACCTTCTGTTATTAAAGCAATTAAACAAGCTGATTACATCATTATTGGACCTGGTAGCCTTTACACTAGCTTAATTCCCAATTTATTAGTTCCAGAAATCACGGCGGCGATCGCTGCGGCTCAAGTTCCGCGGGTTTATATCTGTAATATTATGACACAACCAGGAGAGACTGATGGTTATACAGTTAGTGACCATATCCAAGCAATCGATACAGCTACTGGTAATCGCAGACTTTTTGATGCTGTGCTAGTCCACAAAAAGTATCCTTCTGCCCAAGCTCTGATTCGCTATTCTCAACAAAACTCACATCCTGTCTTCTTAGACCGAGAAGCTGTGGCTCACTTGGGCAGAAAAATCATTCCTGCTAATATCATATATGAGGATGAAACCGGTTTTGTCCGTCATGACCCTCAAAAATTAGCGCGAGTTCTCTTGCGATGGTATGGCGAAGTCAGACCGAATAAACGGGGAATTAGCAATTGGGAATTATCTACAACTAGTTGGGATTGAGGAAAGTTAAAGCTTGTCCTCGGACTTGAGTATTTAACTGACCTTGGTGATAAACAATATCGCCACCCACGATGGTTGTAACGGGCCATCCCGTGAGATTCCAGCCTTCAAAGGGGCTCCAACCACATTTAGTCAATAGTTCTGTGCGACAAACGGGACGGTAAGTATTTAAGTCTACTAGGACTAGATCAGCATCGTAACCGGGGGTTATCGCGCCTTTGCGCTCAATTCCATAAGCTGCGGCTACCGCCTGGGACATCCAACGAGCCACTTGCGCAATACTGCATTTACCTGACTTTGCCGCAGTTAGCATTAAAGGTAAAGAAGTTTCTACACCAGGCATTCCTGATGGACTTTGGGGATAAGGTTGAGCTTTCTCGGCTAAAGTGTGTGGAGCATGGTCAGTCGCAATGAAGTCAATTACACCGTCTTTTAAGCCTTGCCAAAGTGCTTCATTGTCAGCTTGTGAGCGAATAGGAGGATTCATTTGGACTAAACTACCAATTTGGTCATAGGCGCTAGTATTCAACAACAAATGTTGTGGTGTAACTTCTGCTGTTACCCAATCAGGTTTCTCTTGACGCAGCAACGCTACTTCTTGTGCAGTTGACATGTGTAGAATATGTAATCGACGACGGTATTTTCGTGAAAGGCTTAAAGCACGTTTAGTTGCGATTAATGCTGATTCATTGTCTTGAATCAGGGAGTGAACTTGTGGATCGCTGATTCCAGAAAATTCTTGGCGGCGTTGGTTGATTCTGGTCTGGTCTTCTGCATGAACTGCAATCAAGCGATCGCCATGAGCGAAAATATTTTCTAAAATTGCTTCTGAGTCAATGAGCAATTGACCATGCATCGACCCCATAAAAATCTTAATCCCCGGCGTGGGATTAGCCGCGAGCAAATCTGATAAATTATCGGCTGTTGCTCCCACAAAAAAGCCATAATTAACTAAGCACTTATGAGAAGCACGGGCCAACTTATCATCTAGAGCTAACTGATTAATGGTTAAAGGTCTTGTATTAGGCATTTCTAAAAAGGATGTCACTCCTCCCTTCGCACAAGCACAACTAGCAGTAAACAAATCTTCCTTGTGTTCCAAACCTGGTTCTCGGAAATGTACTTGTGGGTCAATGACACCTGGCAACAAAGTTAAACCCTGTGCGTCAATTTCTGTTGTTGGTGTGATGATTGGAGAGATTTGGGCTGATACCTCAACTATTCTGCCTTCATGTGTCAGAACATCCCCAAATAATACTTCATCATTGGGTAGAATAATATTAGCGTGGCGAATCAGTAAATTTTTTGGAGTAGACATGTATTTAGCACCGCTCTATTGGAAACAAAAAAATTATCCCTGTTACAGCACTATGTTTAACAACCATTAAAGACTATTTTAAAGTTTACTGCTCGCAGCAATAAACCCACAAATTACTGCACCTTTGAGTTTTTTCTCTAAAATTACATGCAAAATCAAGCGTCCGACCAAAAATCTAATCAACAACCCGATAATTCCTGGATAACGGAGTTAGGCAAAACAATTATCCTGAGTATCTTTCTCGCCCTGGGAATTCGGACATTTGTCGCTGAAGCCCGATGGATTCCTTCTGGATCAATGGAACCGACTCTACACGGTACTCCTAACCAATGGGAAGCGGATAAGATTATTGTGGATAAACTGAAATATAGATTTTCCGACCCGCAACGAGGTGATATTGTAGTATTCTCACCTACGGAAGAATTACAGCGAGAGCAATACCATGACGCTTTTATTAAGCGGATCATAGGATTACCTGGGGAAACACTGGAACTGAGGAACGGCAAAGTATACATCAATGGGAAGCTCCTCCCAGAAAGCAAATATCTCGCAGTTGGACAAACTACATCTATTGATGTTTGTGCATCTGGAGAACAGCCTCCCTATTTAGCCAAACCAGAAGTAATTCCCCAAAATTCATATTTAGTTTTGGGAGATAACCGGACTAGTAGTTATGATGCGCGTTGTTGGGGTGTAGTGCCACGTAAGGATATTATTGGGCGTGCCGTATTTCGATTTTGGCCACTTAATCATATTGGACTACTGGAATCATCATCATCACTATATCCCTCATCAGAGCGTTAACTGCATCAGCCAAAAATTAGGAGCAAAAAATTCCCATTTTGTACAGCCAATTTTTCTTTGGCTGTAGGCTGCAATTTTTTGCTCATGAAAGCATAATAGAAGTGTGACTAATCTGCTAGCCCCTTTACAATCACTCAAACAAGGTAACTGGTTTAAACTAATTTGCGGAGCCAGTTTCCAAGATTTACCAGCAGTCAGGAGTTTGACATTAGCCTACACTTTGGCGGGTGCTGACTGTATAGATGTTGCTGCCGATCCGGCTGTGATCACTGCGGCTCAAGAAGGTTTATCAGCTGCTAGGAGGTTAATTCAGGATGCACAAGCACAAGGCTTTAATCAAGGCTTTAATCAAAGCTTTAATTCTGCAGATAATTTACCATTTCTCATGGTTAGTCTAAATGACGGGGAAGATCCGCATTTTCGCAAAGCGGAGTTAAGCCACGTTGCTTGTCCGTCAGATTGTTCCAGACCATGTGAAAATATTTGCCCAGCCCAAGCAATTGTGTTTAACGAGATAAAAGATAGTTTTTCAGGAGTAATTTCGCCAAAATGTTATGGTTGTGGGCGTTGCATCCCTGTCTGTCCTTATGGGATACTTTATACAACGTCATATATGACGAAGTCAGAAGTAATCGCGCCATTGATTATGTCAACTGGAGTAGATGCGATAGAAATTCATACTAAAGTCGGGCGTTTGGCAGAATTCCAACAATTATGGCAAGCGATCGCACCGAGTGTGGATAAATTAAAAGTAATAGCTATTAGTTGTAACGATGATCCAGGATTGATTGAATATCTCCAAGCAATTTATCGCTTAATTACACCCCGTCCCCAAACTTTAATTTGGCAAACTGACGGTCGTTCGATGAGTGGTGATTTAGGAGATGGTACCACGATCGCCGCAGTCAAATTGGGGCAAAAAGTTTTAGCAGCCAAGTTACCCGGATATGTGCAGCTAGCGGGCGGCACTAATAGCTACACCGTTGCTAAGTTAAAAGCAATGGGACTGTTGAATCAAACAGGAGACTCCAGAACACAGAGCAACTTCATCTCTGGAGTGGCCTACGGTAGTTATGCGCGGGTACTACTGTCACCAATTTTGCAACAATTAGAATATAAGGAGGTGAATGACGCTAATCCCACTGGTTTCACCAGAACTCTACGTTTGGAAGAGAAACCAGAATTACTCTGGAGCGCCGTAGCGATCGCCCGGACTCTCGTTTCCCAACTCAAGTCACAAGCTAAGTGCTAATCACTCCCAAAGTTATCTCTAAAAACGTCACCATGGAAAGCATGACGATTACAGACGATCTGCAAAAGTTATTGGAAATCTTACCCCAAAACCTGCAACAAGTAATAGAGAATCATCCCCAGAGAGATCGTTTAGTTGAAGTGGTTTTGGATCTAGGTCGTCGCCCAGAAGCTCGCTTCCCTTTGGCAGCGGAATATCTGAGCGAATTACCAGTCTCACAAGAACAAATAGATGATTGTATTCAAAAAGTTGGCACCTTTGGTGGAGATAATCGAGCAGGAATTGAACAAACTCTGCATCGGATTAGTGCCATACGTAACCGCTCTGGCAAGATTATTGGTTTAACTTGCCGAGTTGGTCGTGCGATATTTGGCACAATTGGGATGATCCGCGATTTAGTAGAAACTGGTAAGTCGATTCTGATGTTGGGTCGTCCAGGTGTTGGTAAGACTACTGCCTTGCGCGAAATTGCCCGCGTACTAGCGGATGATTTACATAAACGTGTAGTAATTATTGACACCTCCAATGAAATTGCTGGAGATGGTGATATTGCTCACCCTGCCATCGGTCGTGCGAGGCGAATGCAAGTAGCTCATCCCGAACTGCAACATCAAGTAATGATTGAGGCTGTAGAAAATCATATGCCAGAAGTCATAGTCATTGATGAAATTGGTACAGAACTAGAAGCTTTAGCTGCTCGCACGATCGCAGAACGGGGAGTACAACTGGTTGGTACTGCTCATGGTAATCAGATAGAAAACCTGATTAAAAACCCCACACTATCAGATTTAGTTGGAGGTATTCAGGCTGTGACATTGGGAGACGACGAGGCGAGGAGGCGCGGTAGTCAAAAAACTGTATTGGAGCGAAAATCTCCACCTACTTTTGAAATTGCGGTAGAAATGTTAGAACGTCAACGTTGGGTTGTCCACGAAAGTGTAGCTGACACAGTTGACAATCTGCTGCGAGGACGTTCAGTTAATCCCCAAACTAGGGCTGTAGATGAAAATGGTAAAATATCCATTACTCGACAGTTATCTGTAGTTGGCGGGCGGAATGGATACTTAGCGAATGAGGAAGAAGATATCTCATTAGCACGTCCTGTGGGCTGGCGGGCTTCTGGACAAATGTTAGCCCTACCACCATTATCTCTAGATAGGGAAAGATCGGAAAGATTATCTGGTAGAATAGAATTTGACCGTCTGCTGGATGAGTCCTTCAATTATGTAGATAATTTTGATGATGTAGTTACTGGTAAAAAAGCAGGTCCTAATGGTGAAGATTTACCACTACACATCTATCCTTATGGAGTTAGTCGTCATCAATTGGAACAGGTGATTGGCGTTTTGACCTTACCTGTAGTTTTGACAAAGGATATTGATAGCTCAGACGCAATATTAGCTTTGCGATCGCATGTCAAAAACCACGCCAAGCTCAGGCAAATGGCTAAAGCGCGACATGTACCAATCCATGTAATTAAATCTAGTACAATTCCGCAAATTACGCGAGGCTTGCGGCGGTTATTGAATATCGATGACCCAGAAATTGCGGATGATAAAGAATTACAGTTGTTTTTACACAGCGGGAGTGATGATGAAATTGACGCTTTAGAAGAAGCTAGACTAGCTGTAGAGCAAATTGTCATTCCGAAAGGTCAGCCAGTGGAGTTATTACCGCGTTCTCCACAAGTCAGAAAAATGCAACACGAGTTAGTAGAACATTATCGACTCAAATCCAACAGCTTTGGAGAAGAACCCAACCGCAGGTTGAGGATTTATCCAGCTTAGAAAAGTGTAATTTAGCAACTAACCCTCCTCTGATTCTTGGGGGAGGGAATTACTTTAATTAATTCTACCCCTAAACTATATCCTCAGCATCAGCGGCTAATACTTGGTCAAGAGTCAAAGTTAAGCCTGGAAAAGTTTGACAACGTATCTACATTGAAAATAAATTTCAAATCAAAAGTTGTCAAGGCCATCGTAAACAAGGTCTAAAGTCATATTTTTTATTTTGATTTGCCTAAATGATGAGTTTCACAATCCAAAAGTTTTTTTAGCATCTTCTAACCGTATCATTAATTTTCGAGGTTGAATAAATGATGGCTTAAAATCCCATTTAGTATAGAAACTTTCAGATCCTTCCTTAGCCTCTACAATAATTACTCTTGCTCCCACTATTTGTGATGCTCCAAGAATACGTTGTACAACATCTTTAAGTAATCCAGTTCCTATTCCCTTACCAGTCCAACGGCTATCTACAGCTAATCTACCAATTAATATAGCCGGAATAGGATCGGGTGAGTTCCTGCTAACAGATCTAATGGCGATACTTCTAGTAACAATAGCAGTTGACAAACAATAATACGCAATAACTTTGTTTCCTACTGTTACAACATATGTTCTTGCTGTATCTCCTTCTGATTTTATTGCTCTATCTTTCAACCAATCATTTAAATCTACTGATGCTGATTGAAAATCAGAGACATCATGATTTAAATTGAGTGGTTCAGGGGGATTAATTTGTCTTTCCGTCATGATCCTTTTCCCAAGGAGCTTTAATTGCGAATAATTTACGTAACCCCTCAAGTGATTTTGGTGGTGCATCGAGAATATTGATGAACTCCTGATACTTTTCTTCGCTCAAGGCAAAAAATGTTTCGTTAGTAATCACCTTTTTTGCTTCGGCGCAAGCAGTTTCCAGGATAAAATCTGTGCGAGTTTGGCCTTTTATGGATGCTGCGCAATCTATCAAGTCGCGCTGATTTCTGTGAACTCTAAGATTGATAGTTAGATCGCGATTTTCGGCGTTAACATTTATTGATTTTTCTGCCATTTCTTCAACCACTTATATATTAATCCTATTTTTAGGATATACAAATTGTACATACAATGTCAACACAGAAATGATGTAAATACTAAGTAAAATTCTTTAGAAAGATTTAATATTTAAGTACTTATAAAAAAAAGTACATCAAATATTCTTGTATATGTAGTTAAAAATTATGCTTTTATGAAGACTCAAAATCTAATTTTAGCACTGGGCTTGGCTGGATTGGGTGTAATACAGCAGGTAAGCAGTGCAAGTGCAGGAAATTACTTTAATTAATTCTACCCCTAAACTATATCCTCAGCATCAGCAGCTAATACTTGGTCAAGAGTCAAAGTTAAGCCTGGAAAAGTTTGACAAGGAATTATTTCTCCTTCCAGGTACTCAGAACGTTGATACTCACCATTTTCTCTAGTCAAGGCGATCGCCTTTTTCCCCTTTCCTCGCTGACAATACTTGGCAGGAATTTGACCTCTATAGTCGATAATCCAATATTCAGGTACTCCCAAAGCCAGATATTCTTCTTGCTTGTCCACAAGATCGGTTGACCAATTAAATGAAGCAATTTCCACAATCATCAATGGCTGAGTTTGGATACCCATTCTGGGTTGATTGTCAGGATAAAACTGAGGACGTTGGATAATAGCAATATCAGGTCTTCGGCTTTCTGTCTCGCTAATTTGTAGCGCGTTTCGCTTACGCACTGAGTACCTTAGCTTACTTCTGCGATAAGCTAGTTCAAAGATAAACGACAGGAATTCAAGTATTTCTTCATGCAATTCGCTGGGTTCTGGCATTAGCCGCAACCTTCCAGAGACCAATTCATACTCATTCAGTTCGTTACCATCGTCGAAATTAAGGAATTGTTTAAAGGTTAATGATTGAGAGGTTGTGATCATGGCGATCGCTCTGGATTGATCTTCTTATGACCATTAAATAATCATTTGATCTTCTATGATAGAATAAATTCAGATCATTTAATCAAATATTATACTATACAAGTTCAAGTTCTAACAATTTTGTGTCTTATAGCGGTATGGATGCCAATTTTACAGCACAATACCAATACACATCAGCATCAGTACCTTTCGACTTCAACCCAACTGACAGTAAAAAAATCTCGTTATTATGCTGCTAATATTTGCTGTGCTGCTAAATTTAATTCTGGAAAAGTCTGAGAAACAAGTGTTTGGTTATCTCTAAATTCCGTAACATCATAAAATCCCTCATTTAGTAGCAATATAGAAACTTTAGCAGCGATCGGGTCTACAATCCAATATTCAGGTATTTCCCGATGAGCATATTCGGTGCGTTTACGACGATAATCAGTAGATACAGAAGATTCACTCACAATTTCTACTACTAATAGTGGTGCTGTTTGTAACACAGCAGGAGCATCTGGAGAATTTTGTTGCCATACTTCAGATGCAATCACGCATAGATCGGGGATGCGAGATTTATTTATAGATGTTCTCACACCTACTGTACTAGGAGCGACTAACCAATCTAACCCCAAGCGTTGAATTTCTAGATAAAAAGCTATATAAATTAAATTGATTATTGCTGCGTGTTTGAATACAGCAGGTGGCATTAAAATTAACTCTCCATCAACTAGTTCGTATTTATTATCTGTCCCATCATTATAGGTAATATATTCTGCAAAGGTTAGATGTTTTAAGGTGGTAACAATCATGGTTCTTTAGTTAAGCCATACAAAAATTATAGCATTTTGAGGATGAAATTGATGCTTTAGAAGAAGCCAGACTAGCTGTAGAGCAAATTGTCATTCCGAAAGGTCAGCCAGTGGAGTTATTACCGCGTTCTCTACAAGTCAGAAAAATGCAACATGAGTTAGTGGAACATTATCGACTCAAATCCAACAGCTTTGGAGAAGAACCCAACCGCAGGTTGAGGATTTATCCAGCTTAGCAAAGTGTAATTTAGCAACTAACCCTCCTCTGATTCTTGGGGGAGGGAATTACTTTAATTAATTCTACCCCTAAACTATATCCTCAGCATCAGCGGCTAATACTTGGTCAAAAGTCAAAGTTAAGCCTGGAAAAGTTTGACAAGGAATTATTTCTCCTTCCAGGTACTCAGAACGTTTGTTCATGGGAATGCAGACACTTAAGAAGTGGAAAGCTGTGAAAGTTAAATAATCTTAATCTTGATGAATATGCGAATAGTACTAGGACAATTTTCCAACTTGTCCTAGTACTATTAAGTGTTGCTTTGCTGAAACTAATGCTCTATTGAGAGTAATGATTCTTAGGCGATCTGTACTGAGTTAGATATGATTGATTTATACTAACCACAGACAAAGATTTCTGATAAAAACTCAATATACCTGAAAAGAATTAACTGATTGATCAGTCAAGTGTTGGGCTTTTGACCGAAGTACTATCGGTATTAGAAAAATTAGAACAGAACAGATAACAGAGTCCAAATTATGGCTATGGAGTGCGAGTTATAATGGATTTCAAAACGTTTATTCGTGAAGCTTTTTTCCTCAACAATTACGTATTATAGGGCAATGCTATATACTGATTGACAAAATATCGGTAATACGGTACTATAGGGTTAGTATCTTATAAAATGCAGAAACAGCATTAATAAATACAAGAATTTCTCTATGCTCTTATTGTAATAGCTTTTGCTATTTTGAGGTAGATTATGATTACTTTCAATTTTAAGAATTTTAGGAGTCGTCTTGATTTATCGACTTTTAGAGTCTTTTTAGATAACGTGAAACTTTTCTTAGATTATTTTCTCCTAAAGAAGACAGCTAAACAACAAATAAATCAACTAGTTAAGCAATTAAAGCAATTGCATAATGTTACTGATGTCATAGTAGTAAAAAGATATCCTAATAGTTTGCAGGAGATAACATTTAAACTATTAGCTGATGTAGATTTCGCTAAGTCTCTAGAAATTGAAAAAAAGGCAATTGATTTAATTATTGATGTCGAATGGTTTTTATGCGATTTTTATAAAACTGAAGATTGGCATTTTGACATGGAGCTTGTAAATAATCCTGATTTTAGCTTTGTAAAAATTTAATTAGTAGTGTTATTTTTAATGTCAGAGTGTAGCATATATCAACAACAAGCAGAATGGAATGAAGCTACAGCCCAAGCAGCGAAAAAAGGTTTCCCAGATTGGGCTGTTATTATGTGTTTTTATGCGGCTTTACATTGGGTAAATTACCATGCTTGTCTTAGTGGGAAAATTGAAGAATTAAAGGTCAATGAATCTGTTTCTGGAAGAACTCTTACACAGCACGATCTTAAAAAAAGATATGTCCAAAAAATTGCTAGAGAAGATAAACAAGCTGTAGAGGCTAAATACAAATCTCCTAAAAACAATCAATTTAAAGAAGGAAGGCAAAGGGCGAAAGAACTAGAAGATGCTTATAAACTTCTTTATAGTGCGAGTATGAGAGCAAGGTATTTAGATGGTTTATCTATAACAGCTAAAGAACATTATTCAGGTAAGGATATTGACGAGTATTTTCATTATCTAATTGTGATAAAAGAAAGGTTTTCACATCTGTGAAGTTCCCAATTGAAAGTGTCACTTCGTTGAAATTAATACTCTATTAAGAGTAATGGTTCTTAGGCGATCGCTATTGAGTCGGAAGGTAGATATTGAGATAATTATGCCCCATTTCCTACAGGTAGGGGGCTTCTACTTGGGAAAATATTGTACAATTTGAGAAAGTTGATCGAGGAGTCAAAAAATCTAAATATATATAGGGTAGTTATATGAATGTACAACTTGTTAACTCGCTGGTAGAATTAGTACTAACCCTCTCCCCCGAAGAGCAAAAACTCTTTCAAGAAAAGCTGAGTAACGAGCATTTAACGTTACTAATTAGTCAACCTCAAACATCAGCAGAAAGATTATTACTTTGGCAGGAGTGGTTAGATACAGCACCAAAAAGCTATGCTAACATCTCTGATGAGGCATTGCGTCGAGATAATATCTACGATGATGAAGTATGACTCATTATTTATTGGATACTAATATCCTGTTACGCTCTAGGGATATAGCGTCTCCCGATTACAATCTTGTAAATCGAACGATAAGGCATCTAATATCTAACAAGCATCAATGTTTTATTACATCTCAAGTTTTAATGGAATTTTGGGTTGTAGCCACTCGTCCTCTAGCTGTAAATGGATTGGGATGGACACCACAAGAAACAAAACTTGCACTACAAATGCTCTTAAATCAGTTTAAATGGTTAGAAGAAACACCAGATATATTTCGCCTTTGGTTCAGCCTCGCTACAAGTTACAATATTTCAGGAAAACGCACTCACGATTTACGCATAATTGCAATCGACTTGAGTGCAATGGCTTATAGTGCAAGTCCTTGCGCCCCTACTTGGGAAAATATTGTAAAATTTGAGAAAGTTGATCAGTGAGTCAAAAAATCTAAAAATATATATAACGTATTTACTATGACAGCAATTACATTAAATCTCAATCCAATTATTCAGTTAACTGGAGAGCAGTTTTACCAATTGTGTGTAAAAAACCGGGAGTTAAAATTAGAACGCAACGCCCAAGGAGAATTGATTATTATGCCGCCCACTGGAGGGGAAACGGGGAAAAGTAATCTTAAGTTAGGTTCTCAATTAGACTTATGGAATACAGCAAGGGAATTAGGAGAAGCTTTTGATTCTTCTACTGGTTTTACTTTACCAAATGGTGCAGTCCGTGCTCCCGATCTTTCTTGGGTAGAAAAATCTCGTTGGGAGGCTTTAACTGCAGAACAAAGGCAAAAATTTCTCCCTTTATGTCCTGATTTTGTGATTGAACTTATGTCACCATCGGATACTTTGACAGAAGTTCAAGCAAAAATGCAAGAATATCGAGCAAATGGTTGTCGTTTAGGTTGGTTAATCAATCCCAAAAAACGGGAAGTGGAAATTTATCGTTTGGGACAAGAGGTGGAGGTTTTACTCTCACCACAAACTCTTTCAGGTGAAGATGTTTTACCTGGATTTGTGCTAGATTTGGGGAAAATTTGGTAGTGATATGGTTATCTTCTGTGCTATGAGTTTTGCTGCTCCTAAGTCAATTTAAAATTAATCAGTAAGAGAGAGTAAAATTAAGGGAACTCGCTTGTATTGAAGATTTGATTGCGAAGACAGCGCAACTACGAACTAAGTGTTTTTTGTTATCTTACTTAGAGGTTAGTTAAATGACAGTACTTACATTAAATTTCAACCGGGTTATTAAGTTGACTGAAGAGCAGTTTTACCAGTTGTGTGTGGATAATCGGGATTTAAGGTTAGAACGTAATGCTCAGGGAGAATTAATTATCATGTCACCGACTGGAGGTGAAACAAGTATACGTAATGCTGACTTAACTTTTCAAGTATTCTCTTGGAATCAAAAAAGGCAATTAGGTACAGTTTTTGATTCTTCTGGTGGTTTCACTTTACCAAATGGTGCGGTTCGTGCTCCTGATGTTTCTTGGGTAGAAAAATCTCGTTGGGAGGCTTTGAGTCCAGAACAAAGAGAAAAATTTCTGCCTTTGTGTCCTGATTTTGCGCTTGAACTTATGTCACCATCGGATACTTTGACAGAAGTTCGCGAAAAAATGCAAGAATATCGAGCTAATGGTTGTCGTTTAGGTTGGTTAATTAATCCCAAAAAACGGGAAGTGGAAATTTATCGTTTAGGACAAGATGTAGAAGTTTTAAAGTCACCACAAAGTCTTTCAGGTGAAGATGTTTTACCTGAATTTGTGCTAGACTTAGGTGAGATTTGGGGATAATATATGGCTATATCCGAGAAAAAAGCGGGCTAACCGCTATTTTGGTTAGCCCGTTATGCTTTGGGAACGCACAGAGAAAGAAATTACTATTGCAATACCAACTTAACATTGGCGTTTTGCAAACCGCGCTGTTTTACTTCAGTCAAGGTCTTGTTCACAGCGTATTTTTGGTTGATAGAATTGATCAACTCGGTTTGATTGTGCTTTTTGGCTACACCCCACAGGTCAGCAATCAGGTCGAAAGAACCATCGCTGTTGCGAGACCATCCCAAATCATACTCGCCTTCTAGAATAGCAACGATATCGGAGCGCACACGCTGACCGTTATAGCCACGAACATCAGCTTCTGTCTTAACGGTGATACCCAAATCGCGTAAGGAAGACTTGAGGATTTCAGCGTCGGTGATTTTGGTACGCAGAGTGCTAAAGTGAGACATTAGGGTTTCCTCCAATGAGAAGATTGAGAAAAACGACAACTGTGAGACCAGTATTCTAGGCGGGTCTCCCACCCTAGGTAACTGGTGTTTTCTTTGGGTGAAGCCGCATAAGTGGGAGCGGCTTGGTCGATCACTGCTAGCGCTGTAACGCTAGCCTTTCCCCCCTGACATTGCAGAGGAAAGCTTTTAGAACTCCAATCGCTGATATTCAGCGAAGGAAGCAGCTGCGGGTCGAGCACGCTGTCTGGCCCAGTCTCTTAAAGCTGTGACCTGTTCTTGCATCGTTCTAGACAGCGGTAATGTTGACTTAAGTGCAGCTATAATATCTAATTGGGTGAACTCCCGATCTTGCGCAAAAGCTTCATACATTGCAGCAACGATCGCTTGTTCAATTTCTGCTCCAGAAAAGCCTTCTGACATTTTGGCCAATTGGACTAAATCAAAGCGAGAAATATCTTCTCGACGTTTGGTTAAGTGGATTTGGAAAACGTCTTGGCGTTCTTCTGGTGTGGGTAAGTCTACGAAGAAAATCTCGTCGAAACGCCCTTTGCGTAAAAATTCTCCCGGTAAACGTTCGACACGATTAGCTGTAGCCATGACAAATACTGGGGACTTTTTCTCTTGCATCCAGGTGAGAAAGGAACCAAAGATCCGGCTAGAAGTTCCACCATCGGAGTCGCTCGAACCAGTACTACCCGCAAATGATTTATCTAGCTCATCAATGAACAGAATCGTTGGGGAGATTGATTCTGCTGTTTTCAGAGCATTGCGGAGATTGGCTTCACTACGACCTACCATTGAGCCGTCATAAACCCTACCCATGTCTAATCGCAAAATTGGTAACCCCCACAGTCGTGAAGTAGTTTTAGCAATCAGCGACTTCCCACAACCAGGAACTCCTAAAATTAGCATTCCCTTCGGTTGGGGTAACCCGTACTCCCTAGCCCTTTCTGTAAAAGCATTAGAGCGTTGCTTCAGCCAAGTTTTTAACTCTTCTAATCCGCCTACAGCTTCTATAGTTTCGTCTTCTTCCAAGTACTCTAAGATGCCATTGCGCCGAATTAGCTGCTTTTTCTCAGATAAGACTATGTCTACTTCTTCTTCTGTCAATCTCCCCGTGGTTACCTGGGCTTTGCGATATACTTTTTCCGATTCATCTTTGGTTAAACCGAGAGCCGCCCTCAGCAGTTTTTCTCGCGCCTCTGTTGTTAGTCGTCGCCCACGATACTGTTCTAAATGCTGGGTCAACACTTTGTTCAACTCAGCCATATCTGGTAGTTGGAAGTCTAAAACAACTACTTCCTTTTCCAGTTCTATGGGGACTTGCTGCATGGGAGACATTAAAATTATGTTCTTTTGCGTCCCTTTGAAACCCGCGATCGCATCTCTTAACGACCTAGTTGTAGCAGGCGCTTCAATAAATGGATGTAAATCTTTAAGAATAAATATACTTGGTTCTTTTTGCCGAATAATCCATTCAATCGCTGCTTCTGGTGAAACAGTGTTATGCTGAGTTACACTCCGTGGCTGCCCGTACTCTACTATTCCGTGGGTGACTGTCCAAATATAAATTCGGCGTTGAGGCTTTAACAATTGAGCAATTGTATTAACTGCTTGCTCAGCCCGCTCTTCCTCGGAGGTTACAAGGTAGATTAAAGGGTATTGAGCTTGAATTAGAATATTGAGCTCTTCTTTCATACTTTCGACCTACTTTGAAACCGTATAGAGACAGTACTGAACTATGAACAATCCATTCATAATTCTTACCTAGCAAGGCACTAACTCTTCCTCACCCTTAGGATGGGTTTTTTCCTCTGGCATTTCGTCAACAGGTAGATGTTCCTGACCAACAATTGCTGGTTGAGTGCCCAAGGCCACTAATTGCCCACTACGCAATACCAGAGAACTGTTACAAGCGGGACAGGAGTAAACTCTGTGGGTTCGCCCAAATGTGGAAGCTGAGATTTCTTCCACTAACTCTGAATTTGTCAGATAAAAATCCAGCGCACGTTCTGTAAGGTCTGACATGTGTTCCGAGTCAACCGCTGAACGGATTTTTAATTTTCTGTGCAGCTCTGGCGATAGATACAAAGTAACCTTTTGCTTAGTTTGCATATAACTATTTAGTGGTCTTACCCGGGTATGTAATTACCTTATCGGTTCCTGAAATTATTGTCAAGCCGGTAAAGCATTTTAACGTCAATTTCGTAATATTTCTTTACATTTGTGCCATCAGGATTCATTGGTTTCTCCGGAGAATAGTCAACGAAAGGGGACATAAACCTGATAGATTAAGCTATCAGCGAGTAAATACTTAAAGATGAAAGTCCTGGTCATTGGTGGTGATGGGTATTGCGGTTGGGCAACAGCGCTTTACCTTTCTCATAGAGGTTTTGCAGTTGGGATTCTAGACAGTTTAGTGCGACGACACTGGGATAATGAACTAGGTGTAGAGACATTGACACCGATCGCACTAATTCAGCAACGCATCCAACGTTGGCAAGACTTAACGAACAAATCGATTGAATTATTCATTGGCGATATTACCAACTACGAATTTCTCCAAAAGGCACTACACAAGTTTGCTCCACAGGCGATAGTTCATTTTGGTGAACAGCGGTCAGCCCCGTTTTCCATGATCGACCGCGAACACGCTGTGTTAACTCAAGTGAACAATGTAGTTGGTACATTGAATCTACTGTATGCCATGCAGCATGATTTTCCTGACTGCCATTTAGTCAAGTTAGGCACGATGGGTGAATATGGTACACCCAATATCGACATCGAAGAAGGGTACATTACTATTGAACACAATGGCAGAAAAGATACTCTTCCCTATCCCAAGCAGCCTGGGTCGATGTATCACTTAAGTAAAGTGCATGACAGTCACAATATCCATTTTGCTTGTCGGATTTGGGGACTGAGAGCCACTGATTTAAATCAGGGTGTAGTTTACGGTGTGATCAGCGACGAGACAGCACTAGACGAGATGTTGATTAATCGCCTTGACTATGATGGAGTGTTTGGTACAGCCTTGAATCGCTTTTGTATTCAAGCGGCGGTGGGACATCCATTAACTGTTTATGGTAAAGGCGGACAGACTCGCGGCTTTTTGGATATTCGGGATACTGTCAGATGTGTAGAGCTGGCGATCGCCCACCCAGCCGCTCCGGGTGAATTTCGTGTATTCAACCAATTTACTGAGCAATTCAGTGTGGGTGATTTAGCAATAATGGTGAAAAAAGCTGGGATTGCGATGGGATTAAATGTAGAAATTAATCACCTGGATAACCCCAGAGTCGAGAAAGAAGAACATTATTTCAACGCGAAAAACACCAAGTTGCTTGATCTAGGCTTGCAACCGCATTATCTTTCCGATTCTTTACTTGATTCTCTGTTAAATTTTGCGGTCAAATACAAGCACCGGGTTGATCACAACCAAATTCTCCCCAAAGTCTCCTGGCGCAGAGGTTGAGGGGGTAGGGGCGCAAGGCCTTGCGCCCCTACGTATACATCCCCTGTTCCCCGTTCCCCGTTCCCTGTTCCCTGTTCCCTCTTACCATTTATGAAAATTGCCATATTCACCGAAACCTTTTTACCCAAGGTTGACGGCATCGTGACACGATTAATCCAGACTATCGACCATCTACAAAGGCGTGGAGACCAAGTGTTAGTCTTTGCTCCTGAAGGCGGTATCACTGAATACAAAGGTGCTGAAGTTTACGGCGTTACGGGCTTTCCTCTACCCTTATATCCAGAACTGAAAATGGCATTACCTCGTCCAGCTATTGGTTATACCTTAGAGAAATTTCAACCGGATGTGATTCATGTTGTCAATCCAGCAATCTTGGGATTAGCGGGAATTTTTTATAGTAAAATCCTCAAAACTCCCTTATTAGCTTCTTATCACACCCATTTACCTCAGTATCTACAACATTACGGTCTAGGGTTTTTAGAAGGATTACTTTGGGAATTATTGAAAAGTGGTCATAATCAGGCTGCTTTAAATCTTTGTACTTCTACTGCGATGATCAAAGAATTGAGTCAACATGGCATTGAACGAGTGAATTTATGGCAAAGAGGAGTAGATACAGAATTGTTTCACCCTGACTTAGTTAGTCACGAAATGCGATCGCGTCTCTCCCAAAACCATCCCCAAAGCCCATTGTTACTTTATGTAGGGCGACTTTGTGCTGAAAAAGAAATTGAGCGGATTAAGAAAATTTTAGCAGCTATACCTACAGCTAGATTAGCTCTTGTAGGAGATGGACCCCATCGTCTAGCCTTAGAAAAACACTTTGCAGGCACAAATACCAATTTTGTCGGTTACTTGCGAGGAAAAGAACTAGGATCTGCTTTTGCTAGTGCTGATGCGTTTATTTTCCCTTCCCGAACCGAGACACTAGGACTGGTACTCTTAGAAGCAATGGCGGCTGGATGTCCAGTAGTCGCCGCCCGCTCTGGAGGTATTCCCGATATTGTGACTGATGGTGTTAATGGTTATCTTTTTGAGCCGACAGCAGACGATCAAGGAGCTATATCCGCTACAATTCGTTTGTTAGAAAATCATCAAGAAAGAGATATGATTAAGCAAAATGCTCGCAAGGAAGCAGAAAAGTGGGGATGGGCGGCTGCTACACATCAATTACAAGATTATTATCGCAATATCATAGAAAACAGGGAACAGGGAACAGGGAACAGGGAACAGGGGGAAGGAAATTATTTTGAGTATTGATGTTTTTTGAGATATTACAATTGTTCTATCTTTAATGAGAATTTATACTGCTGCTATGTCTATTAATTCTAAGTTATACGAAGGTAAAGCAAAAATCATCTATAAAACTCCCGATCCAGAAATTTTGCTGGCTGATTTTAAAGATGATGCTACAGCCTTTAACGCAGAGAAAAGAGGTACTATTCAGGGAAAAGGAGCTATTAATTGTCGTATTTCCGGGATATTGTTTCAATATTTGGAATTAAATGGTATCAAGACTCATTTTATTGATAGCCCAGCCCCCCATCAAATGCGGGTAAAAGCTGTAAAAATTCTGCCAATAGAAGTCGTGGTGAGAAACATAGCTGCTGGTAGCCTATGTAAGCAAACAGGGTTATCTTGGGGCTATGTTCTTCCTCGACCATTAGTAGAATTTTACTATAAAAGCGACCAATTAGGAGATCCATTATTGACATATGATCGACTAATACTATTAGAATTAGCGACTGCGGAACAAGTTGATCAAATTAAGCATCTTGCTCTAGATATCAACAAATTTCTCCAGAGTTTTTGGCTCATGTGTGGTATTACTTTGGTAGACTTTAAACTGGAATTTGGTCTTGATGCACAACAACAGTTACTTTTGGCGGACGAAATTAGCCCTGATACAAGTCGATTATGGGACATAAATGAAGACGATCCCCAGCATCGAGTATTGGACAAAGACCGTTTTCGACAAGATTTAGGCAATGTCGAAAGTGCTTACCAAGAGGTTTTACAAAGAGCAGCCAAAATTGCAATTGGTAATCATTGACGTAAGTGTACAAAAATCAATTACCCTAGTGGCAGTTATTCCTAAAAATGGCTAAATAACTAGATAAATTTTCATGATGGTGTGAGAGTAAAGAGTGATTATGAGTAAAATAGGCTTATCATCTGTGATAGTGGCTGCTGTAGCTGTCACAGCTTCTTTTAATAGAGTGTTGACTGCTAATGCGCAAGCTATTGGTATTGTCACGCGCTCCATGACAGCTTGTACATTAAACAGGACGCAGCACATACAACAGGAATCTGTACAGTGTCAAGACACAACAAGTCGATTCTTTGCTCTAAATGAAGCACCGATAGCATCCGCCATCAAAGATCCTCAAATAACTGCTTTAATCAAGGGATTAGAGGTCAGCCAAAATGACTCTCAAAAGACACCAACCACAACACCAATTCCAGCCCAATCACCTGCAACTACAACACCAACCACAACACCGACCACAACACCAATTCCAGCCCAATCACCTGCAACCACAACACCGACCACAACACCAATTCCAGCCCAATCACCTGCAACCACAACACCTAACACCCAGACCGAGCAGGGAAACACTAATCCACCAGCAATACAGCCTGTATTACCCAGTACTCCAGACACTACTCCAGACGTTGAACCGCGGATATTAATTGCAGAGGTAGCTGTCAAGACTTCAACAGGTGTACCACTATCACCAGAATTGGAAAATGAAGTTTATCGAGTCGTCCGCACTCAACCAGGACAGACAACAACTCGCTCCCAATTACAAGAAGATATTAACTCTATCTTCGCTACTGGCTTTTTCTCCAACGTGCGAGCGTTACCAGAAGATACACCTTTGGGTGTGCGAGTCAGTTTCATCGTTGATCCTAATCCTATTCTGAAAAAAGTCAACATAGAAGCTAATCCCGGTTCAGGTGTAAAGTCTGTGCTTCCTCCTAATGTCACAGATACTATTTTCCATGACCAGTATGGCAAGATTCTGAATCTGCAAGACTTACAAAATGGAGTTAAGCAGTTAACCAAGCAGTATCAAGATAAAGGATATGTCTTAGCTAACTTAATTGGAGCACCAAAAGTTTCAGAGGACGGAGTTGTTACTTTACAGGTAGCTGAAGGAGTAGTGGAAGATATTCGGATCAAGTTCAAGAAAAAGGAGTCGAAAAAGCAGAAGCAGACGACTCAAGATGAAACAGAAATTCGTGGACGGACTAAGGACTACATTATTAAACGAGAGATGGAGTTAAAGCCAGGCGAGGTCTTTAACCGCAATATGATCCAAAAAGATTTAAAACGTATCTTTGGTCTGGGGATATTTGAAGACGCTAATGTATCCCTCAACCCTGGAAGTGACCCCACTAAGGTAGAAGTAGTGGTGAATGTAGTCGAACGTAGCAGCGGTTCTATATCACTAGGTGCAGGGATTAGTTCTGCTACTGGATTATTCGGTACTGTTGGCTATCAGCAGCAAAACATCGCAGGTAGGAATCAAAAATTAGGTGCGGAGGTACAAATAGGTGCACGAGATCTATTGATTGACTTGCGCTTCACAGACCCTTGGATTGATGGTGACCCTTACCGCACTTCCTACACCACTGATATATTCCGTCGTAGCTCAATTCCGACAATCTTTGAAGGGAAGAATTTTAATATTAATACTTATAACCTACCAACTGATACTACGGGTGATATTCCCCGGATTCAGCGTTTAGGTGGAGGTGTGGTTTTTACCCGCCCATTGTCTAAAAATCCTTACGAACCAGCTGAATGGACTGTTTCTACTGGTTTTCAGTATCAACGCGTTTCTAGCCGAGATGCTGGTGATAATATCCGTCCATTCGGTACGATATATCAGAATAATCTACCTACTCAGTTGATTCCTTTAACTTTTTCTGGTACAGGTCAGGATGATTTATTGCTATTACAACTCAGCGCACAACGCGATCGCCGGGACAGCGCTGTACAAACAACTAGAGGTTCTTATTTACGAGTTGGTGCGGACCAATCTATACCCATAGGATTTGGAGACATTTTGTTCACGAGATTTCGTGGTAGCTACAGCCAATATTTCCCCCTGAAATTATTGAAGTGGTCGAAAAAGAAACCTGAAACTATAGCCCTGAACTTCCAAGCTGGTACACTCATTGGTGACTTACCCCCTTATGAAGCTTTTACTTTGGGTGGAAGTAATTCAGTTCGGGGTTATGATGAAGGACAATTGTCTTCTGGGCGTAGTTATGCGCAAGCGTCAATTGAATATCGTTTCCCGATCATTTCTGTGGTTGGTGGTGCAGTGTTTTTTGATTATGGTAGTGATCTAGGTACTACCACTGAAGCAGCGCTATTGTTGGATAAACCGGGTGCTGGTTTTGGCTATGGAATTGGTATCCGGGTACAATCGCCATTAGGACCCATCCGCATAGACTATGGGATTAATGATTCTGGTGGTAGTCGGGTCAACTTTGGGATTGGCGAAAGATTTTAATTGCAGATTAATGGGGTATTTCTGATTTTTTACTTGCTAATTGGGACATTTACCCTAATACTATTTCGTTAAAGGTTTGTTCAAGGAATCTAGGTCGATAGCCAAAAAAAGCCCATGAATCAATTCAGTCCAAATGTTCTTAGTTTAAGTTCATGTTACAACACACTCTAGCGGCGGAAATTGTCCAAACAGGTGTAGGACTACATAGTGGCGTGGAAACTTGTGTGCGGTTACTACCAGCCGATCTAGGAAGTGGTCGCTACTTTGTCAGGGTGGACTTACCCGATTTACCTGTAATCCCGGCAAAAGTTACAGCAGTTAACCAAACTGTCATGTCAACTCAATTGGGTCAAGGGGAAATTTGTGTTCGGACGGTAGAGCATCTATTAGCTGCTTTGGCTGGTATGGGTGTAGATAATGTCAGAATTGAAATTGATGGATCGGAAGTCCCTCTTTTAGATGGTTCCGCCGCAGTTTGGACAAAAAGCATTTCAGAAGTTGGTTTAACAGCACAATCTGATGATCATCATACAACAACGCCATTAATCATTAAGCAACCTATTTGGGTTCATCAAGATGATGCTTTTATCTGTGCAATCCCATCTCCTATAACTCGGTTTACTTATGGGATTGATTTTCCATCATCTAGTATTGGTAATCAATGGTATAGTTTTTCCCTAGGTCAAAGTTGTGAGGAGAATGGCGCTGGTTTTGGATTAGATATCGCTCCTGCTCGAACTTTTGTCCTATTACATCAAATAGAGCATTTGCAAAAATCTGGATTAATCAAAGGTGGTAACTTAGAAAATGCTCTTGTTTGTGGTCCTGAAGGTTGGCTTAATCCACCATTAAGATTTGTCAACGAGCCAGTACGTCATAAAATTTTAGATCTAATAGGCGATTTGAGTTTATTAGGTACTTTTCCCATAGCTCATTTTTTAGCTTACAAAGCAAGTCATACTTTACATAACAAACTAGCCTATATAATTTTAGAGTTAGTCTAGGGTATGGTCAGAAACCCCACGCAAGAACGGCGGGGGCTTGAAAAAGCCCAAATCTGACCAGCTTAAGCGGAGCCGGAGACGCTCCGCCTCCGGTCTTAACTGACTACGTTTAAGGCAAGTGTTCAAGAACCTACCAAGGAATGCGTAGCTAGTTCCTTGCTCTAGAACTAAACGATTAAACAGGACTAAAGGGTTAATCCAGTGTCGTTTGGAAAGTACCGACCTTAAACATTAGCGCAGCTAACATTACTGGAGTAGCAAGGCAATCCCGGCATGTAGGGAAATGGATAAGTACTACTCCTCTACTTATCCAACCCCGAAAGGGGAACAGCGAATAAATTCGTCTGCGCCTTACCCCCATGTCTGAAGCCAGGGGCTTCCACGGCGCGATGACTTTGGTGATGCTTGGTGGTTCAAAATACGAATTAATGCAGGATAAATAAATTATAACAGTAGCAATGTCAACCCTTACTCAAGATAACTCTAAGAATGCGATCGCCGAGCAAACAGAGGTGGAAGTGAAAACGACCTTCAACCTTGAGGAAATTCAGCAACTTTTACCTCACCGTTATCCTTTTTTACTGGTAGACAAGATTACAGAATATGTTCCTGGAAAAAGCGCGGTGGGAATTAAAAATGTCACTTTCAATGAACCTCAATTTCAAGGGCATTTTCCCGGTCGTCCACTAATGCCCGGTGTATTAATTGTTGAAGCAATGGCTCAGGTTGGCGGGATAGTTCTGACTCAAATGTCAGAGACACCAGGAGGGCTATTTGTTTTCGCTGGTATTGATAAAGTTCGGTTTCGTCGTCAAGTCATACCTGGCGATCAGTTAGTCATGACTGTGGAACTGTTGTGGGTGAAGCAACGTCGTTTTGGTAAAATGCAGGGTCGGGCTGAGGTGGATGGACAGTTAGCAGCTGAAGGAGAACTGATGTTTTCGCTGATTGGTTAATTGACCTCAAACGAGTGTATAGTAGGAAATTCAGTCAGGTACAGATAAGTTAATTAATTTACTAGTTAATTGCCGGATTTCTACTAGCTTTGTCCCTAAACTAGCTTGACTGAATACTTTGTTTGCATACTTCCCTTACATAAAATAATTAAGACGCGGCGTGTAGCTTGGGAGATTTACCATTGAAAACACTTATTCATCCAACTGCTGTAATTAACCCCCACTCAGAACTTCATCCAACTGTACAAGTTGGCGCTTATGCTGTAATTGGAGCCGATGTCAAGGTCGGTCAGGAGACAATTATTGGCGCTCATGTAGTACTGGAAGGTACTTGTGAAATTGGGGGGCGTAACCATATTTTTCCAGGTGCTGTGATTGGGATGGAACCACAAGATTTAAAATATGTGGGAGAACCAACTAAGGTAACGATTGGTGATGATAACTTAATTCGTGAGTATGTGACAATTAACCGAGCGACTGGTAGGGGAGAAGCTACTGTAATTGGTAATGGTAATTTACTCATGGCTTATGTTCATGTAGGACATAATTGTGTAATTGAGAATTCAGTCGTTATTGCTAACTCTGTAGCTTTGGCAGGTCATGTATACATTGAGTCACGCGCTAGACTGAGTGGGGTTTTAGGAGTTCATCAATTTGTCCATATAGGTGGAATGTCCATGGTGGGTGGGATGACCCGCATAGATCGGGACGTACCTCCCTATATGTTGGTGGAAGGAAATCCCTCCCGTGTCCGATCGCTCAATTTAGTCGGACTCAAACGTTCTGGAATTAGCGCTGATGAGTTGCAAATTCTGAAAAAAAGCTTTCGCATACTTTATCGATCGCCTTGTAATTTTGCAGAGGCGCTACAACAGATCTCTCAACTAGGTGATACAGCACAATTACAACATCTTTACCGTTTTTTGCGCCTGTCCAAAATGCCAGGAAGGCGTGGTTTAATTCCGGGAAAAGGTAAACAAGCGCTCGATGAGGATCTATAATTAACCAACCTATGGACAGATTTATGCGGATCTTTATCAGCACGGGTGAAGTTTCTGGGGATTTACAGGGATCACTACTAATTAAAGCGCTACAACGTCAAGCTATAGCCAATGACATCCAATTAGAAATTGTCGCTCTGGGTGGAGACAAAATGGCAGCAGCTGGAGCCAAAATCCTGGGGAATACCGTTGGTATTGGCTCTATGGGTTTAATCGAATCTCTACCTTATCTCATACCAATCTTACGAGTACAACGCCAAGCGATCGCCTATCTACAGCAAAATCCTCCCGACTTAGTCGTGCTGATTGATTATATGGGTCCAAATTTGGGTATAGGTACATATATAAAACAAAATTTACCTGATATACCCATAGTCTACTTTATCGCTCCTCAAGAGTGGGTATGGTCAATCAATAGTCGCAACACCAATCGCATTGTTTGGTTCACAGATAAGCTATTGGCAATTTTTCCCGAAGAAGCACGCTATTATCAGAAAAATGGCGCTAATGTCTGCTGGGTAGGACATCCTCTGGTAGAATTAATGCAAAATGCTCCTGATCGAGCCACTGCTCGTGCTAATTTGGGTATCGCACCGGAAGAAATGGCGATCGCCCTTGTACCAGCTTCTCGACATCAAGAGCTAAAATATCTTTTACCAATTATCTTCCGCGCTGCTCAAAATCTGCAAACCCAATTTCCCGCAGCTACTTTTTGGATTCCTCTGTCTCTAGAGGTCTATAGACAACCAATCGCCCAAGCCATCCAAAATTATGGGATACGAGCCAAAATAATTTCCCATCCCCAAAAAGATATCTTAGCCGCAGTTGATCTAGCAATCACCAAATCTGGTACTGTCAATTTAGAGTTAGCTTTGTTAAATGTTCCTCAAGTGGTAGTTTATCGATTACATCCGGTGACTGTTTGGATTGCTCGTCATCTGCTCAAGGGTTCTATTCCTTTCGCTTCCCCAGTGAATTTAGTCGTTATGCGGGAGATTGTTCCAGAGCTATTACAAGAAAAAGCAACATCAGAGAATATAACTCAAGCATCTGGGGATATATTGCGCAATCCATCTCGCCAACACCAAATTTTGCAGGATTATCAGGAAATGCGACAATGTTTAGGCGATACGGGTGTAGGCGATCGCGCAGCCAAAGAAATTCTCCAAATGCTAGTTTGAGCAATTTCCCTCCCACAAATTGATCGAACATTATGTAGTTTTACATGTAGTCTTAATTAAGATAGACGGTAAATCCCAATAGCATCTTCAAAGAGACCAGATGTATCTATCACCTTCATTAATGAGTGATGAAAAGCTGCAAGGCTGCCAATCTCCCTTAGTACTGGTAGTAGAAGATAATGATGATAGTTTGCTTTTAGTGAGCTACACCCTGGAACTACTTGGTTATAGGTTTATTGCTCAACGTGATGGCTCGACAACTTTATTGGTAGCTCAAGAGTATCAACCAGACTTGATTTTGTTGGACATTTTTTTACCAGATGTCAGCGGTTTAGATGTATTGCGGTACTTAAAACAAGAACTACGCACTCGCCATATTCCTGTGGTTGCTTTTACGGCTCTAGTCGATCATCGAGGACGGGATTGGATGATCGAGTTAGGATTTGATGATTTTATCAGTAAACCATACTTGATCGAAGAACTAGAAGCAGTAATTTTAGCTATTCTCAGGCAAAAATTTCCCCTTTACCCAGCTTTGGAGTTATGTCAAGAATAAGTTCTAGTAAAAGGGAACAGGGAATGGGGAACAGTAAATACATATTAGGACTCCTATTTGATTTTTGAACAAGACGACCTAAGAAAACCTTACGCTAAAAGATTTTTACTCCCGTTCCGGTATTCCCTGCTTCCTGTTCCCTGTTCCCTTCCTTTTGGAAGTTTAACCTGGAAAGTGCTTCCCTGACCAACACTGGAAATTAAACTAATTTCTCCACCATGAGCTTCCACAATCCTGCGAGATAAATGTAACCCCAAACCGCTACCTGACCTTTTATTCTTTCCTTGACGAAACCGTTCAAAAATGTTTGCTTGGTCTTCCAGCGCAATTCCATACCCTGTATCTATAATTTCTATGATCACTGTATTCTGATTCGCCAGTAACCGCACTTCTACTCCGCCAGTATCCGTAAACTTAATCGCGTTACCGACTAAGTTATTCAGCACTCGTCGCAGCTCTAATGGATCCCCTATAACTAGAGTATTACCATTGTCTACTGATGGTGGTAAATTATCTGGATTTAAGCTCAAAGATAATTTCTTCTCTTGAGCTAAAGGCTGTAATTCATCCACCACCTCTATGACTATTTCCTCTAGATCACATAAGATCAAATTTAACGTCTTTTTTCCGGCTTCAAAGCGATATACCTCTAATAAGGTATTTACCATATCCATTAGGTTCTGGTTGCTGCGAATCATCACAGCGATCGCTTGCTCCATTTCTGGAGAAATTTCACCAAAGGTTTTTTGTTGAAACAGACTCAACATCCGATCAGCAGCTAATAAAGGGGTACGCAAATCGTGAGTCAAGCGGGAAACAAAGTCTTCTCGCTGACGGGTCATTCTGGCTTGCGCGTCTAAGCTATGCTTCAATCGCAAGAGCGATCGCACCCGGGCTAGTAACTCCTCCGTATCAAAAGGTTTGCGAATGAAGTCGTCAGCACCAGCGTCTAAGCCTTCCACTACACTACACTCATGAAAGGCTGTAACTAACAAAATAGGGATATAAGCTAGGCTGGTATTATTCCGAATCCGACGAGTCACTTCATAACCATCCATTCCCGGCATCATCACATCTAATAAAATTAAATCGGGTGGCGTTTGCGCTACTTGATTGAGCCCGCTAATTCCATCAGATACTAAATCAATTTCATATCCTTCGTCTTCTAAAATTGTCTGAACTAAGATCAAGTTATCCCTAGTGTCATCAACAACGAGAATCCGATCAGTTTTATCGCCTTCAACAACAGACATGATTACACAATTTTTGGAGAGTTTATCTGGAGAATTTATCTATGGTTTGAGGTTAAGATAGCCCATTCTAGCCTGACTAGATTGAGCCTGGGGTTGAGCCAGATGCGGCGCATAAAAAACTCCCTCACTATCCAAGTTGAGTTTTGAGCTATCCACTACTGGAGGTACTAGGATTACCTGACGGGGTAATTCAACTTTAAATACTGAACCCACTCCTAATTGACTTTCCAAGAAAATTTTACCTCCCATTACGCGTAATAACGCATTAATAACTGCTAGTCCCATACCTGTTCCGGGAAATTTTCGCGTGATACTCTGGTCTACTTGTTGAAATGCTTCAAAAATCCGTTCTTGATCTGCAGGAGAAATACCAATACCTGTATCTCGGACTGTCAGCGTCACAGTATTAGTGGAGCTTTCTATTAATTCTACCCAAATTCCTCCAGATTCGGTGAATTTAATGGCATTAGACAACAAATTAGTCAAAATTTGACGCACGCGAACTGGATCGTTAACCACCAAACTGTTCTGTATTTCTAGCTTTACCAACAAAAATAGCTTTTTGGACTCCGCTGAGGGATATATTTCTGCTACTATGCTATTAACCAGTTTGGATAAGTCAAATATTTCCGATTTTAGCGCTAATTTTCCCGCTTCTAACCTGGTAAAGTCTAATATCTCATTCACCAACATTAACAAATGTCGCCCATTATTTAATATCCGCTCTAACATATCTGATTGCTGCTGCGTCAGTTGTCCGAATTTACCACGCAACAATATTTGGGAAAATCCGATGATAGCGTTCATAGGCGTGCGCAGTTCATGGGATATGGTAGCTAAAAACTGAGATTTTAGCCCTGATATTTCCAAAATTTTCAAGTTCTGTGTATGGATATACTGTTTTTGTTGGTCTAGTTCTTGATTTTGTTGAGTTATTCGGATATTACTTTCTAGCAACCGTTTATTGGCTAGTTCTACCTCCATTTGAACTTGATGTATCCGAATAGCATTCCGTAAAACTTGTGCTAAAACTTCTGTAACTAGGGAATTTGAATGCAGTAAATAATCTGTTGCTCCTGCTGGGATCAACTGAGACGATATTCGTTTATCTCTCGGAACATTCAAGACTACTATTGGTAGCTTAATTTTTGCAGATCTTAGTTTTTCAATTAAGTTAAGACCATATTTTTCAATTAAGCGATAGTTGAGAAATACGCAGTCATAGTTAGTTTTTTGGAGAGCACAAAAGGCATGAACACTATTCCTCACTTCATCCAATTCTAGACATAGATCTCCTTGGATTAAAGCTTGGTGTACTGCTCGGCAGTTTGATTCATCATCATCTACAACTAAAATTCTCAGCGTCTCTTCCATCGGTTTTTATGTTATTCGCTGTCAAGTAAAGGTTGATGTACAGCATTGCTATTAACATTACCCAACTACTAAATTCATAAATGTTCTAACTCAATCGATGTAAATAATCAGTAACCAAATCTACCAAAGGCCTATGGCTGATGGGCGATTGATCATCTGCTAAATCAAGGAGATTAGATATGAACTTAAATAATGTACTCTAACCATCTCAACACAATTGTAAATGAGTCAGTTACGGCTCGTCCTCACCCATAGGTGAGAGGTTCAAGATAAACATTGTTGTACCACAAGCTTGAGCAGTTCTACTCATTATCATCGCTTGGTCTCACCATTTTTTAACTCGGAGTGTTACTATGGGATATTCATTGGGTACAATTCTTGAGAGTTACCTTATATCCGCATTTCGGATTTGGGTTGCTTTTTTATCTGTCACGTTTAAACAGGTTGAATTAAGTCGAGTTGTATTTTAATAAGATATTGGTTATACTAGGAAAGCTTAGTTGACTGTTATTTGGAAATACCTAAATTTTTTAAAACCATTTATAAGCAGTGGCTCGTATGCATTGCGCCACTACTCTCTCTAAATGTGTTTTTCATTAGGAGCCAATTTAATTATCTCTTGCGATAGATGAAGATTTCATTAAAGATCATCTATCCTGGTTTGGGGCAATTAGATCTTATTTCAAACCAAAATTTAGCAGGTATAGCATAACTTGATGGAGGCTACCACGTTAACAATGAACGTAATAACTAGCGAGATAAACATTCTATTAATTGAAGATCACGATTTAACTAGAATGGGGTTGAGAACAGCATTACAGTCTGATAGCAGTTTGAGAGTAATTGGTGAAGCATCTAATGGGACTCAAGGTCTCAAGCTTTTGGAAGCTACTAAGCCAGATGTGGCTGTAATCGATATTGGTTTACCAGATATGGATGGTATTGAACTTACACGCAGTTTTAAACGCTATCAATCTGAAACTGGACAATCTCAAAATACAAAAGTGCTGATTCTGACGATGAATGATTCCGAAGATACTGTCTTGGCGGCTTTTGCAGCAGGAGCCGATTCATATTATATGAAGGAAACTAGCATCAGCAAATTGACAGAGGCTATACAAGCAACTTATAGCGGTCACTCATGGATTGATCCAGCGATCGCTAATGTTGTCTTACGTAAGATGCGCCAGGGATTTCCCGGTGATGGTCAATCAGGGGATAAGCCGAAGACAGTAAAAATTGAAGCTTTACCATCAGAATATGAACAAGTTCTGGAAACTTACCCATTAACACAAAGAGAGTTGGAAATTCTGGAATTGATCGTTGCTGGTTGTAGTAATGGACAAATAGCTGAGAGACTGTATATTACTGTGGGGACTGTCAAAACTCATGTGCGCAATATTTTAAATAAACTCTGTGCAGATGATCGCACTCAAGCAGCAGTGAGAGCTTTGCGTTCTGGATTAGTCGGCTAAGTTGCTCTATTAGCTCAATCTTTCCTGTAAGCATTCAGCAATGCGTCTGGCTGCGCCTGGTTTCCCCATGCGCTTAATCCCGCTTTCAGCAATTATCTGGAAATAATCAGGATTATTCAGCAAAGATTCCACGATCGCTCCTACCTTGGCTGGTTGGTCTACCAAGATGAGAGCAGGTCCCAAAAGTCGGCTTTGTGCTTCCGCAAATACATGATTATATTGTGGTCCATTCCCAGGAATGGCGATCGCTGGTTTACCTAAACCGACAAATTGCTCAGTCGCAGTTCCCGCCATGGCGATCGCTAAATCACCCAGATGTAGACAATCGTTATAAGCTTGTTGAGTCAGTATCAATTCAAAACCCTTTTGCTTAAATACCATTGGATTGGGATCACCAATTTGTACGCTTTGAGTGTCAATAGCACGCCACCCTTTGATCTGCAAAGTTTTAGCTAGAACTTGGCTATCCAAATTCGGGGCGATCGCTCCTAGAAAAATAGTTGTCCCTAGAGTATCACGCTCACGCATTCTAGCCATCAAAGCCGAAACAGCCACCAGAATAATTTCCCAATTGGTGTATGCTTCTGGATCTCTAGAACCAGGAAGCAGAGCCACAATCAAAGGACGAGAAGTTTCTGCTGTCTGAGTATTTTGATCGTAAAACTGCTGGGTTGTAAATGTCGGAGTCAAACCATCCATCATCGGATTTCCCAAATCAAAAACCGGAAGATGCCATTTTTTTAGCATCTGAGTTGTCAATGAGTCTCTGGGGAAAACAGCACGACATCGACCCAAACCCATCAACCACCTTTCCCAAGGATGATAAATAGAACCAGAAAAATTTTCCCAACGAGCAGAAGCGGATTTTCTCGGTAATAAACCGATTTCATCCCGGACATAATACTCTGACTTAGCAGTACCAACAAAAGCATAATTAGTCCCACTTAATCCAGCAAACAATAGTGGTACAATATCACCTACAGCTAAAATAGCTTGGTTATAACCAAGTTGTTTTTGTTCTTTGACCCAACGGCGCACAGATTGTATCTGCTTCCAAGTAAGCTGTAAAAGACCATCACGGACATCTTCCACTAAGCGCCGTCCATCCATATAGATAAAACCACCGGAGGGCATAGTCTGTATAGGACCAATCAACGGAATATCTAATTCCTGGTAAATCATACCATTACCGACCAGAGGTAAAGCAAAAATATCTGGTGGTGATGTCAGTTTTTGTAGTTCTTGCAAAATACGCACACTAATCACATCCTCCCCATGACCGTTGCTTAAAACCAGTAATCGTAAGTTAGAACCGGTATTTTGTTCACCAGTAACAACTCGCTGTTGGGATAGGTCACGCATAGTGTTATTATACCTTAGCTTTTATTTAATTTAAACTTAATCTATGATTTAATTAAACCTTAAACTTTTAGTCAAAATTAGCCAGCCTAATATAGTTTACTGAGGAAGTATACAATAAAATATATAGCTGATACACAAATATCTTGGTTGATCCAGAAAAATGCATTAGACCAGATATCCGCAACTTATATCAGTTAAGCTTATTGAAAAACCTGAGAGTGGTAAATTTCAGTTATTTATTGGTCAACGCTGCTCACAGCATTTCTCCTAACCACTCCGCCCATTGTGGATTTTGATTCTTGTAAAAATTTAGGGTTTAAGAATTCCTATGTTAGCAGGTACAGTTTTACAGGATGGAAAGTACACCATTATCCAAGAAATAGGACGAGGCGGATTTGGTGTGACTTTCCGAGCTAAACATCACTACTTAGGTCAGGAAGTGGTGATGAAAACTATTTATGAACGACTACGACAACATCCTGATTATGCTAAGTTTGTGCAACAATTCCAAGATGAAGCTAGAAGACTGGCTGCTTGCGTTCACCCTAATATTGTGCGGGTGAGTGATTTTTTCGTGGAAGATAAATTTCCTTATATGGTCATGGAATACGTTCCTGGACAAACTCTCGGTGAAGCATTCGTTTTACCAGGAATACCATTACCAGAAGCAACAGCTATTCACTATATCCGCCAAATTGGTGCAGCTTTAGAGATAGTACACCAAAATGGGTTATTACATCGAGACGTTAAACCAGATAATATTATTCTCCGTCAGGGAACTCAAGAAGTTGTTTTAATTGATTTTGGCATCGCTAGAGAATTTAGTAATGGTAGTAAGCAAACACATACAAGTTTGGTTAGTGAAGGATATGCTCCGATTGAACAGTACTTGAAACAAGCACTTCGCACACCAGCATCTGATGTTTATAGTTTAGCAGCTACTCTCTACGCCCTACTCACTGGACAAGTCCCTACACCAGCATTACTGCGCAATCATCAACCAATGCCTTCTGCAAGAGAATTGCACCTACATATAAGTGCATCTGTGAATCAAGCAGTTGTCCGGGGAATGGCGATCGATTCGAGATTTCGTCCGCAAACAGTAGCCGAATGGCTGGAATTACTTCCCAATGATGGAGTAAATTCCACAACACCGGTAATAAATACTCATTCAGCCGCCACTATTGATTTATCTGAGCAGCGATCGAGTAACTTCCCAGAATCTCCTCTCGTTCCACCTCAGATCACCACAAATGGCAAAAATTCCCCTCCCGGAGCAAAACCCAATATATCTGATAATATACTGATAGGATTAGCTGTTGCTATGATAGCTACCACAATAGGTTTTTCCGCCGCCAGGAAGTTTTTTCCCCACAAACTTGAACCTGTTGCTCAACCGCTTTTTGACCAACCTCTACAAACTCCTGCTGCTGCTATACCAGAAAACACAGACTCATCTGAGAAAACCTCTGATAACGAAGAGCCAGAGGAGAAAATCCCCGAATTTAGAATCCCTAATCCTCCTGAAACTGAATCGTCATCATCCCAGGATAGGAGACACAACCACAGTCGTCATCTGTCCCCAGAAAGAGAAATTGAACAGGAGCCGACAGAAAATATTGACGAGACTTCTGCACAAAAATCACCCACCGATAACTCACCAACATCTGAACTACAAAGTCCTCAAGCTCAACCCACCCAACCAATTCCTATAGCAGTTCCTTCACCTTCACTCATAGATAAGCTGCGAGAAGTTAAATCTTCTCGTCATCTTCATAATAATAATGCTAACAATGAATCTGCTTCAGAGCATAACTTACCAGCTAATCAGCCAAATAAGCAGGATAACTCGAACTCAGTTCCATCTTCACAACAGGACAAAGCTGTAGTAGTCCCAAGTCCTGTCATAGTCCCAAAAGGGGAAACACAACAGAATCCTTCTACAGAAAACCTGGAACAGGATAAGCCCCTAGAGAATTCCGTCAAGTCGGGTAAACAATGAGCGGCGTAATTTCCAATCTCACGACAGTGTGGGATTGCTGATGAGCTAGTGAAGTTAGGAGTGCCAAAGTCAGATATTGTTTTGGCATTTCATGAGCCTTTGGTTAGAAAATATACTGGTTTTGCAGTTGAGTAGCCGTAAATAATGGTAGTCAACAATCCCAAGCCTAAAGGTGGGTGGGTCTGAAATATACACCAATTATCATTTATACTAATCTTGTGAGATCAAGATATTAATCTTAATCAATAGCTCTTGGAATCTTTTAAACGTATTAATACTAGAGAACCATTTAAAACAGTAAATTTTTAAAATTCACCAGAGGGAATCAAATGAATCTCGATATTGATACCAAGTTAAACAACACGCGCAGTCTATTAAACGAATTAGGTAACTCAGTTGCTACTTTAGTCAATTCGGCTCCTGACGTTTTTGAAGATCCTGGTCTTAAATCTTCCTTGTCAAGCTTCTTTGCAGCTTACCAAGAAGGATCACAAAGGTTAGAAAATCCGAGTTTTCGTATTGCGACTATTGGTACAACTTCTTCTGGAAAATCAACAATTGTTAATGCTTTAATTGGTCGCAGAATTGCTCCTATTGCAGCTGAAGAAATGAGTGGTGGAGTTTTGACCATCAAACATGCTCTAGAACATAAACTAATTATTGCTGAAACAAAAGATGCTGCTTGGGAAACTGGAGAATGGTAAGGATTCAGGTCTGGGAGGGTATTGACAAAGGATAGGTAGGAAGTAAAATATAAAATTATGCAAAATGTCTCTTCTTCATCTTGACCAAAATTGTACAAGTTAATTGACCATTGACACTAAATCAAATCTTTGCTAGATTACTTGCTTATGTTCATACAAGAGTAGCTTGATCGCTTGGAGGAAAAACCAGCGCTAACTATCTTTATAATCCTATGAACCAGAAGAAAGCAACTCTATTCAGGAGTATTTTCAAATTTTATCAGGGTATAGTGTAACATAATTTCAACGCCACGTAATTAAACTAATATGATTGAGTTCGTGTTTTTCATCAGATATTGAGGTATAAAGTATGTTGAGCAGTTTGGATAATAAACAGAAAAGGCTCCGTGATTTGTTTACTCCCTCTGATAATTGGCGTTACCTACTTTGGCGTTTCTTCCGGAGTCGTAACCAGATTACTGTAACCTTACAGAACCAGGAAAAAATCATACTCCGTGCTTTACCTGCACCTGATTTAGACACAGCCTATGAGATTTTCTTGGCTAGAGCTTATCAAAAACCTACCCAAGTCCCAGAAGTTTCACCACATCTTATCGTTGATATTGGAGCTAATGTCGGTTACTCTATCGTTTACCTTGCTCATGAGTATCCTAATGCTAATTTCGTATCTTTTGAGCCACATCCAATCCATTTTGCAATGCTTGAACAACATTTAAAAATTAATCATCTATCAAGTAGAGTACATATTGAAAATAGTGCTGTTTCTAATTGCAACACTAAGATGTTTTTGGAAAATGCAGGATGTCAATCTGCACTTGTAGAAGATGATAGAAGTAATTGCTTATTAGTTAATGTATGCGATTTCTTCACATGGATTGGTACACAAACAGTTGACTTACTCAAAATGGATATAGAGGGAGGAGAATACGCGATTTTAAATGATCCAAGGTTTGAAACGGTCAATGTTTCTACAATTGTTATGGAATGGCATAATACAAAGGAGACTCCTGATGGTTGTCAATGGTGTTCAAACCGTTTAATCTCTTTGGGTTATGAAATTACACATAGTAACCTGAAATTCTCGGATTTTGGTATTTTGTGGGCTTGGAAAAATTAGTTGGTATAAGGATGACTTCTTTCCGACTAAATCCCTCTCTCCAAAGGCTACAGTGTACATACAAGTCTTCCCAACATGGGTTTCAGACTTTTTAGCCCCTTAAGTAGCTAAATTTTTGGGGGGAATTGAAGCTTTAGAACCACCTAATTTGGGAGTTAGAGAGCCACAACTATTTCTGGTTAAAGATGTGTGTACACCGTAGCTCCCCAAAGGAGAGGGATCGATCTGGGGCGTAAGGATACGAGCTCTTACGGTCTCACAACTGCTCTCTACACCTCCTGTTAACCAGTTAATCGGAAGTATTCTCAACCAAGTAGTAGATATATTAAGTATAAAATCGATGAATCACTTAGACAATGTGTGATCAGTGGGATGAAACATGGACAAATCACCAAATTGCGATCGCTGAATATTTAGACACTCTCAGCGAACTGACAGCACGACTAGAGAGTTTACAATCTTTTGCGGTTTTCTGTGAAAATCAAAATGTCAAAAGCAGCAAAGATATTCTTCCCGACGCTAATGCTAAATTGGGCTTGTATGTTATATCTTATAATTAGTAACTGTATTCCACTTTCCACTGGATACGCTGGATGAATAACTTTATAATTTTTCCTCTATTCTATTATTTATAGAAAAATAGCCAAATTCTCTCCCGTCACAGCCGCACGGCCATAACGGGAGAGAATATTGCATTCAATAACTCCTCTCTGGTGTGAAGCACCAAGAGTAAATAGAATTGTTTGAATGTTCCTCTAATTCTAAATCCTCCAACAAAACTTCTCCTCTTCCTTTGGGATGATATTTCTTTAGACGATTATGGATAGATTAGAGGATTGAAATTTTGGTGCGTTACTAACGCACCCTACGGGTTACTCTGGTAAAGACTCCAACCAGTATTCCGTATTCCCGCAGCAACACCATTAATTGTGAGCAGCACTCCCCGCAATAACTCACCCTTGCTATAACAAGAATGAATTATTTCAGAAGTGGTGATGTTCTTGTACTAGCGTAAACGCTTCAATAAAGAAACTTGGATAAATCCTAATTTCAGAAAACATCATTTAACACTACTATATTATTCCTATCTCAAGAGGAATTATGAAACGGGATGCCTGCGGCGGGCGAAGCCATCACATCTTTTTCAAAATCTTTCAGCAAAATCCTAGTCTACTGTCCTTCAATTTGGTGGTGCGTTTGGGCGTTAGCGTAATGGGTTACTGTAGATAAAGACTTCAACCAGTATTCCGCATTCCCGCAGCAATACCATTAATTGTGAGCAGCGCTCCCCGCAATAACTCACCCTTGCTATAACGAGAATGAATTATTCCAGATGTGGTGATGTTCTTGTACTGGCGCAAACGCTTCAGTAAAGAAACCTGGATAAAGCCTAACGGTACAATTGTACCATTACGCAACTGGACTGACCTCTGTAACATCGGATCACCATCTAGTAATCGATTATGTCCGGTGATTTGCAAAACTAAATCCCTCGTTAGATAGAATTCACTGGCGATTTGGCGAAAAACTTGGTCAAATCGGTTTTGATCCTCCGGGTTAGATAATTCTTGCACATAATGTCTAGCCATTTCCATATCTACCTTGGCTAAGGTCATTTCAGCTTTGGAAACCACCATTTTGAAGAAAGGCCATTTGATATAGAAGTAACGCAGCAATTTCATATGTTCTTCTGGCTTCTCGTTTAAGAATTCTTGCAAAGCTGTACCAACACCATACCAAGAAGGTAGTAAGAATCTGGTTTGTGTCCAACTAAATACCCAGGGTATAGCTCGCAAGCTACTTAAATCTTTTTTCCCGGAAGGACGACGCGCTGGGCGGGAACTAATTTGTAATTGGCTGATTTCTTCGATGGGTGTGACTTGGTGGAAAAAGTCAATAAAGTCCGGTTGCTCGTAAATCAGTTCCCGATAATGTTGGCGCGATCGCGCAGCGATTTCCTCCATAATTTCATTCCAAGACTGGATATGATCGAATCCTGTGCGGAGTAAACTAGCTTCAATTACCGCAGTGGTGATAGTTTCCATATGGTAAAGCGCCAAGTCTGATAAAGAATATTTAGAAGCTAAAACCTCACCTTGTTCAGTAATCTTGATTCTCCCATTAATACTATGACCTGGTTGGGCTAGAATAGCCTCATAAGCAGGACCACCACCCCGACCGACAGAACCACCTCGTCCATGAAAAATGCGTAATTCAACTCCATCAGCTTCAGCTATTTCTTGGAGGGTTTTCTGAGCTTTATGGATTTCCCAATTACTGCTTAAAAAGCCAGAGTCTTTATTACTGTCAGAATAACCCAACATCACTTCCTGTAAGTTAGGAGTCAGGACAGATGGAGAAATTGTAGTAGCTTCATCTGCTTGTATCACTTTAGTTGTGATTAAGTCAGGATTTATTGCTGCGTAACCACCTGCCAAAAAAGCACGATATAAAGGAATGGCGAAAAGTTGGCGCATCGTCGTTTGAGAACGGCGCAAATCTTCTACAGTTTCAAATAAGGGTACTACTTGAACGGTTCCTACAGCAGTAGCTGGATCAAATAAGCGTGCCTCTTTGGCTAGAAGGAGAACTTCTAGCACATCACTGACTTCCCGACACATACTAATAATGTATGTTTGACAAATATTAGTCCCAAATTCTTGTTGGAGCGATCGCAGGACGCGGAAAGTTTCAATTACATCATTGACTTTTTCCGAAAAAGGCAATTCAGCCGGAATTAAAGGACGGCGCGTTTGTAATTCTCCTGTCAACCAAGCGACTCTCTCCTCTTCCGACAAATCATTATAAGGTTGAGGTAAAATTTGCAAATACTCTAGGATCTCATTCAGCGTATCGGAATGGCGGGTTGATTCTTGTCGAATATCTAACTGAGTCAAGTTAAAGTCGAAAATTTCCACTTGACAAATCAGGTCTTCTAGTTCTCGACAACTTAAACCAGTTTCCGCGAGGTTATGTTGAATTAACTGGAGTTCTGCTAAGAAATCGGAGCCAGAACGATATAGAGGAGCATCTTGATTTTTTGGTGTTTCCCGATTATACAGAGCTAGATTGCGGTCAGAGGTATTTTCTAGACGTTTCAGAATATAAGATAGCTTTAACCGATAAGGTTCTTGACGGTAACGTAACGCCAGAGATTCATATACTGCGCTTAGTTGTGACTGATCCAATTCTAAAGATTCCAATAAATCTGGGAGTACATCGCTCCAGTGCATTGATATACTCAACTGCTCAATCAGGTGCTTGACCGATTTGATATATCTACCCAGAACCATTTTGCGTTGGTAGCAAGCTGTGCGCCAGGTAATCTCTGGTGTCACAGAGGGATTTCCATCTCTATCTGCGCCCACCCAAGAACCAAAGGAGCAGAAATTTTTATTTGGTGGATCTAGCCAAGGATACGTCTGTTTTAGAGAGTACTTTATTCGCTTATAGAGTTGGGGAATCCCATCAAATAAAACCTCTTGAAAATAATGTAGAGCATATTCTACTTCATCCAAAACAGTGGGTTTAAACTGGTGTAGTTCGTCTGTCCGCCACCAGAGGCGAATTTCTTCCAGCAATTGTTCCTTCAGTTCTGCTGCTTCACGAGGATGAGAACCAATACCCTGGGGATGATTGTTAATTATGTCCAGTTGTTGTAATAGATTAACCACCTGACGCTGCTTTTCCCGAATTGTGTGACGCACAATTTCTGTTGGGTGTGCTGTAAAAACTAGTCGGATATCTAATTGGGAAATCAGGCGTTGGATTTGTTGAGGTGGTACGTTGAGTTTAAACAGTAAGGGATATAAAGAAGCAAAAGTACCTTTTTGATTATCTTGTGCTGTTATTGTCCAACTTTGTGCCTGGGAATCTATGTTTAAGGTACTAGTAGTCGGTATATCGTCTTCCTTTTGGTTGCTGGAATAAACGATCTGTAAGGTATCTTGTCGATCTTTTGGTTGCGTCTCTGGATCGACATAGCGAGTTAGTTGCTGTTTTTGTTCGTATTCCTGTTCAATAATATTAATCAACTGGAAATAGAGGGCAAAAGCGCGCGCGGCGCGAATTGCTTCGTTGATATTTAGTTGTTCAATCAATTCGACAGCAGATGCGGTTTTTCCTTGGGTAGCTTGTCCTTCAGGCGAACACAAATCCCGGAGCAACCGTAATAGGTCTACCATTTTTTGACCACATTCTTGTCGCAGCACTGATTCCCATAACTCCTCTACTACCTGTAGGCGCTGACGTAAGAATAATTCCGACATAGGGTAGAAATTAGTTGTTGAAGATAAAGAGTATAAGAGGGAACTCATATTCACTGTTCCTGTAGGAGCAATTAATGTTTACAGTTCTAGGATTTTTGTCTAGGTTTGGGGCTGGGGCTATGTACGATTACCCTGAGCAGCCAGATAGTAGTGTATGATTTTTAACTTATTTCTGATTCTATCTCTTCTGGGAATGGCAGGTAAGGGAGACGGTCTGGGCGAAATAATTCTTCACTTGTTTCGCCCAGAGCTACTATAGCCGAAGTAGTAGCTTTTTCTGCCAAAAGTAAGAGTAGTATAGAGGCTGTACCCATTTGCAACAGCATTGTTTGGGGAATACTCCAGAAGAACAGGTTTAATCCGGATTTGGTAGCGGGGTTTTGGGTTACATGTGACATTTACTAATTAGTGATGATGGTTAGATAAATAGAATATACCGGAGGTAAAGCTGCTAGATTTGTCAGTGTATATAAACATCTTTGCCTATTTTGTCAGCAATTGAGGTAACAACATTGTGAAAAAAAAGGGCAAAATGTGATAATTCTATGATTCTATTTGATGATTTCCGGCGAAATCCCCAAAAGTTACTGCTTTAAGTTCTTTGTTAACTCCCATGAAAACAGCATCAACTAATTACCAGCAATCTTTAATCCAATGGGTCAGTCAGGTAACAGGAATTAACACTTTTGGGGTGAAAATTCGGTTGCTAGGAAATGACCTACATATACTTTGCGAGGGGAGAGAATCTCCTTGGAAATGGCAGACTCTGACTGACTTGCTGCAAGCATTACAGCAAACTGACTTAGAGAGTCTGACGGATAGCGAACAATCCCCAATATACCAAGTATTTGTCTATGGTCGCAAAAAAGGAGAATATCGCCCTCAGTGGTGTCATCGTGTCTACTTGAATCAATTAGAAAAACATATAGAGCATGTACAGTCAGCATTGTTATTAGATACAACAAAAACAAGGCAAACTAGTGGAGCGCTAATTATTTCAAATGAGAGTTTGGCTCGTCAAGGTCATCCTGATGCTATTGCTCGCTATCTCAGCGAAAGCCTGAGTAACTTAGGTATAGCCATCAAAGTCCAAATTAGCCAATATCAGTCAAAACATCCAGATTCACCTCCTGTCAATCGTTGCTGGGTTTTCTGTCAGTCCAGTTATAGCCCAGATGCAGGATTCCTGGCTGAATCGATCGCCCAGAAATTGCGTCATCTACAGCTAACAGGTTTTGATGATGCGGCGATCGCCCTCCAGATCAGGGGGGAAATTGCACCTGAGTGGCGATTAAGAGTAGATTTAACACCTCCAGAAATCATGCTCAAGGAATGGGCGCGTTGGGGAGATGTGCAAGCGATCGCCAAATTACTCAATGAAGCTTTATCAGAATTAAAAGTTGTTGTGCGAGTTTCCCCGAAAGAATCTACGTTGCACATTTTTTGTAGCCCAGCATCTGATCCCCTGAAAGTTCCAGATAAACAGCTTTGCTTACCAATCATTGTATCTCAATTAGAATTGATTGCACCCCAAGGAATTCTAGCTGCTACGATTTATGGGGTCAAAGCTGGCGATAATCAACCAATTTGGATAGATTGGCTGTCCCTACCTGCCACATTGCATCCAGATTTAGCAATACCTACGTTAGAGTTAGCTAGTTCTGGTGATGAACCGGCGATAACTTTCTTGTTGGAGCGCCTGATCAACTCCGATCTGGATTGGCGATTAAAAACAGGAGGTACGAGAGTACTGCTACTACGCAAAGGGGATTTATTACATGTTATGTGTGATGCGCCTGTTTGTCCGGCTAGAGGTCAAGTAGCTAGTAAAGTTATGCAGTTCATCCGTCAACTCAAAATAACTGGGATGATTGGTGTACGCGTTTATGGACGACGTGCAGGTGATAAGGAACCTGTTTGGCATCAAGGACTGGATTTCTATCAACGTCCACGTTTAGTACCTGAAGCTACACCAGAGTTCGCTGCTACTGCTAAATATGTTGATACTCTCATGACACTAGAAACTCAAGATTCGGCTTTACGTCCTGAATTAACAACCCAGGAGGTACAAGGCTTAGTAAATCAAGTCACTGAAAAATGCAAAGCAACTATTGGTAATCGGATGAGAGAGTTGCTTTTGGGAAGTCAGCTATTTACAGAAATCAACCAGTCAGATAGGCCTTGTTTTGCTGACCATAAGTGGCAAAATGGTTTAATTTGGGTTTGCTTGGGCATAATGCTCACGCTGCAAAGTGATTGGATACTAGGCTTTGTGACTAGTCGCATGAAACCAAATTCCGCTACATCTGTAGCTACTATACCTGCATCTTCTGCACCTTTACAACGCAAAGCTACTCCTAACGCTATTCTACTAGCAGCGCGATCGCCTTTCCCCAGTTTTAATGCTAGACAATTAGACGAGCAACTAGCACTATATAAAGAGAGATTAGCCACGAATGGACATCCACCAGATATCTTAATTGTCGGTTCTTCTCGCGCCCTCAGAGGCGTTGACCCTTTAGCCTTATCTCGGGCTTTGACCAAGCTAGGCGATCGCCATCAAAATAACCAAAATATTGATGTATTTAACTTTGGTATTAATGGAGCTACAACACAAGTTATTAATTTTATTGTCAGTAAACTTTTGGAAACTGGGGAACTGCCAAAAATCATCCTTTGGGGGGATGGCTCCCGTGCTTTCAATGATGGGCGAGATGACATAACTTTTAATGCGATCGCTGCTTCCAAAGGTTATGCACAGGTTTTAAGTCAAGCCCAAACAGCATCAACTAAACAGAAAACACAATCTCCCCTGCTATCCCTAAATCAACCGGAAATTAATAGTTATCAAGCGACTAACCAATGGTTGAATCAGGCTTTAGCGAAATTATCTGGGAGTTATCAGCACCGCGACCTAATTAAAACTTTATTAGGACGACAACTGAATCATCTACCCTTGATCGCTCAACTTGACCCTAACCAACTCAGAACCTCAGCCAAAAATAATCCAGAAGAGGAGGATTTAGAACAGGAAGTAGATATTAATGGTTTCTTACCTCTGTCTATTCGGTTTAATCCCACATTATATTTCCAAAAACATCCAAGAGTACCTGGAAGTTATGATAGCGATTACAGCAATTTCCAGCTAGGAGGTAAGCAAGATAATGCCTTTCGCTCGATCCTAGAGTTCACTAAAATGCATAAAATAACCTTAATATTTGTGAATATGCCGCTCACGGGAGAATATTTAGACCCTATACGGAGAAAGTATGAAGCACAATTTCAGCAGTATATGCTAGCTGCTGCTACGAAAAACCATGATTTTATCTATCGAGATTTAAGTCAAGCATGGCTAACCACAAATGACTACTTCTCTGACCCTAGCCACCTGAATCGTTATGGAGCATATGAAGTTTCCCAAAAGCTGGCTCAAGATCCGATGATTCCTTGGCAAATCAAGTAAAAATTACAGTCCGATCTGTGAATAATTCCTACTGAATGTCATAAAAATGAATTTTATATCTCCTTTTTACGGTCTTTTTTTGTTGATTGTCTTAGGAATTTACTGGACATTAACAGAGCAAAAATTACGCTTTTGGATATTGCTAGCTGCTAGTATAGTATTCTATATTTCTCTCAACTTCCAATATTTACCATTGCTGTTAGCACTAACCTTGGTTAATTTCCGCTTAGGTCTAGAAATCGGCAAAAACTCCACACCAGATAAAAATATTCCCCCAGAAAATGTGGAAGAATGGCAATTAACTCAATCAGATTGGAACTTCTATCGACTAAAAATTTTGTGGTTAGGTATAGGAATTAACGTAATATTACTATTAGGGTTCAAGTATCTAACACCTTTAATCAATTTAGGATTTGGTGGGAATACAGAATCCCCGGACTCGACTTTCAAATTAGTTGCTCCTTTAGGAATTTCCTTTTTTACATTTGAGTGTATTGCTTACTTAATAGACGTATATCGCGGAGCGCCTCCCGCACGACATTTATTAAAATTCGCTACCTATAAATTATTTTTTGCCAAACTCATTTCGGGACCAATTACTCGTTATCATAATTTAGCAAATCAGTTTAATACCCTGAGATTTCCTCAAATTGACAAAATAGCAGAAGGCTTGTGGTGGATTGCTAGAGGGGCTGTGAAAAAAGGCATTTTAGCGGACAATTTAGGCATTTTTGTAGATTTATGTTTTGGTAACTTACCACGAGCTGGGAGTGCTGACCTGCGCCTAGCTACCTGCGCCTATGGATTACAATTATATTTAGACTTCAATGGCTATGTAGATATTGCCAGGGGTAGCGCTTTACTTTTTGGTCTAGTTCTGCCGGAAAACTTCGATTTTCCTTATTTTACTACCAGTATTGGGGACTTTTGGCGACGATGGCATATCACTTTAGGTGATTGGTTACGTAATTATCTTTACTTTCCCTTAGGTGGTTCCCGTCGTGGCTTAATGCGCACCTGTGGCAACTTATTGATCGTCATGTTAATTGCTGGCATGTGGCACGGCTCCGCTTGGGGTTTTGTTGTTTGGGGCGTGTTACATGGTATAGCTTTAGTAGTTCATCGATTGACCGACGCTCTTGGCTCTCGCTTTCCCCGTCTGGATAAATTTTGGCAAAACCCAGTGGGGGCGATCGCTGCTTGGCTGTTAACCCAAATTATGGTTTTCACTGCTTGGATTTGGTTCCGTCTTCCCAATATCCCAGATTCTGTTTTCGTCACTCAAAACTTATTTGGCAAAACTGCTGATGCACAATTTTCCCAAAAAGTTTACTCAGAAGCTTTGAACATGAGTCAATCACAACTGACTTGGTTACTCATCAGTTTATCCATGTTAATGGGCTTAACCTATAGCTTGCATCGAGGGATGAAGTTAGAGTTCAACTGGCAAATTAAACTGGTTTTTGTGCCTTTGTGTTTGTATGCTGTTTGGTTATTAGCTCCTGAAAGCAGTCTACCTTATATTTACTTTGATTTTTAGTCATTTAGGTTGAATTGCAGAATCTCTTCCTTAAGGGGGAGGAGAAACTATATTTCAGCATTTATGATAGGGGGTATATTCAGGTAATTACCTTTCTTGGTGTTGGTCGTTCACTAAGAGAGGAGGAAACCTAATGTAATACTCTCCCCCTCTGTGGCCGTGCGGTCATGGTGGGGGAGAGTTTGGGCAAAATTGGTCAAGATTAAAAACATGCTCTGAAAATCAGAATGCGGAACCCGGGACTTGAACCCGGAAGCCTTGCGGCACTAGAACCTGAATCTAGCGCGTCTGCCAATTCCGCCAGTTCCGCAAAATATACCTTAGTTAGCAGATGCAAGTATCCATTATTCAGCAAAAAAACAAATTTGTCAAGTATTACTGCAAAATCGGAATAGATGTGTGGCGATCGCCGAAAATATGATTAATTGACCAAATATAACTTTCAGTGGGATTTTATGGGAGCAACTGGCATTTATCTTGCCTATCCGCCATTGTTTTGCTGTTGTAGTTGCTGTCATACCACAGTACACTAGTCAGAACTGTGCTGAAGATTAAGCAATTTAGGATTATGGAGTAGTGGGCTTGATTAATTAAAAGGAGGTTCTAATAATCGGACATAATTCTTACTATCTCCCCATTTGGGAGCAGAATTATGTACAAACTTGGGATATTCCTAGCTGACACCAACAGCTAGTCAATATATTTGATTGGGGGTAACTCAATTGAGATATGCTGATTAGCCAAGTTTGGGAAATTTTCGACTTTGACAACGACGGCGTTGCGTGGAGAAATTTCCTATCCCAACTCTAAACCAACTTCAAACCCTTAATATTACATTATTTTTTTGGAGGTAGGCTTATCAATCCTTCCAGCAGCTTACCAGATACTAAGTCCACTCCGGAAGCAGACTCCTCAGTTTTGCAAGTTTGGGGCGGGCATCAATTGCAAGGTCATGTCAGTATTAGTGGAGCTAAAAATGCTGCATTAGTGATCATGGCTGGAGCTTTGCTTTGTTCAGGAGATTGCCGGATTCGCAATGTTCCCTTATTAGCAGACGTAGAGGTGATGGGTCAAGTTTTGTCAGCTTTAGGCTTAGGCTTAAACAGACACGGCGAAACAAGCGAAATATTAGATATTAATGCTCGCGAATTATTGACATCAAAAGCTCCCTATGAACTAGTTACCCAACTACGGGCTAGTTTTTTTGCTATTGGTCCAATTTTAGCCAGACTGGGAATAGCCCAAATGCCCTTACCAGGAGGTTGTGCTATTGGAGCTCGACCAGTTGATTTGCATGTGCGAGGACTGCAAGCAATGGGAGCAGAAGTCCAAATCGAGCATGGTATCTGTAACGCCTATGTTCCAGGTAGTAATGGTCGTTTGCAAGGAGCTAAGATTTACTTAGACACACCCAGTGTTGGAGCAACAGAAACCTTAATGATGGCGGCGACCTTAGCGGAGGGAGAAACCATAATTGAGAATGCGGCGAGGGAACCAGAAGTAGTAGATTTAGCTAACTTCTGTAACTCTATGGGAGCTAAAATTCATGGTGCTGGTACTAGCACAATTACTATTGTGGGAGTGCTGAAATTACACTCTACCGACTACACAATTATCCCTGATCGCATTGAAACAGGAACATTTTTAGTTGCCGGAGCGATCGCCCGCTCAGAATTTAGGTTATCACCAGTGGTTCCCGATCATTTAACCTCAGTAATTGCCAAATTACGGGAGATTGGTGTAACCATAGTTGAAGAAGCGCCAGACTGCTTACTGATTCTACCAGCAGAAAAACTCAAGGCTACAGATATTGATACATTACCCTATCCTGGTTTTCCCACGGATATGCAAGCACCTTTTATGGCACTTTTGGCACTAGCAGAAGGTGATAGCTTGATTAACGAATCTGTATTTGAGAATCGTCTGCGTCATGCTTCGGAATTAAATCGATTAGGAGCGGATATTCGGGTTAAAGGTAATACTGCTTTTGTGCGGGGAGTCCCAACATTATCAGGTGCGCCAGTCATCGGTACAGATTTACGGGCTTCCGCAGCTTTAGTCTTAGCTGGATTAGCCGCAGAGGGACAAACAACAATTCAAGGACTACGACATTTAGATCGGGGTTATGATCGCTTAGATCTGAAGTTGCAAAAATTAGGTGCCAAGATCTTCCGGGAACCTATAGCTACTTCAGGTACGGAACTACTAAATCATAGTAACAGTAGTTCACCTGCGAGCGTGAGCAACTAATTTGTTTGGGTGAGCGAAGCTCACTCCCGCACGGAAATAGTAGGGGCGCAAGACATACGTGCCCCTACAACCCTAGCCCACAGCATAGTCACTCATTTCCCGCATGAAAGGGGGATGAAAACCTAGCACAATATCTTGTTTTGGTACGCCCAAATCAACCAAATCTGCTGCAATATCGTGTTCTGTTGAATTGTAAAATATCCAGATTTTCTCATTACGAATATCAACATGCATTACACAATGATGTACCCACCGCTCATGCAACCAACCTAGATGCAAAATTTGATAGTGATTTCGCTCTGTATCAAAAATAGTCTCAACCTCGATCTCACCATAAGCTGGCTTAACTTCTGCATAATCCATAAACAATTGCTGTACGATTTGCTGATAGTTTGTTAATTTATCTGTTACTCCTTCCATAGTGAAATTTGCTCCAATTCAGTGTTGTAAACAATCATCTTTACAGAATTTTCTTGCAGCATTGATGCTGGAAAATCAAGTTGGAAAAAGCTGTTATAGAATTGTATTATATTGAATAGCTACTTTAGTTTTAAATATAGTGTCCAAATTGTATGGTAAAATTCAGACATCTGGGGTTAAGTAGTCTATGGTTACTATTGATGGCAGTGCCTGTATGGTCTCAAGTGCAATCACAAAACTTTAGTAATGCCCAACTATCAGCTTTAAAGTCTGTAAACAGGCCAATCTTGGTTCCCAGCTATTTGCCCGATGGCTTCACATTAAATCAAGTGGAAGTCAACCCCTGCAAAGCAGGAATCCAGCGAGATGACTGTGGTGGCTATACCCTAATTTATAGCGACCCAGATAATATTTGTCTAGTAGTATACGCCGTCGGGGGTGGATTGGGGGGTGCTGATTCTGATTTTGAAACCACAGTAACCACGAAGTTGTTTGGTGAAGTGACAATAGAATTTGGCAATCAACCTGGAGGTGCAGCTAAACCTAGTCAAGACCAAATGAACCAACCCCAACCCAATCTCGATAATTTTCCTGCGCCTCTTATTCATAGCAATACTCCTTACTATAGCGTTAGCACAGGAGATAATTCCTACTATAAAGAAAAATATAGATGTAGCAGTCGTCTTCGCATCACACCTTCAGAACTTATAAAAGTATTGGATGGTTTAACGGTACTGAAATAGTGTTACTAAACTCACAAAGAGAGGCTTTTTTACCAGGAAATTCCTGTTCCTAATTCTTTCAAATGGGTTATTTTTTATAACTTGCAACCTGGGTTACTAGTAAATTTTGAGGAAAACAATGGGTAAACCACAAAAGAATTCTGTAAACTATAACACGACACCATTTCAAAAGGTACGTCAAAACCTAATCACTGTCAGGAAGTACCGTACCCCAGTTCGGAGAAACTTGCTGTATTTAATCTTACTAGCTATTCCTCCCTTAAATATTACACTTTTTGAGAATCCAGCACAAGGCAATTTTAATTACAGCTGCTCTACAGACAAATACCATGTTGTTGTCAACACAGATGATCGGGGTAATCTTGTCTATAAAGCCTTTAGTCCTAAGTATAATCCTGATATCCCACCTGACGCAACCCCAGTCTTGGTTTTATCTAATGGGGAAATCATTAGTTCGGGAAAAGAGGGTAATGGTTCTTATCGTCGGACAGTGATTCATTGGAAGGGCGATGAAGGATTGGTCTATGAAATTAATCAGTCTGAACAACTAACAGGTGATGTGGGAGCTACAGCAGGAGTCTTGCGTATAATCCAGGAAGACAAAGAAATATACAAGGGATCATGTCAAATTGACGATTAACCTATGATATTCACCCAAAAGGCTTACCTGCACTATCTCCTGCTATGTTTTAGTTCCGTCGAACTCACGTTAAAGTAATTAATTGCTCCGATTAAAATTCCTAAAATCTTTTTTATATCTTTGATATGATATTCCGTTAAATCAATGGAAACAACGTTATTTTCTAACTTTAAAAACTGCCAAATAGTGCCAATGGTCACAACACCATAAATAGTTTTAATATCATTCTGCTGTTGTTCATTAAATAACTGAGCAGCAATCATTTCAGCTATACATTGTGCTAAACCTGATTTAATGTTTTCGTTTTTAGTTTCTACTAAAGTTATGATAGGTGTATTTATGAAAAGTTGTTCTTGAGAAAGACTAATTATAAAATCGCAAAATCCATTTAATCCTTGTTTACTATCAACATTAAATTCTACCCCTGAAAACAAGCTGATTTCATAGTTAAACCTCCGTCTTACTTCCCATAAAATAGGAGCGATAATCATTTCAGAACGAGCTTTTTCTGTATTAATTGAAACAGCTACGTCAACGTTCTCCTGAAGAGTTGTTGCGAGTAATTCGCTATATTCTTCCTCAGATACATTTCCAAATAGACCTGATGCTTCATTTATAGTCAAGTCGAATCTTTTAATAATCTCATTTAATTTAAAATCACTATAAGCCATTTTAATTACTTTTAATCAAGGGATGTTTGTAAATAGAAGTGTTCAAAGGGAGAAAAGCTATGATGAATACAATTTCATTCTAGCTCCCATTAGTCCTATAAGATTGTATCACCTGACTTTTTCTACCTGACTCGCAACCCCAAGCTTGCGCCCGTTACTTTTTGTATATACGCAATGAAACAATTACAATGCTATACTAGCTATGGGAGTTAGCTAATTTCTCCTGGATGTATTTAGCATTGATAATTTAGAACCTGAGTTAAACTACTAACCATGTCATTTCTTACAACCTCACTCACTGGTTTAAAAGCCGACTCATTCCGTCATCCATTAGACCTAGAAGCAACAAATACTCTTAAGCAAATCCCTGGTTTAGATATGATGGTGCGAAGTTGGCTTGGTCCAATGGCGGAACAGCTTTTCTATGTAGAAAACATTGCTTCTAGTATTTTAGTGGGTGAAAAGCAACTACCCGATTTACATCAGTTGTTATTAGAAGCTAGCAAAATTTTGGATATTGAGCCACCTCAATTATATGTCCGCCAACATCCTGCGCCTAATGCTTACACTTTTGCCATGCGGGGGAAGCAGCCATTCGTTGTATTACATACTTCTTTGATTGAAATCCTTACCCCAGAAGAAGTCCAAGCAGTCATTGCTCACGAATTAGGACATCTGAAGTGCGATCATAGTGTTTATCTCACACCTGTAAATCTATTGATTTTAGCAGCCGGAATATTGCCTAATGTGGGAGCAATTTTAGCTCAAGCAATTCAATCACAACTGTTAGAATGGGTGCGCTGCGCTGAATTTACTTGCGATCGCGCCGCCTTACTAGCCACCCAAAATCCCCGAATTGTCATGTCAGTGTTAATGAAATTAGCTGGTGGTTCTCCTACTCTAGCGCCAAAACTGAATCTAGATGCTTTTGTGGCTCAAGCCCGCGCTTATGATGATATCAGTAAAACCGAATTAGGCGAAATGCTGAAAACAGCACGTACAGCAGAGTTAACCCATCCAGTTCCCGTATTACGAGCTAGAGAAATTGACCTCTGGGCTAGCAGCCAAGAATATGCAGAAATATTACATAATCATGGAGCAAAACATCAGGGTAAAACTGTATCTTTAGGTGGATGGCGTAACTGGTAAATAAACAACTTGCTACCAATTAATTTATTTGAATATGAACAACTAGCAGCAAAACATCTGTCACCTATGGCTTGGGACTACTACAGGAGTGGAGCCACAGATGAAATCACGCTTCTAGATAACCGTGAGGCATTTTTACGGATCAAACTTCGTCCTAGAATGCTGGTTGATGTGAGCAATATCGATTTGCATACCCATGTTTTAGGAGAGAAACTACAACTACCTTTATTAATTGCACCTATGGCTTTTCAATGTCTGGCTCATCCAGAGGGAGAAATTGCTACAGCTATAGCTGCTGCATCAGCAAGCACAGGATTAATATTGAGTACATTATCTACAAGGAGTATGGAAGAAGTAGCTACTGTTAGACAAAGCTTTCCTCAAGCTTTACAATGGTTCCAACTCTATATTCATCGCGATCGCGGACTAACCCGTGCTTTAGTGGAAAGAGCTAAAATTGCTGGTTACAAAGCTTTATGTCTAACTGTAGATGCTCCCATGCTGGGAAAACGGGAAGTAGATCATAGGAATGAATTTTGTTTACCACCACATTTATATCCGGCTAATTTAGTCAATATATCTGGCTTGGACATTTCTCAGGAAAAAGGTGGATCTGGTTTATTTAGTTATTTTGCGCAACAAATCGACCCGGCGATAACTTGGTCAGATTTGGATTGGTTACAATCTATTAGTGATTTACCTTTAGTGTTGAAGGGAATATTACGTGGAGATGATGCTGTGCGAGCAGTAGAACATGGTGCTCAAGCAATTATTGTCTCTAATCATGGTGGAAGACAACTTGATGGAGCGATCGCTTCCATAGCAGCACTAGCAGAAATTGTCACAGCAGTAGATGGAAAAGCCGAAATCCTATTAGATGGAGGTATCCGTCGGGGGACGGATATACTGAAAGCCTTAGCCTTAGGTGCAAAAGCCGTATTAATTGGTAGACCAGTTTTATGGGGACTAGCTGTAGCAGGACAAGCAGGTGTATCTCATATCATCTCATTATTGCAAGAGGAATTACATCTAGCAATGGCGCTGAGTGGATACGCTCGGCTAGCAGATATCGATGTTAGTATTATTAGTATTTGATATGATTAATATTGCTTGTATAAATGATGTCTACCAATATTCTAGGCTATTGCAGCTTGTATAGTTCCTCTGGCTAAAACCTGAGAGGACAATTGTTTGGTCGAGTGCTGTAGATACTACTGAAACGACCGTAAGGCTCTTTGGCGTTAGGTGAAACGCCAAGTTGAATATTCAAAGATGCGATCTGGGGATATTTATCTAAAATAAATTTAACTAGCTTTTTATTCACTACTTCCCAAAAATCTCCCTGACTTGGGTAGTTGACTAGGAACTGATCAATCTCTTTTCTAATTGGTATAAAATTAGGATATGCATTTTGAGCGATCGCTTCTGGTGTATAGCGATAGGCTACTTTAATATTGAGAATTGCTCCTCCTTGGAGTTGAGTAGCATAAGTGGGAACTTGAAATCCAAAGACTTCTTCATATTCTGAGCATTTTGGAATTGTTTGAGACAGAGAAGGTGATATAAATGCATTACAGGATAGAATAAGAGTAGCAGAAGCCAGCAAAAGCCTATATTTCATATTTTTACGCACCTGAGGATTTCTTTTTTACTTTTGCATAAACTGGCTAGAATTAATCATCTGTTTTTTCCCGTTAAGTTGGATTTAACGGGAACAACGCGGGAAACTCATTCCGGTTTGATTTGGATACCTGCTGCGATCAAGTCGAAGTTTGGAGAAAATTGCGTGTGGCGATCGCTGCTGCTATGCTATCAGCTACTGAAGGTAGTTTAGTTGTTATCGAGGAAATTGACAACGGTATTCATCCCAGCCGCGCTAAACATCTACTGAGTAATATTCGAGATATTGCCGAGCGCCGTAATTTACGAGTGCTACTTTCCACCCATAATCCAGCTTTAGTGGATGCTTTACCTGATGCTGCCTTAAGTGATGTAGTATTTTGTTTCCGTGATCCAGAGGAAGGAAATAAAGGAAATAGTCGCCTTGTTAAGCTTGGGGATATGTATGATTTTCCTAGTTTGATATTACAAGGACTACTAGGGCAACTTGTAACAACTGGTGTAGTGGATCGATTTGTTAAATCCCCGCATACACCTGAAAATAAAAAACAACAAGCGCTGGAATGGCTATCTCACTTCTGATAAAACCATTTTCTGTAATTGTGCTGTTATTTCACTCCACTTAACTCCTGCTAAACTGGGTAAAACAATATGCGCATCACCTACCCTTTCCTTTGGTCCCAAACCCACAACCCACATATGACCAGCTAAAGCTGCTGCGACACCGACTTTTGCATCTTCAAAAACTAGACATTGATTTGGTGGGATTCCTAAAAGCTGCGCAGCATGGAGAAATAAGTCTGGTGCTGGTTTGGATTTTAGTACACTATCACCATCAGCGATCGCATCCAGTCGATCGCCGATTTGCAATCGTTCAATGACAGTGCGAGCATTTTTGCTCCCAGAAGCGATCGCAATCTTCATACCAGCTTGAGACACTTGCTCTAACAAAGCATCTGCCCCAGGTAAGAGATTTTTTGGTGTAATCTGCTTAATTAGTTGTTGATAATAATTATTTTTAAATTCCAGCATTTTCTGGATTTCTGCTGCTGGATATTGGCGATCGCCGATAATCAGGGATAGGGAAGCCAGACGAGAAACACCCCGCAGCGCTTCATTAGCTTGACGGTCAAAGGGAATTCCGGCATTATCTGCCATTTTTTTCCAAGCTAGATAATGCAATTCCTCTGTATTTGTTAACACGCCATCTAAATCAAAAATTACAGCTCGAATTTCTGATCGGTCTTTTTCTGGTTGGTGTAAGTCAAATACATACCAGCGATCGCGCCAACATAATTGAAATTTGAGTCGCTGCCAATTTGGGGGAAGTTGAGGTTGAGCATGTAGGCCATTTTCCGTAATTTTTATACCTCCAAACCCAAAAACTACGGCTTGCCAAGTACCACCAGCACAAGCACCATGAATACCATCCTGAGTATTATCTCGCTTATCTGCTAAATCCACTAAAGCCGCTTCCATAAATAATCTATAAGCAGATGCAATATTTTTCAAATATGAATTCAAATCGGCTGCTAAAATAGCGTGAATAGCAGGAGCAAGAGACGAACCATAAGTAATATCTGTGCGGGGTGTGTAATAGTCCCAATTACTCTGTAAAGTAGGTTGGTCATAGGGAAGGCTGGATTGGCGCATCAAATAGAGCAACATTAAAACATCTGGTTGCTTGATTACCTGCCATTTGTTGGTTTTTTCCACACCCAAAATGGCTTGCATCGATTTTTTGCGCGGTTCATAATCAGCTAAATTAATCGGTTCTAGTTGGAAAAATCCCTCAAATTGCTCGATTAAATTAGTTTCTGGTTGTTGGGGAATCCACATTTTAGCGATGATGTCTGACCACTGATGGCGCAGATCATCGGTTAAATGTAATTTTTTGGCTAAACTCACAGCTTGTTCTGGGAAGTTGTGACATAACCAATTGTAGACTGCGTTAGCTTTTTCCAAATGCCATTGTGCCATCCTGTTGGTAAAGCCATTATTATTGACAAATTCGTGATATTCATCCGCACCAATGACTCCGCGAATTTCATAACGCTGAAATTGGGAATTGAATTCAATGCGACTACTCCAAAAAATTGCTGTATCTAAGATGATTTCCGCACCTTCCTGTCTCATCCATTCGTCATCCCCAGTTACCCACCAGTAATACCAAACAGTGTAAGCAATATCTGCATTAATGTGGATTTCGCGATCGCGACACCAAATGCGCACGTCTTCCCCATAAAAATCCTTGGGTAAAGACCACCTGGGAGTAACTTCATCACCAGTATCAGCACTTTCCCAAGCAAACATTGCTCCTTTGTAACCATAATGAGATGCTTTGCGTCGCGCTCCATCTAAAGTTTGATAGCGATAACTGAGCAAATTGCGAGCTAAAGCTGGTTGAGTCAAGATCAAGAAAGGTGAGATAAAAATTTCTGTATCCCAAAAAATATGTCCGTGATAACCAAATCCAGAGAGGGTTTTGGCGGGAATACTGGCGCGATCGCTATCTCTGGGAGCCGCAATTAGCAATTGATATAAGTTATAACGCACAGCAAAAGCGGCCTGGTTATCCCCCTCAATCATCACATCGCTTTGATCCCAAATTTTTGACCAAGCTTTCTGGTGAGCTAGAAGTAATGTCTGGTAATCTGGCTGGTGAGTCAGTTTGTCGAGGGAAGCTGAAGTGGGTTTTTCCACTTCTTGGGAAGTAAAGACAGTGATGACTTTTTCTATAACAATCTTTTGTTGTGATTTGGCTTTAAAGCTAGCGTTCCAACTGGGATAACCGGGAGTAGTGCTGATTTGTGTAACTGCTTCTATTCCCATGATTTTCATTCTAGCAGCCATACTCACATCAATTCTGGTGCTACGAGTACGGCTATTTAACCAGAAACCATGCTCAATCCTTCCTTGGTCTATTTCTCCCCAGTGGTTAAAGCCATTATTTTCCGAATAGCCATTAATACTAGCTTGGACTTCGATTAAGCCATCAAAATCTAAGGGGGTTAACTGACATCTCTGAACTAATACGTGGGGGTCTGCTAAACTAGCAAAACGCTCAAATTCCACTTTCAGCGTTTTACCTCTGGGACTACACCAAGTACAGGAACGAGTGAGTAAACCTTGAGAAATGTCTAGTTTTCTCTCGTACTCTAATATTTTTCCTTGATCTAAACGTAGGCGATCGCCCACCGTTTCTCCATCCCCTTCACCAAAGACAGTAATCACCAATGGTAACCAATCTGGACAATTGACTAACTCTTTGTAGACTACAGGAACATCATCGTAAACACCATGAATCAAAGTAGCTGGTAGAGTGTTGGGATAACCCTCCTCAAAACTACCCCTTGTACCCAAGTAGCCATTTCCAATAGTGAATATCGTTTCTCTTGTGCGTAACTGACTTGGGTTAAATTGACTTTCGATCAATTTCCAGTCTGTATAGGTAAAATCATCAATACGATTGATTATATCCATCATGGTTATAATTAAATGAGCAGTGGAAAATATTAGACTTATCAATTCTGCTGTTCAGCTAAAATCTTTTGAGATCGCGGCTGATAAATGAGATAAAACAAAGCTTCTACATAACGATCTCGCGCCTCATTATTTTCAGGATGAATAAAGTTCCAAAAGCTAAATAACTTAGCTAGTAATAGCAGTTTGTCCGTATGAATATTCCAGTTATATTGGTGATGAATCCGCTCAATCACAAATTCCGAGACTTCCCGCCAATTTTCCGGGTTTTGCTGGCATTTATCGAGATAATCTCCTATTTTCTGCGCTGATTCTGTGAAATCTGTCGGGTTAATTAGAAATCTATCTTCCAGACCCTCTAAAATTTCCGCAGCACCGCCAAATTGAGTCGCAAAAGTTGGTAATCCAGAAATCATGGCTTCTAAAATGCTGCGTCCAAAAGCTTCAAATCTAGCAAAATAAACATAAACTCCTTGTTTATCAGCAATAATGCGGTATACTTCACCCATGTCAGATAGAGGGAGACGCATACCCAGCCAACGTATTTTTCCGTGGAGATGATAATGATTAACTAGATTGCGTATTTCTTGCATTTCTCTAATTTCTTCTGCACAATTAGCTTCTTCTGGATGAAGTTTACTGGTGAGTAAAATTAAATTACACTGTTTTTGTAATTCTGGACTTTGACCAAAAAACTCAATTAAACCTGCAATATTTTTAATTAAGCTAATTACATTCACAGTAAAGATGGGAATTTTCTGCGGTTCCTCTAAAAAACCTTGAATTTGGGAATTTTCGGCGTAGAATAACAAATCTAGAATCCGTTGGCTTTGTTGAGGATCCCGTTTTGCTTTGAGGTAATAGGGGAAAAAGAGATCTTCATTGACTCCAGGTGGTACTCTGTTGAATTTGGGACTAAATAAATCTACGCCATTAACTACATGATATAATTGAGGCATAGTGAAGTATTTATAAGATTCATATTGTCCTATACTATCTGGTGTTCCGATGATCTCTTGGTATGTTGAAGTGATGATAAAATCAGCAGCATTCATACTGATTAGATCTGCTGTAAATTGAGCCGAGAAGTTATATTGTTTTTCTAATTCTTGCCAATGCAAGCTACTAAATAGATATTTAGGCTTTTCTAGGGAATGAGCAATATTGCATTGAGTCACTTTCAGGCGACGGGATAGAAGGAAAGCGACTAAGTTACCATCACTATAGTTACCAATGATTAAATTCGGCTTGCTCTGAAATTTAGCTAAAAGTTCTTTTTCAGCATCTTCCGCAAATTTTTCTAAATAAGGCCAAATTTGAAATTTAGAAATCCAGTTATCAGTAATCTCTGGATTAAATCCCTGAAAAGGAACTCGTAAAATTCCAGCATTTTCTGTACCGTCAATCTTTTCCCAACGCAAATCGCAAAATGTTCCAGCGCAGTGAGGAATCAGACGAGTCAGGATAATAATTTGGGGTTTAATCCCGAAAAAGTCTAGACCAGCTAGTTTAATTGCTGCTTGTAATCTATTTTCTAAGCTACGAGCCTGTTCCAGAACATAGATCGCTTGACCAAAGGTTTCATCTCTACCTAAAACGCTTTCTTGACCAATCCAGCCATGTATGGAGATTAAGACAACGCGGAAAACAGTACATATACGTGATACAAAAGCTTCTAGTATTCTCGGTTGGGGAGTCTCAAATAATTGTTCTAGCAGTTCTAAGGTTTCTCGCACGCGCCCCGAGGTATTTCCCCATCCTGGTTCAAAGCCAAGTTGCTGGAGTTGGGTATGAAGTTTTATGTATGGCTGTTGTGGTGGTTGTTCGCTGACTAATTGTAGAGCTAATTTAATCTGTTGCTTTAGTTGAATACCTGATGCAATGCGTTGATTGATGAGTAATTGGATATTGTCATATTGCAAGCTATGTAAGGCTTTGTAGATGACATCCAGCCAGTATTGGGGATTTGTCCACATTTGGCTACATAGATAATTATTCAAGGAAGATAAACCTTGACCAATGTTTCTCCCATCACCAATCCTCACAGCAGTTTCGCTAAATGGTTCTAGGTCAATTTCCAAAATATGGGATTGATATTGGTTGACTAGGCGATCGCTCGCATCTAGAAAAGCTTGGGGGGTCATTTGCTTCCAGGAAGAGAAATCCTTGGATATCCGCCAAAACTCTTGATCAGCGATTTTCGGGCGCAACACAAACCAGACATGCTCATTCTCCAATATCATTTCATGGGTGTAATGTATCAGCTGACCCACATAGGAGGTATGGAAGAAATGGCTAGGCTTGTGGGAAAGTTGACAATAATCAGCAAAAGCTTGGAGAATCTCATTTCTGAGAAAATAACGCCTATCCGTAGCGCCCAAATGCTCAACTAGTTGCTGTAGGTCAGTTTTTTCCTCTGGCTGGAGTGAAGTTTGAAATAATTCAAACATATTTAAGTCCTATGCAATTTAATTGCTGCTAGATCCACCGCATGATCAATATGGTAAACAAGTTTATGGTTTCTGGACTCTAGCTAGAGGATGAACTGAGGGTATAAACCTGAGTTTTTCAACTTTTTGGGCAAATCTTATCGCAATAATATCTATCTCCAGAAGGAAGAGAAGTAGTCAAGAGTCTAATTATTATTAGAGTATATTCCAAATGATATTTTTCCCCCTGAAGTTGAGATAGAACTGGAGGGTAGGTTGTTAAGACTTATATTCTTTAATAATTTTTGTTTGAATTTCTGGTAGATTTGAAGCACTTATACCCGAAATTATTGTACGCTTAAGCATTGGGTGATCTTTATGAGTAAAGCCCGTGTCAGAGTCAGGATGAAAACAAACAACAGTTAGTTTATCATCAATTGTCCGAAACTTATGAAGGCTATTAGCAGGAATAAAAATAGCAACCCCTGGCTGTAATGGAGTAATGCTATCAGGTGTTTCACACTCTCCACTACCTTCCACTACAATGATTAACCTATAACTAGGATGAGTATGGGCAGTTTGATCTATACCTGGGGGAAAATAGAGAGCATTAAGGCAAGGATCTCCCTGCATAACTGGAGGAATTAATACATTATCTGTACCTCCATTAATATAACCTAATCGACCGATAGACTCAATTGCTCCTCCGATGAGAAATACCCCTTTAAAAGTTGAATAAGTCACCAGAAGACCCGATGAATTTTCACCACTAATCCAACCTTCTCCAGGTATACTGAAGTACATACCAGGGTGAAGTTTGTAGTCTTGTGAACCTGCACTACGATATAAAACAGGATTACCACTGTAAACAAAACCAAAATGGGTGCCTGTATCAGAAAGTTGAATAGATTCTCCATTCCAAGCTAGAAATTTATCCTGTATTTGTGTGCTAAATTTAGCTATATCACCATGAGTTAAACTTTGGTAAAATCGAGGTGTCATGATAGATTTACTTTTTGATTATCAATAGGTAATATTAGTGTATCTAAAATTTCTTGGCGAACTTTGGGATCGATAATACAATCAGTATTTAAACACTCCACCAAGAGTAGATTATTTTCATAATACGCTTTAAGCAGATTTTTCTCTTCATCATTAAATTGCCAAGAATGATCTCTTATTTGACGAGTTTCTTTAGCTAAAGTTCTAGACTTATCTGCTAAACATTTTAGATCTTCTTCATCAAGCTTATTATAGTCTGATTGAGGATCTTTTTGATATAGATCGTCTAAAACATCTTTTATTTCTTGGCGCGTTTTTTTTGATTTAAGAGCATATTCTATAGCAATATACATAGCTTGATCAGCTGATGATGCATCACAAATTTTTCTTTCTCCTTCTGCAATATCTTTATCATAGCATTCCGCAATAATAATGCCTTCTTTAAAATCAGTATCTTTAAACACACGGGCGAAAAAGCTTCCACACACTAAATAATTAGCTAAACGATCTAGTAGTAAAGTAAGTTTGCGTTCTTGATCTATTTCAAAGTCAATATCAAAACAAAAAGCTCGTATAGCAGATAACTTAATCGAATCACTATGAATTAATGATTTCTTAAGAGTTAATGACATTTTACGTACATAATCAAGAAAAGATTGTAGTTTTTCATTATTTTCTAGCATTTTATCAACTTTCTCTTTGATTAATTGGAAAAGTAATGAAGCATCTGGTTGAGCCATTTCTGCTGATAAAAGAAATACTTCTCGCCAATAGCGATTGCTCAAGTTGTTTACTAAATCTTCAAAAGCTTTTGTCCGTGGATGCTTTCTAATATTGATTTCACGAGCAGTAAAGTATTCATGAAAAGTGAGGTGAGAAAAGGAATAAACTCCCTTAGCTCTTTCTACTAAAAGTCCATGTTGTGCCTCAATTGCATGTAAAATAGTTTCACTATCTACTTCGAGAGATTCTTTATCTTTATCAGCGTTACTACGTAGATTTTGTATATACTCTGTGATATAATCTTTCGCTTTTCTTTGATCAAAGAAAAACTCTTTATCTTTGAAGGTTTCAAAAGCAAGATAACTTAATAGATCCTTCTTTTTTTGTATAGATAGTTGCTGATATACTTGTTCCCGTTGAATTCCTCTTTTGGCATCCCACTTACTAAGAAGAATTTCAATCCCTTCTATATATAATTCTGAACGATTATTAGGAGGATTACATTTTTCTTCAAAAACCAAACAGATTAAAGTTAATAGTAGAGGTGTTACTGCTAATTGAGATAAACGATAATTATTTCTCAAAGTTTTAACTACTTCTTCTGCTTTGATAAAATTTACTTTTTTGGTTTCAAACCATTGAGAAATAAATGTCTCAATTTGTTTTTCATCAAAGTCTGCTAGTTCAACCTCAGTAAACTTGTCAAACACATCATAAGAATATTCTTGAGCCGCTATTCTACAGGTAATAATAAAATAATTATCATAATATATTCTAGATAAACTTCTAATTTCACTTAAAGTTCTTTCGTAATGTTCCTTTTTTACTTCATCTAATCCATCTAGCAAAACCAAAACAGATTTCTTGATAAACAGTGCTTTAATGTGCTCTAGGGTCACTCCAAAATCATAAAATAGCTGCCCCATATATTCTAATATAGAAGGGGAATTAGGAGATTCAGAAAAATACTTGAGATTGAGAAAAATAGGAACTAAATTTTGCATAAATGTTCCCTTGTTACATTGAATAGCTAAATACTTGACAAAAGTTGTTTTTCCAGATCCTGGTTTTCCTAGAAGAATCAATTTTTTATATTTTACAACTGCACTTTCACCTGGAACTCGCTTTTCGGTTATCCTTCCTAATCCAAATTTTTCTAAATCTTCTAAATTAGACTCTGCGAGAAATTCTTTAATTGTTTTACGTCTATGAGCACTAAGTTTCTCCAATACATTTACATCAGTATAGATTCGACTCATTTCTACTGGCTGTGACATATCAAGAACGCGCATAGTACCACACCATTCTTGAATTATATCTCTTAATTTACTACGTACTTCTTGTACCAAAGAGGTCAGCTCAAAGTCATTTTCATGATTCGACTCAGTTAAATCTTGGTTAGCAATTTCTTCTGATATAGTAAGTGCGTACCAGTTTTGTTCAAAGCCCAACATAGATCCAATCTGGTGAAAGTTCTCCGATAAAATAGGTTTGCCATTCAGTAAGGCACTAATGACCGAACGATGAATTCCCAAACGATCAGCCAGCTCCTTTTGTGATAAGTTTTGTTTGATTAATGCTTGCTTAATAAGCTGGGCACCTTGTAGAGAAGCTTGTAAAGTTGGTTTTGCCATAAGTATCTCAGTAAAAAATCCTCATAAGCTGATGTAATTTTAACTTGCATAATTTTTAGGCTGAAGCCTTTGAATGGCTTGGTTGAGCATTAGAAATTAGCAATTCAACAGCTTAACATAATTTTAATACAATAATAAACCAAACTTATAATAAACTTTAGACCAGCATAGCTTGACACATAAACCGACACGGGTATATTATTTGAATATCGTAACAAGCTAGTTGAATGCTCTTGACATCAATAGAAAAATAAACTATGTATACATCACATTTTTCACAACCAAGCAAAAAACAAAGGTTTAGTCCAAGTATTCTTATATTCTATGTAAGAAGCATCATTGTATTAATTGTCACTATAACTAGTTACAGCATCGCAATGCCACGCCAACAAGAAATAATCCATAAGTCTTCACCTATTGCCTTGCCATCTACAGGTGTAATGAAAAAGCCCAGTGTACGAACTAACATCTTTGGACAATTGCGGTTCTTTCTCAGAGCACCCTTATCAAATGAAAAATCTCCTTTGCCTACTATTTGTTCCATCAATCCATCTTTCCGTGGCATCAATCATGACACCAATTACTTCATTGAAGTGATTAATTGGCAGTCGGACAAAGTGACGACAACTGCTTTTGTGCGAGCAGGTGATATGGTAAAAATACTTATACCTTTTGGTGCCTATAAAATTAGATATGCATTAGGCAATCAGTGGTATGGCGAGAAGAAGCTGTTCGGAGCAGATAAATTTGGTTCAGATGATATGTATGAAATGACCAAACCACTTTCTTCAAAGACTGCCAAATTTGAGTTTAATGCAAAGCATCCGGGAATAGACATTGGTGCTTACTGTTTTCAGGGAAATTTAGGTAAGAAGCGAGTTCAAAGAAGTTCACATTAACTGAACTTTTTACAGTTTCTTAGCCCTGCTTGTCCGAAGTATTAAAGTATTGTATAAACGTATAAACCTTATAAGTTTACACAATCTATTTGGATTACAAACTTGTTTAATCTTACCAAAAAATATGCAATATTTACCATTTCAACACTTCTTAATACTAATCTTAATTGCCACTTGTTTTTTGAATCTAATTAGTAATCCTAGTTATGCTTTTAAAAAGAGTGACCTAGATCGAGTTCTATCAACTAAAAATTGCAGGGAATGCGATCTTGAAGGAGCTAACTTACAAAATGCTGATCTTGAAGGAGCTAACCTCTTTGGTACTAGTCTGGAAGGAGTTAATCTTGAAGGAGCTGATCTATTTGGTGCTAATCTATTTGGTGCTGATCTTGAAGGAGCTAATCTACAAAGAGCCAATCTAGAAGAAGTCAACCTCGGAGGTAGTAATCTGAAAAACGCTAATCTCTTAGGTGCCAAACTCAAAAATATTAATCTTTCAAACGCTGATCTACAAGAAGCTAATCTACAAGGTACTAACTTCTCAAGTGCTAACGTCTCAAGCGCTAACCTCTCAAGCGCTAACCTCTCAATTGCTAATTTACAAGGAGCTAATTTACAAGGAGCTAATTTACAAGGAGCTAACCTATCAATTGCTAATCTCTCAATTGCTAATTTACAAGGAGCTAATTTACAAGGAGCTAATCTTTTAGGAACTAACCTTTTAGGAACTAACCTTTTAGGTGCTAATCTTTCAGGTGCTATAGGATATTTCAGACGGACTCCTGGATCTCCTATCCCCTACCCAATTTGCGTGCAACCTCCTACATATATTCCTAAAATTCCTGTTCGCCCTCGTATCAACCGTTATTTTACGCCCATACCTCGTATCAATCCTCCTTCCAATCAATCTCCCTTGTTCCCAATTCCCCTCTCACCCCCTACTAAAAGGAATTACAATGTACCATCAATATAAATTTACAAACAATAGTTCAACCCGAGCTTAGGTTAAGTAATAATTTACGTAGATTTACTAAATAGTATATTTCACTGGAAAAAAATGTCTAATTGGCACTTGAATTGGCAGAGGTTATTTCATATTTATGCAGACCTCTAATCAGTCTCGTAAGTAAGCTACAGGGGTGGAAAAATCCCCGTCAACAGTTAACCAGGACTTGCGAAAAGTTAGAAAGACAACTAGAAACTTCCCAATGTAGAGAAAAAGCTTGGTATACTTATACACAGGCTTTACTTCTAGCTGTGAAATGCAGCTATCGCCCGGAACTGACCCAGGTCATTCTCAAGTTTGATCCGATGTTTGGTGAACAAACTCCTAGTTATGGTTGGGCTATTGGACAAGCACTCTCATTTCTATTAAAAGCAAAACCTCAAACCTCTCAAAGTCTGGATGCAGTCTGGCGACTATCGCAAAGATTGCCAGAACCCTCATCAAGGCAAGAAGTCCAGCAACAAATATGTCTGCAAGCAGCAAGGATTGGTAATAGCAATCTCCTGTTAGCTAAGTTACTCAAGCGATACAACGAGGGAAATTTATCCAAAACAGAACTCTCGGAAATTGTCAAGGTTTTCTTGTCAAGGTATACTTTCCAATTAACCGCTCCTTGGCAGTCATTTTTTGCACAGTTGCAGCCAGAAGAGTTGCCACCCATACATCAAATTTATGCCGTTTTAGATCGTTACATAGAAGCATCTGATTTAGCAGTAGCAGCTAAAGATTACCGCAGTGCAATAGGTTACCTCATGCCTCTAGGGGGGCAGGAAAATGCTTTACGCTTGTTAAGTTTGGCAAATCAGTTAGGTGATGAAAATGTGATCGCTCAAGCCCATAGGAAAGTAGCAGAGAGTTTTTGGCAAGATAGTAATTACAGCGATGCCCTGACGCATTTTCAACAAGCAGATAATCTAGAACAAGTCAGCAATTGTCACCAGATGCTTGGGGAACTGGGACCAGCAATTACATCCCGTCCTCTCATTACTCCTGAGTGGATACAATCAATTTGGGATGCATTAGAAAATACAGTCAGGTTACACATCGACCGTCAGGAATTTTTAGCGGCTGTGCAGTTATTAAAATCCGTAGCTGTAGCATGGCAAGAAAAATCCCAAGTAGCTGAAGCCCAAAGGGTACAATGTTGGCTATCAGAGACATTGAGAACGGCTCACTCGGCGTTAATTGCTGAGTTGTCAAGCTGCGAGGAACAGTCTAGACTAAACTTATTTAAGTGCTGGAGTCTTTTAGAAGAATCGGCAGGAAACTATCTCGAAGCCGCATTGCAAGCAGAAAAAGCCCACGATTATTTTGCCGCTTCTGTGTTGTTTGAAAAAGCTGGAGCCTTTGGTCAAGCTTTGGGTGCCCTGGAATCTGCTTCCCCGGAAGCCGTTGATCCCAGGCAAAAAGCCCGGTTGCTAGAAGAAGGCGGCGACTTTTTTATGGCGGCATCGCTCTATGAGAAGTTGGGAGAAACAGAGCAGGCGATCGCACTTTACGCACAAGCAGGCGAGTTCTTGCGGGCAGCAGAATTATACCAACGCCAACTAGATGATGAGTCAGTATTGTTTGATGATCGGTTTCAAGAATTGCTACAAAAGGCAGGAGGGATAGAGCAACTAGCTGAGTTGTGTGCAGCTAAAGCCAATGTTACAGGACAATCCAACACCCAAAAAGCCAAATATTGGCACCGCATCAAAGATTTGGCAAAGCAAGGACTACTGGGGCAAAAATGGCTAGACTTAGTAGCGATTGAGCTTCCTGGGATGGAAGCATTGGATCGTCGCCATTTTGAAGAGCAAGCAAGTGAATGGGTAAAAGATGCAACAAGGCAGGTTTTAGCAGATTATACCGATGCGATCGGTTTGGATTTAGGCACTAGTAATAGTGTGGTGTGTCTTTACAATAAACTAGAAAGAAAGTCAGAAGTTGTAGAAAAGGGAAGACAACGACAGATCCCATCGGTATTTGCGATCGATCAATCGGGACGGGAACTGGTGGGAGTCCCCATTTCCAAGTTATTGGGTAAGTCTGTCCGTGCCATCATCACCCGATCTAAACGGCATATGGGGACAAAGCAAAAATTTCGCGCAGGCGGACAAGAATATCGAGCTGAGGAAATTTCCGCCCGGATTATCAACTGTGCGCGTGAGTTTGCCAGGGGTACAACGCGAAAAAGTTACATAAAATAATAGAAAGGAAATTATCTTATATTCTAAAAACAGGCAATATGTAATATTTTAAACTTGATTAACAAATATAAATACTAGAAGTTATACTGT